>Ga0315286_10001507_pt1 | contig 21093 bp, 14 predicted proteins | sample YL17G10_0_MG_FD_205038 | JGI IMG/M metagenome (GOLD analysis project Ga0315286, IMG submission 205038) | Sediment microbial communities from Yellowstone Lake, YNP, Wyoming, USA - YL17G10_0 | ecosystem: Environmental > Aquatic > Freshwater > Lake > Sediment | place: USA: Wyoming | collected... | reverse complement strand
CCCGTGGTTTCTCGTGGTGGCTTGGGCGCTCGGTCGCGTCGGAATCTGGAGCTACGCGTATGCGGCCAACCTGGCGTCGGCCATCGGGACGGCCCTGGCCGTGGGGAACGTCGTGCTCATGGTGCGGCTGGTCACGGGTCGGGCGTGGCCGGCGATTCTGGGCGGCATCCTGTTCGGCATCGGCCACGCGGTGTGGGCCCACGCGGTCATGGCCGAGACGTACGGTTGGGCGGCAGCGCTGGTGTCGGCGGAGTGCCTGTGCGCGTGGGCGTGGCTCGCCCGCCGCCAGGCGCGGTGGCTGCTCCTCCTTTTCCTCATCAACGGGGTGGCCATCAGCAATCACCTGATGGCGGTCCTCAGCCTGGCGGTGTTCGGCGTCTGGGTCGTCGTGGCGTGCGTCCGCGGCCGCGCGAGGTACTCGGCCATACCGGCAGCCGCAGGGTGCTGGATCGTCGGCGCCACGCTTTACTGGATTGTGCTGGGCATCGAATACGAGCAGACCCACAGCCTCCTCGCCGCGCTGCGGTCGGGAACGGTGGGGGCCTGGGGCAGCCGGATTTTCAACCTGTCGGATCTGCCAGGCCTCCTGGGTAAGAGCATCCTTTACGTGTGCCTTGACTATCCGACGCCGCTGGCCCTGGCGATGTTTGTCGGCCTCTGGGTATTGTGGCGGCGGCGAGAGACGTTCGGCCGGCTGATGGTTATCTTGGCGGTGCTCTACTTCGCGTGGGCCGCGCGCTACAAGGTGGTCGACCAGTACGCGTTCTTCATCCAGTTCTACGTTTTCGGGAGCGTGCTGATCGGGACCGGCATCGCCGTCGTCTGGCCCCGGCTGGCCGGAGTGCGGGCGTGGGTACTGCTGGGCCTGGCCCTCCTGCCGATCGGGATCTACGCGGTGTTGCCGGCGGCGGCCGAGAAGGCGGGATTCGTTTTCTTCAAGAGGCAACTTCCGCATCGGGACCCGTATGTGTACTTCCTCCGGCCCTGGCGGACTGGTGACCATGGCGCGCGGCAGTTTGCGGAGGAGGTGCTCGACGCACTTCCGCCGCGGGCGGTTCTCTTCAGCGATTCCACGCCCGCGCCGCCGCTGGTGTGCCTCCAGGAACTCGAGGGGCGGCGGCCGGACGTCGAGATTGCGGCAACGGGCGGCTTGCCGGGCGATAGGCTGAGGCACTACTGGGGCAGCACGCAGAACCTCATGCCTGAGTTCCAGGCCGAGGGCCGCAGGGTGTTCGTAGTGAGCGACCATCCGGAGTACCTGCCGGCGTGGATGATTGTGTATACGCAGCGAGTGCCGTTCGGCTGTGTTTTCGAGGTCCAACCGCGAGCGGAGACGCCTGCCGCCGCGACGCCGGCGGGTCCGCCGAAGGTCGAGGGACGCCCATGAGCCGGGCAGGGCACGCCGTCAAGCGAGTGTTCGACATCGTGGTGGCCGGTATGGCCCTTGCGGTCCTTGTGCCCGTCTTTCTCTTGCTGGCGATCCTGATCCGCGTGGGCAGCCCCGGCCCGGCGATTTTCAGGCAGGAGCGGGCCGGAAAGGACATGAAGCCGTTTACGATGTACAAGTTCCGTAGCATGCGGGCCGACGTGGATCGGTTCGGCGTGAGCCCTTCGGCGGCCGAAGACCCGCGGCTGACGCGACTGGGCCGATGGCTTCGAGAGACCAGCATCGACGAGTTGCCCCAACTGTGGAATATCCTGAAGGGCGACATGAGCCTGGTGGGGCCGCGGCCGCTGTACATGAGCCAGGCCCGCGAGTTCACGCCGCACCAGCGGCGGCGCCTCGAGGTGCGGCCGGGTATCTTCGGCCTCGCGCAGATTCAGGGCCGCGGCGACTTGCCGCACGACGAGAAACTCCAACTCGACGTCCGGTACGTGGACCACATGAGCCTGGCCCAGGACCTCAGGATCCTGTGGCGGGGCGTGACGATGTCGGTGCGGCGCCAGAAGGTGTATCAGAAATGGAGATGAAGCGGGCAGGGCGGCGTCGCCGATGTAACTAAGGGCCGCAGTCGGTTGACAGGGCCTTGGAGGCGAGTATGCTGGGGGTCGGGTGCCAGAAGACCTTATCGCGGTTTCCGGGACCCAATGCATGGCGAAGACACTGAACATTCTGCTGACGTGCATCGGGCGTCGGGTGGCGCTGCTGGAGGCGTTTCGGCGGGCGATGGCGGACCTCGGGATCAAGGGCCGCGTGTTTGCCGCCGACCATTCGCCGCTGGCCGCCGCGTTCCACCTGGCCGACGAGCGATTGCTGGTGCCGTCGGTCGAGGGGCCGGGCTATGTCGACACGCTGGTCGACGTATGCCGGCAGCGGGAGATCGGCCTGGTGGTCCCGCTGATCGACTGGGAACTGCCCGCGCTTTCAGCGGCCCACGAACGCTTCCGGGAGGCGGGGGCCCGCCTGGTGCTCTCATCTGGCCGCGTGGTCGAGATCTGCCGCGACAAACTCAAGACGTTCGAGTTTCTCAAGGCCCGCGGATTCAGCACACCCGAGGTGATGCCTTACGAGCGGGCGCTCCAGGGACCGTTCCCCCTGTTCATGAAGCCGCGCTACGGTTCGAGCGCCAAGGACGTGCATTACGTGGCGGACCGCGCGGCCCTGGAGTTTTACCACCAGGCCAACGCCGAGAGCGTGATCCAGGAGTTCGTTCGCGGCGAAGAGCACACGGTGGACGTTTACGCCGGCCTTGACGGCACGGCGCGTGTGGCCGTGCCCCGGCGCCGCCTGGAGGTCCGCGGCGGAGAGGTGTCGAAAGCCCGCACGGTGCGTCACCCGGAGATCATCCGCCAGAGCCTGCGGCTAGTCGCCGCCCTTGAGGAGTGTGTGGGCGTTGTGACGATCCAGTGTTTCCTGCTGTCGGACGGCAGGACCAAGTTCATCGAGATCAACCCGCGGTTCGGGGGCGGCGTGCCGCTGGCCATCGAGGCGGGGGCCGACTTCCCGCGGTGGCTCATTGAAGAGCATCTTGGCCGCAAGCCCGATATCCGCCCCGACGCCTGGCAGGACGGCCTGGTGATGCTGCGCTATGACTGCGCCGTGTACCGGCGGTCTGACGAACTGCGTGCCTTCGAAGAGACCTGAACCCGACCGGCGGGGGACCAGAAGGGGATCGCGCCGTGTTTCCTCCAGGCCTGACATCGTGGATCATGACGCTCGGCGAAGCCTGGACCCCGGGAATCTGGGTGTTCCTGGCGGCCCTGCTCTTGAGCCTCCTGGCCACACCGCTGTTCCGCGGGCTTGCCCTGCGCCGGGGAATCTGCGACAAGCCGGACCAGGCGGTCAAGATCCACAAGGAGCCGATTCCGTATCTGGGCGGGGCAGCCATCTGGCTGGCGTGGACGATCGCCGTGCTCCTGTACGCGATACTTGCCCGCGAGGTTAACTGGCGGGCGGTGGGGGCACTCGTGGCGGGCGGGACGGTAGCATTTGTGACCGGCCTTGTGGACGACCTGAAGGACATCCGCCCGTGGCAGAAACTGCTCGGCCAAGGCATCGCAGGGCTTATGCTTCTGGCGGGCGGCATCCGGTGGCTGGCGTTTCCGGATTTCTCCGGCTGGCACCTCCAGAGTTTGGCGCAGGACTCCGCCCTGGTCCTGGTGGCGTGCGTGGCGATGCACTTTATTGTCGTCCTCGGCGCCACCAACGCGACCAACCTGCTGGACGGCCTGGATGGCCTCTGTTCCGGTGTGACGGCCATCACCTCGGTCGGTTTTCTGCTGCTGGCGACGGCCTTGACGGTCTGGGCCCGGTACGCCCCTGAGGGACAGAGGGTGGAATACGAGTACTCGGAACTGATTATGGTGGTCTCATTCGCGCTGGCCGGGGCGGCCGTAGGGTTCCTGCCGTACAATTTCAACCCGGCCCGCATTTTCATGGGCGACGCCGGAAGCGTCTTCATCGGTTACGTCTTGGCCGCCATGATGATCATGTTCGCCAGCCACTTTGGCATGGTGAAGTGGTTCGTCGGCGCCCTGTGCATCTTCGGGTTGCCGATCTTCGACACGGGCGTGACGATGATCCGGCGGATCGTGAACCGCCGGCCTGTCATGATGCCCGACCGGAGCCACGTCTACAACCAACTGGTGGACCGGATGGGCCTGTCCGTCCGCAGCACGGTCGTCCTGATGTACGGGTTGAGCGCGGTCCTGGCGGCGGCGGGGCTGCTGGTTCTGTACGTGCATGGGCGGTATGCCATCGTCATCTACCTGGTATCGGGCCTGGTGCTCCTGGGTCTTGTGTGGCGGCTGGGCTTCCTGCGGATGTCCGACGACGAGAAGGCGGCGGCCGACCGGTTCCTGGCCGCCAAGCGCCACAAGACGTGAGCCGTCGGTGCCGGTCCCGAGGCGCCCGTTGCCGACAAGGGAGTCCGGGCGGGGCGGGCCTTGCTTCAGGGGGCGTTGCGCCCCATAATATAGCAGGGCCGGTGTTGACTGGAGTGATGGGTTGCCCATGCGTTATCTGACGACAGCCGCGGGGGTGTTTGCCGCCGTCCTGGCGGTCTCTGGAGAGTCTCTCGCCCAGTACGACCTACGCGGGTTGGGCGGGGGTCCCAGCCAGTCATTCGGCAGCATGCTTCCGTCGACCCACATCAACCGGACCCTGGGAACCAACGTCGGCTTTACGACGTCCGACCGGTTCTTCAACCGCCCGAGTCCGGGGCAGGCGAGTTACCTGGCGTCGGCCGGCGTCGAGATCTCCCTGATGCGGGAGGGCTGGACGAATGCGGGCATCGGCGAACTTGCACCGGGATTCGCACCGCTGTCGCTCACGCGCGTCCGCACCATCGACTCGATGAACTTCGAGAAGCGCGGCCGCTTCGCCAAGTTGCGCGAGACCACGCTGGCCCTGGAAGAACGCCTACGGGAATCGCAGCAGGCCAGCCTGGGGCCGGTGGCCCTGAGTTTCAAGCAGTTCATGTTCCCCTTCCCGCTGGCGGACCAGCCGGAGATCGGGTACGGCTTCTTCTCGCGGCTCGACGTGGTAGGCGGGGGGACGGTCAGGCCGGAGGCGTTCCTGGCGCCGTTTACGGCCGACGTTCAGCAAAGCCTCGGCGAGAATCGGTTCCTGGACCTGACGCAGGCGCTGCTTACGACCGGGCGGCCCGCGCCCGGCGGCATGAAGATGGAAGAGTGTTACGACCCGCAGGCGGCGGCGCTGGGGAACTATCTCTTCACGAACGGCCGATACGCGCCGGCGGCCGCCGCATGGACCCTTCTGACCCAGCGCGACCCGACCAATGCGACCGCCCGGCGCGCCGTCGGGCTCTGCCTTTTGGCGGGGCGGCAGATGAAGCGCGCCGCCGCCGACCTCAGGCAGTCGCTGACGATGGCCCAGGGATGGCCCGCGAAGACCAGGATCACCGGGTCGAACCTTCAGGACGTGTTCCCGGCGTCGCGCGACCTGGCCGACGTGCGGGCCGAGGTCGAGGCCCAACTGGCCAAGCAGCCTGACGACGCGGACCTGAACTTCCTCGAAGCGTTCCTCGACCTGTTCCAGGGCCGTTGGCCGGCCGCGGAGGAACGTCTGACGAAACTGGCCGGCGCCGATGCGGTGGCCAAGGGTCTCCTGGGAATCATCAAGGCCGGCGCCGTTGCGGAGACGGTCCGAAGGCCGGCCGACACGATGGTTCGCCGTCTGGCCGAAGAGTTGACCGGCCTGGAGGAGCAGCCCCTGAGCCCCGAGGCCCGCGAGCAACTCATCGGGGCGCTCCGTTCCGGACCCACGACCTACCAGGACTGCATGCGGATCGGCGACTTCCGGTTCTTCATGGGCGATTTCCAGTTGGCGGGCGAATCGTACCGGGCGGCCCACAAGGCCAAGCCGAAAGACGCGTTCGCCCTGTTCGCCATGACCCACGCGGCCTTCGCCAATGCCGAGTACCGCCAGGCCATCCGGTATCTCGAAGACGCGCTGGCCATAGAACCCAACTGGGGTCTGTACGAGTTCCGGCTCCAGGAGTTCTACGGCGACCCCAAGGAATTCGAGCGGCAACTGAAGAACCTCGAGCGGCAGGTGGAACTGCGGTCGCAGTCGGCGGAGTCGAAGTTCCTCCTGGCTTATGTGTATTACTTCAGCGGACGCTACGCCGACGCCGGCAGCCTCCTGGCCCAGGTTCTCCGGCTGGAGCCGGCGTTCAAGAAGGCCGACTACTTCCTTCGCCTGGCAAAACTCCAGGGCTGAGCACCGGGAACGGCTGCGGGCCGGGGACCAAGGAGAACGCTGTGGCCAACGAGCGCGTCCCGCTCTCACGCCCCGACATCTCGCAGGCGGATATCGATGCCGTCGTGGCCGTCCTCAGGACACCGCACCTGAGCCTGGGCCCGAAACTCGCCGAGTTCGAGAAGGCGCTCGCGGGCTACGTGGGCCTGCGCCACGGCGTGGCCGTCAACTCCGGCACCTCGGCGCTGCACCTGGTCGTGCGGGCCCTCGGCCTGGGGCCGGGCGACGAGATGATCACCAGCCCGTTCACGTTTGTGGCCACGGCCAACTGCGCGCTCTTCGAGGGCGCGCGGCCGGTCTTCGTCGACATCGACCCAGAGACGTGGAACATGGACGTTGAGCGGGTCGAGGCGGCCGTCACCGACCGGACGCGCCTCATGATGCCCGTCCACATCTTCGGCCGGCCCATGCCGATGGACCGCATCACGCAGATCGCAGCCCGCCGCCGTCTCCCCGTCGTCGAGGACGCCTGCGAGGCCCTCGGCGCCACCTACAAGGGCCGCATGGTCGGGACGTTCGGCGTCGCCTCCACGTTCGCGTTTTACCCAAATAAGCAGATGACCACGGGCGAGGGCGGCATGATTGTGACCGACGACGACCGCCTGGCCGCCCTTTGCCGGAGCATGCGGAACCAGGGCCGCGAGAGCGGCGCGGGGTGGCTGGCGCACGTGCGACTGGGGTACAACTATCGCCTGCCTGACATCAACGCGGCCCTGGGCCTTTCTCAGGTGGCCCGGCTGCCGGAGTTCCTCGAGGCGCGCCGCCGCGTGGCCGCGAGGTACACCGAGAAACTCTCCGAACTCGACCCGATCGTGCTCCCCGCGCCGTACCGCGACGGACGGATCTCGTGGTTCGTGTTCGTGGTGCGGCTGGCCGACCGGTTCACGCAGGAGGACCGCGACAAGGTGCTGGCCTCGCTGCGGGAGCAGGGCATCGGCACGAGCAACTACTTCTCGCCCGTCCACCTCCAGCCGTTCTACCGCGAGCGATTCGGCTACAAGCCCGGCGACTTCCCGGTGACCGACAGGATTGCGGCCCGGACGCTCGCCCTTCCGTTTTACAATCGGCTGACGCCCGAGGATCAGGACCTGGTCATCGATTGCCTGAAGACGGCCCTCGCGCGGCTGTAGTTCTCCGGCGCTCGAAGGTCAGGCGATGGCATGGCCACGCAGAATCGGGCTGCCGCGCCACGCGGCAATCCCTCGCTCCGTGTTCGGGGGAGCACTACGGCGACGCCGTTGCGCTGCGGCCCGCGTTCTTGCGGCTCGCGGATTCCAGATCCATCGCCTGCCGCAGCGCCTGGCGGGCCCCATCGAGATCACCGGTGCGGCGGCGGACCTCGCCGAGAAGGGAGTAGTTCTCCGCCGTCTGCTGCATCACCACGAGTTGCTCGGCCAGCGTTCGGGCCTCCGACAGTTTCTCATTGCGGGCCAGCAGGAATCGGACAAGCATGCGGCTGACGGGTGGCTGCGCCGGCGCCAGTTCGAGGGCCTGGCGCAGGGCGGCTTCGGCGGCGTCGAAGCGGTGCAACTCGGCCAGAAGCCCTCCTGCCAGGAGATGATAGGCGGCGATTTCCGGATGAGCCTGCCGCAGTTCCTCGGCGATCGCCGCCGCCGCCGGCAGCTCTCCGCGCAGCCGGCACAGGTCAACGAGGGCCTCGCGCGACGGCGTGTTCCTCGGGTCGAGAGCGGCGGCCCTTCGCCAGTGCGGCTCGGCTTCTTCCATACGCCGATGGACGGCATACAACCGGCCGGCCTCGCCGTGGGCCTCGGCCAGAACCGCCCTGGGGGTGGAGCAGTCATCGGCGCCTCGCCGGAGATCCATCCCTCTTCGCTCTTCCTCGTCGCGCAGCGCCTGAAACCTCTTCATGTACTGTTGGGCCTTGTCGGCCTGCCCGAGTTTGGCGCAGGCGGAGGCGAGTCCGTAGCAGGGCTCGGAAGCAAGCGGGCACATCTCGACGGTCTTCTGATAGCACTCCGCCGCTTTCTCGTACTGCCTCTGCTGCATGTGGGCCTGGCCAAGCATGGCATAGTACTTGCCTCGGCCGCCGGAGAGTTTGATCTCTTTCTCGATCGCGGCGGCGGCTTCCTGGGATCTTCCCATCGCTAGGAGGGTCTCGGCGAACATGCCGTAGACGCCGGGCAGATCCGGACTGATCTCGTGCGCTGTCCGCCACAACTCAACCGCCTTCTGCTGGTCGCCCTTCATCGTGGCCAGCACGGCCAGACCATGGTAGGCGGGGGCATATCGCGGATGCTGTTCAAGGCACTTGCGGCACCACTGCTCCGCCTCGGCGGTCTCGGAGAATTTCATGTGGAAGGTGCCCATGATGTTCACAGGCTCCGGATCTCCAGGGAAGTCCGCGATGAGTTGGCGGATGACCGCGAATGCCTCGTCTTTCACGGCTTGTGGGGTCGGCTGAGATACATCCGGGTGGGCCGGCGAAGCAGCGGACTCCTGAGGCGCGGCCGGATTACCGGGTGGCACGGCCGCGCCCCGCTGCGCGGCGATCTGCTTGTCCTCTACGGCGGTGCCGGACCAGGGTAGATGACCGCGAGCGATAAGCCATGCGGCGCACACGAGGGTGCCGCAGAGAAGGCCCCCGGCAACCATCGCGAGTACCCGCCGCCGTTGTGGAGAAGGCGAACCGATTCCCTGCGAGTTCGCCTCGTCTCGTGCGCCATCGGCGCCGTTGCGGTGCTCTGGCATTCTGCACACCTCGGCCAGCGTGTGCCCAGGGACACTGCCCGAACTATCGGCGACAGGATATGAGATTCACAGACCGAAGTGCTTACGCCGACATTAGAGTCTAACCCATACTCCGGTTCAAGGCAAATCGGGCGTGGGGCGCACGCGGCCCACATTATCGCCACGTCACCAGGCACGCGCCCCAGGAGTATCCGACGCCGAAGCCGACCATCAGCACCTTCTGGCCCGGGCGGATCTTCCCCGCCTGCACGTAGCGCTGGACGGCGATAGGAATGCTGGCCGAGACCGTGTTACCGACGTCCTCGAACGAGAGGACCATCTTCTCCATCGGTATGCGGCTCTCGGCGGCCAAGGCCTCCAGCATGAACTGGTTGGCCTGGTGATAGGCGTACCAGTCGACGTCGCCGGCCGCCAGGTTCGCCTTCGCCAGGAGCGCCCTGACGATGCGCGGCACGACGTCCATCGCGAAGTTGAAGATGGCCTGCCCGTCCATGAACAGGTGGTCGAGGGTGCGGGTGCAGCCCGCCAGGTCGGTCATCTCCCTGGCGGTCTCGGGCGAGTGCGGCTGCCGCAGACCCCCGGCCGGAACGATCAGGTCCTTGGCCCCGGCGCCGTCGGTCCCGAGGACGAACTCGCCGAGGCCCGGCCCGTCGGTCGGTCCGATGAGCGTCGCGGCCGCGCCGTCGCCGAAGAGGACCCGCACCGTCCGGTCGCGCGGATGGATGAACTTCGAGTACGTGTCGGCCACAATGAGGAGCACCCGCCGGGCCTGGCCGCACGCGATCAGGCACTTCGCCAGGTGCAAACCGTAAACGTACCCCGAGCACCCCAGGTTGAAATCGAACGCCCCCACGTGCTTGCCCAGGCCCAGGCGGTCCTGAAGGATGCACGCGGCGCTCGGCAGAAAGTAGTCGGGGCTCTGCGTGCAAAAGAGGAGGTAATCGACCTCGTCGGGCTTCGCGCCGGGCGCCTTGAGGAGCCGCCGGGCAGCGTGTAAACCCAGGTCGGCGGCCGTCTCGCCGGCGCCGGCGATGTGTCGCGAGCGGATGCCCAACTTGTCGCCAACGCGGTCCATCAGCCAGTCGGTGTTCTCGCGCAGAAGGTCCTCGTTGGTTTCTACGCGTTCGGGTATATGATACGTAATGCCGAGAATCCCGGCGGCCACAATCCTTCCTCCGATGCGCGAATGGCGGCGGATTCTAGCCCCGGCCGACGGGCCAAGCAAGGGCAAACTCCCCCACCCAGAAACGCGAAGGCAGTATCCCCCTTTCGCCCGTAGACTCAGGTCATGCGCTTGCGTGCCGGGATGTACCGGCCGTATCGATCCGGGAGCAGATGACTTATCACCGCGAGGCCTTCGGGTCCACCACCAGTACGCCCGTGCCCGTGAACCTGCCCGCCTTGAACTCCGCCAAGGCCTCGTTGGCCTTCTCGAGCGGGTACGGGTGGACGATGGTCTCGATGGGCACCGTGGGCGCGAGGGCCAGGAACTCCTCGCCGTCCTCGCGCGTGAGGTTGGCCACGGAGCGGACGACGCGTTCCTGCCACAGGATGGAGTAGGGGAACGAGGGGATATCGCTCATGTGGATGCCGGCACAGACCACCGTGCCGCCCTTGGCCACCGCCCGCAGGGCGGCGGGCACCAGCGACCCGACGGGGGCGAAGACTATGGCGGCATCGAGCGGTTCGGGCGGCAGTTCGTCGGACCCGCCCGCCCAGACGGCGCCGAGACCGCGGGCGAACTCCTGCGTCTTCGTGTCGCCCGGCCGCGTGAAGGCGTAGACCCGGCGGCCCTGGTGCTTCGCCACCTGCACGAGAATGTGGGCGGCCGACCCGAAACCGTAGAAGCCCAGCCGCCGGGCGTCGCCCGCCAGCCGCAGGGACCGGTATCCGATCAGGCCGGCGCACAGCAACGGCGCGGCCTGGAGGTCCGGATAGCCCTCGGGAATAGGAAAGCAGAACGGCTCGTCGGCCACCGTCAACTCGGCGTAGCCGCCGTCGATCTGGTAGCCGGTGTAGCGGGCATGGTCGCAGAGGTTCTCGCGACCCGTGCGGCAGAAGTCGCACGTGCCGCAGGTCCAGCCGAGCCAAGGCACGCCCACACGCCGGCCGACCGCAAACCGCTTGGCGCCGGGGCCGAGCGCCGCCACCGTACCCACGACCTGGTGGCCGGGGATGAGCGGCAACTTCGGCTCGGGGAGTTCACCGTCCACGACGTGCAGGTCGGTGCGGCAGACGCCGCAGGCGTGAACGTGAAGGAGAACCTGCCCGGGGCCGGGCGTCGGGTCGGGCACGGTCGCCATGCGCAGCGGCGTGCGGGCGGCCTCGAGCATCATCGCTTTCATCGTCCACTCCGTGTTCGCGGAGGCTCCGCGTGCGGGGCGTTCATCCGCCGCGGGTTGCCTGTCAACCAGTAATTATAGCCATTCTCTTTCCACACATGTGAGGCGTTTCACCCAGGCGGCGCGGGCTGCCGGGGCTTGAACTCAAACCAGAGAAACAGGCGGTTAAAGGTCGGCGTGGTGTGTGCCGCGGCCGGCGCGGTCAAGCAGGCCGATCTCTCGCTGGCCACGGACAGGGGCAATCTCCAGCGAACCGGGGAAGGCCTGTCCGCCGGCGCTCATGGCGCATTCAGCCTTGCCTGCGGGTGGCCGCTCGATATGATGGTCTTCGCACTTCCACCGGGCCGGCATGTGGAGGATTGGCCGTGGCGGGTTGCATGCGGAGTTCCGCCGCGGGGTCGGCTGCCCTGGTTCTGCTGGCCTGTTGGGGAGGACCATGGATGAAGATGGCCGAGGCGGCGGAGCAGCGGGTCGAGGCGAATCGGGCGATCGAGTTCGCCTTCACGGCGGACAAGGCCCACGGCGACCCGTTCAATGGCGTCGAACTGGTGGCGGTGTTCCGCCCGCCGAGCGGCACGCCGCTTCGTGTCCCGGCTTTCTGGGCCGGCGGGCGGGTATGGAAGGTCCGCTACAGTTCGGGTGTACTCGGCGTGCACGCCTTCCGGACCGAATGCAGCGATCCATCGGGCACGGGGCTTCACGGCCTGACCGGCCAAGTGGAAGTGGTCGCTTACGGCGGCGCGAACCCGCTCTACCGGCACGGCCCGATCCGTGTAGCGGCAGACCGCCACCATCTCGAGCACGCCGATGGCACGCCGTTCTTCTGGTTGGGCGACACGTGGTGGATGGGCCTTTGCGGTCGCCTGCGTTGGCCGGATGAGTTCAAGACGCTGGCGGCCGACCGTCGGCAGAAAGGGTTCAACGTCATCCAGATCGTGGCCGGCCTGTACCCCGACATGCCCGCCTTCGACTCGCGCGGGGCCAACGAGGCCGGCTTCCCTTGGGAGAACGACTATAGCCGCATCCGGCCCGAGTACTTCGACCACGCGGACCGGCGTCTCCAGTACCTGGCCGACGAGGGGTTCGTGCCGTGCGTCGTGGGGGCGTGGGGCTACCATCTGCCGTGGCTGGGCATCGACCGGATGAAGAAGCACTGGCGATACCTGGTTGCCCGCTATGGCGCGCTGCCGGTGGTCTGGTGCGCGGCGGGCGAGACGACCATGCCTTACTACCTGTCGCAGGACAAGCGCAAGGACGAGCAGTTGCAGAAGGAGGGGTGGACCGCCGTCTGTCGCTTCATCCACGAGGTGGACCCGTTCCGCCGCCCGCTCACGCTTCATCCCGCCTGGCGGGTGCCCAGCCGCGGAAGCGTCGGCGACCCGGGCGTGGTGGACTTTGAGTTGTTGCAGACGGGTCACGGCATGCACGAGGTTGTGGCGCCGACGGCTGCCCAGGTCCGGGCCGCCCGGGAGGCCGAGCCGCCCGTCCCCGTGATTGACGGGGAACCGTCTTACGAGAACCTCAACGGGCAGATTCCTGCCGATGTCTGCCGCACGTTGTTCTGGGTCTGCATGACCGGCGGTGCCGCGGGGCACACCTACGGTGCGAACGGCATCTGGCAGGTCAACCGCCCGGACCAACCTTACGGTCCTTCACCGGGCGGGCACAACTGGGGGACGCTGCCGTGGCCCGAGGCGATGAGACTGCCCGGCTCGGCCCAGGTTGCCCTCGGCAAGAGACTGCTCACGCCGTACGAGTGGTGGCGATTCGCGCCGCACCCGGAGTGGGTGCAATGGGCCGACGCCGCCACGGACCCGAGTGGCCCCTACGCCGCAGGCATCGCCGCAAAGGTCCGCGTTATCTACGTTCCGCGGCCCCGACCCATCGTGGTGCGGCAACTGGATCCCAACGTGGCGTACCGGGCCTGGCGGATTGACCCGGTTAACGGGGAGCGCAAGGATTTGGGGAAGGTGAACGCCAAGGAAAATGAACCGTGGTACTGTCCGCCCGGGGACATCGATCACGACTGGGTCCTGATTCTCGAGAAGGTCGGCTGATGGGGAGGGCCTTACCATGGAGATGATATGCGTTCTGGCAGTCGTCGTGCTCGTCGTGCTCGTCGGGCTGGCAGGGCTGGTCCTGCTGGTGGTTGGAATCATCAAGCGTTCCGCGCCGATGTGGGTCAGCGGCATTATCGGCATCTGTTTGGCCGGCCTGGCTGTGCTGGCGGGCGCGGCCATCTTCATTGGCTGGCACGCCAAGCGCGCCGCCGTTCCAGGCGTTGTCCGGCTCGGTTCTGGCGAAGGCGGCGTCTCCGTCCGTTATGGCGCTGGGCAGGCGACGGCGCGGGCCGAAGGGGTCGAGTTCACGATCCTCAAGCCCGGCAGCGGCGGGAGTGGTTCCAGTTCGACGACCAGGTCCGGCATCGGCCCGGGCGCGTCCGAAGCCCGGTACGAGATCAGACTTGGCGACGTGCATATTGTTGTCGAGAAGCGCGGCAGCCGCCTGACCCTGTCGGTCAACGCCGCCAATTACGGCGCGATCCAACGAGGCGACTCAGTCATCATCAACGAAGCCCGCGAGGTTCTCATCAACGGCCAGCGCCGCTCCCCGTGAGGCGCGGGCGCGCCTATACCGGCAGCACTGGGGCTGGCAACGGCAACCAAGTCTCCAAACGTGCTTGCTGCCAAGAAAGACGGGGTGCGGATGAACTGGCCCGCCATAGGGGCGGCGTTGGCAGCCGTCGCGGGAGGCATGCCGATGCCGGCAGGAAGCGCCGCGGCCGGCGCGGACGCTGATGTCGCGCTCAGCCGGCAATGGGCATTGCAGGCATTCTCGGCCGAACCCGCTACGGACACGGTCGTAAGCCAACTTGTCATCGTTCACGAGGACGTCGCGGGCGACACGAAGATCGGGCGGTGCGCGGCCGGCGGCCCCATGCGGTTGGGCGGCAAGACGTACGCCCGCGGCATCGGCGTCAATTCACGCAGCGTGCTGCGGGTCACGCTCGACAGGCCGGCAGCCACGCTGCTGGCCATCATCGGCTTGGACCGGAATGTGGACGGCACCCCGGCGTCCGTTGTGTTCCGCGTCGCGGTCGGCGGCAAGGACGTGTTCGCAACCGACGTCAGGAAACCCGGCGCCACGCCGGAGGCCATCAAGGTTCCCCTGGGCGGCGCCAGGGGTTTCGACCTCATCGTTGACGATGGCGGCGACGGCCGGGGCTGGGACCAGGCCGACTGGGCGGAGGCCAAGGTGGTGATGCAGGACGGGTCGGAGGTCTGGCTCGACGACCTGGCCCGCCATGCCCCGGTCAGGCCGCACTTGCCTTTCTCGTTTGTCTACGGGGGCAGGCACTCCTCGGAGTTCATCAAGGGTTGGGCGCGCCAGGTCAAGGACGAGAAGGTCGGCGAGACGACGAGCCGCCGGACGCTCACGCTGACCGACCCGGTCACCGGCTTGGAGGTGCAGGCCGTCTGCACCATGCACCTCGACACCGCCGGCACGGACTGGACGGTCTACTTCACCAACAGGGGCGCCAAGGATAGCCCGATCATCGAGCAGGTGCGGGCGCTCGATGCGACTGTAGCCGTGGGGGCAGACAGCCGCGTTGTCCTGCACCGTCTGAATGGGGCTCCGTGCCAGGCGGACGATTGGATGCCGTTCGACCAACCTGTTCCCGCCGGGGGGCGGGTCGACTTCGCCACGACCAACGGCAGGTCTGCCAACGTGTCGCCCTGGTTCAACCTGGAATGGGAGGGCGGCGGCGTCATCACGGCCATCGGCTGGTCTGGCCAGTGGACGGCCTCGGTGGAGTTCCGCGGCGGCAGGCTTCGCACCCAGGCCGGAATGCAGAACCTGCACACCGTTCTGCGGCCCGGAGAGACCATCCGCAGCCCTCGGATCATGCAGCTCCACTGGCTCGGGCGCGATTCCTGGCGACCGTACAACCTGTTCCGCCGCACGATGATGGCCCACGTCCTGCCGCGCATCAACGGCGAGCTGGTGCTGCCGCCGATCGCGCACCTCAGCACCGCGTTCTATGAACTGAACGGCACCAACGAGCAGAATGTGCTGTCGCACCTGGACTCGCTCAAGGGCCTGGGATTCGAGATGTTCTGGCTCGATGCCTACTGGACCGGCCCAAGCGGCTTCCCCGGCAGCATGGGCAACTACCGTCTGCCGATTGAGCAGGTCGAGCCGAAGGACCGGTTCCCGCACGGGGTCAAGGCCGTTGCCGATGCCGTGGCGAAGGCGGGACTGGGGTTCCTCATGTGGTTCGAGCCTGAGCGGGTTGCCCCGGGCACGTATCTGGCCAGGGAGCACCCGGCGTGGGTGATCTCGCCCTCCGGCGACGGCAGCGGCCTGTTCAACCTTGGCATTCCCGAGGCGCGCCAGTACATGACCGACTACCTGAACGCCGCCATCGCGGCCTACAGACTCTCGTGCCTGCGGATCGACTACAACATCGACCCGCTGGCGTTCTGGCAGTTCATGGACGCCAAGGACCCCGACAGGGCGGGCATGACCGAGATGAGATACGTCGAGGGGCTGTACCTGATGTGGGATGACATCCGCCGGGCCAACCCCAGCCTGTTCATCGACAACTGCGCCAGCGGTGGCAGGCGGATCGATCTGGAGACCATGTCGCGGTCCGTCCCGCTCTGGCGGAGCGACAACACCTGCGACATGCTGGACCAGAGGCCGGCGACCGTGCAACTTGCGGCCATCAAGAACCAGTTGATGAGCGCCGGCCTTAATCGCTACGTGCCCTTCAGCACCGTCGGACAGATGGGGGCGGCCCCGTACCTTTTCCGGAGCGGCTTCAACGCCGGCATCGCGTTCGCTGAGGATGTCCGCCCCAAGGACTACCCGCGCGATCTCCTGAAGCAGGGCATCGCCGAGGGCAAGCGGATACGGAAGTACTTCCGTGGCGACTTCTACCCGTTGTCGCAGGCAAACGCCAGTCCGCGCGACTGGTGCGTCATGCAGTATCACCGGCCCGACGAGCAGGACGGCCTGGTCATGGCATTCCGACGCGGCGAGTCGCCTTACACCAGTTACGACGGCAGGCTCTTTGGGATTGACCCCGCGGCCGGTTACCAGGTCACGATGTGCCGTACGTACGATCCCGAGAAGCCGGTCCTGTTGAAGGGGTCTGACTTGCAGAAGGTCCGGATTGACATCAGCGATTGCCCGGGGTCGGTGATCATTGAGTACAGTAAGATGGCCCAGTGAAGGAGCGCGGAGGGGCAGCCAAGGGGCGGATGACTCACAGGACAGAGCGGCCGCCTGAGCATGATCCCCACGCCGCCGATGGCCAGCAGCGACAGCGCGGCGGGTTCGTGAACCGGTCCGCCTAACCGGAATCAAGCGCACCGGACCGCGCCGGTTGCCCTCCTCAACCACACGGTCACCGCTAGTCCCACAGATTCAGAGTCTTGCTGCCTTGCTCGCTCTCTAGCGTGATACTCTCTGGTGTTATCGTAATCCAAACGGGACCGCCGGGCGTCTGAATCGTGAGGCCTGTTCCCGCGAACCTGACGCTGGCGTCCGCGACTTCGTCTGAGAGGATAGAGATCTCAGCCACACCATCGGCGCTGCGGAACACGATGGGCTCGCCCGCTGCAAAGTTGGTTCCGCCGAACCTGACGGCGGGATCGCCTGCGGGTGGATTGGGGCAGGTCGCTGGCGGCGCGGGCCTGGGACGATACCGTTGCTCGCAGGTGTACGGTAACGAGAAGGTGCCGTAAGGAGTCTTCATGTCCAGCAAGACCGTGCCCGGTTCTCCTTGGGCCTGCGAGAACACGAGGCCGCTGCCCTGTCCCGACCAGTTGCCCTCGGCGTCATAGCCGCTAGGGTGGAACAGTGCGTTGACGGCAGCCAGGTTTGTCCCGGAGTACCTCATATAGGGACCGTAGGCCTGACTGGCCGCCAGGACCGCCGCCACGCCGACTGCGATTACCACCACCCAGTAACTCTTACCTTGCCTATGCATCATGTCCTCCTTCCTGCCAGGTATCGGCGGAGTCCGTCAGCATCCGCGGATACTGAGGCGATGTTGGCCCCGCTGCTCGCCCCTGCTGGGTCAGGCCTTGCAGCGGCCGGCCTGCGCGGAGCGAAACAGGCCGTCTCTTGCGCCACCTTGGCAAAGTGAACGTGCGGTGGGGACGTAGTGGGTGTGGCTTGGGCAAGGGTGGTCGAAGGGGTTGATCGCGCCTTACCCGGCGCGATGTGTCGTCGCCACTCCCAGGCGCCCTCAACCCTTCATTGAGCATTATAGCACACGAACGCAGAAATGCAAAGAAGACGAGGCGGGAGTAGCTTAGTCTTGAGGGGAGAAGGTTCTTGGACGTTCTCGCCGAAGCAGCCTTTTTGAAGAATGGTTGGGGCGACTGGCACTCGCTCGAAACGGACACCACACCCCTAAGGCCCTTCCTGGGCGCCTTCCGCGGACCGTCTGAGCCCTATCTCCTTACGGCGGCGAGGCTTGGGCGCGAACCCCTTGCTGTAGCTGTCGGTGGATAGAAACTCGCCGGCGGACACTCAGTTCCGCTTGCGGCGAACGAGAATCCCCAGGCCGCCCAGGGCCAACAGCGCCAGCGTAGCGGGTTCGGGCACGGCACCGCTCATCTCGCCCAGCGGGCCGCCCATGCCCGCCTTCCAGCCGGACCCGTAGTTCAGCACCAAGGCCGTCACGTCGTTGTCGTCGATCTTCCCGTCGTACCGCGAAACGTCACCCTCCAACCACGTGTGCGTGCTCACGCTGCCCCGGTCGTAGTTCAGCACCAGGATCGTCACGTCGTTGTCGTCCACCTTTCCGTCGAGGTTCACGTCGCCCAGGTACGTGTACTTCACGAGGACCGTCGTCAGGTCCACGTCTTGACCCGCGAATACCGAGTACCGGTCCTTCGGGGACAACAGGTCGTTCTGCGCGTACCCCAGGCCGACCGTGAAAGGATTCCCGGCGGCGGTGGTGCTGACGATGCCGCTAGCGTCCCACTGCTTGCCATTGTAACCCGAGGCGATCCAGCGTCTGATGTCCTGGAGCGGGCTGGCGGCCGGATCGTCGTAATCGACTATCATGGCGTTGTCCGCCAGGTCGAGCCGCGAGGTCGGCACCCCGCCGACCACCACGATGCCCAGGGCCGTCGTGACAAGCACCTTGTCGTGCCCAGCGACGAGGTTGGCCTTGGCGCCTCCCGCCAGGGCCAGGGCCGCCAGGTGCTGCGTCGTGCCGAGGTTCGCTGTCGAGGCGCTGGTAACGCTCACGGCCAGGTTCAGGACGGCGGCGGCCCCGGCGTCGCTGTTCAGGAAGACAGTTCCATCAAGGATGTCGAAAACAGTACCGGGGCCGTAGTCCTGAGGGCCTGTCACGATCAGCGTGCCTGCCCCCGACTTGGTCAGGCTCTTCCCGCGCGAATCGTCCAAGGCCCCTGAAAGGGTCAGCGCGTTGTCGAGCACGGAGATGCCCGTGTCGGCGGTCATTTGGAGAGGGGTTGCGATCTCGTGGTTGCCGCCCTGGGCGGCGATGACCGCGGCGGGACCGGTCGTTTCGAGCCGGATGCCCGCCCCGCCGGAGAGCACGCTCCCGCCGGGGCTTTGCAGGTTGAGGGCCCCCAGGATCACCGGCGAGTCAACCGTGACCGGGCCGGTGAGGCTGCGGCGGAATTCGGCGACCGCGTCGGGTGCGCTCGGGCAGCGCCCGAGGGTCCAGTTGCCCGCCAGGTTGTATGACCCGCCGCCTGCGCTCGCCCACTCGTTCGGTGCGACGGATTGCGTATAGGCCTCCACCACCGCGCCGGCCAGGTTGACGAACCGGAACGTGGTGCTCGTGCCGCCAACGTCGACCACCATGAAGCCGTAGTCGTTCCCGTACCGGAATTCGCTGCCCGGGACCGGCGTATTGAACCCGGAGACGGTCTCGCCAAACACGCCGGCCACGAAGTATCTAAGGCCGTCCACCAACAGCCGCTCGTAAACGTGCACGTGGCCGGAAAAGACGTTGTCGGCGCCCCAGGCCCTGTAACTCCACCGCATACCCGTAGTGCCCGGGTAACGGGCGCTCGACGTGTAGGGCGAGTTGTGCAGGAAGACGAAGTTCCAGGGCGCGGTGGACTGACTCATGGCGCCCTGGAGCCACTGGGCCTGCGGCGAGGTGCCCGTGGTTCCATCCGGCTCGCTCTGGCTGTTGATTATGAAGAAATGGGCCGCGCCTGCCGTGAAGTCGTAGTACCGCTCATTGCCCGGAAGCGTGAAATAGTTGAGATAAGCCGTAATCCCGGCCGAATAGTCGTGGTTGCCGAGGGCCGGAAAGAACCGGTTCGTCGGCGAGCCGGCGCCGTAGGTCCCCTGGTAGTTGCCGATATACTCGTGGAAATGCTGCCCGACATTGGCGTCGTAGTCGCTCCCCGCGGTGTGGTTGTTGTCGCCGACGGTGACGATGAAATCCGGGTTCCAGACCTTGAGCCGGTTGACAAGTTCCGCCACGATCGCAGGGCGGGGCTCACCCGGAACACTGCCGCCAATGTCGCCGATCACGGCGAACCGGACGGAGCCTTGCGCTTCAGGCCCCTGAAAGGCCGGGCCGCCCAGCGCGAGAACCGCTGCGCAGGCGGCTATGGCTCGGCCGGCGAAACCGATGTGACCGCCACACATCCTTCAACCTCCGAGTTGAGTCGCCCCTGTTCCTGGACTGCCTCCATGCCATAGATGAAGCATACACGGTAAGCGGGCGGAAACCGAACTCCGAGCACGAGACGAGCGGCGCGGGTGCCAAAAAGAACGGGCGCGCCCGAGGGCTCGCCCATTCGTATCACGTCAGAGGAGACGGCTACCCACGTTTCCGACGGATCGCGAGGCCCAGGGCGCCCAGGCCCAGCAGGGCCAGCGTGGCCGGCTCGGGAATCGCATACATCACCGCATGATCGAACAGGTCCCAGCCCGTGTCGTTCAAGGTACCGGTGCAATATCTGGTCAGGCCGAAACCGATTCGGATCCCTTGGGCTATGGACACGCCGTCCGCCAAAACGTCACCCTTGTCGTAGACGAAGATCCGGGCGCTATCGCCGGCAGCATTCGTCGCAACGAATTTGGAGAAACCAGGTTGGAAGTGGCCCGCATCCATGACCACCTCGACCATCTGCTGGATGCCTGGGAGGACCGTAGCGTTTCCCACCGGCAGGCCCGCGCCCAGCGGGTGACTCGCCCCGAAGGAAGTGATTGTCACGAGGGTGTCGGTCGGGTTCGTGTCCTTAGCCTCCCCCGGGTGGGTCATTTCCAGGAGGTCCCAGGCGTTGCCTTCTATGCAAATGAGGCCCTGGGGGATGGTTCCATACCTGGCCCAGGTCGGGGTCGATGAACTTACCGAATCCGAGATGAGAACGAGTTCGATGCCCGAAAGGGCCGGGGCAGGGTCATTGCTTGCGTTCCACAAAGTTACAGTGCATCCTAGATGCCCCAGGTGAGTGATGTAGGGTACATCCCTTGAATCGCCCGGCGTTGTGCCCGAAAACGAGCCCATCACCACGAGCACATCCATCACTCCGGCCGAGGCCGGTGCAGCCAGGACCAGGAGCACGCCCACCAGCAATGATGCCGTCCTCATCTTCCACCTCCCCCCGAGCATTGAGCACCCTGCTCCTGCCGGGCTCTATGCATTTCCCTCGTTATGCTATGAGACAGTATGGCACAGAATCTGAAGAAGTCAAATCTGACTGGAAAAATGGCCCTTCACCCAGAATTGTACCGGAGGCCGCAACCGAGCGGCCTGGGGTGGCGTGGTGGCGGGGGCAGGGCGCATGGGGGTGCGTGGCGGCC
>Ga0315286_10001506_pt1 | contig 21105 bp, 23 predicted proteins | sample YL17G10_0_MG_FD_205038 | JGI IMG/M metagenome (GOLD analysis project Ga0315286, IMG submission 205038) | Sediment microbial communities from Yellowstone Lake, YNP, Wyoming, USA - YL17G10_0 | ecosystem: Environmental > Aquatic > Freshwater > Lake > Sediment | place: USA: Wyoming | collected... | reverse complement strand
CGAGTAATTCAACGTCGCGCCTATGGATTACGGGATGAAGAATATCTCCGCCTCAAAATCCTCACTTGCATGCTGCCGGAGATATAAACCGCGTCATTTTACCCACTCACTTGGGAGATGAGCCAATAAAAAATTAGGGAGGCTTGCAATAACGCAAGAAAATACATTGATGAAGGAGACTTGATGATGAAAAAAATCGGACTCTGTAGTTTGGCGCTTATGTTGGTTATCTTCACAGGTTCATCCGTAATGGCAGCGGGTCTTTTTGGAGGCGGCGGTGGCGCAGATGTTGATGCGCTTTCCAGGAGATCTGCATCACTGATGAGAAATGTTAACATGGCCACAATTTCAATTGCAGAAGCTTTGATCAGTGTTGAACTTGCTGCCGGCCACAAGGAACAGGCCGAAAAACTTCAGCAGGCGCTAAAAAATGCGCAAGAAAAGAAAGATGACCCTAACGCTATAAAAGGTCTTGTTGCTGCCAATAATTTGGCGGCAGAAGATCTAAATAAGATTGACCTTCAATCAAGTATAAACAAAGAGGCCGCAAAAGAAAATCTTGGGAATGCTGTTTTAAAAATTGGGATAGGGTTAATCTTGGATGGTCTTGCTGCAAAGGATGCTGTTGGTTTGGTAAATGATGCAAAAAACGCCTTGGCAACTCTTTCACCAACGTCGTTTTCCGCGGTAGGAAAAGTTAAGGATATCATTGGTGTTGCGGGATTCGCATCGGATGTGCTCCCTGGTCAGATAGATAATGTAGGAAAAGTGAGCAAGAAACTTGTTGATTATGCAAGCGCAAACGGAATACCGACGCCATCGGCAGAGGACATAAAAGCGAAAGCGGACTCAATGATGAAAGAAGGATAGCGAACAGTGCGAGGAGGTGACAATTAGTTACCGGTTTTTTCTCACCCGCCTCTTAATATGGATAAACGGTTATGTGATGGGATGGATGAGAGGGGGGCTTGCGGAAACGTGATGCATGGTGGAATTAGGAACCCATTGCACATACCGAAAGGGTGCATGAATTGGTAACTCTTCACTTAAAACTGCGTGCACCGTATTTCTACCCGACCTCGACACAAAAATTCCGAATTGCGAAGGGATAACAAAAATGTCTAGGAAAGATGTGGTTACCCTATTGATCATCCTCGGCGTCGGCGGGTACAGCTTCTACGGGAGCGAGACAGGAACGGGTCCTATCGGCTGAAGCCTATGAGTGATAATCCTCGACTCCCCAAAGCTTCAGATTTCCCTCCGGGAACTGAGTTTATTATAAATGAATTTGATGTGCCCCTGGTTTCCATTCCGGGCATAGGTTAACAACCAATTTGAACCCTTTTTAAAAGGGTGATGCCATGGAGAGATTATTGAAACCCCGTTTCTCGGAAGAGGGCTGGGATTTATGTTTGTTGAAAGTAAAAAATATCAACCTTTAGTATCGGGAGAAACCGACCTACTCGACTCAAAAAAAATTGTGGACGCCTGTGAGGGAGGGTGCAGTTCGAGCTCGGCTGCGGAGGTCTCAATGAAAGATTTGGATTCAAGGGAGTGGCTTCGCCGGGCAATCTCCGAACTGGCCTTACGCAGCGCGGACGGCTACAACCTAGCGATGGACCACATACGGCGCGCGGGTTTTCACTTCCCGCTGGTGGCGATCACCAAGCAGCGTTGGCAATTCAGCCTGACGGATCCCAAAACATCTCATCATCAGCTGGCCGAGCAGGTCGTCGAGTTGACCGGAGCCTGCATCGCCTACTTGCAGCAGAGGTTGGCTCAAATGGGCCAGCCTCTCTACCCTCCGGTCGATCCCTGGAACGAGATGGCCGTGTTGGCAGTCGGTGAACCAAACAAGCAGCTTCACGTCGACAGCGAGCTGCTGCGAGGCACGCTGGAGACACTCAAAGGGGTCCTACACCTGCGACCACCTGACGTGGAAGCCATCAAGCTAGCGGTGGAGAGCCTCGCGCAGACTGAGCTCGACATTGTGCCCAGCATAGAACAAGCTTTCGAGTTGTATGCGATCGATCGTCGCGAGCTCTCAGGTGTTGACGGGCTCCCCGGAGAGCTCCGTGAGGTTGCCAAGCAGATGGAAATGGGTCTCCATGACCAAGCCCGCGCTGCCATCCAGGATATCAGAGCAAAGTTATCTCGATGGGGTCATGAGGTGCGCAAGCAGGCCTTGGAGAAGAGAGGTACAGCCCCCTTTATTTACGCTTGTCCAGAGTGTGGCTCGCGACATGTTCAGCCAGCCCGAGACTATCCCACCAGACTGCAGTGTCAACTCTGTGCCCATCTCTGGGAGAGTGAACCGTAAATGACCGATAGAAAGAAGAAAATGCTCGCCTACGGGATACTGGCCGCAGGTGCGTTGCTACAGATCGCGTATTTGCTGCATGGCGAGAACTACTGGATGCTTTATATCGGAGGGTTCATCGCCATGGCAGGAGCAGCATTCCTCGGGCTCAAGTCCATGGGGTACAACCCGCTCCGGTCACGCGATCTCTACCGAATGCTGTTCGTCCTGCTCGTCTTGCCCGTGATCGGACCAGTTGCAGCCTTCCACAAGCTCGCGACCATGCCCCGCTTCGGTGAAAAAATGGAAAGGAAGGCAAGCCTGAAGGCAAGCCTTGTGGCTGTCGGTCTATTTCTTATTATCGTCGCAATATACTTTTTGATTGCCTATCCGAGTTTTGATTCTTATCATAAAAGAAGCCACGCCATCAAGCTTTCTGCATCCATCCAGACAAAGATAGACAACGCGCGGGCATCCAGGAAGGAAGGGCGCAACATCTCGCAGGACCTCATTTCAATTGCAGTTGATATCGAGCAGCTGAAGGATATTGCCAAACGGCACTATTCATCCGGCACGGACTGGGCCGAACTGTATGCCTGCGACGTCCTTGCCCTGAAAGAGCTAACGGATAAGGCACGGCGTTGTTATCAGGTGATGGGAAACAGACTTCCGGAGCCGGTGAAGATTAGGATTGAAATGCTCGGTCCAGAACAAGCGAGATGAAAGAATATCGAAACAAAAGCCCCGTTCATCATCCAGGTCAGGGGAGCAGGCTGTGAAAAGAACATTGATCCTCGGGTCGGCCATGAAAGTTGCGAGTAAAAAGGAGTGGCTGATTTCGGAAGTATTACGCCGGCAACTAAATATGGCAACGCACAATAGAAGTTTCCAGGAAATACGCGCATTACACAGATTTCATTGTCATGTTTAATTGCCTGAGTAATACATTGTTAAGTGTAAATATTTGTTTGGTATGTTATAGAATAAACATAAAAAATAACTGTTCGCACAATGACGAAAGACTGATTCCATGCGGGATGTAATCGCTATACTCGAAGACGATCAATGTCGGGTGGATGTGATGAAAGAAGAGATTCAAAGGCTCTTCCCATCGGCCCGATCTGTGTTTTTTGACAATGCCCCCGACATGCTGGCGTGGCTTGAAAATGGTCTCCCTTCGGTTCTACTCGTTTGTCTCGACCATGACCTCGGCCCCAATCGCCAGCGCCACGGGGAGACATTCAATCCTGGCGTCGGGCGTGACGTGGCTGACTTTCTCGCTACCAGGAAGGCATCATGCCCTGTGATCATCCATTCATCTAATGCCGAAGGCGCCTATAGTATGCAGCTTTCATTGGAGGCTGCTGGTTGGTCCGTGGAACGGGTTGCCCCCTTCGACGACCTCAAGTGGATAAAGACACAATGGGCGGAGTGCGTTGTTGCCCTTGGGCACAAGGCAAAGACATAAGAGATGTGCGAACAACCGTTTCCAGCGGATCGCGAGGATGCGCCCGCTGATCCACAGCCCCGTTATTTGTCATGAAAAAAGAGCTAAGGAACCTCATTGATCTGTATCTCACCAAAACAGCGGAGCTCGTTCCGAAGATTGCTTATGCGTTGGGTGTAACCCTCCCAATCACAAATATTGAATGGGCTAATCTGAACGTACCGCAACGCGGTACTACTGATACCGGTCTACATTTCTTCAAACACGGTTACGGAGTAACTATTAAATACGTTGGCGGGGAGATCAATGTCGATTTTGGAGCTAATGGTGAGTATAACGGATTTGATGCATGGCGACTTTTCCGCTTCGCTGAGGTAACTGGTACGCAAATACCATACAAAGATCACCTCGAAATTGCTGCAGAACTGGAAGAGGGAGAGAAGAATAAAGAGGTTCGTTTCTCAGGATATATTCTTTACTACCTTAACGAACCATGCCATCAACTCGGGAAGCACAACACGCTGCTCCTTCGTTGCGTCAATTTGTGCTCTCGATTATGGCAAACGTTAATCATCCACTTCGAAAGATAATCCTTAATATTTTCTTCGATTGAGATCATTTGTTTGTAGGTGACAGCGATAGCCGTATATGTCTTTTTGGTTAAGCATTACGGGTTGAAAGCTGCTACAAAAACGCGTCAGTCCCCCTCGTTGACTTTAATAAATAATAAATAACCTCTGAGTATCGTGAGGGGCAAGGATAAGTAGGTGAACAAAAGCCCAGTACGCATCAGCCGGATGAATTGTTCGTTGCAGACCGTTAGAGGATGCGGCGCCAGCGGCGGCGCAGGCGGAGGGAATTGCTGACGACCGAAACGGAACTCATCGCCATCGCAGCCGCGGCGAACTCCGGATTGAGGAGGATCCCCCAGAGCGGGTAGAGAACGCCCGCGGCGATGGGAATCCCGATGATGTTGTAGATGAACGCCCAGAAGAGGTTCTGGCGGATCGTCCGCATCGTCTCGAAGGAGAGGCGGATCGCCCTCGGCACGGCGAGAAGATCGTCCTTCATCAGCGTGATATCCGAGGCCTCGATTGCGACGTCCGTCCCCGCGCCGATCGCGATTCCGATATCGGCGGCCGTGAGCGCCGGGGCGTCGTTGATCCCGTCCCCAACCATCGCCACGACCTCCCCTGCCTCCCGGAGACGCCGGATTTCCGCGGCCTTGTCTCCCGGCAGCACCTCCGCGAGAATCCGGTCAATGCCGAGGGTTTTGCCCATCGCCTTCGCCGTCCCGGCGTTGTCCCCCGTAATCATCGCGACCTTGAGCCCCATCCCCTTCAGCGCGGCGACGGCCGCGGCCGCGGTGGGCTTCGGCTGGTCGGAGAATCCCAGCAAGCCGAGAACGCGCCCCCCCTCCGCCACGAAGACGGAGGTCTTTCCATCGCCCGCAAGCCTCGCGGCCTCATCCTCCAGATCCCCGCCCGCGATCCCTTCCTCTTCCAGAAAACGGCGGTTGCCGAGAAGCATGGTCTTTCCGTCCCGGACGGCTTTCGCCCCGAGGCCCGAAACCGCCTCGAAGCCGTTAACGGCCTCCGCAAGCAAGCCTTCCCGCTTTCCCCGCTCCAGAACCGCCCGGGCCAAGGGATGTTCGGAGACGGCCTCGATGTCGAGGGCCGCCTGCAACAGCTCCGTCTGCGTCACCCCGGAAACGGGGAGGATATCCGTTACCTCCGGTTCGCCCCGCGTCAGCGTGCCGGTCTTGTCGAAGACGACGGTTTGGAGCCTGTAGGCGTTCTCCAGGCTCTCCCCCCCCTTGATCAGGATGCCGTTTTCCGCCCCGAGCCCCGTTCCCACCATGACCGCCGTGGGGGTCGCGAGCCCCAGCGCGCAGGGGCAGGCGATGACGAGGACGGAGATGAAATTAAGCAGCGCGCGGCTGAAAACGGGATCGGGGACGAGGAAATACCAGACCGCGAAGGTGAGCAGGCCGATCCCGAAGACGACGGGGACGAAGACGGAGGCGACCTTGTCCGCCAGCCGCTGGATCGGCGCCTTGGACCCCTGCGCCTCTTCGACGAGGCGGATGATCTGCGCCAGCGCCGTCTCGGCGCCGATCCGCGTCGCCCGGAACGTGAAACTCCCCGTCCGGTTGATCGTCGCCGCGAAGACCTCCGTCCCCGGTTGCTTGGCCACGGGCATGCTCTCCCCGGTCAGCATCGACTCGTCGACGCTCGAATTCCCCGAAACGACGACGCCGTCCGTCGGGATCTTCTCCCCGGGCCGGACGACAACCAGATCGTCTTTGGCTACCTCTTCGATCGGGATATCGGTCTCCGCGCCTTCCCGGACGACGCGGGCGGTTTTCGGTTTCAGCCCCATCAGACGCTGGATCGCCTGGGAGGTCTTCCCTTTCGCCCCGGCCTCGAGAAGACGGCCGAGAATGATCAGGGTCACAATGAAGGCCGCCCCATCGTAATAGACGTGAGGCATGATCTCCGCCCCGGCGAAGAATCGGGGGAAGAAGGTCGCGAGCGACGAGTAGAGCCAGGCCGCAAGAGCACCGACCGCGACCAGGGTGTTCATGTCCGTAGTCCGCTGGCGGGCCGCCTTGATCGTCCCGATGAAGAACCGGCTCCCGACCCAGAATACAACCGGCGTCGTCAGGAAAAAGAGGGCCACGAGCAGCGGTTGCCGGGGGATTCCCATCAGAAACGGGAACCAGTGCTGCATCGAGCCCAGGAAGATCACGCCGCTGAGGACAATCCCGACGGCAAAGCGGGCTTTCAGATCCTTGAGCTCCTTTTCGCGGGATGCGCCGATCGGGTCCTCGCGGGCGTCATCGGGAATCCCGAGGAATTCGTACCCCTGATCGGCGACCACCTGCCGGAGCGCCTCGATGCCGGCCCAGGCGGCGTTGTGTGAGACAGTCGCCCGCGCGGTTGCGAGATTCACCCCGACCTCCGTCACCCCTGGAACCTCCCGTAGGGCGTTCTCCACGCGGCGGACGCAGGCGGCGCAAGTCATCCCGCCGATGGAAACGGTCGTCTTCAAGACCTGGTCAGCCGGCAACGTCGAACCCCGCTTTCACGATCCGTTCCCGGATCAACGCCCGGTCAATCGATTTCTCCTCCGTGAAGGCCGCCTCCCCCTTCTCCAGATCCACCTGCACATCTTTGATTCCGTCAATGCCGCTGAGTGCTTTGGTCACGGCCATGACGCAGTGCCGGCAGGACATCCCCTTGATTTTAATCGTTGTCATCCTTTTCTCCTTTTCTGTGTCACACCATCCGGGAGCCTTCCTCCCTTCTTCCCGGAGCCGCAATGTATGTATCGCCTCCCCGGATGTCAATCTATCCTTTTTTTATCACATCCACAACCGTCACGGCAACGGGAAGGATGCGTCCTGCCGGAGAAGTATCCACAAATGTTCTATTTTTTCGATGGCATCCGTCGACCGGGCCGCGATTAATTTCTTGACAGGAAAGGAACAAACGGATATTGAATTCTCAACTGAACAGACCGGAGAGGACTTTTCACGCCTTCCTTCATAAGTCGGGCCGCCCATGATCCAGTCACCGTTGAAGAACAAATCTCGCCGCAGGACCGTGATCGCCGCCCTGCTTGCGCTGATCCTGCTGCTGCCTTTCTGGTGGTGGACCGGGCTATGGTACCAGGGTAAGCTCCTCATCGAAAAACGGGCGCAGATCGGTGAATTCCTGACGGTTCAGGGTCGATCCCTCGGCACGGAAATCAACAGCCGGCTAGCCATCCTGAAGGCGCTCAAGACCTTCGTGGACGGCCGCATCGGCGTTGGTCAGGAGATTTCTTCGGTGGAATTCGCCGCCTATGCGGCCGGCCTTTTCAGCGGGGAGAGCGGCGTCCACAGCCTCTCCATCGCCCCCGAAGGGATCACCCAGTTTCTCTTTCCGGCGGGAAGCAACGAAAGCCTTGCCGGACATGATCTGCTCCGCGATCCACGCCCTCAAATCCGCACCGACGTCCAGCGCGCCGTCCGCTCGCGCCGGATCGTGATCAGCGGCCCTTATGCACTGCGCCCCAAGGGGCTGGGACTCATCGCACGGCAGGCCGTTTATGTGAAGGAAAACTTGTGGGGACTGATCTCCCTCGTCCTGGATCTCCCCCCCATCCTCGCCCAGGCGGGCCTGGATTCCCCACCGAGCGGTCTGGAGATCGCCCTGCTGGACCGTTCCGGCCGTCTCTTCTTTGGGAAAAAGGCTGCGTTGGAGGGAGACCCCGTTTTCTTCCAGGTCGATCTGCCGGACGGAACCTGGAAACTGGCTGCCCTTCCTGACAGGGGATGGAGCGCGGCCGTGGAGAGACCCCTTCTTCAGTTCCGAGGGCTCACGCTTGCGCTTGCCTTCCTCACCGCCATCCTGATCGGCAGTGCGGCAGGCTATCAGATGCACGTGACCACGGCCGTGAGGCAGCGAACCGGCTCTCTACAGCGGTCGCTGACCGACCGCCGCGAGGCGGAGGAAAATCTGAATCGGACGCTGGTCAACCTGCGGCGGGCGCTGGGGGCGACGTTAACAACGTTGGTTCTGGCGGTCGAAGCCAAGGATCCCTGCTCGGCAGGCCATCAGAAACGGGTGGCGGATCTGGCGCGGGCAATTGCGACAGAGATGGGGATTGCCGAAGAAGCGATCGAGGGGATCCGGACGGCGTCCCTCATCCATGACATCGGAAAAATCCCGTTGCCGGCGGAGATCCTGGGGAAGCCGGGAAAGCTGTCGGAATCGGAGTTTCAATTGATCAAGACGCACGCGCAGACGGGGTACGATATGCTGAAAGACGGTGAGTTCCCGTGGCCCGTTGCACGGATCGTCTGGCAGCATCATGAACGAATGGATGGTTCGGGATATCCGCTGGGTCTGAAAGGAGAAGAGATCCTGCAGGTGTCGCGGGTGCTGGCGGTGGCGGATGTGGTGGAGGCGATGGCCTCGCCGCGGTCCTACCGGCCTTTGCCGGGGCTGGAGAAGGCGCTGGAAGAGCTCCTCTCACAGCGCGGGATCCTATACGACCCCGCCGTGGTCGATGCCTGCCGGTCCATTTTTCTGGAAAAGGATTTCCGCCTGGTTGTCTGAACTGCAAACGGAGAGGCTGATATGTTGATTCGCTGCTGGGGTGCAAGGGGCTCCATTCCGGTTTCGGGCAGGGAATACGAGCGGTACGGAGGAGACACGTGCTGTGTTGAAATCCGGACGAAAGACGACCACATCATCATCATCGACGCCGGAACGGGCATCCGGAGGCTGGGAAACCGTCTTCTGGCCGAGAATCGTCACGATTATACGATGATCTTTACCCACACCCACTGGGATCACGTGATGGGGTTCCCCTTTTTCAAGCCCATCTACCTGACCGACACGCGGATCGACCTTGCCGGCTGTCCCTTTACGCGCGCCTCGTTCCGAGAAATGATAGCATCCGTCATGGCCCCCCCCTATTTCCCTGTGAATTTTGGGGACATCGAGGCGGACATTCGCTATCAGGAAACCTGTCTGGAGACCGTTCAAATCGGCGGTATGACCATCACTCCCATTCCGATCAGCCACCCGAACCAGGGTCGGGGATACCGTTTTGAGGAAGAGGGGAGATCCTTCGTCTTTCTGACTGACAACGAACTGACCTACCGGCACCCGGGCGGCCTGGAATATGAGGATTACCAAACCTTCGCAAAAAACGCGGACCTTCTCGTTCACGATGCCGAATACCTCCCCGAAGATTATCTTCTGACCCGGACCTGGGGCCATTCCGTCTACACGGACGCGGTGCGCCTCGCCCTCGACGCCGGCGTCGCCCGTCTCGGCCTCTTCCACCACAACCAGGATCGGACGGACGAGGCGGTGGACGGGATGGTGGACGACTGCCGGAGAATCGCGGCCGGCCGGCCGCTGGAGTGCTTCGCCCTGCACCAGGATATGGAAATTGCGCTGTGAACTCAAAAATCTCGCTACGGCGATCCATCGCGACCGAAGTCGCCGAAAAACTGTCGGGAGGGGGACAACGACTTCTCCCGCTCCGAAACCGAATAAAGAAAAAGGAGAAGCAACCATGATGATCGCTGAAGAAAGGGACCGGAGAAACCAACGACGCAGAAGAGGCCTGCGCGGAGATGCAGTTGCGGCTTGCGTACTGATGACCATCCTTCTGCCGGCCCTCTTCCCCGCATTCGGCGGGGCGAATCCCCCCCAGGATGTTGTGCTTTCCTACGACCAGGCCCGGCACACACTGGAAGTCCGGATCACCCACGCCTCGAAGGACCCCGCCACCCACTACGTGAAAAAGGTTGAAGTCAAGAGGGCCGATAAGACGATTGCCGCCACCGAATACCAGAGCCAGCCGGGACAGGCCACCTTCGCCTATGTTTATCCGGTGGAAATCGGCGCTGGGGATGTTCTCGAGGTCAAGGTGACCTGCAGTGTCTTCGGGTCAAAAACCGAAAAGCTGGACATGCGGAAAACACCCCGTTGACCAACCGGAATCCCGACGTACAGGCAGGCGGAGGTCCTTGCCCATGATCCTCTTCAAATGGCATGCCGCGTTGATGGCGGCGGGGTTCCTCTCCTTTGTCTCCGCGCTCCTCTTTGCGGCAACGCAAAGACGGAAGCCGTGGTGGCTCCGGCGCCACCGTGCCGCCGGAATTCTCGGAACACTTTTCATCCTGTCCGGGATGACAGCCGCGATTGCAGCGGTGGCCGCCGCCGCAAAGGGACACCTCCGGACGCCGCACACCTGGCTCGGCGCCTTGACCATCGCGGCGGCTGTCGCAACACCCCTTCTCGGCCTCCTGCAATTCAAAATCCGGGAACAGACGGGGCGCCTCCGCGCGACCCACCGTCTCTGCGGCCGCATCCTGACAGGCGCCGCACTGGTTACGATCCTGTTCGGTCTCCGCATGGCGGGATATCTGTAAATGGCGGTTTCCTTAAGCAGAGACACAACCCGTGTGAACAGACGGATTGTCCCCGCTGCGGGTGAGGAAACTGCAACGGATAAAATAGCCTGAGCGCTTTGAATTTCTCTCAAAAAGCAGCAAATCGTCATTCCTGCGAAAGCAGGAATCCAGTCCTTTTAACACTTTCTGGATTCCCGCTTTCGCGGGAAAGACAAAAGAGAGTAGATAAAGCTCTCAGCCTGTTTGTGTAAATAACCCCCATGCCCGAGTCGAGCACAACGAAGGATCAATCACCCCCACACTTCCCTCCCCCATCGAGGGGAGGGATACAGGGAGGGGGGGCATTTTCATATAAAAGGAGAAAACATGTTCATCCCCGCCACGCCTGAGGAGGTCCGGGATCTCGGCTGGACGCGGCTCGACGTGATCCTGATCAGCGGAGACAGCTACCTGGACAGCCCCTTCGTCGGCGTCTCCGTGATCGGCCAGCGGCTGTTAGCCGCCGGATACCGCGTGGGGATCATCCCCCAGCCGGACTCAGGCTCAAAAAATGACATAACGCGTCTCGGCGAGCCGGCGCTCTTCTGGGGCGTCACGGGCGGCTGCATCGACTCCATGGTCGCGAACCGCACCGCCTCCGGGAAGAGACGACGGGAGGACGACTTCACGGCAGGCGGGATCAACAACCGCCGTCCTGACCGCGCGGTGATCGCCTATGCCAACCTGATCCGCCGTTATTTCAAGAAGACGGCGCCCATCGTCCTCGGCGGGATCGAGGCAAGCCTCCGGCGGATCGCCCATTACGACGTCTGGTCGAACCGGGTGCGTCGCTCGATCCTGATCGACGCGAAGGCCGATTTTTTGCTCTACGGCATGGCGGAAAATACGGTCCTGGAAATCGCCGCGCGCCTGCGGGAGGGACGGGACGTCTCGGACCTGCGGGGTCTCTGCTACGCCACGGCGGAACGAAAGCCGGGATTTCAGGAGCTCCCCTGTTGGGAAGAGGCGGCGGCAGACCCGGCAGCCTTCGAAAAGATGTTCCTGGCCTTCTACCGAAACCAAGATCACCGGACGGCGCAGGGGCTCTGCCAGCGGCAGGATACGCGCTGGCTCATCCACAACCCGCCGGCGCCGCCGCTCACGGAGGCGGAGATGGACGATGTCCATGGAATGGATTTCGCGCGGGCGGTTCATCCCTCCCACCGCCGCGACGGCGAGGTCCGGGCGCTGGAGACGGTCCGCTTTTCGATCGCCACCCACCGGGGATGCTACGGGGGGTGTCATTTCTGCGCGATCGCCGTCCACGAGGGGCGGCAGGTCAGCTCGCGGAGCGAGACCTCCATCCTCCGGGAAGCGGAATTGCTGGCCTCTCTCCCCGGCTTCCACGGGCGCATCCTCGATGTCGGGGGGCCGACGGCCAACATGTACGGGTTCGAATGCCGGAAGAAGCTTCTCCTTGGCGGCTGCTCCGATCGAAATTGCCTCTACCCGGATATCTGCGAAAACCTCCGTCCCGATCACCGCCACCAGATCGCCCTCCTTAGGAAACTCCGGGATGTTCCCGGCGTCAAACAGGCGATCGTCGCCTCCGGTATCCGGTACGACCTCCTGCTCGCCGATAGGAAACACGGCGTCCCCTACCTCCGCGAGGTCGTCCGACACCACGTCTCCGGACAGATGAAGGTCGCCCCTGAACACTCGGAGGAAAAGGTTCTCCGGTGCATGGGGAAACCCGGGATCGCGTCGCTGTTAGCCTTCCGCGATCTCTTTTTCAAACTCACGGCAGAGGCGGGAAAAGAGCAGTTTCTGACCTACTACCTGATCGCCGCCCATCCCGGCTGCACGCATGCGGACATGGAAGGGCTCCGCCGTTTCGCCGTCCGGCAGCTCGCACTTCAACCCGAGCAGGTCCAGCTCTTCACCCCGACCCCCTCGACGATCTCTACGTTGATGTACCATACCGGGCGGGATCCCTGGAGCGGGAGAAGGCTTTTTGTGGAAAAGACCGCCGCCGGCCGGGAGCTGCAGAAGAAGATTTTGGTTGCGAAAAATGGCCGGTTCGGGTATGGGAACGGAGGACATCGGCAAATCACAAGGGGAGGAGAACTCATGGGCAAAGACAAGGACGTCAAAAAAGACACCAAGAAAAAACCTTCAAAAACGTTGAAGGAAAAGAAAGAGGCCAAGCGGCTGAAGAAGACGGGGAAGGCCGGAGAGGCCTGATGCCGACGGAGGCGAAACGCCTGCCGGAGCCGCTGGTGGACTTCCACGTCCACCTCTTTCCGGACCGCCTGTTCGACGCGATCCGGCGACAGTTCGTTACGGGCTACGGGTGGAGCATCCTCCATCCGTTATACTGGCGGGGGTGCGTCGCTCACCTCCGCCAGCGGGGCGTCGGCCCCGTGGTTTATTCCAATTATGCCCACCGGAAAGACATCGCGCGGGGACTGAACGACTGGAACCGGAACATTCTGGCGGAGCTGCCGGACCTCTACTGTTTTGCGGCCTTCCATCCCGACGACGAAGACGGTCTCGCGATGGCCGCCGACCTGCTGGACCACCCCCGAATCCTCGGCTTCAAGCTGCACCTCCTCGTTCAGTGTTTCTTCGCCGATGACGAACGCCTCTTCCCCCTCTGTGAGCTGGTCATGGCGAAAGGGAAACGGCTCCTCTTCCATGTGGGAACAGGGCCGGTGGGAAACGCGTTCGTCGGCGTCGCCCCCTTCCGGCGGCTCCTCACCCGTTATCCGGACCTCCCGGCGATCGTCGCCCACATGGGGTCTTTGGAGTACGGGGCTTTCGGGGAGCTCCTCGCCGACCATCCCGGGATTTACATGGACACGGCTTTCTCCTTCCTCCCCCAACTCGGTTCCATGTTCGATCTCGGCAACGATTTTTTAGAGACGAACCGGGAGCGGATCCTCTATGGTTCGGACTTTCCGAATATCCTGTTCCCCCGCGAGGATGAGATCGACACCCTCCTCGGACTTGACCTCTCCCAGAGCTTCTACGATGCGGTCTTCCGCGACAACGGCCTGCGCCTCATCCGGGAGTGCTCTTAAACGCGGCCGAAGTCGTCCGCGATACGCTCGATATCATCCTCTCCAAAATAGTCCCCCGTCTGGATCTCGATGAATGCCGCCTCGTCGTCTCCCGTATTCCGGAGGCGATGGGACGCCCCGCAGGGGATGTCGACGGCCTCGCCCGCCCGGAGGGAAATCTCCCGATCTTCGATGGTCGCCACCGTCTCCCCGCGGACAATGTACCAGTGCTCCGCCCGACGTCGGTGGCGCTGGAGGCTCAGGCGCTTCCCCGGATAAACGCAGATCCGCTTGACCTTGTGGTCCGGCTCGTCGGCCAGAACCGTGTAGTATCCCCATGGACGGTGATCGGTTTCCATGATGCCCTCCTTGGCGGTCGTCCGCAAGTAAAATGTGGTCCGGCTCCTTTTCACCCGCACGGGACGACCTGATCCGGTCTTTTCATAACATAGCGAGGCGTTGATGAGAAGGGCTGTTTTTTAAAATGGTTTTGTGCTAAGAGAACCCAACAGTCAAATCGTGGAAAGACCATGACAACACCCAACGGATATCCGCCGGTCACCTCCCTCGGGAACGGCGAAGAGGGAATCATCCATGCGATCTCCGGCGACCACGCGCTGATCAGCCGGATGGCGGGGATGGGGATCGTCCTCAACACGAGGATCCGTTTTCTCCGTGCAAGCGGCGGGCTGGTCATCGTCCAGGTGGCCGACACGCGCGTCGCCCTCGGCGCGAGCGAGGCCGCGAAGATCCTCGTCAGCCGCCTCCCCCGTGAAGAGAAGGGTCCGCGCCCGCAGAGCGGTGCGCTCCTCGTCGCCCTCGCCGGCCAGCCCAATGCGGGAAAATCGACGGTGTTCAACATCCTGACGGGGCTTTCGCAACATGTCGGCAACTGGCCCGGGAAGACCGTCGAAAAAAAGGAGGGCGCGCACGCCGCGGACGGCGTGGAGATGAGGATCGTCGATCTCCCCGGAACGTACAGCCTGACGGCTTTTTCGGAGGAAGAGAAGGTCGCCCGGGAGTTCATTATCCACGAGGCCCCCGACGTCATTGTCCTTTTGGTCAACGCCGCCGCCCTTGAGCGGAGCCTCTACCTCCTCGCGGAACTCCTCCTCCTCGGCTCGCCGGTGATCGTGGCCGTGAACATGCTGGATGTGGCGGAGGCGCAGGGGATCAGGGTGGACGCCGAAGCGCTGGAGAAGGCCCTCGGTCTCCCGGTCGTCCCGATGATCGCGACAAAAAACCGCGGCATCCGGGAGCTCGTTCAGCGGATCATCTCCGTCTCCCGCGGGGAGGTGCAGCCTCTGCCGAAACTTCCGCTGGTCAGAGAGGATCACCGCAAACTCTTTGAGGAACTGACGACCCTGATCCGGGATGCGGTGCACCCCCCTTACACGACGCCTTGGGTCGCCGCCAAACTCATGGAGGGGGACCCGGAGATCTCGGCGATGATGGAGGGGCTGGCCCCCGCACGGGTATGGGGGCAGGTCCGTTCGCTCCTCATCGCCCATGAGGATTCCCTCCACGCCGTCGTCTGCGGCCGGTACGACTGGGTCGAGGAGATCACACGCGCCTGCGTCTCCCGGTTCCGGATGGGCCAGGTTGTGATGACCGACCGGATCGACCACGTCCTGACCCGGCCCGCTTTCGGTATTCCGGTCCTCCTCGCCGTCCTCGGCTGCGTCTTTTTCCTGACCTACAAGGTCGGCTTCCCCCTCCAGAAACTCCTGGAAGGGCTCGTCAGCGGTTTCACCGCCGACATCGAACCGTTTTTGACGACCGCGCCGGACTGGCTCCGGGGGCTGCTGATCGGCGGGGTGATCGGAGGCGTGGGGTCGGTCCTGACCTTTCTCCCGATCCTGCTGATCTTCTTCGCCACCCTGGCCCTCCTCGAAGACGTGGGTTACATGGCAAGGGCCGCCTTTGTGATGGATCGCTTCATGCACCTCGTGGGGCTCCACGGCAAGAGCTTCATCCCGATGTGCATCGGCTTCGGTTGCAACGTTCCGGCGATCATGAGCGTCCGGATCATCGAGTCGAAAAAGGCCCGCCTCCTCACGATGCTGCTGACCCCCTTCGTCCCCTGCACGGCGCGCCTTGCGGTCCTCACCTTCGTCGCCGCCGCCGTCTTTGCGGCCGATGCGACCCTCGTCGTTTGGTCGCTCGTCACCCTCAACATCCTCGTCTTGGGCGCCGTCGGAATGGTCGTTCACAACTTCTTCATGAAGGAGGAGCCGACCCCTTTCATCATGGAACTCCCCCTCTATCACCGCCCCGACCCGAATACGATCGGGCACGTCGTCTGGTGGCGGACAGTCGCCTTCGTCAGGAAGGCGGGTACGATCATCCTGACCATGTCCATCCTCGTCTGGCTCCTGGCCTACTTCCCCGACGGCCGGACGGAGACCAGCATCCTCGCCTGGATCGGTCACCTCCTCGAACCGCTCGGCCTGCCCCTCGGCCTCGACTGGAAGATGGTGACGGCGCTGATCACCAGTGTCGTTGCCAAGGAAAACGCCATCGCCACTCTCGGCGTCCTTTACGGCGTAGGGGGTCAGGGGCTCCTGAAGGTCCTGCCCGCGGTGATGGGACACGCCCCGGCGCTCGCCTTCCTCACGGTCCTGATGCTCTTCGTCCCTTGCGCGGCCACGATCGCCGTCATGAAGCGGGAGATGGCCGACCGCCGCTGGTTTGTTACTTCGCTGGTTCTGACACTTGTCGTCTCTTATCTCGTCGGTCTGGCCGCCTACCGGATCGCCATCTGGTTTGGACTTTGATTCCTGATCCCGATTTTGCTCCACAGGACGGCAGCAAGAAGGTCGAGCGGCATCCATCATGGACACGGCCCGACCCCGTTCTTTGTTTTGGCGCGGACGATTCGTTAGAAGTTCTCGGCCAGAACTTCGAAGTAGGACTGCGGATGCTTGCAGGCCGGGCATTCTTTCGGGGGCTTCGTCCCCTCGAAGATATAGCCGCAGTTGATGCAGTGCCACCTCACCGCCGCGTCTTTCTTGAATATCTTCTTCTTCGCGATGTTCTCGATCAGCTTCCGATAGCGCGCCTCATGGAATTTCTCCACCTTGGCAATCTGCTCAAAGGATCGGGATACCTCGGCAAACCCTTCCGTCTTGGCGATCTTGGCGAAGTTCGCGTAGAGTGTCGTCCACTCCATCTTCTCGCCGGCTGCGGCGGCCTCCAGGTTGTCCTTCGTCGTCCCGATCACGCCCGCGGGATAGCCTGCGGTGATCTCCACCTCGCCTCCCTGAAGGTGCTTGAAGAATACCTTGGCGTGTTCCTTCTCGTTTTCCGCCGTCTCGGCAAAAATGTTAGCGATCTGCACGTAGCCTTCCTTCCTGGCCGCACTGGCGAAATAGGTGTAACGGTTCCTCGCCTGGGATTCCCCGGCGAAAGCCGCCAGAAGATTCTTCTCCGTCTGCGATCCCTTGAATGCCTTTGCCATATTCCTCTACCTCCTCATTAAGATTGGATTTTTTAACTCGAACAACAACAGCCCGCCGGTTGCCGGTTGGTTCTTCGCCTGATCAAACGCATCGGCAGACCCCCCGACGGCGGTATTATACAGGGGGTGCGTGACACATGCAAATTTTCTTGTGCCGGTAACTGGAATCTGCCTTTCATAGGGCTTGTTGGATCCCTCGTAATCCCTCTCGCCCGGCCAGAGGCGGCTGTAGATCTCTTCCCGCATGACAAATTCCCTGGAGGGTTGCGAGAACTGGAAGCGGGTAGCTGAATGAAACCGGACGTAGCATGACGGGGCGGCGCAAAGCGCGGCACCGCAGGCGATTGCACCGCCGCTAACATCCTCCTTTTATCGGCCAAGATTATCATGGTCCTGTTGATCCTGCTGGTCATGATCATGGCGGAGGAAGAGATCGGGATAAAGACCTGGCTTATTTGTTGTGGAATTTATGGTTTTATTGTATGGAATAGCTTCCGAACAATCAGGTTACAGGCTCAAGATTAAACTGGAGCGCCCACGAGGACCCACGAAAAACAGTTGGGAATCATGAGTGAGAAAACGGAGCTTCTCCAGTGGCTAAAAGCGCAGATTCAGTAGAGAAGAAATTGAAAGATTTCGTCGCCCTCATGCGGGCAAGATACAACATTTACGCTGTTGTCCTTTATGGTTCCTATGCGGAGGGCCGGGCAACCGACGACAGCGACATCGACGTTGCCGTTTTCTCAGACGACTTCGGAAAAGCCCCCTATGAAGAGATGAAGGCGCTTTTCCGTCTCCGGCGACAGATCGATACCGACATCGAACCGTTGCCGTTCAGCCGGGACGCCTATTTCGGCAGCGACGCCGCCGAATTTGTCAACGAGATTGTCCGGAAAGGCAAGGTCATTTACATGGCGGGACGCACATAAAATCGGTACGTTTAACAGAAATAGTGATTTGTCAGGAGTACGATATGAGAGCCGTCAAGACATACGCGGAAGTGGGATCAGACAAAAGCCTGATTCTCAAATCCCTGCCGTTTGCGCCGGGCAGCAGGGTTGAGGTCATCGTCTTCCCCCGGGCAGATGATGAAGATGTTTTTCCGACCATGGACAGGATCGTGAAAAAGAAGGGCATCAAGCCTTTGACGATGAAACAGATCGAAAAGATTGTTCACGATGTCCGAGGCGTCCGTTGAAGATCCCCATCGTCATCGACACCAATGTGCTTATCTCCGGCTATCCATCAACCTCGTCATCGATTGGTTATCCCGGTGAAGGAGAGACAAAAGAGCTTACATAACCGTGACCGGCGGGCTCGGTGGGGCTTGCGGATGAAAACAAAAAATGATAAAGAAGTTAATAGAATATTTTAGAAGAAGGGAGGTAACCGCTCGTGAAAACGCTATCGATCACCGTGCCGGACCACCTGGCCGAGCGCATCCATGATTACGTCCAGTCCGGTTTTTTCATGTCCGAGCCGGATGTCGTCCTGGCGGCCATGTCGGAATTTGTTCGTCGCAACCGGGTTGACCTGATGGAACGCTTCGCCCGGGAAGACATCGCCTGGGCCATCAAAGAGGCTCATGCGGCCAAATGAAAACCGTCGTCTGCGATGCCGGTCCTATCATTCATCTTTACGAGGCCCATTGCCTGGTCTTGCTCAGGCAAACGGGCAGTCTTTACCTGCCCCAGCGCGTTTTCAACGAAATTCAAGCCACCCTCCAGATGAAAGACCCCTGGCCTGAGTGGCTTCGGATTATAAGTCTATCCCCCCATGAGCAACAAGAAGCAGGGATGTGGAAAGAAGTCGGAGATCTTCATGCAGGCGAGGCGGAAGCCGTTGTGCTTGCCCGCAGAGAAAAGGCCGACTGGTTTCTCACCGACGATTCGGCGACGCGACTTTTTGTCTCCCTCTTGGGCATGGAGGTGCATGGATCCCTGGGCGTTATCCTTTGGAATGCCGCCCACCGGTATCTGTCGCGAGCAGAAACGGAGCGGGCGTTAAACGATCTTGAAGCCTCATCACTCTGGCTTTCCGCCAGGATCTATCAAGAAGCCCGACAGTCCCTCGATGATATTTATGCCACAGGCCCATAAGGGCAATCAACCTTTCAGATGATCTTGGCCACGGCATTGGGCTGTTTGAGCGCCCTGTAGACGATTTCTATGACTTTGTAATAATCCCTCGTGAACCTGTTGTAGCCGGCACAGAGTTCATCGCCTCATCGCACCTCACCGAACGGTTTCATAGCCTCCGGGGACGCCATGCTTCGAGAAGACGATTTGCCAGAGTTGAACGTGCCGGGCGCGAAAGGACCCGGCGCAATAAAGCAGGTAGTATTTCCATAAGCGGTAGAACCGCTCGCCGTATTTCGCTTTCAATCGATCCCAGCCCGAGTCGAAGTTTTCAAACCAGGCCATGAGCGTCTTGTCGTAATCGGGGCCGATCAGGTGCCAGTCTTCCATGACAAAGCTTTTTTCAACGGCGGCGCCGATCTGCGCGATGGACGGCATGTTGCCCCCCGGAAAAAGATATTTTGTCATGAAGGGATCCGCCGTGGTCGTTGTCGAGATCTCTTTACCGATGGTATGCAGAAGAAAAAGGCCGTCATCGGCCAGGCAGCGCCGGGCAACCTGCATGAAATTCCGGTAATTCTTATAACCCACATGTTCGAGTACCCCCACGGCGACAATGCGATCAAATGTCCCGCTCAAATCGCGATAGTCCTGGAACTTGATTTCAACCGGGAGCCCTGCGCATATTTTCCTGCCCAGGTCCGCCTGCTCCCTGGAAACGGTAACTCCGGTCGCCGTGATGCCATATTTTTCGGCGGCGTATGTCATGAAACTGCCATAGCCGCAGCCGATATCCAGGACCGTCATCCCTGCATGCAGTCCCAGCTTCCTGCAGATCAAATCGAATTTGGCTTCCTGCGCTGCGTCGAGGTCTGTGGCTCTCAGCCAGTAACCGCACGTGTAGGCCATGGATTTGCCGAGCATCACCGTGAACAGATCATTGCCGATATCGTAATGCCTGTCGGCGATCACGAATGCCCTGCGCCGTGATTGTTGATTGAATGCGCGCGATACCGCCGCCCTCAAAAGGAGCGGCCAGCTTGGTTTGATGGCTTGCTCCAATTGCGCGCGCAATATGCGACAGATGAATTCATCGATCCGGGCGCAGTCCCACCAGCCCTCCATGTAGGATTCCCCGAGCCCGAGGCTGCCGTCTTTCAGCACGCGGCCATAGAATCCCTCATCCCGCACCCGGATGTCCCAGGGATCGGTGCCGTCGATCCGGACGCCGGCAGTGGGAAGCAATGGCTCGATGATCTTTCGGTGGTTTTTCTTGTGCAGCGTTCCGATTCGGATGTTGGAAATTTCCGCGGAATCGTGTAATCTTTGGTCCGATCAAACCGGAGGATACGACAGCCTGCCTTTTCACGGGGGAGGATGGCGGAAACAACCGTTGAAAATGTCTCTTGGAGAGCTTTGAATTTCTGCCCTTCCTGTCATTGCGAGGAGCGTAGCGACGAAGCAATCTCATGGTTTATCGAATGGTTATGGGATTGCTTCGTCGACCTTTGGCCTCCTCGCAATGACTAATGGCGCGTTTTTCAAAGGTCTCTCTTGATCGAAGGAGCAGAAAATGAAATATGTGGGCGCCCATGTGAGTACCGCGGGAGGTGTCGGAAATGCGCCTCTGAATGCGGCGGAGATCGGCGGGAAGGCTTTTGCGCTCTTCACGAAGAACCAGCGGCAGTGGCAGGCGAAAGCCCTCTCCGCTGAGGAAATCGAGGCCTTCCATGCGAACTGCTGGGAGAAGGGGTACAAACCGGCGCAGATCCTCGCGCATGACAGTTACCTGATCAACCTCGGCCACCCGGAACCGGAGGCCCTCGCAAAATCCCGTGCGGCATTCCTGCTGGAGATG
>Ga0315286_10001505_pt1 | contig 21114 bp, 12 predicted proteins | sample YL17G10_0_MG_FD_205038 | JGI IMG/M metagenome (GOLD analysis project Ga0315286, IMG submission 205038) | Sediment microbial communities from Yellowstone Lake, YNP, Wyoming, USA - YL17G10_0 | ecosystem: Environmental > Aquatic > Freshwater > Lake > Sediment | place: USA: Wyoming | collected... | reverse complement strand
GCCGTCTCGCGCTGGCCCCTCGCGGGTCACCCATGACGGCTTCGTAAACAGGCCGGATGCTGCGTTCAAGCTTCACCCTTCCCCTGCCTTCGCAGGGGCAGGCTTGTTGCGGCGTGTTCCGGGGACACGTTCCGATCCCTTTGGGCTTGGGGACACCTTGCCGCAAGGTGTCCCCACATGTCCCCGACGCCTCACTCCTCAGGGTTTGCGCGCCTTGCCGGAGCCTGCCCCGGTGAAGGCCGGGGGCCTTTTTACGAAGCCGTCCCCGATGCTATGGCTTTTGCGACTTCTTACAAGGTCGTTACCCATGATCCTGAAAAGGCATATCCGGACCTTTTACGAGAGATTCATCAGCCTGAAGGGCGAGCCTGCACAGATCGCCGTCGGACTGGCGATCGGCGTCTTCGTCGGCGTGACGCCGACGATTCCGTTCCATACGGCGATCATCGTCCTGATCGGTCTCCTCTTCCGCCAGAACATTACGGCCGGTTACCTCGGCGCGTGGATCATCTCCAATCCGCTGACCGTCCCGTTACTCTACGTCTCCCAGTATGAGCTCGGCCGATTCCTGTTAGGGATGGAGCGCTGCCGTTTCGCGATCCCGGATTACACCTTTGTCAGCATTACGGCATTAGGGTGGGAGATTCTGCTGCCGCTACTGACGGGCGGCATCCTGATGGCCCCATTTTTTGCCGTCCCGGCCTATTTCATCGCACGCCGGCTGGTCACCGCGATCCGGACGAGGAGCAAAGGATGACGGCTTCGCAAAAAGTCCGAAATGTCCGGCAACCGTCATTCCGGCGAAAGCCGGAATCCAGGTATTTTGAATGGTTACAAAAACACTGGACACCGGTTTTCACCGGTGTGACGACTTTTTACGAGGTCGTCAAATGATCACATCCGTCCGAAAAATGCTCGCCCAGCATGATATCCATCCCCGGAAGAGGCTGGGACAGTCCTTCCTGGAGGACCTGAACGTCATCCGAAGGATCGTTGCGCTCGCCGAACCCGCGGAGGGTGAGACGATCGTCGAAATCGGCGCCGGCCTCGGCTTCATGACGGAGGAGCTGGCGAAGAGGGCAGGGCGGGTGATCGCCATCGAGGTCGATCCGCGGCTGGTGTCCATTCTGCGGGAGCGATTTACCGGACAGCACCGGGTGGAGGTCGTGCAGATGGATGTCTTGAAGTACGATTTTTCATCCGCCTGTCCGGAGGGAAGAATCAAGGTTGTCGGAAATATTCCCTACCATATCTCCTCGCCGATCCTCTTTCGGCTGCTCGACTTTCGACGGTCGATCTCGTCGATGATCCTGATGTTCCAGAAGGAACTTGCGGACCGGATTGCGGCGCCTCCGGGGACGAAAAATTACGGCATACCCTCGGTCATGGTTGCAAGATATACGAGGGCCGTGTGCGAATTGACGGTCCCGCCCACCTGCTTTTATCCGGTTCCCGATGTGGTCTCGTCCGTTCTGCGGATCGTGGTCCGACAGGAACCCAATCTCCCGGATGAGGCGCTCTTTGCCGGAATTGTCCGGGCGGCCTTTGCCCAGAGAAGAAAAACCCTCTGGAACAACCTCCGCCTAATCGGTCTTCCGGAGGAGAGGGTCGATCTGGTGTTCGTCCGGAGCGGCATCGACCGCACAAGAAGGGCGGAGACTCTGTCGATCGAGGAATTCTCCCTGTTGACGAAGACATGGATCGAAACCGGCGCAGATTAAATTCTCCCCAAGAAGGCAGCCGTTGGCAACGGGAAAACCCAATGAAGATGATCTCGTAAAAAGTTTTAAAAGCCATGAAAATGGGACGGCTTCGTAAAAAGGCCGCAGGCAAGACGCGCGAATCCTGCGGAATGAGGCGTACTTCGGCGTACGCCGCAATGACGAAGGATGAAGTGCAACGCAGCATCCGGACTTTTTACGAAGCCGTCAATGAAGGTTGTCATAAACGCGGCAAGTACCATGATTTCAGTTTTGAAATCCGGCAAGACACCTTAATCTCTCCAAGAAACAGTTGCCCCCTATAAGAAAATCAGACCGCCCTGCAATTGAACGACTGTTCTATTTGTCAAGAAGAATATGAACGGTACGCTTCTGTAAGGCTGCTTTGTTGCGTGAATCGTTTATTTCCGGTAGCCAAAAGGAGAGGAATACATGGATTATGACGGGGTTTTGTGCGACAATCCAAGCGGCATGAAAATTTATAGGAAGTATCGTCCCAAGCTCAGAATTTTGTAACGACGCGTAAAAGGGAGACGAATATGCCATATAATGGGAAAAAAGCACCACTGGAAGATTTAAAAGATAGGGTTCGTGCGCTATTTGCTTCCGGGGACGTACAGAAAAAGAAAGGCGCCTTGCCCCCCAAGACGCATTTCAGTATCTGGTATTTCCTGATCACCTTTTTTTTAATTATCTATCTGCAGCAATACTTTTTTTCTCCCAAGGTGGAGACGATTCCTTACAGCCAATTCAAACAGAACCTCATTGAAGGCAACGTGACGAAATTGATCATCGGCCCGGAACATATCAATGGCACGCTCAAAGGAAAAGAGAATAAGAGGGAGCAGGACTTCACCACGATTCGGGTGGATGATCCCAACCTGGTCAAGGAACTGGATGAGCACAAGGTCAGATACTCCGGACTCTACGAGAGTAAACTGATAAGCACTATTATCTCCTGGATTATCCCCATCGGCATTATGTTCCTGATCTGGCGGTATGCCATGAAAAAGATGGGGCCGGGGATGGGCGTGATGTCCTTCAGCAAGAGCAAGGCCAAGCTTTTTGCCGAGAATGAGACGATGGTCACCTTCGCCGATGTGGCGGGCATCGATGAGGCCAAAGAAGAACTCCAGGAGGTCGTGGAGTTCTTGAAGAATCCGGCAAAATTCCAGAAACTGGGAGGGAGGATCCCCAAAGGGGTGCTGCTGGTTGGCCCGCCGGGGACCGGTAAAACCCTTCTGGCCAAAGCAGTGGCCGGAGAGGCTAAAGTGCCTTTCTTCAGCATCAGCGGGTCTGAGTTTGTGGAGATGTTCGTCGGTGTAGGGGCATCGCGTGTTCGCGACCTTTTCTCTCAGGCCGCCAGTCAGGCCCCCTGCATCATCTTCATTGATGAACTGGACGCGCTGGGGAAGGCTCGGGGAGTGAATGCCTTTGGCGGAAATGATGAACGAGAGCAGACACTCAATCAACTCCTGGTGGAGATGGATGGATTCGAATCGAATAAAGGGGTCATCATCATGTCCGCCACCAACCGGCCGGAAATACTCGATCCCGCCCTGTTGCGTCCGGGAAGGTTTGATCGGCAGGTCCTGCTGGACCGTCCGGATATAAACGGGAGGGAAGCAATCCTGAAGATCCATTCCCGGAAGGTCCTTTTGGGTCCCGACGTCGATCTCCGCAAGATCGCCGGTCTCGTTCCGGGCTTTGCGGGAGCGGATCTTGCGAACCTCGTCAATGAGGCAGCCCTGTTGGCTGCCCGGAAAGACAAGGAAACGGTCGGGGCGGCGGAGTTCGATGCGGCTATCGACCGGGTGGTGGGCGGGCTGGAGAAAAAGAACCGGGTGATGAACCCGCAGGAGAAGGAAATTGTGGCCTTCCACGAGTCCGGACATGCCATTGTGGCTGAATCCGTTAAGCATGCGGACCCGGTGCACAAGATATCCATTATTCCCCGCGGGATTGCGGCTCTCGGATATACACAGCAACAGCCTACGGAGGATCGCTACTTGATGACGCGCCCTGAGCTGCTGGACCGGCTGGCCGTTTTTTTAGGGGGGAGGGTGGCGGAGGAACTGGTTTTTGGAGAAATATCGACGGGGGCACAAAATGACTTACAGCGGGCAACAGCCATTGCCCGGTCCATGGTTGCAGAATATGGGATGAGCGATCGCCTGGGACTGGTTACCTATGAGTCCCCCCGTCAGCCTCTGTTCCTCCCGGGAAATTATACTCCCAATAAAACCTACAGCGAAACAATGGCAACCCAGATTGATCAGGAAATCTCCAGCGTGATGGAACAGACCCATCAAAGGGTGCGTAACATTCTGTCTGAACGCCGGAAAGTCTTGGATAATCTCGCCCATCTTCTGTCAGAGAAGGAAATCGTGCAGGGAGAGGAACTCAGAAAGATGTTGTCCGATTCGACCAACGGAGGCATCAGCGCCTGAGCAGTGCCTCTTTACCCTTGTTTTTGACAAGGAATTATAAAAAGCCGCTGCCGCCACTGCAACTGCTTTGTCGATATTTCTCCTCAATAATAGGGAGGTTTGAAAAGTGAAGTTCATTACCAAGGCCATTTTCGAAAACCCGTTCCATGTATGGACAAGCCTTCGCGGAAACGGTTTGGCGCAAAAGTTCGCCTGTTTCGAGCCGCCACTGCGAGCGGAGTTATTCAGCGCCGATCAGATGGAGCAGCATGGCGAGATTCTCGCAGGCTCGCACACGTTAAGTCCGGTACACGCTCCGGATCGGCTTCTGACACGGCTGGCTGAGAGTGAAGGCCTCCTGATTGGCGTCCAGAATTTGCTGACGGAGGCGGTTAAGGCAAACCGCCGGATTACGCCTGCCGGGGAATGGCTGCTCGACAACTTCTATCTGATTGAAGATCAGATACGCACCGCCCGGAGGCATTTGCCAAAGGGGTACAGCCGGGAACTCCCTCGCCTGATGAATGGTCCGTCGGCTGCTCTGCCGCGCGTATATGACATTGCGCTGGAGATGATCTCACATGGCGATGGGCGGGTTGATCCGGAGATTCTCAGCAGATTTGCTGCAGCCTACCAGTCCGTCACTTCCCTGAAGTTATGCGAATTGTGGGCCATTCCCATCATGCTGCGCCTGGCGCTGATCGAGAATCTCCGGCGCATTGCCGCCCGGATCGCTACCGATAGAATCGACCGCAACCTGGCAGATTATTGGGCAGACCAGATGACGGAGAGCACCGTGAAGGATCCGAAGAGCCTGATTCTGGTGATCGCTGACATGGCACGATCAAACCCGCCGCTGGTGAGCTCGTTTATCGCGGAAATTACACGCCGCCTGCAGGAACAAGGCCCTGCTCTGTCATTGCCGCTTACCTGGCTTGAGCAGCGGCTGTCCGAGCGCGGCCAGACGATCCAGCAAATGGTGCTGGCGGAGAACCAACAGCAGGCTGCCGATCAGGTATCCATGAGCAACAGTATCGGCAGCCTGCGATTTCTGGGCGCGATGGACTGGCACGAATTCGTCGAGACGATGAGCGTTGTCGACCAGACTCTGCGCAAGGATCCCGGCGACGTTTACAGCAAAATGGATTTTTCTACCCGTGACCGTTACCGCCATGTCGTGGAAAAGATAGCGAGACACAGCCGGTTTTCCGAGAACGAGGTGGCGCGCACGGCGATCGGGCTGGCGCAGGAGGGTGCGGACGGGAACGACGGCGATGATCGTGCGGCACATGTCGGCTTCTACCTGATCGACAAGGGACTGCCCAAACTCGAACAGGCGCTGGAGGAACACCTTTCCCTATCTGAGCATCTGCAGAGATGGAGCCGCCGGTTTCCTTTGCTCCTCTATCTGGGTACAATCACACTGATGACGGCAATCTTCGCCGGGGGCTTACTGGCGAAGGCGCATGTCGGTGCGTTACTGGGATGGACAATTGTTCTGATCGTGCTACTCTCAGTTCTGGGCGCAAGTCAACTGGCCATTGCGCTGGTAAACTTGCTGGCAACGCTGTTGGCGACACCCCACCCGCTGCCGCGCATGGACTTCTCGAAAGGGATACCGCCGGAATTCCGCACACTGGCCGTGGTTCCTACGATGCTCATAAGCACGGAGAATATAGAGGATCTGATCGAGGCGCTTGAGGTGCGGTTTCTGGCAAATCGGGACGCTAACCTGCACTTCGGCCTGTTGACCGATTTTCGAGACGCACAGGAGGAAACGCTGACTGAGGACGAACCGCTGTTGCGGCTTGCCCGGCAAAGGATCGAAGAGCTGAATACCAAGTACGGTCATTCCCGAGGCGACACCTTCTTCCTTTTCCATCGCCCGCGTCGATGGAATCCTCAGGAGGGGATATGGATGGGCTACGAGCGCAAACGGGGGAAACTTGCGGAATTGAATGCTCTCCTGCGCGGCGGGGAAAATGCGGGGGACCGTTTTTCCCTCGTCATCGGTGACCCGACAGTCTTATCGAGCGTGAAGTATGTGATCACCCTGGACACGGATACGCAACTGCCGCGTGATGCGGCGTGGCAGTTTGTGGGCGCCATGGCGCACCCGCTTAATCGTGCGCGATACGACGAAGACAAGCAGCGTGTCTGCGAGGGATACGGCATCCTCCAGCCACGGGTAGCCGTGAGCGTGCCCGGCATGAACCGGTCGCGGTATGCGGCAATGTGCGGAAGCGAGCCCGGTATCGATCCCTATACGCGTGCAGTTTCCGATGTTTACCAGGACCTGTTTGGCGAAGGCTCGTTCATCGGCAAGGGCATTTACGAGGTTGATGCCTTCGAGCGAACGCTCAAAGGACGTTTTCCCGAGAACCGGATCCTCAGCCACGATCTTCTGGAAGGGTGTTATGTGCGGGCGGGGTTGTTGAGCGATGTGATGCTCTATGAGGAATATCCGTCTCGCTACAATGCGGACGTGAGCCGCCGGCATCGCTGGATTCGCGGCGATTGGCAGCTCGTGCGATGGTTATTGCCGAGCGTTCCCGGCCCCGATGCGCGTCTTCAAAAAAATCCGCTCTCAAGGCTGTCCCAATGGAAGATATTCGACAACCTGCGGCGCAGTCTCGCGCCCGCGGCGTTGACACTCCTTTTGCTGCTGGGCTGGACGGTCTTGCCATCGGCCTGGTTCTGGACCCTATCGGTGCTCGGGATCAGCCTGATTCCTTCTCTGATTGCCTCTCTCATGGAAGTGCTTCAGAAGCCGGGCGATGTGCTTATGAGTCAGCACCTTGATGCCAACCTGCACTCCGCCGGCCGGCGCTTTGCTCAGGCGGCATTTACGCTCGTCTGCCTTCCCTACGAGGCGTTTTTCAGTCTCGATGCGATTGTGCGCACGGGCTGGCGGATGCTGATCACCCACACGCGGCTTCTCGAATGGAGCACGTCGGAGGTACACTATGGCAGTGACCGCACGGACCTTGGTTCTTTTTGCCGATCCATGTGGATCGCCCCGGTTCTTGCCGGTTCCGCGGTTATCGATCTGACGCTTTCGAGGCCGGTGACATTAGCGGTGGCCGGGCCCATACTGGGACTCTGGTTTGTCTCTCCTTTTGTCGCCTGGTGGATCGGCCGGCCAATTGCCCGCCGCGAAGCAAGGCTGACGGCTGGCCAGACCACCTTTCTCCGGAAGCTTTCCCGCAAGACCTGGGCGTTTTTCGAAACCTTCGTCGGCCCGGAAGATCATTGGCTGCCCCCTGACAATTTTCAGGAGCATCCCGCTGCCGTAATTTCGCATCGCACGTCGCCGACCAACATGGGCCTGGCCCTTCTTGCAAATTTGTCCGCCTACGACTTCGGCTACATCCCGGCGGGACAACTCATCGAGCGCACGGCAAATGCACTCCATACGATGGAAGCATTGGAACGTAACCGAGGCCACTTCTACAACTGGTACGACACGCAATCCCTGCAACCGCTGCAACCTGCCTACATCTCGACCGTGGACAGCGGAAATCTTGCCGGCCATCTGCTGACACTGCGGCAGGGACTGCTCGCACTTCCCGACGACCGGATTCTGGGATCGCGGGTGTTTGAGGGAATCAGCGACACCATCCGTGTCCTCGAGGAGATGGATGGCAAAACCGCTTCGGACCAACTCATGCAACTGCAAAAACTGCTGAAATCCGCAATCGATTCCCCGCCCGCCACGCTTGCGGCGGCGCGGCTGTGCCTTGATCAGTTGGCAACGTCCGCCGCGGAAGTGGTCACCGGTCTCGATGTTCTCGATGCGGACCTTGAGAGCCAGGCGCAGTGGTGGGCGCATGCCCTTGCCGGGCAATGCCGGGCCGCCCTCGATGAGCTGACGTTTCTCGCGGCCTGGACATCATTGCCGGCATCGCCCGATAGGTTCCGCGAGATCCCGGATATTGATGAAATCCCGACGCTGCGCCAATTGGCCAATCTTGAGGCGGAACTCCTGCAGGCAATCGAAGGGCGTCCAAACTCTGACGAGACATCGGAGAGCGTATGGCCTGGCGAACGTCGTCAGCTCATTGCGGAGGCAAGCCGGCGCGCAGGAGCAAGGATTAGGGCTATCGAAGGACTGGCACGACAAATCGGCGAACTCGCCCATATGGAATATGACTTCCTGTTCGACGAGGCACGCAATCTCCTGGCTATCGGGTACAACGTTGGTGAACGTCGGCGGGACCCGAGTTATTACGATCTGCTGGCTTCCGAAGCAAGATTTTGCAGTTTTATAGCGATTGCACAGGGACAGTTGCCGCAGGAGAGCTGGTTCGCCCTGGGACGTTTGCTGACCACTGCCGGCGGAGAGCAGATCCTCCTTTCGTGGGGCGGTTCGATGTTCGAATACCTCATGCCGCTTCTGGTGATGCCGACGTACGAACACACACTTCTCGACCAGACCTGCAAGGCGGCGGTGGCCCGGCAGATCGAGTATGGGAGGAAACGCGGGGTGCCCTGGGGCAGTTCGGAGTCCGGCTACAATGCAATCGACGTTCATCTCAACTACCAGTATCGCGCCTTCGGCGTGCCCGGCCTGGGTCTCAAACGCGGGCTCGCCGATGATCTGGTCATTGCGCCCTATGCCTCGGCGCTGGCGCTGACGGTAGCGCCCGAAGAGGCATGCCTGAATCTCGAACGACTCGCGGCTGAAGGCTTTGCCGGAACGTACGGCTTCTATGAGGCAATCGACTACACTCCTTCACGTCTGCCCCGTGGACAATCAAGCGCCGTGGTCCGTTCCTTCATGGCTCATCATCAGGGCATGAGCTTCCTCTCTCTGGCCTATGTGCTTCTGGACCGTCCGATGCAGAAGCGATTTGAGTCGGAACCCATGTTCCAGGCGACCATGCTGTTGCTCCAGGAGCGAATCCCCAAGGCGACGGCGTTCTATGCGCACACCGCCGAGCTCTCCGACCGCCATGCAGAATCCATGGGCGCGGAGGCGCCGGTGCGCGTGTTTGGCAGCCCGAACACGCCGAAACCGGAAGTGCTCTTGTTGTCAAACGGTAGATACCAAGTGATGATCACAAACGCGGGCGGCGGGTACAGCCGCTGGAAAGACATGGCCGTCACCCGCTGGCGCGAAGACAGCACCTGTGATAATTGGGGCACGTTCTGTTACATCCGCGACGTGACGAGCGGGGAATTCTGGTCAGCGGCCTATCAACCGGCGCTCAAACAAGCGGATACGTATGAAACGATCTTTTCGGAGGCGAAAGCGGAGTTCCGTTGCCGCGACCACGACTTGGACACGCATACGGAAATTGCCGTTTCGCCCGAGGATGACATCGAGCTGCGCCGCATCACCATCATCAACCGTTCCGGGAAACGCAGAGCCATTGACGTCACGAGTTATGCGGAGGTCGTCCTCGCCTCGCCGGCGGCGGATGCGCTGCATCCGGCGTTCACTAATCTCTTTGTTCAGACCGAGATCCTCCGCCGGCAGCGGGCGATTCTCTGCACGCGCCGGCCCCGCTCCCAGGGAGAGCACGCTCCCTGGATGTTTCATCTGATGGCCGTGCACGGCGCGGACATCGGAGAAATCTCTTATGAGACCGACCGCCTGCGGTTTATCGGCCGCGGAAATACGGTTGCCGACCCGCAAGCAATGGGTGATGCATCGACCCTTTCCGGCAGTGAAGGTTCCGTGCTGGATCCGATCGTCTCGATCCGTTATCGAATCACGCTCGATGCGGAAGAAACGGCAACGGTCAATATTGTCTCCGGCATCGGGGAAACTCGCGATGCAGCCTTAAGCCTGGTCGAGAAATACCAGGATCGGCGTCTCGCGGATCGGGTCTTCGACCTGGCGTGGACACACAGCAATATCTTTTTGCGGCAGATCAATGCCACGGAGGCCGACGCGCAGCTCTACGGACACCTTGCCGGCTCGGTGATCTATGCTAATGCTTCGCTGCGCGCCAACGCGAGCGTCATCATCAAGAATAACCGCGGGCAATCCGGTCTCTGGGGCTACGCCATTTCCGGCGATTTGCCGATCGTACTTCTGCGGATTGAAGATCCGGCCAATATTGACCTGGTGCGTCAACTCATACAGGCCCACACATACTGGCGCTTAAAAGGACTGGCGGTGGACCTGGTGATCTGGAACGAAGATCACGCCGGTTACCGGCAGCTACTCCAGGAACAAATCATGGGGCTCATTGCCACAGGCGTCGGAACCCACGTGACGGATCAACCGGGCGGCATTTTCGTAAGGCCTGCGGACCAGATATCGAACGAGGAACGCATCCTGCTCCAGACGGTCGCCCGCGCCATCGTCACCGACAGCCGGGGGATGCTGGCGGACCAGATCAACCGCAGGAATCTTGGGGAAATTACCGTGCCGCTCTTTACGCCGATCCGGACTGACCGTGCCGCCCCCCGGGCAGTTGCCGCCTTGCCTCGCCATGATCTGCTGTTTTTCAACGGACTCGGCGGATTCACCCCTGATGGCCACGAGTACATTATTACAACCACGCCTGATCAGGTGACGCCGGCGCCATGGGTGAATGTCCTGGCGAATCCGCACTTCGGAACCGTCATCTCGGAGAGCGGCTCTGCTTACACCTGGGCCGAGAATGCCCACGAGTTTCGCCTCACTCCCTGGTATAACGATCCCGTGAGCGATGCGAGCGGGGAAGCGTTCTACCTCCGCGATGATGAGCGCGGCCACTTCTGGTCTCCCATGCCGCTGCCCAGCCGTGGGGCGACGCCTTACGTCACCCGGCACGGATTTGGCTACACCGTCTTCGAGCACACAGAGCGCGGCATCCGCTCCGAGGTATGGGTTTACGTGGCCATAAACGCATCAATCAAGTTCACGGTATTGAAGGTAAGAAACGAGTCAGCCAGATCACGCCGGCTCTCTGCTACCGGATACGCGGAATGGGTTCTGGGAGATCTGCGGCCTAAAACGACCATGCATGTGATCACTGAAATTGACCCCGTGAGCGGTGCGCTTTTCGCACGGAACCCTTACAATACGGAGTTCCCCGACCGGACTGCCTTTTTCGACGTGGACGAAGCGACCCGGACGGTAAGCGGCGACCGGACTGAATTCCTGGGGCGCAACGGCACGCTCGCGAGTCCGGCCGCGATGACCCGGGTGCGGCTCTCCGGCAGGGTAGGGGCGGCCCTGGATCCCTGCGCCGCGATCCAGGTTTCCCTCGAACTGGCCGCTGGGCAGGAACGTGAAATCGTCTTCAGGCTCGGCGTAGGGCGGGATGCCGAGGACGTTGGCAACCTGGTGCATCGTTTTCGGGGATCTGCCGCCGCGCGCAATGCGCTCGAAGCGGTCTGGCAATACTGGCAACACACGCTCGGTGAAGTGAACGTGGAAACACCCGACCAGTCCCTCAACATTCTGACCAACGGCTGGCTCTTATACCAGACGCTGGCATGCCGCCTGTGGGCGCGCAGCGGATTCTACCAATCCGGGGGCGCCTTCGGGTTTCGCGATCAGTTGCAGGACGTAATGGCGCTCATCCACACCGAGCCGCGACTCGTGCGTGAGCACCTCCTTCTTGCCGCAGGCCGTCAGTTCTCCGAGGGAGATGTACAGCACTGGTGGCATTCTCCGAAAGGCCGCGGCGTGCGCACACACTGTTCCGACGATTACCTCTGGCTGCCGTTGGCGATGTGCCGCTACGTCCGGAGCACCGGAGATTACGGTGTATTGGATGAGACCATCCACTTCCTTCAGGGCCGCCCGATAAACGCGAATGAGGATTCCTATTACGATCTGCCCGGCCGGTCAAAAGAAGCGGCCAGTTTGTATGAACACTGTGCAAGAGCCATCCTGAGAGGTATCAACTATGGCGAGCACGGATTGCCGCTTATGGGCTCCGGCGACTGGAACGACGGCATGAACCTTGTGGGCGCAGAGGGGAAAGGCGAAAGCGTCTGGCTGGGCTTTTTCCTGTATGATGTGCTGATGCAATTCACTGAGGTTGCCCGCAGGCGCGGCGATCTACCCTTCGCCGAACGGTGCGGGGCAGAGGCGGCTCAGATGCGCCGGAATATCGAGCAGCATGGCTGGGATGGCGGGTGGTACCGCCGCGCTTACTTCGACGACGGCACGCCGCTTGGCTCGGCGGGTAACCCCGAATGCCGGATTGATTCGATTGCGCAAAGCTGGTCTGTTCTCTCCGGCGCAGGTGATGCCGAACGCGCGCGCATGGCCATGGAGGAGGCGGATCAGCGCCTTATCCACCGGGACCAGGCGCTGATCCAACTCCTGGACCCGCCCTTCGACAAGTCTGATTTGAATCCCGGCTACATAAAGGGATACGTCCCCGGCGTCAGGGAGAATGGCGGGCAATACACCCATGGGGCGATCTGGATGGCGATGGCATTCGCTCAATTGGGCGACAGCCGGCGCGCCTGGGAACTGATGGCCATGATCAACCCGGTGAACCATGCGAGGTCTCCTGAGTCGGTTGCGACTTACAAAGTGGAACCCTACGCCGTCGCGGCTGACGTTTATGCGCTCTCACCGCACACCGGCCGTGGCGGATGGACGTGGTACACCGGTTCGGCCGGCTGGATGTACCGGCTGATCCTGGAATCACTCCTGGGGCTCAAGCTTACGGTGGATAGACTGAGTTTCGCACCGCTCCTCCCGGCGGATTGGGAGGGCTTCACGATGCACTACCGATATCGGGAAACGGTCTACCACATCGCCGTTCTGCGCAGGCAGGTTGGCGAGGGCGCAACGGGTGTGACCGTCGACGGCGTCCCGCAACGGGATAAGACGATTCCCCTTGTTGACGACCATCAGGAACACGCAGTCGAGGTGAGAATACCCGCCGACGGAATTGATTGATAAGAACTACCTTTTTTGTGGATGGAGTAGAGAAACGGCTTTGTGTTAATGAAATAATGACCACAAACCTCGACCATCCGTACCTGATGGATTCTTATTCCGACAAAATTCTTGACAAACGGAAGGGCATCTAATAGGGTCGCGTCGACGCTTGGATCCGGCAACGGACCGGGACGGGGGAACATCGGGGTTCATGAATACGGAAGGAAGCCTCTCGTCTTGGACGCAGGGGTTTTTTTGTTGGGGTGAGACGTGAAGATCATTCAATCCGCGAAAGAGATGCAGGAATTTTCGGAGGCGGAACGATGCCGGGGACGGCGGATCGCCTTTGTCCCGACGATGGGGTACTTCCATGAGGGTCATTTGAACCTGATGCGGATCGGACGCAAACGGGGGGATTGCCTCGTCGTCAGCATCTATGTCAACCCCGCCCAGTTCGCCCCGACGGAGGATCTGGAGGCCTATCCGCGCGATTTTGAAAGAGACAGAACGCTTGCGGAAGGGGTGGGTGTCGATGTGATCTTTTTTCCGGACAACCGGGAGATCTACCCGGAAGGCTATCAGACCCATGTCGAGGTGGAGGGGGTTACGAACAACCTCTGCGGCATTTCCCGTCCGCGATTTTTCCGGGGGGTGACGACCGTCTGCACGAAGCTCTTCCATATCGTCAAACCCCATGTCACGATATTCGGGAAGAAGGATTTCCAGCAGTATGCCACGATCCGGCGTATGGTCCGCGATCTGAACATGGACATCGAGGTGGTCGGCATGGATACGACGCGCGAGCCCGACGGACTGGCGATGAGCTCGCGGAATGTCTACCTGAACCCGGAAGAGAGAAAGTCCGCCCTGAGCCTGAGCCGCTCCCTTGACCTCGCCGGGGAGCTCTACGACAACGGGGAGAGGGACGCCTCTGCCATTCTGGGGAAAGTGCGTTCATCGATCGCCGGTTATCCCTACACGGAGATCGATTACGCCCAAATCTGTGATGTGAAGACCATGAAGGACGCGGCGCGGATCGAGGGCGCGTGCGTGCTGGCTCTGGCGGTCCGGGTCGGGAAGACAAGATTGATCGACAACCGCGTTTTCGGGGAATCCCTGGAAAGCGGCGAGAGAATATTCCACGCGGGAGGAAGATGATGATGCAGAGGTTCATGCTCAAGTCGAAGCTCCACCGGGCAACGGTGACCGACGCGGATCTCCATTACGAGGGCAGTATTTCGATTGACGAAAAGCTCATGGCGGCGGCGGACCTGCTCCCTTATGAAAAGGTTGCCATCTATGATGTATCGAATGGGGAGCGACTTGAAACTTACGTCATTCCGGGCCCCAGGGATTCGGGGACCATCTGTCTCAACGGCGCGGCGGCAAGGAAGGTCGCTCGCGGGGATCTGATCATCATCGCCAGTTATGTGATGGTCGATGAGGCCGAAGCGGCAAACTGGGTTCCGAAGTGTATCCTCGTCGATGAAAAGAACCGGATCAAACATCGGCCGGCATAATCGACCACCTCGTAATAAGTCGTGATTTCGCTCTTTTGTCATTCCGGGCTTGACTAAGCCTGCCCCGTACTGGATACGGGGGAATCCGGTATTCATAGCTAGTTCTGGACACCGGCTTTCGCCGGTGTGAGTGCGCCTGGGAGCAGGCGCGATTTGCGGCTTATTGTGAGGTCGTCAGTCTTCCTGCCCTCATTGCGGTCTTGTTCAAATAAGCCATTGAAACCATTTTCGGATTCTGGTATGAATCTGCGCAGTCGATGCTATCGCAATTGAGGATGGGAATATTGAAAAAGAAACTGAAGCGGATCTTTCTAACCGGTCTGGCGGTTGTCATTCCGGCGGGACTCACAATCTATATCCTCTCCTTCATCATGGGGATGATGGATAACCTCCTGCAGGTTATTCCTACGCAATATCAGCCCGATAACTTGTTGCATGTTCATATCCCCGGACTGGGCGCCATCGTCACGGTCATTCTCATCTTCGTCTGCGGTCTGGTGACGACGAGCTACCTCGGAAACCGGTTGGTCCGCTTCGGCGAACATCTCGTCGGAAAAATTCCGTTCGTCCGGAGCGTCTATCAGGCTATCAAACGGATTGCCGACAGTCTATTCATGGACAAGGCACAGAGTTTCAAAAAGGTGGTGCTGATTGAGTATCCCCGTCGCGGGGTTTACAGCATTGGATTCGTCACCGGAACCCCCAATGGCGAAATCCAGAAAACGATCGGTCAGAAGAGCCCCTGCGTCGGTGTTTTTATGCCGCTTGCGCTGACGCCGACGACAGGATTTTTCATCATGGTTCCCCGGGATGAACTGATCGAACTCCGCATGACTGTGGAAGAGGCCTTTACCCTGATCATCTCCGCCGGCATCGTAACGCCGACGGATCATCTCTTTGCCGGGAATGAAACCTCTATTCCGAACAAGGAAAGCCTGCTTCCGTTGCAGAATCCGGATGGCGCCATCGGAACGGTAAAATAATCTGAAGGAGAAAGTATGAAGTTCTTGAAAATGGATAGAAACCTACCCTGCAAGATTGCCGATCCGTCTCTGGCGGCCTGGGGTCGGGAGGAGATTCGTCTTTCCGAAAATGAGATGCCGGGCCTGATGGCCGTCAGGAAAAAGTACGGTCCCAAAAAACCGTTGACCGGGCTGAAGATCATGGGCAGCCTGCACATGACCATTCAGACCGCCATGCTGATCGAGACGCTGAAGGAACTGGGGGCTGATCTTCGCTGGGCATCCTGTAACATCTTCTCCACGCAGGACCATGCCGCGGCCGCGATCGCCCAGGCGGGAACCGCCGCCGTGTTTGCGTGGAAGGGTGAGTCCCTGGAGGAGTACTGGTGGTGCACCGAGCAGGCGCTGACCTGGCGCAACGGCACGGGACCGGATCTGATCGTCGATGACGGCGGGGATGCAACGCTGATGGTCCATGAAGGCGTGCGGGTGGAAAATGACCCATCGATCCTTCAGCAGCCATGTGATAACAAAGAGTTAAAGATCGTTCGGGAGCGCCTGACCCACCGCCTGAAGACGTCGCCGCAACATTGGCACAAAGTGGCATCCCGGATCCGCGGGGTTTCCGAGGAAACCACGACGGGTGTGCACCGCCTCTACCAGATGGCCAGGGAGGGACAGCTTCTCTTCCCCGCCATCAATGTGAACGATTCGGTGACCAAATCGAAATTCGACAATCTTTACGGCTGCCGGGAATCCCTGGCCGACGGCATCAAAAGGGCCACGGACGTCATGATCGCCGGCAAGGCGGTGGTCATCTGCGGCTACGGCGATGTCGGCAAGGGGTGCGCCCAGTCCATGCGGGGCTTCGGCGCCCGCGTCATCATCTCGGAAATCGATCCGATCTGCGCGCTCCAGGCGGCCATGGAGGGGTACGAGGTGGCCGCCCTCGATGATGCCCTTGCCAAAGGGGATATCTTCATCACGGCGACCGGCTGCTGCGACGTCATCACCGGCCGGCAGATGGAAAAGATGAAAAACGAGGCCATCGTCTGCAACATCGGCCATTTTGACAGCGAGATCGATATGCATTACCTGGAAAATACGCCCGGCTGCAAGCGCATGTCGGTCAAGCCGCAGGTGGACAAATGGACGCTGAAATCGGGCAAAAGCATCATCGTCCTGGCCGAAGGACGTCTGGTGAATCTCGGCTGCGCGACCGGCCATGCCAGCTTTGTGATGAGCAACAGCTTTACCAACCAGTGCCTTGCGCAACTGGAACTGGCTGCCGGCAAACTGAAACCGGGCGTTTATACGCTGCCCAAGAAGCTGGATGAGGAGGTGGCCCGGCTTCACCTGAAGCGTCTGGGGGCGAAGCTGTCGAAGCTTACCAAAAAACAGGCGGACTATCTCGGGATACCTGTCGGAGGGCCATTCAAACCGGACTACTACCGGTATTGAAAAAGAGGTGGGGTTAGGCAAACAGCCATATTAAAATATTCCCATTACGCTACCATAGCGCAGAATTCTTGGGTTTGCGAGGTTGATTGGGACAGATCATTGAATACAAAAAGAAATGTGCATTTTCCGGAGGGTGATTTTTCTGGTGATCGGGGGTGTTTGTAACTTCCTGAAATCAGTAAAACGTTGTCCTTGAAGAAAATACTTGATTACTCCTGGCAATGATCAACTCTATCGAGACCCCGAATACTCTTGGGATGCCTATATTCATGCATAACGCCTCATCAAAAAGGCGTGCAGGAGCGGTCTGTCTGAATTGTGCTTAAAAATGCCGCCTCGACGGGTGGCTCGACCAAAAGATGGGATGATTTCTCAAAAGAGCCGCCGCCGCTCCACCTTCCTTACCCAACCGCATCGCCAGTCACTGTTTTTCGATGCAAAACAGATGAACAATCACCTGGCAGGTCTTCATGATTTTCGCGCCTTGGAATCGCGATGGTCGGACGGGATGAGATCGGCCAGAAACGGCAGCTCTCCCGTCGGACGGAAGGGGAGGGTGAAGAGACTGCCATGGATCGCCAGCCCCGGGCGATGTCGTGATTCTTCATAGAGGGCGCTGGAAACGGCAAGCCACTCCAGATCGCGTGTATTGGCTATCCATGCCGCACGGACCTTTTCCGGCGTCCAGAGGCCGATGTTGGCGAGGGCCGCGTCGAGAGCCTCCCGATCATGGGGAAGCGCGATCGGCATACGCCCCTTCTCCGGCGCTACGGCCGTGATGCAATTCAAGGCCGTAGCATCCGAATCGACCTTGTTCAACGCGCGGCGGGTGATAAAATCGGCCAGGCCGATGCCGGTTGCGTTGCCATCCGATTGGCTGGACAGGTCCCGGACGACGATCCTCGTGATGCAGGGCGTCGTGCATTCCTGTTCGTAAATGTTCATGATTCGGCCGATGACCTTGGTGTCCATCCCGGATCCCGAGATGTCCTTGCCGATCTCATCCACCAGCAGAACATCCAGCCGGTCAAAGGGGAGCTTTGGTTTGTAGATCTTCGATTCTTCGAGAAGTTCCGGCTCGCGCTCGAAAATATGAGCCGCCGGAACGCACTCCAGACGCCGCAGGCGATTCCTTTGATCTTCCAGGATCGCCACTCCTCCCAGGATGGGGAGGCGGTCCAGGATGACCCGGGCGATGGACGAGATCGCTTCTGCATAAGAGATGTTGACGGCCAGTTGGTGCATGATCCGGGCGCCCGCCGGTCTTCCCAGGCCCACGACGGCCATCTTCAGGAGACCGGATTCGGTGGGGCCGATGTATTCCGTGTGTTCCTTGACGCGGTTGACGAGGATGACGTGGTCCGCCTCGGTGGCGGCGCGCTCCACGAGGACCGGCACGCCTTCCCGGACCTCGCCGATCCGGATCATCTCCAGCGAATCGTGGATCCTTGCGCCGGTCGTTTCCTCAGTCAATCCCATCGAGGTCAGCACATGCAACTGTCCCCGGACGGTGCCCCCGCCGTGGCTGCCCATGGCCGGCAGCAGGATCGGCAGGGCTTTGCGGGCGGCGATGGCGTCCGCCAAGGTTGCGAGGATCTCAGGCATGGACGAAATGCCGCGGCTCCCCGCCGTGATGATGACGGTCTGTCCGGCGCGGACAGGGCCGAGCAGCCCGCTGCTCTCCAGTTCGGCAAGCACGGCCTGCCGGGGCGAAGGGGCCGGGTCGTCGGGAAAAATCTGCCGGATCAGGCCAAAACGGGGATAATCCATCGCATCTCCTCCTGAGGTTGGGTTAATGACCGACGAAGCTGTGGGCCAGGGCCACGGCTTGCACCGCATCCTTTCCGTAGCCGTCGGCGCCGATCTTTTCGGCGAAGGCGGCGTCGACGGGGGCGCCCCCCACCATGATCTTGACCCGGTCCCGCAGACCGCGCGCCCGGAGTTCTCCGATGACGCGTTTCATCTCCGGCATGGTGGTGGTGAGCAGCGCGGAAAGGCCCAGCACCTGGGGGCGGATTTCGGCCACATTGGCCACGACCTTCTCCACGTCGATATCGACGCCCAGATCGATCACCCGGAAACCGGCCCCTTCCAGCATCATGACCACGATGTTCTTGCCGATGTCGTGAAGATCGCCCTTGACGGTTGCCATAAGAACGGCGCCTTTGGGTGCGCCGGCCTCGCCGGTCAGGAGGGGTTTGACGATGTTGAGGCCGAGTTTCATCGTCATGGCGGAAACCAGCATTTCGGGGACAAAGATCTCCCCGGCGCTGAATCTCTGACCGACCACATCCATGGCGGCAATCAGCCCCTCCTGAATCACGGTATCCAGGGCTATCCCCGTTTTACAGATCTCGCGGACCAGAGATTCGATTTCCTTGTGACGCCCCTCAATAATGCTTTCCTTGATCTTTTGAACGGATTCATCCATTCTTTCTTCTCCTTGATCCGAATCAGTAACCTTCCCGCACTGCGGCCGGAATGGCCAAGAGATTGGCCAGGGGCGTTGTGAGGGGAACGGCGCACTCCGGCCCGATGATATCGACGCCTGCCTCAATGGCATAACGCGCCTGCTTGTAGACATCCTCCGGTGTGCCCTGAAACAGGGTCTTGGGGTTGTTCAGATTGCCGATCAGGGAAATCCGGTCGCCGATTTTCTCGACCGCCGCTTTCGCGTCCACCTGCCATTCGAAGTGGTAGGCGTCGACGCCGGATTCGGCGAATAACTCCAGACGGTCGAGGCAGTTGCCGCAGACGTGGAGGATCATGGGCCCGCCCACCCGGGCGGTGATCTCCTGGTGAATGGGGAGCAGATAGTCCCTGTAATGGTAGGGCCCGACCAGGTTGCCGGTGGCGTGATCGGCCAGGACCACGGCATCGGCGCCGGCCCTGAACTGTGCGTTGGCGAAGGCGATGGTGACCGGCATGAGTTGCCTCAGCATGCGGTTGATTTTATCCTTTTCGCCAAGGCCGAGTTGCAGCAGAAAATTCTGCGTACCCGCCATGTGGTAGGAGAGCGTCCAGGGGCCCATGACCTTGCCGATGATCGCCGCCTCTCCTCCGACCTCCCGGCGCAGGATGGAGAGGGCGTCGAGGACGACCCGCATGGAAGGTTTTTCGAGGATGTTTTCCGGAACGATCACATCCGAAAAATCAGCGTACGGCGCCGTCTTGGCGTCGGGCATCCGCGTCTCGTTTCCCCAGTCCATTTCGCAGCCCAGCGCGGCCGATTCCTGATGAACGCTGTATTCCGGCATGACCGTGTCAAAACCCGCCAGCTCATGGCCGGCCAGGGCCAGGTCGGCCATCGCGCGGGGGTTCAGATGGGCCTCCGGGAAGAAGGCCCCGCAGGCCTTCATCAATTCCACACAGGCGATCGACGTGGGATTCCCCGCCGGAGGGCGGATCCCTTTCCGGCCGCCGTAGAGGGCCGACATGAAGAGGTTGCAGGGCGTTGCTTTCATCGTTTACCTTTCTTCAAAGAGCTCTCTTTTTCCAGGGCAAGTAGGGCCTGAACCCCGAGATTCCAACCGGTCGTTTTTTGGATTGCCTTTGCCACAAATTTGAACACCTCATCGGCGGCAGACATTTTTGTAACTATTCAGCCTGTAGAATCATGCCAATAAAGTAGAACATTGTCAAGGGTCCCTGCATACCGAAATTAAGACCCACCTCAACCGATATTCAATTTTTGGGTATACGCACATCACCCCTTCCATATGGCGTTACATCATAATCCTCGGAAGCCACAAAATTGTTTGCGGAAATACAACACACAATGTCAGACCGATAATCTGCAGACCGATAAACGGAACCACGCCCCTATAGATATCTCCCATGGTCACCTCGGGCGGTGCAATCCCCTTTAGATAAAACATGGAATAGGCAAATGGCGGCGTTAAAAACGACATTTGAAGATTGACACAGACAAGCATGGCAAACCACAGCGGATCAAATCCCAGCGTTGCGGCAATTGGCGTAAAAATGGGAATGGCGATGAACAGAATGGCGATCCAGTCGATGAACGCACCCAGTATAAAGATCACGAACATCATTGCGAACAAAAGGCCCCACTTACCCAGAGGCAGCGCAATCACCAACCCGCCGATATATTTTGCGCCATTTAGGGCCATGAAGACCCCGGAGAACATAAAGGCCCCGACGGTGATGAATAGT
>Ga0315286_10001504_pt1 | contig 21117 bp, 27 predicted proteins | sample YL17G10_0_MG_FD_205038 | JGI IMG/M metagenome (GOLD analysis project Ga0315286, IMG submission 205038) | Sediment microbial communities from Yellowstone Lake, YNP, Wyoming, USA - YL17G10_0 | ecosystem: Environmental > Aquatic > Freshwater > Lake > Sediment | place: USA: Wyoming | collected... | reverse complement strand
TTTCATCGAGTTTAACGATTACCCATCACCTTACAGCACAAGTCGTTTCTTTATCCCGAAGTTCATTGCATCCCTGCCAACCATGTCGAGAGCCCTGGCAGAGGAGCGCCGTAACCTGCAACGCATTCTTGAAAGAAACCATTATGATCTTATCATCAGTGATAACCGGGTCGGGATGTATTCGCTAAAAACTCCCACGATCTTTATCACTCACCAGCTCCACTATCACTTTCCGCTCCTGTTCTGGCCTGTTGAACTTTCCGCAATCGTTGCAAATCACTTCCTGTTTGAAAATTTTTCCCAGGTTATCGTTCCCGATAACCCGCCGGGGGTGACATCCCTTGCGGGAAAACTGTCCCGTCCAGTACACGGGCTGACCGATTCAAAGGTATTTTTTTCGGGAATTCTCTCAAGCACGCAAAAAATGGATATTGAACAGGATCTCGACTTCCTCGTCCTGATATCCGGCCCAGAACCTCAGAGAACACGTCTTGAGGATATCCTCACACCAATGCTATCCGATCTTGACGGGTCCACGATAGCATTGCTGGGCAGTCCGCAAAAAACAACGACACGATCAGTTTCCGACCGCTGCACGCTTATTTCCTATGCAAGCACGCAGGAAAAAGTACACCTGATGAACCGGGCGAAGTTTGTAATCTGCCGCTCAGGTTATACTTCAATGATGGAACTTGCGGAACTCAATAAGCGTCATGGACTTTTTATTCCGACACCGGGACAGCCCGAACAGGAATATCTTTCCTATTATTACGAAAAGATGGGCTGGTTTTATTCGAAAAGTCAGTACCAGCTCAACCTGGCTCAGGATATCCCTCTTGCAATGAAGTATAAGGGATTTCCGTCAATGCCCACAACCAAAGACAATGTCGTACGACTTTATAACGAGCTGTTGGCACAGTATCTTGACTAAAATATATTGAACGCGGATGTACCAAAACGGCGGAGTTCATATAGACTGATTACCCACTAGTGAATATGGATGAAATGATCGCTCAGGGCTTCGGCGCGATCGTCCTTATTTATGGTGGATTAATCGTCATCGCCTTTGGGGTAGTATTATTTATCACGAAATTCTGGAGTGCGCTGGTCTCCGGGGATACCGGTTTTATTCTCTGGTGGTGCGCAACCATTCTTGTGTTGGTATCACTCTATGCAGGGTGCGGTCTTTTACTCCGTAAATATGAAATAATCTGAAACGACAGTAAAGAGGACCAGAAAGTAGTGGTAAAGCAGGTTATCAATTATAAATATGTTTAATGAAAGATATTTCATTATCAGATCACCGTTTGGCGCGTCGCATGGAATCTTTGGAGAGTAAACTGGACAGAATGTCTCCCGAACAGCGAAAGGAAGTTGAAGAGTTTGTGGACTTCCTTTTGTACCGGTCAGGAAGTGTACATGAATCTCCTGGTACCGCGCCAGTTCCTCTGGAGTTCAAGCAAGTTGCGCCTCCCCCGCTTACTTTATCGGAACCGGGACATGTCACCGAAAATTCCCCGCCGAAGATATATGATTTACCCCGTGTTGAGACCTCCACAATACCCGTCAGAAATGAAGAGCAGATATCCCCCCTTCAGGAGATTACTATAGGTGGTGATGACCGAATCACTCGTGATTATATGGACTATGGGAAATACGAATCCCAATCCTCACCTGCAACTATTGCGGTAAAAAACGTGAAAGAAAAATTGAAAAAGCAGGAAGAGGGAGAAAAATCCCGAGTATCGCTCGACTGGATCGATTGATTTTTTTTAAACAGTGAAAAAGAGTGGACTCGACGGGATTTGAACCCGTGGCCTTCACGTTGCAAACGTGACGATCTACCCCTGATCTACGAGCCCCATGGAATAATAGGTTGCGGTATACTCTTTTTCCGCGGATTCCATATAGTTGTTACTGTTCATTCTGGAGATTGTTCAGTGAGAATAGTATGAGTATATGATCAGTGGTTGTAAAAAAATGGGGAATTTACCCCCTGCGGATGTACCTCTCACTCTTTTTTAGCCTTGGATATATGGGAAAAAATCGTGGCGATTGCTCCAATAGTTGCAGTAATAACCCCGATTATGGCCGCTATAACACCGGGGTTTTCAAAAGCTCCCTGTTTTTGCGTGGGTTCTGCCGTCACCGGTACCTGAACGATGATAGGTACGGGAGTTGTCGGAACAGGTGTCGGGGCGCCGGAGTACTGATTCAGGGGGGGAAGTGTGCCGTACGCATGGGTTGTCTGACCGGCGAGCACATAGATCGTACCTTCGTAGTCGTAATAGCCACTCAATGTCAACCTGATGATATGGTTACCCGGCTGGATGTCTGTCAGGTTTGCCGGTGTGGTCCCATAGTATCTTCCATCAATTAAGACACTGGCCCCAAGCGGGGATGAATAAACCGAGACACTCCCTACATTCGATGGTGTAGGTGCTGGGGTTGTGACAATTGTTTTAGGCACCTTTTCGTTCATAAGAAACGTGATCAAACGTTGATTGACAAGGTCAGCTTCTGTGCTGTTCAGATATCTGCTGTTTGATACTGGTGTCCATTCAATTACGTACCCGTTCCCGTATTGCCAGTAGAGCAGGGCAGGATCGCCCTTATCATAACTCAGGAGTGTAACCGCACCATCTTTTGCCTCGGCAGGTGAACGCTTGGAAAATGGGCCAGTATTTGTGAAGTTCGTACGTAAACCACTAAAAATTGTTTTCGAAAGTGTTGTATTTGGATAGCTCACGAGAAGATACTGTCCATCCGGTACGGAACCTTTGCTGGTAGCTGGAAGACTGGCATCAAACTTCTGGTAATTTTTATTGCCTACTACGAGGATCTTCCCGGATGCAACGGCCTGTTCGAGCAGTGATGCGGTTGCGGGACTGAACGTATCCTCACCCCCCATAAAGATAACGTCAACCGAGGGGTCGGTATATTTCGTAATGTTGGTGTCGAGATCCGTTCCCAGCGAACCCGGGAGAGAATATACAATCGTGAAAGTATCCTTATGGAGATCAGGTTTGAAACCTGCGGTGTCACCATAAATGGTAGTGTTGATTGCAGCTGAAGGCATTACGAACAGCAGTGCAGCAACCAGTATAAGAATAAATGATTTTTTGGTATTATTTAAGCCGACCATAGTCTCCCTTCGATTGTTTAACCGGGTGATAATATAATTAATATCATCATTATTGTTCGGCCGGGTCTTATATCGGTTTTGGTTGTTGTCGTTGTGAAAAAGACAGCAGGAAACGGAAAAACGGAAGGAAATGGAAAAATTCAGCAGCGGACACAAAAAATATTCAAAGGAACAAAAATTAATTATTTAATCTCTTACAGGTAGCGAAATGGAGTGTATGGAAATGGCAAAACTCATCATTGAATTAAAAAAAGGAAAAGACGGACGTATCGAATATATCGTAACCTACCATGACCCGAAAACTGATAACCAGTTCACCCTGACAACAACAAACGACCTGAATGAGGCGGTGGCGCGACTCAAAGCTACCCTGGAAAGCGAAGTTGAGACAATGAATAAAAAGTAACTTTTCTTTTCTGATTTTTAATAACGTAAATGTAAAAATTTTTAAATCATGGACCCGGCGGGAATTGAACCCGCGGCCTTTACGTTGCGAACGTAACGATCTACCCCTGATCTACGAGCCCAAAAATGAAATGATATCAGAGAATAATCTCGATATCTAACTTTTCTGCCAGTTCCTTATATCTGTTCCTGATAGTGACTTCAGTGACGCCTGCCACTTCAGCCACTTCGCGCTGGGTGCGCCGTTCACCGCCGAGGATAGATGATATATAAATTGCTGCTGCGGCAACGCCGGTCGGGCCCCTGCCGCTTGTTAATTCGCGCTCTCCTGCCTGACGCAGGATCTCCACGGCCCGGCTCTGCACTTCACCCTTGAGTGAAAGCCCGGAGCAGAAGCGCGGAACGTAATCAATTGGGGAAGTCGGGAGAAGTTTAAGCCCGAGTTCCCGGGAGATGAACCGGTATGTCCTGCCGATTTCTTTTCTGGATACACGGGATACTTCTGCGATTTCATCAAGAGTACGGGGCACATTGCACTGGCGGCATGCTGCATAGAGTGCTGCTGCAGCAACACCTTCAATGCTCCGCCCGCGGATCAGGTTCTTGTCCACCGCATCACGGTAAACAACTGCTGCAGTCTCACGGACGTTTCTCGGAAGACCGAGTGCAGATGCCATACGATCAAGTTCTGAAAGCGCGAATGCAAGATTGCGTTCGGTTGCGTTACTGACCCGGATTCGGCGCTGCCATTTGCGAAGCCGGTAGAGCTGTGCACGGTTTTTCGATGAGATTGCCCTGCCATACGAGTCACGGTTGCGCCAGTCAATCATTGTTGAAAGACCTTTGTCGTGGATCGTAAATGTCATGGGAGCCCCGACACGTGAGCGCTTCATACGCTGGTCATGGTCGAATGCACGCCACTCAGGACCGCGGTCAATGAAGTCACCGTCAATGACAAGACCGCAACCCTGACAGACCAGTTCTGCCCGTTCATAGTCATGAACAAGCTGTCTGCCTCCACACTCCGGGCAGACCGTTTCGGTATGATTTTCAGCCTTCTTCTCGGTCTCTTTTCCCTTCGTGCGTAATTTGAGAGCTTCCCGTTCACTCTGAAGGACTTTTAATTTTTCAACTTCCTGCATCTTCTATCACCAATTTTTTTATATTTTCTTTGCTTGAGAACCGGGGTATCCCGGGTGGTATGTCATCATTTTGCGAAGAGCTTTTCATTCGGCTGGACAGTACATTTTTCCCGGCAGAGAATCGCCGCGTAGGGTGCTTTGACATTGCCAAAGAGGTCCAGAATCTTTCCCACCGGTTTCATCTTGCGATCAGTCACTTCGCTGTACAATGGGGGAAGCTGTGCGGCATCGCACTGTATAATGAGCATCCGATTGCCAATGGTGCTCATCGCTCGACCAACAACTTTCACACAACACCCACAAGGATACAATGGTACTAAAATAATTTAGTAATCTATATATGAAAGACGCACTAGTATTTAAACATTGAGAAAAGGTATAAATAGAAATTTCAGGAACCAAGAAACTGGTCGATATTTAAAGATATAACCTGTTTACACTCAGCATCAGTAAGTCCGGCTCCTTTTCCGACCACAAATTTCGCGCGCTCGTCCAGCAGGTCATGAGGGGCGTGAGCGTCTGAATCGACAACGAGCTGGCATACCGCTTCACGTGCTACCTGAACCACATGACCGTTTGTCCGGTTATGCCCGCCCCGTGACGTGATCTCAAGGGCAATACCGTTCTTTGCGGCGAGAAGTGCATCTTCAAGGGTGACAAGTCCAGGGTGTGCAAGTACATTCACGTACTTACACCCGCACGCTGCATGGTTTGTGCCGGCAGCCACCGGCTCAACCGGTGTCTCTCCATGGACAACAACAATGTCTGCCCCGGCAGTTTTTGCTGTTTTTGCCAGATCTGCTATTTGCGATGGGGGAACATGAGTAATCTCAACACCGCAGAGCAATTTCACTCCATAAATCTTTGCGGAATCCCGTACCTGAACGAGAGATCCAATGACCGATGTGGTATTGGATGCATCAACATGATCAGTAATAGCAACCGTAGTGTACCCAAGCACTGCCATCCGGCGGATTAATTCGATGGGGAGCATCTCACCATCAGAAAGGATGGAATGGGTATGCAGGTCATACGAACCGCTCAACGTTTCACCTCAAGTCTCTGGGCAACTTTTTTGATGAGTGCCTCTTTGCCTTCATGCCATTCTGCAACAATACGACCCTCCCGCCGCATCCAGTGTGCAGGGTGGTGGTGCTCCTCAATCCTGAACGTCACACCAGCGCGTTTCAATGCGCGTTCGAGATCACTGATTACCGGTGCCTTCGCCCCGCGGCTCCGTGCTACCCTTCGCCCCTGACGACGTGAATAAGCCGTGTTGAAGTAGCAGGGATATAATATGCACTCGCCTTGTGCCATTACAGGAGAATTTGTGGGTCAAGGTATAAACAGTGTACGCTCGTACCTTGTACTATGCATCACATCGACGTCAGGATTGAGAAAGATATTTACGACGTCAACAACACCCTTGCAGACAATAATGCAAAACTCTTAAAAGACCATGGTGTTAGGGCATTTGACCTGCTTGGAGCCATCGGTTCAGGAAAAACTGCACTCATTGAGCGTCTTGTCCCCCTTCTTAAAAAAAAGGGGTTGCGTGCAGGTGCCATTGCCGGAGATGTGTTTGGTGACGATGATTTCAAGCGGATTGTGGCGCTGGGTATTCCGGCTTTCAATGCAAATACCGGTAAGGAATGCCATCTTGATGCCCATCTTGTAGAACACGCGATCGATCACCTGCCGCTCAAGGATATAGATATCCTCTTTATTGAGAATGTAGGCAATATGGTCTGTCCGACTGATTTCCGTCTAGGGGCAGAAAAGAGGATTGTCATTGTGAGTTCAACGGAAGGCGATGACGTGGTTAACAAACATCCGATGATGTTCCGGGACTGCACGATCGGGGTGATCAACAAGGTTGATCTCGCCCCCCTTGTAGGAGCAAACATCGACCGGATGGAATCAGACATCCACCGGTACAATCCCCGGATGCCCGTCTTCAGAACCAACCTGAAGACCGGTGATGGTATTGCGGCACTTCTCGATACAATTCTTTTGTAAAAAATCTAAAAATCGAATACATGTTCAAGAGGAAAGATCTCTTGATTTTTTCTTGGTCAAGCATTCCCGGGGGTATTCAAAAAATTATCACTTGGTAACCCCCTGTGAGTCTGGCAGGGAAAATGAACGCAATCGGGAAATACTATAAATAATTCTGAAGGGAATATATAGAGCACCATCTTCGGGACAGGTTTCCGCAGAAATATTATTGAGAGTGACACCATGCAGTGGCAAGGAGAATCAGTACGAAAGGTGACTGGTGGCAGGCGCCGCCCGGCACAGATGAAGCGGAGAACGGAGATCGGGCTCGCACCCGCAGATACCCATATCGGTGAAGACCGGAGAAAGAATATCCGTACTACCGGTGCAAACCAGAAAGTCCGTGCGCTCCGTGCAAGCTTTGCAAATGTGACCAATCTCACAAACGGCGAGTGTAAAAAGGTTAAAATCGCGAGTGTTGTTGAGAATGGGGCGAACCCGAACTACGTGCGGCGAAATCTTCTGACGAAAGGCGCAATCATAAAGACTGAGATCGGAAATGCCCGTATCATGAGCCGCCCGGGTCAGGACGGCGTCATCAACGCTGTGTTACTCGAATAACTTAAAATACATCAAAGACCAGACTTTTTTTTAGATCATTTTTGGAGATTTTACCGCATTCTCCCCGTTGAGGATGCAGCATTGTAAAAAAACATCTCCCGGATACCAGGTGAACGGTTAAAATTAGTATTCAGCAATCTTTTTTCTTTAAGACCTGCACATAGTCTAGCTATGCGAAGGATCTATTATCGTTTCCCTCAGCGGGTGGATCTGTCATTTGCAATGGGAATGCCGTTTAACGAGACACTGAAGTATATCGCAGGTCTTGATAATGCGGAGTCCACCAAGACGACCGGAAAGGAACTGGTGAAGGTAAAGACCAAGGTGAAGATTGCCATCGATCGGGCGACATTTGGGGACATTACTCCGGATGTATTGCGTCCGGGTGCGATCACGGAAGCGGTGGATATGCAGGTATCTTTGCTCGCGCTTGCACTTCGCGGCGGCGGAAAGGTTCCGATTGCAAATGATGTCTTCTATATCAGACTGACCGACCAGGTTTCAAGGACCGACATTGATATTTCAAAGGAAGGGCGGGGCGAGGGACTGGATGCACTGGACCTGAAAAATATCCTTCTGGGTGCCTCAAAGTGACTATCAGAATCACGGTCGCAGCACCCTTCAAACACACCCGGAAAACCGGGATGAGAAAGAACGAGCTGGTCTATTATTACGCGCTTGACCGTAAGTGGATGAGCACTGAACAGGCGAATCTGCTTCTTCAGCGGGCTGAAGAAGACGGGCTTCTCGGTCAGGCAAATGGCGTTTTCTCTCCCCGCTTTGATATCACGGAGATTACCATTCCCGTTGGATTCAAACCCACATCTTCAATTTTTGAGCGCAATGATCCATCACAGGAACTGATTGGCAGGATTGCACAAGCGCAGGGGATGCAGGAAACCGATGTTGTTTCTGAAATGAACCGGATCATCAAAGAGCGTTTTGATGGCAATCTTCTCCCTGCGGCAGCACTGGTTCTGCTTGCCAAAAAATACAATGTCCCTTTCAAAGATTTAAGAGAAGCGCTCATCACGAGCGTGAAAAAAGGGTAATTCCTGTTACGGGGTCTGATTTTTTTAACCCGTAACCGGATGCGGAAAAAACGGACCGGTAACAACAAAGTATTTCGCTCATTTATCGCTTATATATCATAAGACAAGTGTGATGAGGTATATTCATGACGAGAAACAGAAAGGATCTTTGGGACAACTCTTGCGTATTGTTGCACGTATTTTCAAAGAGGGATCTTAATGGATAGAAAATGGGTAGTGCTCCTTGTAGTTCTGTCACTGGTAGGAACTGTACTAATTAGTGGTTGTACAAGTCAGCCATCTACGCCACAGACGACTACCAAACCGACAGGATCCAGCACCCAACAGACGCTCTCCAGCAATCTGACAGTCAAGCCAACGACGCAGGTAACTATTCCTGTCACTGGCGTATTTGTCAAAGTCAGTTATATCGGTGGCTTTAACGGGACATACGGTATGAATGGCGCAATGCAACAAGTGAAAAATTCCGGTACCAGGTTGTATGAAATCACGAATGCGACGGGAAACGTTACTGCAACCTTTTACAAGCAGGATGGGTCGACGAAGCATGACATAACTGTCGAGTTGTGGAAAAACGGGAAATCGTTAACGTCTGCGAAGAACTCAACGCCGTTTGGCATAGCGAGTATCAACTATAAGTTCTAGCGATTTTCTTCTCTCTTTTTTATTTGCTTAAAACGGTTGAATAAAACCAAAAAAAAATTGATATATTATCTTCTGCCGGCTTTTTCCTTTTTCTCTGCCTTCTCTCCCTCGACCTTTGGGAAGAGTTCTTCCAGGGTTTTGTCTCCATAGGTGGTTACGCGGGCATTTATCTGTACGAAGTCAGCCGTGATCTCGTTTGACCGGATCGTCTTTCTCCTTCGCTCTCCTTCCATAGTCGGATGGAACCCGACACCGGCTGTCATGAGCAGCTTTCTGCGCCCTGCGCCCGGCAGGCTCTTTTTTGCAGGTATTCCGGTCCGATCGGATGCACCGGTAATCAGGATTTTGTAGCCTGCAAGTCCCATTGCACCCGCGTCGATCTCCTCTCCGATACGTTTGCCCACGATTGCGCTTGCTGCGCCGCCACTTGCGTCCACATTGTAGGCGCGACCGGTCTTTGGGTCAGATACAACGATTTTTAACTCCACCATTTTTTATGCTCCGTATTGATTTTCATCAAAAAACCCAGGTATTGGATTTTTTCACGTCTCTGGCTGCCGGCAATTTCGCCTACACATGAGAAGTACCCATTTTATTATACTGGTACGCTATTAAACCCTCGCGTCTGTCGCGAGATAGTGTGCGGTCATTTCCCCCAAAAGGGTTCACCTTTCCGCTTCATCTTCGTGAACTCGTCAAGAATTTCCTGCGTGCTCACGTTCAGTGTTTTGAGCATTTCACGTTCGAGTACCTTCACGTGACGCTCCGGAATATCCACGAACAGATCATCCCCTACATCCAGTTGGCGTCCTACTGTTACTCCCTCAATCGATATCGCGACTTCGAGTCCGGCATCCGCCTCGCGAATGGATTCCTGACGAAGCTGCATTGATTTGAGATGCCCCACTTTCTTCCCGTCAGTTTTTATCAGGTTCACATCGCTGCGCAGCTTCCCGCCAAGCACCCGCACTCCGACAACCGCCGGGTTGCTTTGCCGGAATACACAATCGGGAAGGAGCCGGATTTTTGCCGGCATAACAATATGCTCAAAACGCTGCTTTTCTAAGAGCCGTTTCTGCTCGTCCCGCCATGCAAGATACTGGTCGATCAACTGGTAAATTACCCTGCCCTCAAATACTTTTACCTGGGTGTAGAGAGGATTTTTAATCATATCAGCAGCGTCAGGAAGGATCTGGGTATTAAACGAGAGGAGTATACGAAATACCGGGTTTTTGATAGTTTCGGTGTCAATCAGATCGTGCCGGCTCACCGGCCCGACCTCTGCCCGCATCACGCCAATCCCTTTTCCCTCAAGCTCCTTGCAGAGCGCCTCCAGAGCCCCGATAGTATCAGCCTTAATCACAATGCCTTCTTCAGCAAGTTTGACGTGAATCTCGGTCATCTCTTTTTTTATCTTTGCTTCGACTTCTTCCCGGTTACCCCGGATTACAAAAAATGGTGACCCTGCAATCACGCTCTCGAGGTTCGGAGCGGTGACCTTGATCCCAGCCGCTGCTGCCACTGACTTCACCCGCTCGAACCGGTCCTCAACAAGGATCTCTTTCATGGGGCGGGGTTTTAAGAGCGACCGCACTTTCGTCACCACCACATCATCCTGCGTAGCAACTGCAATTTCATCACCAATCGCCAGAGTCCCGTCATACAGGATCACGTCAAGAGTCGTCCCAAGTCCCCTCTCTTCCTTCACTTCAAGTACGGTACCAGCGCCCGGACCTTCGACAAGAAGTGCAAGTTCCTCACCCATATACCGCTGGGCAAGCCCGATCATTACGAGCAGGAGATCTGAAATGCCTTCACCGGTATGAGCACTGACCGGCACAATTGCCAGGTTGCGCTTGAAATCAGACACCCGATCGAACCGGTCTGCAGAGAATTCAAGTTCGGCAAGTTTACCAACGATTTCATAAGTCTTGTTCTCTACAAACCCTTGCACCCGGTCGTTTTGCTTGGCAAACGATGTAAGGAACGATTCATTCTCGAACACCCGCCAGCCATGGATCCGGTCAATCTTGGTTGCGGCAACGACAAAGGGTGTCCGGCAGTTCCGCAGGATCTGAAGTGCCTCAATCGTTTGAGGCTGAAACCCCTGGTTGATATCGACTACAAGGATTGCCATGTCAGCTAATGCCCCACCGCGTGCCCGCAGGGTGGTGAACGCGTGATGCCCCGGTGTGTCGATGAATAACAAGCCGGGGATGTTGATGGATTTCCCCATCGTCCCGCTCATGGATCGGATCGCTTCTATGGGGACTATTGTCGCTCCGATGTGCTGGGTAATCGCTCCCACTTCAGAACTGACAACAGAGGACCCGCGTATACGATCCAAAAGAGAGGTCTTCCCGTGATCAACATGCCCCATCACGCAGACAATAGGCGTCCTGATCTTCGGGTTATCCGCCATATCCAAAGCCCCCTCGTTCTCGCTCTGATGCAAAGAAAAAAATCCCAATTCCCGGTGCACAATTGTGTGATGTGCCACGCCTCAATTTTTAGGAATTGTGTTCAGAGCCACCTGATATGTAATGGACACCTGACCCTATTAATATTCATCTTACGATCCCCGGTGACGGTCCCTTCACCAGAGAACGCCCGGCATTCCCGGTCAGGCGATGGATCTGCAAGGATACATTAATCAGAGTCCGGTGCAAATGTAAAAGGGACATTTGCCAGGGTGGGGTAGTTGGTTATCCTAGAGGACTGTGGATCCTCCGACCCGGGTTCGAATCTCGGCCCTGGCCTTTTCTTTTCAGTGCGTTTTTAAATCACTTTCGCGCTGCTCACGCGCTTTGCTTTTCCCTTCATATATCCCCGTTTGAAATGGAGAACTACCGTGGATAAAACTACTCGCATTCACGAAGTAAAAATAACTATCCAAAACATGAACGGTATCTGGACTACAAGGATGCCCCTGCCGTTTTAAATTATTACAGGAATAGTTATACTGGAGAAATTGTATGGACACTATTGCTCTCGCAGGCTACCTTGCCGGAACCCTCACTACCATCTCGTTTGTCCCTCAGGTGATCCGTACCTGGAAACTCAAAGAGACCAAGGATTTCTCGCTTGCGATGCTCCTGCTCTTTGCAGCGGGGATGCTCCTGTGGACGGTGTACGGGATCTGGATCAACTCTTTTCCCATTATCGCTGCAAATATCATTACCTTAGGTCTCGTCCTGTTCTTACTCTGGATGAAGATCAAATACCAGTGATATCCTTTTTTTAATAAAAAATTCCTGTCGTTATCGGCAGGGAGCGCATGAAGAAGAAAATATAAAAAAAGAGATTCTTATTCCTGAAGGAGCACGAGACAACCGGCAATCTTGTCGTGGAGCCCCTGGCGTTTCTTGGTAAGCCCGATCATAAGGAATCCGATAAAGAAGATCAGCGCGGAGATGATTTTTGCAAATTGACGAAGCGTAGCGCGTGCAAACGTGGGTTTGTTCCCCTCAAGGTCGGTCACTATGATCCGCATCAGCAATTTACCGGGTGTTGCCTGGCTGCGTGAAGACTCAAAGCCGGCATAGTAGAGCCACGGAATGATAATGATGAGCATACCCAGCGCTGTAATAATCGGCAAAACCGCCGCGTCAACAGTTCCTGATTCCGTAAGAGCACCGATCGGGGCTTTCTGAACCACGAGATAATACGCATATCTTATCCCGTTTGTCAGGGAAAAAAATGTAATTACGATTATCCCGATAAGAAGAATGAGGATAGTATCAACAATCCAGGCAATAAATCTCCGGCCAAGGCCCGCATATACTCCGACATCAGGCCCCTCCTCGTCTTCAGGAGTGGCGATGGGTGTTACCGGGTTCGCTACAATATCCGCCCCACACCATTGACAGAATTTTCCTAAAGCATCAGTCTCTTTTCCACATTTTGGACAGAACATTCCCTTTTACTCCTGATATGTAAAGTTAATCCGGGTGTCCTTTTTAATTTAACTGTTCTTTTCTGTCATTTCATGCATTTTTGCTGCCCGGAACTGCGTACTGCTGGAAAAATCCTGTACATTTGCGCAAACACCGGTCAGCACGATTGCAGAGCGCAAATCAGAAATATAAAAAAAAATAAAGCATCCTTTATGAAATGCACCGTAATTCTGGTAGTCACACTCGCGCTTGTGTTCTGTGCGCTCTCTGCGGGTTGTACCAGCCCGACGCAGGCGGAGATAAAACCCCTGGAAACAACCATCTCTACACCCCCGCCCCAGACCACATCTGCCTCCTCCTCTACTGCAACCGTGGTATCGACACCGGTTGCGGTGGAAACCCTTCCTGCTGGACAAGATGTTAATATTCAGGTTGAGAAACAGCGTCCTGACGCCACTATCCACCTGCTCTACAATGGTGGCGAAGGGGAGATGTTTGTCCAGAATATCATGATGAGGGTTACCCGTTCTGACGGAGTTGTTGAAGAGCAGTACTTAAACGACAAAACAAGAAAGCCACGCCGTGGCGACGAGCTGGTTATGGCCGGTACCAGGGGCAGTGACCAGGTTGTTGTTTTCCTCACCAGCTCAGGAAAAACCTACAGGATCTATGATAAACCGCTTGTGTTGCCCTACTACTAAAATATCACCTCCTTTTTTTTAACCTGTTTGGTGTGTTTTCCCGATCTTTTCTGCATACCATTGCGTTATTAAACTGAGAAGAATGACAACGGCCACGGTAATACCGAGTACAACCCATTGCTCCCCGGCAGCTGTTCCTACCGCCAGCCGTGTCAGCAGGTTAAGGGGATTTGACGGCAAAGCAAGGGCAAACAGGATCACAACTACAAGCGCGGTGGAAAAGATGAACTGCGCCGCAGTACGTTCGCGGTAATGCAGTGCAGTCAGGGTTCCAAGAAGGATCAGGATCAGCGATGTCACGGTAACCTGGAGCAGGATCAATCCTGAATTCAGGATCGCGATACCGTTGATCATCAGGAGAAACAGCCAAGCACCTGCCTGGATGGGTACAAGCACCTCGCAGGCAATCACTTTCCCCCAGACCATCTCCACAAAGGTAACCGGCGTTGAGATAAGGGTTTCCAGCGTCTCGTGCTGGTATTCTTCTGTGATCAGGTCGATGACAAGGGCTGATGCTATGATCGCTGGCATAAAGACAAGGAGTGGGATCAGCAGACCGTACACAAATTCGTAAAAGTCCGCGCCCCCGCCCGTTTTAGGGATTTGAATCTGGACAAATTCCTGCTTTAAACGGTCTGCACGGATCTCCCGCAGGCCCTGTTCATATTTCAGGAAAATATCCCTGAGCTTTACTTCGACGATAGCAGTCTGGAGATCATTTTGCAGTGTATAGAGCGTTATCTTGACTGGCTCCTGTGCGTCTGGTTGTGTATCGGGCACATAGATAACAGCGGCCAGTTTGCGCTCCGTAAGAGCTGCTACAGCTGTGGAAAGATCCATCTGGTAGACGCGGAAATCCGGGCTTGTCTGGAGATTGGTGAGTAACTGCGATTCATTCCCTGCATAGGCAATGCTGTACCGGGAACGGGAATATTTCGAGAGTGAGGATGGGTCATACATCGAGGTAAGCCCCACCATCAGGAACGATGAGAACATGGCGATGAAGAGCTGGAGCAGGACTGCAAGGAGGATAGTCCTCTCGTTAATAAGCCCTCGGAACTCCTTTTTTGCAATGATAGACAGGTGTTTTGATTTCATCCGATCCACCCCAGAATGAAATAGAGATTATACAGGCAGTGTACAACCATGGCGATTGCAAGCCCGGGAATATAACCCTTTTTACCCCAGACTTTCAGGCAACAGGCAACAATAAGCACACAGCCAAAGTGAAGGAACAACGGCAGCCAGAGAGATCCTAATGATAAAAAGAGGATGCTGCCAAAGACCGAGTCTGAAATCTGAGCGAGTGTAGCAAAGAGGAGCAGTTTTTCCCCGACAAAAAAACCGATTGCGGTTGCTGCGCTGGCCAGGAGCAGGTTTTTCCACGTGAGGAATTGAGGATCACGGGCATAGACCGTGTAAATCCCCACACTCTTTGCGAGCTCCTCGATCAATGCCGAGAACAAAAGCAGGAACACCAGCGAGTACGGCATGGGGAGATTAAAAAAGAGCACGAGGCACATCATCTGCACCATGAAGACGAACGGGATAGAGAACCCGCTTAACAAAAAGAGCGAAATGAACGGATATTTCTGCGACAGGATCTCTGACAGGAATTCCCGTACACGGGATACAAGTCTCTTTTCGGAAAAGAGCCGTTCATCCTTGAAATTTCTGGCGGCGATATAGAAGAGTACAGCACCCGTCAGCCAGAAAAGTGAGGTAGAGTAGAGATAATCGGTGATCGTCCAGGCAGAACCCTGAATGGTGAGAACAATAAGAGTGAGGGGGGAGATGAGGCTGATAACGTGGACATTGGCAAAGATAGTTGGGAAGAAGAGGTAGGAAGTCGCAACCGTTGAGAAGAAGATCGAGAGAAACGAGAGTTCTTTGAAACTGCGTGAGACCATCCCGATGAGCAGGGCGTTGGCAAGGAAGAAGAAAATGACGGGGATGAGGGGGAGAATGATAACAGGCGATGCCTTGATGTAAACAGTAAGTCCGGCGCATATGGCGACCATACCGATAAAATACGGGAGAGCCTTGCCGATGATAATTGACGATGTCCTGAGTGGTGTGGAGAGGAGGATCTCGCCCTTGCGCTCAATGCGCTCGTTCATAATGCTCATCATAAAAAACTGCGATGTAAAGTAGAGCGGGAAGATGAAGATGAAGACGAGGATGATGGAATCAAATGGCAGCGGGGGGGAGAGCTGGGACGGTGTCTTGAAGTCGCCCATCGAGCTGGCAGGAGTGGATAGCACCTCAGTGTAGCGTGAGATCTGGGAGTTCTTTGCATTCGACTGGACCAGTTTCTGGCGGAGTTCCTCTTGTGAGATCGCAAGTGTTGGTGACGGAGTAGGAACATTTTTTATTTCGCCTTCTGGCACAGGAGCGATCCGGCGCGGGGTAGCACTGATATACTGCCCACTCTGGGTTGCCAGAAAGGTGAGTTCACTTTTTACACTCCGGGTATCGATCCACAGCGGGTATGCAGCAAAGAGATCATTTTCTGAATTGTAGATGCTATTGACATATTTCGAATAATCGCGTTCGAGGGTTTTTTGTGCAGCATTGGCCTTGTCGGTTGCGCTGCTATACACTATCCCCTGGACAATGATGAGATCAAATGAGTTCCGGTTTGCATTCAGGAGGGGAGCATCAAGCAGGTAGACCGAGAACCTGGCATCGCTGGCAAGGAGCTGGGCAACCTGGGGATCATCCACGCCCACTTCGTACATTCCGTCCTGCAGGTGCAATCCGGTCTGGGCGGAAAAACCTGTCACCAGAATGAGCAGGACAAAAAGGATGATAGAAACCGGCAGGACATCCCGGCTCATCATGGAAAAGGATTTCTTCACTTCCCATCGTGCGATGGTGGCAATGTCGGTAAGCGTGCTCATGAGCGGTCCTTTCTCTGGTTGACGTTAACAGCTGCCGTCTGGGTTATTGTATAAACCACTGCAGGGTAATGGTTGAGTACAGAGTTGTATCGGGTATTGGTCAAATAATCATCGGTGTTGACATCTCACTTCGCCTCCTCTCACGGTATTGCCTGTAAAGGGACCCCGGTATCTTTCCTGATCCAGCGTTCAACCATCTGGCAAGACCTGCCTGGCTCTCGCCATACCTGCAGGATTAAAACGTGATATCAATCAAGGTAAATATGCAGGGAATGCCTGCATCCCAAGGTATATGTTACATTCCGGGTAAGTCTGATCGATAAGGAAACTGCTCATGATCACTGCCCGTAACCTGACGAAAAAATTCGACACCTTTACTGCACTGGACGATGTGAGTTTTGCGTTTGAAGATGGCGAGATCTTCGGGATAATCGGGCATAACGGGGCGGGTAAGACCACGCTCCTCAAGATCATATCAGGTCTGATCACTCCGACATCCGGCGAATTATATATCAACGATATTGATGTGATAAAAAACCCGATCGCCCTAAAAGAAACTCTTGGTTACCTGCCCGAAGAGTCACGGTTGTATGAAACGATGACTGCCGAGAACTACCTCGCGTTCTTCGGTGAGATCTACGGCCTTTCGGCGCAGGAGATACGGGTCCGGTCAAACCAGCTGTTCGCCGCGCTGTCGCTTGAGCCCGACGGGAAAAAGATCGGCGAGTTCAGCAAGGGTATGAAGCGGAAAGTGGCTATCGCCCGCTCGCTCATCCATGATCCGAAATTTCTCGTGTATGATGAGGCGACGAGCGGGCTCGATCCGATGACGTCACGATTCATTGCCGATTACCTGCGCACGCTTAAAAAGGATGGTAAAACGATTGTGCTGTCGGCGCATAACCTCTACCAGGTCGAGGCAATCTGTGACAAGGTGATGATCCTCAAACGCGGTAAAATGGTCGCTTTTGGGAACATGAATCAGCTTCGCGATCTGTTTGGTTCATTGACCTATACAATCTTTTTCTCGATAGATGACCCGGGCAAACTGATCGGGCATTCGAAAACTTACCGCAAGGAAGAAGGGTTCTACATCTGCGATGCAGAGGACATAAGCGAGCTTAATGAATATACCGGGCTCGTTGCGGAAGCCGGGGGGAAAGTGGAAAAGATCGAGTCACGCTACCCTTCCCTGGAAGAGATACTCATAAAAATCGGGAAATAAGCTTTTTTTTGCTCTGGGGAAACAGGCACGAATCGATTCGGTTCACACCCGAACCATGAAAACCGTCCTCTCTACGAAGGACCCCCGCATCAGGGCCTCTCCGAGGCACGGAGTACACGGATTTTTTTGAATTTTTTGTCACCGATCCGCCCAAAGGCGCCCCGTCGGCGGCGTTAATCATCGTACATAATGGATAGGGTGGTAATCATTCTAGCATCATATTTGAATAATACGATTCTCCTAGGAAATCATTTACCAAAGAAGTATGGCAATTGGATCAGTTGCACGATCTCAAGTTCAGCATCTCCCCACAAGTGAGGTTCGGGCATCATGGAGCAATGGTCCATTCAATACCTGACGTATCCTTTTTTTCAGGAATGTATCAAAGAAAAAAATACATACCTGTTTGAACGATGTTAAATACACCAGAATGTATTAAAGGAGCATCTCTGTGGGAAAAAATAACTCTGATAAGTACTGGATGAATGGCATGAGATTTTCAGGTATGATTATCACCCTGGTGATGGCGGGATTCATTCTGGCGGCCGGTTGTACAGGAAATCCTCCGGATAAGACATCCGGTTCAAAAAACATTACACAAACGGGCTCTCCTGTCCTTTTACCCGTGGGGAATAGCCCTTCATCCCTGGTCGGGCCATGGTATGTAAAAGCATTGATTATCAATGGAACTCCCCAAGTCCCGGTCCGGTTAACGGGTATCCAGCTGACCTTCCATACTAACGGGAGTTTCAGCGGGTTCGACAGCTGTAACCCCTACACAGGAATGTGGCAGGCCGATGAAAAATATATTACGATAAGCCGGATAATTAGCCCGATGACCTACTGCAATGAACCCCCGGGAGTCATGGAACAGGAATCGGAATATTTCGCACTCCTTAAAAACGCCAGCATCTATAGGGTGAACGGTGAAGATATGCTCCTATCCGATGATTCAGGGAAAAACGGCCTTATTTTTAAACGGGTCTATTTCTAATAACCTCATACTTTTTTCTCAATGTGGTTGCAGGACCAATCCTAAAAAAATAAAAATACTGAATAAAAACAATCACATAACAGTCAATCCCGGTTTTTTCAATGAAAAACGAGAAGCAACACAGGACGGGGGAAGTGGTCATCCGCGAAGTCCGTGACAGTGATCGCGATACGATCATCGCGATTTTCAATTACTATGCTGCAACCAGCTATGCAGCATATCCTGAAATTCCTGTCAACGACCGGTTCTTTGCGTTTTTACGTGAAGGGGCACTCGGGTTTTATGTTCTTGAACGTGAAGCTGACGTCGTGGGTTTTGGATTAATGAAGCCGCTCATGCCGTTTCCTGCTTTTATGACAACGGGGATGCTGACCTACTTCATCAGGCCGGAGTATACCTGCATGAGTCTCGGAAAAAAACTTCTCGGCCGCCTCACGGACGATGCGAAAAAAATGGGAATGATCTCGCTTGTTGCAAATATGGCTTCCAAAAATATTCCGAGTATCAATTTTCATCTGCATAATGGGTTTACTGAAGTGGGCAGGTTGCAAAATACAGGAAGCAAATTCGGCGAACCATTCGATATACTCTGGATGCAGAAGATGTTATAAATCTGCCATAGGGTGACTATTCGTATTTTTTATAACCTTTGATTATTGCCGGGATCGCGAACCTTTCGCTCCTTTTGCCCCATCGTTGCCAGGTATAAGTGATGGTGGGACCTTGATCGCGATGGAAGTGATAGACTCCTCGGTGAGCCGCCCCCGCTTTCCGATGACTTCACCACTGCGGATCACGAAAACCCGCGAAGTCAAAACATAGCTTTCACCAAAAAGATCGAGCCCACCTTCTGAAAAATCGTCCAGTGAAATCGGGACACTAGATGCATCTGATGGGGGCTTACTGCTGACCGGGCAGAGGTAGACTTCATGAGTCTGTCCCATCGCAATCACCACGGCAGGGCGGGTCTTTGCCCTGTTCCGCTCTTCAAAAGCAACAGGAGCGATCACCACATCGCCCCGGATATAATGACTCATGCACAGGTATTCCGGTTTATTATGGCATAAGGAGATTGATTGGAGCAGGTCATCAGGACCAAATATGGACCAGATTTCCGATTTTTGTATAACTATAAATATGGGGGCCAAAAGATGACGCACACATCAATGGAGTGTCGAAAGAATGCAGTTTAAGGATATTGTTATGCAGCGGTACGCCACAAAAAAGTTCGATGGAAAAAAGATCAGTGAGGACAGGATCAGCGAGCTTCTGGAACTGGTACGGTTTGCGCCATCTGCACTCAACCTTCAGCCCTGGAAGATCAAAATAGTCACAGACCAGAACGTAAAAGAGCAACTCCTCCCGGCATCGAATAACCAGCCCCAGGTCACGACCTGCTCGCACCTGATGGTCTTCTGTGCAGACACCGATTACGAAGGATTGATCCGGAGGCTCGATACTCTCATGCAAAAAGAGGGCGTCCCCGGGGATATGAAAAAACGGGTGATAGATATGGCGCGGGATTTTACCGCAAAAATGACGAAGGACCAGAAACGTGCGTGGTCACAGGCGCAGACCTATCTTGCTCTTGGGAATGCCCTCAATGGTGCAAAATCGCTGGGATTTGATTCCTGCCCGATGGGGGGTTTTGATTCAAAGGAATATACACGTATTCTGAAGATCCCGGACTATCTCGAACCGGTGATGCTCTGCCCGGTGGGGTATGCCGCTGACAAGCCGATGCCGAAGATCAGGTTCCCGCAAAAGGATATCCTTTTCTGATTCACCTTTTTTGCTATTCAAAAAGGAGGGAAAAAGCATCGGAGAATCACAGGTATTGATGGCAACAAAACCATAATGGTGCAATGGATGTCCTGCCGCCATTTGTTGCTTTTGGTATTTTCCAGGCTGGAGAAGAAGGCAGAAAGAATTATTTTGAAGCATTCCGCGTACGGCTGTCCTCAATTGAAACAACACCGCCCATAGAATTTTTATCACTATGCCCTTAACACCAAAAGGAGTATTCAGACCTGATGGCGGGAACTGGTTATCACCGGATGCCGGTATCGATGGAGATATCGAGCCGAACCGTTTCACCTGCTCGGATTGTGACCGTTATTGGCAGTTCCGGGCTCCTGTTAATTCCCTGGTGTCTGATATCAACAACATAGGTTCCGGGTTTGAGGACGAAGGAATAGCCGGTATACGGGTCCGGTACCGCTTCAGCAATAACCGCTCCTCCCGGAATTGAAACAACAATCGTGCGGGCGGCATATGCAGCTGCAAGCCGGTCCGGTGTAACCGTGCATGGTTCGACCGGGCACAAGGGTCCGATGGTGACATTACCGGTAAGGGTTCCCGTGCTGCCACCGGAACCCGGGGCAGTGGTA
>Ga0315286_10001503_pt1 | contig 21123 bp, 13 predicted proteins | sample YL17G10_0_MG_FD_205038 | JGI IMG/M metagenome (GOLD analysis project Ga0315286, IMG submission 205038) | Sediment microbial communities from Yellowstone Lake, YNP, Wyoming, USA - YL17G10_0 | ecosystem: Environmental > Aquatic > Freshwater > Lake > Sediment | place: USA: Wyoming | collected... | reverse complement strand
GAGGCGAAGATCTATGAAGAGAAGGGCAAGGTAGTCATGAAGAAGAAGTGCGATGAGCACGGTACCTTCAAGGACACCATCTGGTCCGACGCCGAGTACTACCTCTGGGCCGAGACCTTTGCCGTCGACGGCATCGGTATCTCCAACCCGAAGATCGCAAAGAAGAACCCCGATTGTCCTGCCGACTGCGGCCTCTGTAAGATCCACAAGTCCCATACGGTCCTGGCCAACCTCGACCTCACGAACCGCTGCAACCTGACCTGCCCCGTCTGCTTCGCCAACGCGAACACCTCGGGCTTCGTCTACGAACCGGACTTCGACACCGTCGTGAAGATGATGGAGGAGCTCCGGCGCGAGCAGCCAGTAGCCTGCCATGCCATCCAGTTCGCAGGCGGCGAGCCGACCATCTACCCGAAGTTCACCGAGGTCATCAAGAAGGCCCACGAGCTGGGCTTCTCACAGGTCCAGGTGGCCACGAACGGCATAAGGTTCGCCGAGGACGCCAAGTTCGTCCAGCGATGCCATGACGCGGGCCTGAACACGGTCTACCTGCAGTTCGACGGCTTCGACGACAACCAGTACAAGAAGGTCCGGGGCTATCCCATGGTCGCGATAAAGAAGAAGGCCATCGAGCATATGAGGGCCACCAAGGGAGGCCACATGTCCGTGTGCCTTGTCCCGACCATAGTCAATAACATAAACGACGACCAGGTCGGGCCCATCATCGACTTCGCCGTCAACAACTACGACATCGTCCATGCCATCAACTTCCAGCCAGTGGCATTTTCAGGCCGCATCAACAAGAAGGAGCTCGAGAGGAACAGGTTCACCATACCGGACCTGCTGGACCGCATCATCGATGCCTATCCGATCCTGACGAAGAAGGACTTCTACCCGGTCCCGTCCATGACCTCCCTGTCGGAGATCATCGGGGTCCTCAACGAGGAGCCGAAGATAACCTTCTCGTCCCACCCGCACTGTGGCGTCGGGACCTTCGTGTTCGTCGGGCCCAAGAAGGAGCTCGTCCCCATCACGCATTTCGTGAGGGTCGCGGACCTGCTCAAGGACATGGGGGAGCTGGCCAAGAAGACCGAGATAAAGCAGAAGGCGGGCTCGCTGAGCTACAAGATAATGAAGTCGGCCGGCAAGACCAGGCTCGGGAAGCGCGTGGCCGTGAACAAGCTCAAGAGCTACATCATCAAGAACAAGGTCCCGGACTTCGTGGATATCGAGGGCCTGCTGGCCCCGCTGCTCTCGGAAGGGGACAAGGCCTCGCTGGCCAAGTTCACCTGGAACGCCTTGATGATCGGCGGAATGCACTTCCAGGACGCCTACAACTACGACGTCCAGAGGGTCATGCGGTGCGTCATCCATTACGTGACGCCGGACATGAGGATTATCCCGTTCTGCGCCTACAACTCGGGCCCGACCTACAGGACAGAGATAGAGTCGACCTTCTCGGTCCCGGCCGAGGAATGGAAGAGGCAGCACGAGGGGCGGCCCATAGTCGAGCCGTCGGTGCTCCTGCAGAAGCTCAAGGAGAAGATGCGGGAGGAGCGGGTCGGGAAGACCTGCGGGGCGCCGCTGAGCCCGTAGCCCCGTTCCTTTGCCTGTTAGGGCCGTTCGCGACCCAAACATTTATTAATTTGTAGTGCTAACTACAACAACAATGCAAGAAAAGAAGATTCCCACCGCCATCCCGGACATAGACATCACACGCGAGTTCGCCGAGATATCCGCCAAGCTCCAGCTGCTCGGCCTTTCCCCGTACGAGGCCAAGGCTTACGTGGCCTTGGTGGCCCACGGCCTCGGCGACGCGAACACGATTGCGAAGACGGCGAACATCCCAAGGACATCCTCGTACAAGATACTAGAATCGCTCAAGGCCAAGGGCTTCGCCATCGCCACGACTGGGCGGCCCATCATCTACAAGCCCGAGTCCCCCGAGAAGATACGCGACAAGACGCTCAACGAGCTCCAGGTCATGTTCGAGAAGCTCGAGTTCCTTCACGAGATCGTACGTGAACGGGGCGAGCCGCAGCTGGTTTACACCATCACCGAGAAGGAAAAGGTCATCGATAAGATCGGCGAACTGCTGGACAAATCCACCCAGACCTTCATCATCTCCACACCGAGATTCCTCGAGCTGAAGGAACGTCTCATGAAGAAGATGCAGAACGCCATCAAGCGTAACATCCAGATAACCATCGTCACGGCCCCGCTCCAGAAGGTCCCGGAACAGTTCAGGGCCAAGAATGTCCAGGTCATCAGGAAGAAAAGCCTCATCGCAACCGATGTCATCTCTGACAACGAGCGGGCTCTGTTGGCGGCCCCCGACCTCGAGGCCTGCGGCTATACCGACAACGCGATACTGGCGGCGCACCTGGAGAGGTTCCTGCAGATATTGATCAAGTACTGAAAACCCTCCATGCAAGGGGACTGTCAAGGGAGGTAAAACAATGCGGCGAAAGGTCCTGGTTGCAATCGTCGCGGCGATGCTCGTCCTCAGCATGACTGGCACCCTCATAGTCGTCATCTTCAGGGTGCCCAGTAACCTGAACATGGACGCGAAGGACGTCCCGGTGGCCAAGGCTACCCTCCCGAGCGAAAGGGACGGCGCCAACGCCGTCTGGGACGGCAAGGCCGCCTACCTCTTCGGAGGACGATCAGGGTCGACCTACTTCGACCAGATACTCCGCTACAACACCTCCGTGGATACTCTCACAATACAAAACGCGAAGCTGCCGACCCCGCGGACATACGTGTCGGTCGTCTGGAACGGGACATACATGTTTCTGTTCGGCGGCCGGCAGAACAAGGACTTCTTCGACCAGGTCCTACGCTACGACCCGGCGAAGGATAACATCACCATCATGAACGCCACCCTGCCCGACGGCCGTGAGGCCACCTCTGCCGTATGGGACGGCAAGTACGCCTACATTTTCGCCGGGCTCAACGGGAAGGAATATCTCGACCAGATCGTGCGGTACGACCCCGCGACGGATACCGTGACCGTGATGAACGCCAAGTTCCCGAGCGGGCGCTACGCTACATCCGCCATATGGGACGGCTCGAACGCCTACGTATTCGGCGGAAGGAAGGGCCTGACCTTTGTAGACGAGATCGTCCGCTACACGCCAGCGACGGATTCGGTAAAGGTCATGGGCGCACGGCTGACGAGCGGGCGAGATGTGACCTCTGCCGTGTGGGACGGCAAGGATGCCTACATCTTTGGCGGCTACGACGGCCGCCTCGCAACCGAGGATATACTGCGGTTCGACCCGGCCGCAGATGAATGCCAGGTCATGAACGCCACCTTGCCTAGCGGCCGGTACGGCACCTCGGCCATATGGGACGGCTTGAACGCCTACGTGTTCGGTGGGGTCGACAAACAGAAATCGATCGGCCAAATCCTCAGGTGCGACGTGCGCGACGCGCGCTCGACCAGTCTCTTCCCGCTCTTCGGGACGGTCATCATAGCCATCCTGGCCATATTCGTTGTGATATGTTTCTTGGTTGTGAGATACTTCAAACGGACCCGTAAGAAAGAAGAGCCATCACACCCGAAAAAGAAGAAGGCATAGACCGTTTCAATAGATGTCCTTCCTGATTCTCGGTATCATCGCCATCAGGACAGCCATCCTCGTAAGCTCCGTCCTGTCGAGGATGCCCCCTGTCAGATAGTCCACGGCCCCGCCCTTCCGGCCCATGTTCTTTATCCCGGTTATGGCCTCCATGGCCTCGCTGACGTTCTTCCCTTTTGCGATATCCTTGAGGACCCTTGGCGGGAACCTGAACCCAGGCCCGTGCCCGACCGTGGTCGCGCCTTTCTTGTCGACGACGACGCAGTACTGGACACCAAGCGTCTCCCCGTAGCAATCGAACAGCCCGGCCTCGATGCCCACACCATAGTCCGCATCGCCGATGGCCGCGAGGGCCCTGTTCCTGGCCCCCTTCAGGACATCCTCGCCCCACGGCTCGCCGGCGACACCGCTGTCGACCTCGACGCCCTTCACGTCCACGGAAAAATCCTTGGAGAAGATGTCCGAGAAGACCTCCTTCACAGCCCTGACCTTCGCGGGGTTGGTCGAGCCGACCCGGACCCTAAGCGGGCTTCTTCTCGCCCTTGACATGGCCTTCCTCGTCGATGACCCCCCTTCTCACGCGCTTGGAGCTGATGGGCTTCTGGTCCTCGGCAAGATAGCACGGTATCTGGACGACCTGCATGGGCGTGTTGCCCTTCTTGACGCGGGCCTCGTTGATCTTCTCGGCCATGGCCTTGGTCTCGGGGGAGACCACTATAACGTCGTATTTCTCGTCGGCCGCGCTCCCGAACTTGTCGTTCCTGCCGCATGGGTCCTTGATCATGACGATCTCGTACTTCACGTTGTGGGCCTTGAGGAACATCTCGACGTCCTCCTTCCTTTCCTCGAAGGAATTGACCTTGTAGCCCCTCTGCTTCTCGGCCATCTCGTCGGAGGTTATGCCGACCATGATGTCGTCCCCGCTCTCGATGGCCTTCAGCAGGAGCATCCTGTGGCCCTTGTGGAAGAAATCAAAGGTCCCGCCCACGACAACGCGCGTCAATAGCTCCAACTCCTACTCACGATGCCCGTTCATCCCATCATCCGAACTTTATCTGTATCAGCATTATCGCGACGAAGACGGCCATCATGGCCCAGAGGAGGTAGTAGTAAGTCCTCCGCTTCCTGAGGCTCTTCTTGTGCTCCTCATCGCATTCCTTCGAGCAGGTTTCCTTGTCGACCGGGCACACCTTCCTGCACACGCCGCAATGCTTGTGCTGCACGATGCTCTTTGCCAGGTCCACACGCTCCGTTCACAGGCGCCCCCGGGGCGCTCACCTTTTATCGCCAAAGGCCCGCAGGTCCTTGGCCTTCCCGTCCTTGACCGGGATTATCTCCGTCCCCTTGGACTTCTTGCCCAGTATGGCGGCCTCGATGTTCGCCAGGTCGTTCCCGTTCACCACATATGTCGGGATGCCTGTCCTGGCGATGACCTTGGCGGCCAGGTGGTCGAAGGCCCCGGAGGAACCGGCCTTGCCTATGGACCTGGAGCAGATCTTGACGAGCTCCTGAGCCGTCATCTTCTTGAGGAGCTCGGCCTTGGGGTTGAGCTTGGGGTCGTCCGTGTAGACCCCGTCGACATTGGTCACCCTTACGATCCTGTTGGCCCTGGCCTTCTCGGCCAGCATGGCGCAGACCGCGTCTGTGGAATGGCCCGGGTGGGTGCCGCCCATGACCACGATCCTGTAGCTCGAGCCGGCCATGATGGCCTCCTGGAAGTCCTTGGCCGGCTGGGGGTAGGCCGCGGGCCCCAGGGCGCTTATGAGGACACGGGCGTTGATCCTGGAAACATCGATACCGACCTCGTCGCAAAAGCTCTCGTCGGCCCCGAGCTTCCTGCAGCTGATTATGAGGTCTCTGGACAGCTTCCCCCCGCCCACGACGATGTACAACTTGTGCTGCTTAGCGATCTTGATGAGGAGCTTCGCGACCTTCCTCATCTGGTCAAGGTCAATCTCGCCCTTGGCCAGTACCGACCCTCCCATCTTGATGGCTATAGTCGACATCGAGGGACCCATTACGAAGGAGGGATAAGTAACTATCGGGCAGATGCCCTCCTCCATAGACCATTCCCACGACGGTAGCCCACGCCCCGGCGGCCTGCGAAAAAGATATTAACATGTTCGCCCTAATCTTGATGCACCGAGCAGGTGGCTGTAAATGAAGGGCAAGGACCTCATCCCTGGTTCGTCCTGACAGAACGTCCCCTTCGACCATTCCCAGCCCCGCTCAGGTTCTCGGAAGGCCTATTGAATGAGCGACGAAGACCTGGCAAGGTACGAGTTCAAGCACGCCCTGGACCAGCTCCGGGCCATCAAGGGCAGGGGGACCGAGATGATCTCCCTATACATCCCGCCCAAGAAGGTCATCTCGGATGTCATGAACTACCTGCGCAACGAGGCGGCCCAGAGCCAGAACATCAAGTCCAGGGTCACCAGGAGCAACGTCACCTCGGCCATAGAGAGCCTCATGAGCCATGTCCGGCTCTACAAGGCCCCTCCCGAGAACGGGGTCGTCATCTTCGTCGGGTCCAAGCCCGTGCCTGGCGGCCAGACCCAGCTCGTGGTCTTCACGGTCATACCGCCCGAGCCGGTCCCGACCTTCTACTACAAGTGCGACCACGAGTTCTTCCTGGATCCCCTCCTGCACATGCTCCGAGAGAAGGAGACCTTCGGGCTCCTGGTCATAGACAAAAACGAGGCCACCCTCGGCATCCTGCGGGGCAAGCACATAGAACCAATCAGGACCTTCGAGTCCCAGGTCCCCGGCAAGACTAGGCGAGGCGGCCAGTCGTCTGCAAGGTACGAGCGACTGAGGGAGATCGCCCTGCACGAGTTCTTTGTCAGGGTCGCGGACGCCATGAACAAGGCCTTCCTGGCGGAGCCCGAGCTCAAGGGGATCATCATAGGCAGCCCGGCCCGTATCACCTCTCTCAAGTACGTGGAGGGCAACTACATCCACCACGAGCTCAAGAAGAAGGTCCTCGACCAGTTCGATGTGGGATACACCGACGACTTCGGGCTCAAGGAGCTCGTGGAGAACGCGGCGGAGAGGCTCGGGGAGATTGCCCTCAACAAGGAGAAGAAGATTGTTGACCGCTTCATGGGCGAGCTCGTAAAGCCCGAGGCCGGACTGGCCTCCTATGGCACAGTGAAGGTCCTCAGGGACCTGGTCTTGGGCGCCGTGGAGATCCTGCTGATATCCGACGGGCTGAACAAGCAGCTCGTGAAGTACAAGTGCAAGTCCTGCAACAACATCTGGTACAACGTCCAGGATACGCCCCAGCCTGCCAAGTGCCCCCAGGACCAGGGCGAGGGCGAGGCCGTCGAGACGACGGAGCTCCTCAAGGGCCTCTCGGAGCTCGTCGGGAGCTACGGGGCCACCATGGAGATAATCTCGGCCGAGTCGGACCAGGGGTCCCGGCTGCTGAAGGCCTTCGGCGGCATGGCGGCCATCCTGAGGTATCGGACAAGGACTTAATCGACGCGATGGGACCGCACCAATAAAAATAATATAGCATGAGGCATATTGAAGCATATCGGACCAATAAGAAAGGTTGGGATCTACATGAAGGTCAAGGAGATAATGTCCACGGACGTGCTGTTCCTGCTCGAGGATAACACTGTGGCCGAGGCCATCAAGCTGTTCGGCAAGAGGAACATAGGCGGCGCCCCGGTCATAGACAAGGACGGCAACCTCGTGGGCATGCTGACGGACGCGGACATCTTCAAGAACCTCCGACTGAAGTACAAGCAGTACAACATCAGCTTCCCGACCGGCGTTGGCATGCCTAGCGTGGATTTCAAGAGCACGGTCTCATACACCGAGCTCAAGAAGGCATATAGGGACTTGGCCCAGACCAAGGTCAAGGATATCATGGTGACGAAGGTCGTCGTGGCCAAGCCCGATGACGAGGTCGAGGTCATCGTCCCGCTCCTGGTGGACAATAGGATAAACCGACTGCCTGTCGTCGAGAAGGGCAAGGTCATGGGCATCATCAGCAGGGGAGACATCATCCATACATTGCTAATCGATTGAAACCAGATTCTAAAAAAGGATTAAGGGAGGGACCGGGGAGGCCCCTCCCACTCGCATGATATTTTCGTTCTTACTTGATGTCCACGAAGCTCCCCGAGCCGTCCACCGTCCCGTCCTGGTCGTTGTCGATGGTCCAGGTGAACGCCACGAAGTGGTGCTCCACCTCGTTCTTCCCGTCCGCGTTCGTGTCCTCCCCGCTGTAGGCCGCGATGCCGCTGGCCGAGTAGGACGCCGGCTGGCCCTTGCTTGCGTTGTCCCAGCGCTCGTTGCCCATGGCCATGGCCCAGGTGCTGTTCCAGACGCCGTCGTCGTCCGTGTCCTTGTTCTCGCCGGCCGCCAAGAAGCTGACCTCATGCTCCGGGTTCCCGTCCTCGTTGTCGTCCCTCTTCTCGGACCCGATTAACAGGAACGCCTCGCTCTCGTTGTGGCCGTCCCCGTCCTTGTCCACGGCATGATAGGCCCCGATGCCGGACTGGACCAGGTTGGGCGTCCCGTCCGAGTCGTTGTCAAAACTGTGGTTCCCGATGACCAGGACCCTCGTTTCGTCCCTCAGGCCGTCGCCGTTCGTGTCGTTGCCGGCGGCGAGCCAGATGAAGTCCATCTTCTCCTCAGGGTTCCCGTCCTCGTTCTTGTCGACATCCTTGTGCCCGTAGACAGCGACGGCCTCGTTCTCCTTGACGCCGTCGGAACCATTATCCTCGGCCCTGTAGGCCCCGATAATCAGGGCCCTGTCCTCACATTTACCGTTAGAGTCGTTGTCGAAGGTCTCGAAGGCCAGCGCGACCGCCTCGGTCAGCTCGGGCCTCTTGTCATTATTCTTGTCGACCGTGTGCGCGGCCCAGATGAACCCCGCGTGGCGCTCCGGGTTCCCATCCGAGTTCTTATCCTCCGTGTGGTTGCCCATCACGAGGACCTTCTCGTCGTTCATGATTCCGTCGCTATCCGCGTCGGTCCCCTCGTAGCCGCCCAGGAGCTCGTTCACGACCTCCGGCTTGCCGTCGCTGGTGTTGTCGTAGGTCTCCCTCGCGGCCACGATGGCATGGACGATCTCGGGCTTGCCGTCGTCGGTGGTGTCGTTCTTCTCAGCGGCCCAGATGAAACCGACCACGTGCTCTGGGTTGCCGTCGTCGTTGGCATCCGTGCTCGAGTTGCCAATGACAAGCATGGCCTCGTGCTCCTTGTTGCCGTCGCCATCCTTGTCCATGGACTCGTAGCCGGCGACGATGGCCTCGTCCTTCTCATTGATGCCGTCGCCATCGGCGTCGGTGATGTTGTGTGCTATCACCAAGGCTCTCACGACCTCGTTGTGGCCATCTTCGTTGTCGTCCTTGGTCTCCCCGGCCATCAGGAACTCCCTGCGCTCCTCCTTGATGCCGTTGTCGTCCTTGTCGATGGTCTCGTTGCCGTAGACCGCGAACCTGACGAGGGACGCATTCCCGTCTGAATCCTCGTCCACCTTCTCGTAGGCCCCGACCAGCCAAGCCTCGTACTCGAAGTTGGCGTCGCAGTCGGAGTCTATCGTTTTGTGGACCAGGACATAGGCCAGGACATACTCCGGTATGCTGTCGTTGTTCTTGTCGGTGGCGTTGTAGGCCCACTCCCAGCTGATGACAGGGGACCCATCACATCCGTCTGTGCCGTTCCCTTTGTCGTCATCCCCATCTTTGTCATCGTCCCCTTCCTTGTCGTCGTCCTTGTCCTTATCGTCGTCCTTCCCATTGTCCTTGTCTTTGTCCTTATCCTTGCTCCTCTCCTGGAGCTCGTTGAGGTCCGACTGTAGGTTGAGGCCGTGGTCAGAGCTGTTCTGGGGGCTAACGCCGGTCAGCGTCTGCTCGCCCTTATTCATATCGCCGTTGGCCCCAAGGTGGTCCCTGTTGACATTGACCAGGTCCTTGCTCCCGAACTGCTTCTGCTGGGGCTGCCCCTTGACCGGGTCCTGGTCGTAGGTCGTCATGTCCACCTTATTGTCGGTCTTCATGGCGCCCTGATCGACATGGTTCCCGACCTGAGTGAGCCCTGCCTTGTCCCTGGTGTCCGCCGGGCCTGTCTCTGCCCGGGACCCACCGGTGCCGCGACTCCCATTCTCCGGCGCGTAGCTCGGGGCGTTGAAGTCCGCCACGTTCCCGTCATCTATCTCTGGGTCGGAATCCCCGTTCGTGTCCACCTTCTGCTCCGCGTTCACCGGCGCGTAACCGGTGACCTTCCCGCCGTCCTGTTCGGGCTTGCCGTCACCGTTCGTGTCGGCCTTGGCCTTTATGCCATTCCCGTTATCGTTCGACGCGGTGTAGATGGCCCCGTAGGCCGGGCTGGAGACGAAGCTCTGGGGTCCACTCTCTTCCTTCACAGTTCCGACCGTTCCATTGATGACAGGGCCCTTGCCGTTCTTCACGGCCGCGAGCCCCACCATGGTGAAAAGTCCTGCGCACAGCAACATCACAACAATGATCGCCTTGAACTTCGCGTTCATGATGACCCTCCTGTTCTTGGATACCCCTTTTGGCGGAGGGCCAATATATAGCGCCGCGGAGCAGTCTTGAACAAACGTCTTGAACCAGAAAGTTGCCACTCCTTTTATATATAGGGAGTTCGAGATTCTCACGGTTGCTCGTGCCGGCCCCGCCTCATCAGGACGGCCAAGGCCAACGTAATGGCCCCGAAGGCCAGCAGGCTCCCGCAGATCGGCAGCACCGGGCTCTGGCCGGTCGCATGGGTCGGTCCCGGGCCATCGTCCGGTGGTTGGGCCTGGGGCTCCCAATCTTTCATGAAATATGATACGTACAGGTCATCTAGGCCTTTCATCCTGATAGCGACGCCGACCTCGCGGTTGTCTCGGACGGCGCTGTCGACCCAGTTGATGCTTGAGAAGAGCACCAGATCATCCGCCACCATGCCCTTGTTGTGGACCCACGTGATATTCGGGATGTCGGCAAGCCTGGCCTCGAGCCTCAAGCCCTCGGCGTTAGCGACCTCGTTCAGGTATGCCACGACCTCGTCGTTGTCAGATGTGTCCAAGAAGTTACTGTCCAACAGGACCTTGACCTCGACACCTCTGCGGGCCGCGGCCACGACCGCATCAAGGAGCGGGCTCCGTTGCTTTTGCGTGACCCCGCTCTGGAGATGCCAATCCAGGTCGCACGAGAGCTGCTCTGTGTAGAGCCTCTTCGAGGTCCCGTTGATGATCCCAAGTAGGACATCCTCGGTCACATCCGGGCTCAAGAGCGGTATGAAGCTGGCGTTCCCCTCGAAGGTCGCGGCCTTCCCGGGCGCTCTTGGGACAAGCGGCCGTTCGCCGCCCGGGGCCGTCCCGTTGTCATGAGGCCTGATTGGGTGGACCGTATCAAGGTCGAGCCCGTATCCCCAGTCTGAACTGAAGTCCATCTCCGATTGCACTGTCTCGCTCCACACCGCGATGCCCCATCCCCTATTGCCCGTAGCCCCCGTGGTCGTTCCCAGGGCGGACGGGACGAGGTTCTCTGACATGACGATAGAAATATCGTAATCCAGCAAGAAATATTTAGCATGGTCGAGGCCGAACGGCCCTGGACGTTCCTCCACGCTACTCGATCCCATCAACCGTATCTTGCATCCGGACGCATTGAGCCGGTCGAGCAACCGAAGCTCGGTAACATTGATCCCGCCCACGGGATGGCCCTCAATGAGGATCGAGACCTTCACACCGCGCTTGGCGAGGCCACCTATGATGTCGGCCATTGCGCTAGATGTGAACTCATAGGTGTTCAAGAACAGATTATGTGTGGTATTCTGAACGATGCCCGCCAGGACCCCACCGTCCTCGGGGAACCTCAGGCCGACCACCTTCGACGGTCCCTGGATATCGGTCGGGTAGTAGAACTGGTGCTCGGCCCTCCTGGTACGATATACCGGCCAGTCGGCCGAGGAGTTCGTGTCCTGCAAGAAATACCAACTCCCATCGAGCCGATATTCTCGCACCATAGCCCATCCAGCCCTCGGCGATGGTCCTGGCCCTCCGGTCCATCCGGGGCCCTGGTAGTCCCTCCCAAAGACAACGGCATCCATTATCGTCCCATTGCGATCCTCTAGCAAGATGAAGTCGCCATCATTGAGCATGGCGGGCCAAGTCGACCCGTTGGCAAGTCGGTGGCTGCCCCCTAAGGCACCCTCGAACGACAGGACCCCGGGGAAGAGGGGCCAGAGTGTGGTAAGGTCCTCCATCTTCGCATAGATAGTCGCATTATAGACGACCGTCATGGGAAGACGCGTTTGTACAATCCAGTTATCCGGGAATATCGCACAATGCTTTTCATCGCAAAGTCTCCATCCCCCCAGGTCGACATTGGATGGGCCTGTGTTCATTATCCTCACATATTCCGTCTCCACCCCGCCTCCGCGAGCATAGGGCAGCAGCTCGCTTATCACGACGCCCTTGGCCGGTACGAACGCCTGGGTCTGGGCCCCGCATTGCAAGACCAAGCCTGGAGCTAGGACCTGTTCGAAGAAAAATAAAAACAAAAGGAGAGGGACGAGCTGCGCCCGTCCCTTCTGGTCCACCCGACCACCTCTACGCACCTAGGCCTCGCGCCTCTTCCTAAGGGCCAGGACCGAGACCACCGCGGCGACCGTTCCCAGGGCCATGACCGCATCGAAGCCGGGTATGAAGTTGTGAACCACGGGCGGCTTGACGATTGGGGGCTTCTTCATGACCGTCAGGTTGAAGACCGCCTCGTTGCTCAGGGCGTCGTTGTTGTCCTGCACGGTCAGCTTGATGGTGTACTTCTGCGAGTCCGTCCCCTTCGCGAGCGTCGGGGCGTCGATGTTGACCAACATGCCTTCCTGCGTGGGGGGGCTCAGGCCGCCCTCGAGGGCCCAGTGCCAGGACTTTATGGTCCCGTCCGGGTCCTTGGACAGCGAGCCATCGAGCTTGACCTTTTCGCCCTCGAGGACCGTGATGTCGCCGCCGACCTTGGCCACAGGTGGCCTGTTGTTTATCTTGATGGTCTGGTCGATGGTCCCGACGGCGCCGTCGTCGTCTACAATCTTCAGCGTGACCTTCACGTTGCTCGGTTTGTTGAAGTTAAAGGTGACGACCCTGCCGGTCTTGGTCACCTTCTCGTCCCCGAATATCCATGTGTAGGACTTGATGACACCGTCCGGGTCGTAGGATCCCGAGGCGTCGAAGGTTATGGTCTCCAGCGATAGCGGGCTGTCCTTCGATACCTTGATGACCGCCACCGGGGCCCTGTTGGATACCGTCAGCTCCTTGCTCACGGTCCCGGACCCGCCCAAGTTGTCTATGACGGTAAGCACCACCAGGAACACCTGGTTGTTGGTGTAGGTGTGCATCACCGACTTTCCCTCGGCGAATGCCCCGTCACCGAACAGCCAAGTGAAGCCCGTGATGGTCCCGTCCGTGTCCGTTGACTGGCTGGCGTCGAAGTTGATCTCTGTGCCTGTCGGGACCGGTCCTGGCGGCGTCATTGTGAACTGGGCCGTCGGCGGGACGTTCTTCTTGGGCGGGGCAAGGACCGTTATGGCCACAGAGGCCGTGTTCGTGAGGCCGAGGTTATCCCGCACTGTCAGTTTGACCGTGACCGTGCCCACGGCGGTGTCCGGGAAGGCCTTGGTCACATAGGCCGAGTACTTGTAGGTCCCGTCGCCGAAGTCCCATGTGTAGTTCACTATGGACCCGTCATCGTCCTTGGAGGCCCTGCCGTCGAATATCATGTTCTCGTTGGCGACCACCTGGGTCTTGCCGTTCGTGTTTATGCTGGCGATCGGCGCCAGGTTTGGGGCCACGCTTAGGGTCACGGGCTGAGAGGTGCTGTTTTGCTTCGTCCCGTTGTCCTCGATGGTCAACGTGATGGTGAATGTCCCGGGCTGCGTGTACTTGTGCCCGACGGCCTTGCCGGAGCCCGGCATTCCGTCGCCGAAGTTCCACAGCCACTTGGTGATGTACCCGTCCGGGTCGTAGGATCCCGTCGAGTCCACCTGTATGGTCCTGTTCGTCATGAAGCCGTCTGGCGCCGATATCTGGAAGACAGGTATGGGGGCCAAGTTCCTGGCCGAGACGATGATTACCCTAAAGGTGTTGTTCGAGCCGCCCGAGTTGTCTATGACCGTAAGTGTCACCTTGAACAGGCCCGGGTACTTGAACGCGTAGTGGGCCGTCTCGCCGCTGCCCTGCGAGCCGTCGCCCCAGTTCCAGACCCAGTTGACGATGCTGCCGTCCACGTCCTTCGAGGCCGATGCGTCGAAGGTGATGTCGTCCCCGACAGAAATGCCCGCGGTGGGGTTGTAGGAGAACAACGCGTATGGGTTGGAGTTCATGATCGAGACATTGAAGATGTAGCTGTCCGTGGCCCCATCGTCGTCAGTGATGGTCATGGACACGAGATAGGTGCCGTTCTCCTTCCACATGTGGGTTACGTTCGTGTTGTTCGTGGACTGCTGCCCGCCGGGGTCATGGAACACCCATACCACGGACTTTATGTAGCCATCTTTATCTGTGCACTCGCTCGTGTTGAACCAGAAGTTCTGGTAGGTCGTCAGAGCGATGGAACTGTGGAACGCGACTGGCGCCTGGTTCAGGACCGTGACCTTGAGGGTGGACGAGTTCCAGGCGCCCTCGTCATCTATGATGGTCAGCCTGACTGTGTATATGTTATTGTTCGTGTAGAAGTACTGGAATGTGGAGTTGTAGTGCTTCGTACCGTCTCCCATGTCCCATGTGTAGTTCATTATGTACCCGTCCGGGTCGTAGGACGCGGAGCCGTCGAACTGTATCACCTCATAGGTCTGGGCCACCAAGTTCGTGCCAATCCTCACGACCGGCTTCTTGTTGCCCACCTTGATGTTGATGGACTTGACGCCTATGGACCCGTCGTCGTCTGTCACGACCAGTGTCACAAGGTAGGAGCCGTTCTGACCGTTGAACTGGTAGCTGACGGTGGGGCCGTACTTGTTGATGCCACCCGGGAATATCCAGGTGTAGTTCGCGATGTTGCCGTCCTTGTCCTTGGAGAGGTCCCCTTTGAAGGTTATCCATTCGGTGGTGTTTATCTTCGTCCTGTTGGCGACGATCTCGGCCGAGGGGGCCCTGTCATTGATAGTCGCGAAGACCGTGGTCCCGTCCGTTGCGCCGTCATCGTCCTTCACGGTCAGTGTGACCGTGTAGACGCCGTTCTGAACGAACTCGTAGCTGACCTTCTTACCGTACATGTCGACATTGACGCCCGATATGTGCCAGCTAATGTTGACGATCGAGCCGTCCGCATCGGTGGAGTTGGCCGCGTCGAACCACAGGGTGGTGTAGGTGAGGGCCGACTGGTCCGTGGCCCGGGCGGTGGGTGGCCTGTTGTTGATCGTGAGCTGGACCTTTGTGAAGTTGGTTCCGCCGTCGTTGTCGGTTATCAGGAGGCTGGCCGTGTAGATGCCGTTGTCCTTGTAAGCGTGGGTCGCATCGGCCTTGTTGTCGAAAGACCCGTCGCCGAAGATCCAGAAGTAGGATACGATGTTACCGTCGGAGTCCGAGCTGCCGGTGCAGTTGAAGAGGATGTTGTTCAGCGTGAGCTCGGTGATGGGGGCCGCGTTGAGGACGATGTGGGGCGCGATGTTGACGTCCAGGTTCTTGTTCGCGGCGTTGTTCGTCTCGTCGGACTCGTGTATCGCATTGGATGTGTCGACCACAATGTTGATGGTATGCACGCCAGGCCCTTTAGCGGTCCAAGGCGCCGTCACATTGAGCACACCGCCCCCATAGGGGACGTTCTGGTTCACCGTGACGTTCTTGATGAGGGCGGCCCCGTCCGAGAAGGTCACGAAGAACCCCGTCGCGTTCGTGTCCGTGCCCTGGTTGACGAGCATGATGGTGATGGTCACGGCATCGTTCACGGTCGGGTTGATGGTGTTCTGCCCGCTCACTGTGAACTTCATGTTACTGTTCTTTGCGACCAGGTCCACGTCGGCCGCTGCCTTCCCTGACGAAAGTAGCAGCAGCGCGACCAAGATACCAGTGGTCACAAGGCATATCGAGGCCAGCATTTTGATATATGTTCGGTCCAAATTCTTCCCCTCCTTTTGATACTATGGGGTCAAATCGTAGAATGTGAGTGTGTATTATATTATTATATATAAAACAGTTCCCCTAGTATTTATAATCTAATTTAATAATTTTCCCCTTCATTATTGCCATAAAACTCATTGGATGACATTTATGGCCCTTACCTTATTAGGGTACCAGCCTAAATTCCCCCAACGAAGAGAACATATCCAACCTCCCGGATATCTATTATTGGCCAACAATCTGGAGCAACGGATGGTGGACATCATGGCGCAAAGCAAGCACGCTTTCAGGCCGTTAATGCAGATCGCGATCGTGCTGATCATGACGCTGTCAAGCCTCGCACCGGCGAACGCCCTCTACGTGACCAGCTTCAGCGGCGGCGGCGCCCAGTCGACGGTGGCCTTCACGAGCCCCGGTACCGACAACAACACGAACATCATGGTACCCGTCAACGGCACGGTCACGTGGGCGGCCCTGCGGACCGCCGGCAAGGGCACGAACCTCTCGGTGGACGTGGGCCAGGACGGGACCGTGGACTGGGCCTACACCGGCAAGGGCTACGGCAGGCTCGGCCAGCAGCTCGTATTCTCGGACGATAGCTCCCAGTGGTCCGTGGGCCTGGGCCAGAACCAGAACTCGTCCCGGTTCGTCATGCTGCCCTACGGCGCTGTGATATCCAAGGCCGTGCTCCACATGACCCCCCGGGGGACCGCGAACCTGACCTGGTCCTCCGACCGCTACTTCACGGTCCAGGACGGGAGCAACATCGTCGAGCTGGGCTTCAAGGACAAGGCCTACCTGTCTCCCGAGTACAAGGACCTAGACCAGGACGGGAACCCCGACCTCCTCGTTTCCTACCAGACCTTTGGCTCGGCAGGCGCGGGGTCCCTGGCCTTCTACAACGGCAAGGCCGCGGGCAGCAGCCCCAAGCTCGAGCAAAACACCTCAACCTTCTCCACCGTGACCCCTAGCTGCTCCTACGTCCACCCGGTGATGGCGGACGTCGACTCGGACGGCGACAACGACCTCATCTACGGCTGCTCCGACGGGACCATCAAGTTCTACAAGCACGACGGGACCATACAGAACCCGGCCTGGACATTGAACGCCACGCTCTTCGGGGGCATCAACGTCGGCAGCTACGCCGCCCCGACCTTCGTGGACCTGCATGGGGACAACAAGCTGGACCTCGTCATCGGCAACGGCAACGGCGACTTCGTCCTCTACAACAACACAGGCTCCGTAGGCACGCCCGTCTTCACATTCGTGCCGGGCTTCTTCGCGGGCATCCACATTGCAAGCGGCTATGCGACGCCGTCCTTTGGTGACATGGACAACGACAACGACCTGGACATGGTATCGGGCAACGCCAACGGCGACCTCCTTATGTTCCAGAACAACGGGACAAGGACCTTGCCACTGATCCAGGCCAACACCGTCTTCTTCGACGGGGTCACCGCCATCAGCACGAGGTCCTCCCCGGTCACCTACGACGCCGAGGGCGATGGTGACCTGGACGTCATCACGGGCTACGCGAACCCGCGCCTGGTCATATGGAAGAACCAGAAGGCCGACGGCCTCCCGAAGCCCTGGGGCCTCTACAACCTCTACAACTTCGGCAACCTCACGCTCCACAGCCAGTCCTCGGCCATCGAGATGGCGGACCTCAACGGCGACGGGTTGGACGACCTCGTGGAGGTCACGGACGACAGCAAGTTCTTCGCCTGGGACCAGAAGATATCCAGCGGGCAGGTCCAGCTTGGCACGAACACCTCGACCTTCTCGGGCTACCAGGACATCACCCTGGCCGACGACCCGACCTTTGCGGACCTAGACGGCGACGGGGACCTGGACATGCTGTGCGGCAACGCCGGCGGGACACTGACCTTCTTCAGGAACACCGGGAATAAAAACGCCCCGGTCTGGCAGAAGGTCGTGGGCTGGGCCCCGGTCGCGGCCATCAACGTCGGCTCCAACTCGGCCCCCGAGCTGGGGGACATCAACGGCGACAACCTGCCGGACCTCATCCTGGGCGCCAACGACGGCTCGCTGAAGTACTACATGAACACCGGCAACCAGGCCAACCCGGTCTTCACCCTCAACAACACCCTCCTGGGGTCCATCTCGTACGGGGCCAACGGCAGGGCCGTCCCCGAGTTCGTGGACCTCGACGGGGACGGGGACCTGGACCTCATGGTCACCTACGCGACATTGACTGGATACAGCACGGTCCCGGACTACTACGAGAACACCGGTGCCCCCAAGGCCCCGACCTACTTCCTGAAGAACTCGGTCATAGGCGGCACGGGCTACATCATCCAGAGGCCCCACATAGGGCTCCTGGACTACGACCTTGACGGTGACAAGGACCTGCTGATGGGCAACGAACCCATCCAGAGGCCCTACTACCTGACGCAGCACTCGCACTACGACATCAAGGTCTCGGTCGCCACCGTCTCCTTCGACTACCACGCTGAGACCGTGGCCAAGACCACGGACATTACAATCTCGAACCAGGTGGTCCAGGCCCTGGGGGCCGCGACCACCATTCAGGACCCCTACGGCAACAGCATGGCCTCCCTGAAACTCGACGTCAAGGCCCTCCGGGGCTTCGGCGCGAAGTTCACTATACAGGTCGATTACACCTACGCGACGCCGGTACAGGGCCTCGTCAAGGTCATGAACGACTACATCACCGCCCATAAGGCCCAGGCCGACCAAAACGGCATGATCGAGATCCCTGTCAAGGTCGCATGCCAGTCCGACGGTTCCATCACGCTCTCGAACCTGAACATCACGCTAGACCAGCCGCCCCGCCTGGTCCGCTCGCTGACCGCGTTTTCCATGGACGAGGACACAAAGAACGACAAGGTCGTTGATGCCTGGCAGCTCTTCGATGACGACTTCACTGCGGACAAGGACCTCGTCATCGACTTCGCACAGAAATCGCCCAAACCCGTGGTGGCGCTCCTGCAGAACAGGTACATATCCGTGGACGACACGCCCCAAGGGCCCTTCCACTGGTTCGGCAAGGTGCCCGTCATCGTCAACGTGACCGACGCGCTCGGGCACAAGTCCACCACCGGCTGGTTCAACATCACCGTGCGGCACGTCAACCACGACCCCGTCATTCACACCGTGGCCCCGACGAAAGTCGTCGCTGGCCAAGTGTATTCATACCAGGTCAACGCCACGGACATCGACAACGACATGCTGGTCTACAGCCTGTCCATTTATCCCAAGGGCATGAACATCAATTCGTCCAGCGGCTCCGTCAAGTGGACCCCAATCGATTCCGATGTGGGGCCCCACGCCGTGACGCTCACGGTCTCTGATGGGCCTGCGGTCATCGAGCAGAACTTCACGATATCCGTGACCCAGAGGCCGGCCGTGAACCACCCGCCGGCGATAACCTCGACGCCGGTCACGGTGGCCTACGTCGGGAGGTTGTACGAGTACGACGTCCTGGCCACGGACGAAGAGGGTGACACCTTACAGTACCTGATACCCCCGAGCTTGAGGCCCAACGGCCTCGGGATCGACTCCAAGACCGGGGTCATCACCTGGATCCCCTCCGAGGACCAGCTGGGCCAGTACAACCTCATTGTCATCGTCGCGGACCCTTACGGCAACACCACGCAGAACTTCACCTTAAACGTGGAGATCATCGACCTGCCGCCGAAACTGACCTCGACGCCCGTCACGACGGCCAACGTCGATGTCACGTACTCGTACAAGGTCACGGCCACGGACCCGGAGAACGGCGTCCTTTCCTACTCTCTGGGCACGAAGCCCACGGGCATGACCATAAACGCCGCCACGGGCCTCATCTCATGGATACCGGACGCCTCCCAGGTGGGCACGGTCCTGGTCAAGGTCGTGGTATCGGATGCCAGGAACAAGGTGAACCAGAGCTTCAACATCATGGTCTCCTTCGTGCAACCCCAGATATACCTGTCCCAGCCGAGGGACAAGGACAAGGTCTCGGGGACCCTTACGGTCAAGGGCACGGCCAGGGTCTCGGTCGGGGCGCTCGTCAAGGTCCAGGTGAAGGTGGACAGCAAGGACTGGGTCGACGCCAGCGGCACGGGCAACTGGACCTACAAGCTGGACACAAAGAAACTCACGAACGGGCCCCACACCGTAACGGTGCGGGCCCAGTCCGACAGGACCGAGTCCGAAATGAAGACGGTCAACGTGGAAGTCAAAAACGAGAACACGGGGGTCGCTGGCTCCATGATGACCATCCTGCTCGTCGTCCTTGTTGTGGTCATAGTGGTGGTCGTCGTCGTGGTCGTCTTTATCATGAAACGGAAGAAGGCCAAGCCCGCGCTAGAAACGAGACATGACGATGCCACGGTCGCAACTCCTCCCCCGGTGCAATCGTACACACAGAAGGAACAGGTGGAGCAGGCCCAGGGTATCCCGACGGACGACGAGATGGAGGCCGACATGGCCGCCATGGCCGATGCCGAGGCGACCGAGGCGCCGCCGAAGCAAGACACGGTGCCGACCGAACAGGAGGTCCAGCAGGACCTCAAGGATCTTGAACAGGTGGAGAACTCGCTGGCGGACAAGGAGCAGAAGTAGGCCGGCAGTCGGTGGGGGTCTCAGGATGAGATACTATTCACCCAGGGGCCTCCCACCTGAGGAGAAGCGGCGGCGCAGGAACGCAGTCCTAGGATTCCAGCTACTCCTTCCATTAGCGACGATAATGATCATCTCGATGCAATTGGTATTAATCTTCATCATCTCCAGACCTCCTCCGTACGATGTCGTGCTCGAATTTGCTCTTCTCGACGCTATCATGATATTCTTTTTCCTGTGGGCTGGACCCACACAACTGAAAATAAAGAAAGCGGCCCTCGAGAGGACGGAGGGCAAGTTCGATTCTTGGCGGGTTATTGAGGGCGATGAGCTGATTGACTATTCCGATGGAGGCTCAACAAAAGATAGGCTAGCTAACCTGAAGGCGGCAAAGCAGGCTGCCTGGGGCGATGACCAGCATCGCCTCCTCCTCGTGATTATCCCAATCCAAGATGTTCTATATCATCAGAAAGAGATCGCGGGGCTGATCAAGGACCCGCAAGTTGCGGTCAATGTAGATTTCGAACACGTGAAAGACCCTGAGGCTTTCCTGATGACCCTTTCAAGATTCGTGAAGGTCGATGACGAGGTATGGAGCGAGGCGCAGATTAAAGGCGTTAAAAATATTTTCATGGAATGGGGCGGGAGGAACGATCCTTCCAGTTACAAGCGGAAATGATCACATCTCGAAATATTTATATCACGCCATCCCATCACATCGGACCATGGCCCGAAGGAAGGCCCCACGGCGGATTGGAGGGGTGGACCGTTTCGCTTGCCCGGACCTTGACAGGGAGAAAAGGACGGGCATCCCCGAAGTCGTTATAGCCGAGGGGAAGAGCAAGGTCCAACTCATCGCCATAGCCAAGAGGT
>Ga0315286_10001502_pt1 | contig 21125 bp, 16 predicted proteins | sample YL17G10_0_MG_FD_205038 | JGI IMG/M metagenome (GOLD analysis project Ga0315286, IMG submission 205038) | Sediment microbial communities from Yellowstone Lake, YNP, Wyoming, USA - YL17G10_0 | ecosystem: Environmental > Aquatic > Freshwater > Lake > Sediment | place: USA: Wyoming | collected... | reverse complement strand
GCTTTAACATGATCTTCGGCTACATGGGGCAGCTTACTTTCGGCCACGCCGCCTACTACGGCGTCGGCGCTTACACTACGGGCCTGCTGATGGTGAAGGCCAACGTCCCACTGCTTGTCTGCCTCCCGTTGTCGATGCTTTCGGCGGGTCTCTGCGCCGCCGTTCTCGGATATTTCTGCGTCAAACTCCGGGGCATCTATTTCGCCATCCTGACCATGGCCTTCGGCCAGCTCGTCTATTACATCATCTTCCAGTGGTACTCCTTCACGGGCGGCGACAACGGCCTGCAGGGCATCGTACCTCCGGCGTTTCTCGGAAAGGCGGCGAATCCTTACTACTTCTTCACCCTCATCGTCGTCACCCTCGGGATGATCGCGCTCTGGATCATCAGCGAGTCGCCCTTCGGCTACACCATGCGGGCCATCCGCGATAATGCCGAACGGACTGAGTTCATCGGCATCAACGTCCAGCGGTACATGCATCTCAACTTCATCATCGCCGCCGTCTTCGCCGGGCTTGCCGGCGCCCTCTGGGGACCGTTCAACCGCAGCGTCGCCCCTGATCTCACCAACTGGCAGCATTCGGGGATGCCGGTGTTCATGACGGTCATGGGCGGACCTTTCAGCTTCTTCGGGCCGCTGGTCGGTTCCGCCATATACACGTTTCTGATGGCCCTTGTGACCAGCTTTACGGAGTACTGGCCTCTGGTTAGCGGCATCATTATCATCCTTGTCGTTCTGTTGATGCCGGGCGGGCTTTTGGGACTGCTCAACGAAAAATTCCCATTCCTTATGCAGCAGAAGGGCAACGGCGCAAGGGAGACGGACGGACAAGGACGGCAAGAACAATGAACGATAAGGGCGCTACCATTTTGGAGATAAACGGACTCAGAAAGTCGTTCGGTGATTATAAGGTGCTCACCGATGTCAGCTACAGCCTGCCCAAAGGTGAGATAGCGGCGATCATCGGACCCAACGGCGCCGGTAAAACGACCTTTTTCAATCTGATCACGGGGTATCATCATGTGGATGGCGGAACGGTCCATTTCCTGGACAGAAATATCACCAACTGGCCGCGCCACCGCATCGCCCGCGCGGGTGTCAGCCGCGCCTTCCAGGTGAGCAACATCTACCCCCGCCTGACGACGTACGAAAACGTCAGACAGGCCATCCTGGCTCAGAAAAAGAGGACGCTGAACATCTTCACCCCGGCGCACCGGCTTGCCCGGGAAAACACGCTCGAGCTGCTCGAACTGACGGGGCTTCTGCCCTACCGGGATACCCTTGCCGGCATTCTCTCACAGGGCGACAAGAAAAAGCTCGAACTGGCGCTGGCGCTGGCGGGAAAGCCTGAACTGCTGCTTCTGGACGAGCCGACCGCCGGCATGTCGTCTGAAGAGACGCACGAAACGATGGAGCTGGTAAAACGGCTGAACAGAGAGATCGGGCTCAGCATCCTTTTTACGGAACATGACATTTCGGTTATCTTCGGCTATGCACGGAAGCTCTCGGTACTGTATCAGGGGATGGTCATCGCGGAAGGCACGCCTGAAGAGGTGAGAAAAAACGAAGAAGCGCAACAATGCTATCTTGGTGAAGAAGTATGACGGCTACGTAAAAAGTCCGGATGCTGCGTTGCGCTTCATCCTTCGTCATTGCGGCGTACCCGAAGTATGCCTCATTCCTCAGGCTTCGCGCGCCTTGCCTGCGGCCTTTTTACGAAGCCGTCCCATTTTCAGGACTTTTCAGACTTTTTATGAGGTCATCAAGTATGATACTGGAAGTATCCGGAATAAATACCTATTACGGAACAAGCCATATCCTGTTCGACGTGGCGCTGCACATGAAACGCGGCGAGCTGGTCTGCCTGCTGGGCAGGAACGGCTCCGGCAAGACCACAACCTTGCGCAGCATCATGGGTCTTACCGCCCCGAAGAAGGGCTCGGTGATGTTTCACGGCGAGGAGCTGCGTGGCCGGCCTTCCTATTACGTTGCCCAGAAGGGCATCGGCTATGTTCCAGACAACAGGCTCATCTTCCCCGACCTCACGGTGCGCGAGAACCTTGAGATCGCCCGAAAAAACTCCGAACATTACCAGGGTGAACCCTGGACTGTCGAAAAGGTTTACGACACCTTTCCCCACCTTGAAAAGCTTGAAAAACACCTCGGCGGCCACCTCAGCGGCGGCGAGCAACAGATGCTGACCATCGGCCGGACGCTCATGGGCAACCCGGATTTGATCCTGCTCGACGAGCCGGTTGAGGGCCTGGCGCCGCTGATCGTCAAGGATTTCGCCGAAAAGCTCATCAAGCTCAAAGAGATGGGCGTCACCATTCTCTTTTCTGAACAGAACATCCGGTTTTCTCTTGCCATTGCCGACCGCGCCTATGTCATCAACAAAGGCCGAATAGAATATGAAGGAACCATTGAAGATCTGAGCAGGAATGAAGAGATCAAGCAGAAATACCTGATGATCTAATCCCGGAGCGGCTTGATCCGCCATTCGTCCCAAAGAAGGTCAGGCGGGCAACTGCAGCTCATCCTCCGGAATGATGATTCCCTCTTCCGTTACGATCCTCTCCACCTGCGCGTCGTAGCGGTCTGTCGGAACCTCCGGCACGATCTGGCAGGCAAAGACCGCCCCGATCCGCGCCGCCCGCGGGACTTTCGGAAGAAAGCGGTCATAGTAGCCGCCGCCGTAACCCACCCGGTATCCCCGCCGGTCAAAAGCGACGGCGGGGACGAGAACCGCATCGATCTCTCCGGGCGGCACGACCCGGAGGCAATCGGCCTTTGGTTCGCGAATCCCGTAGTGGCCCGTTTCAAGCTCGGCGAAGGCTCCGAGAAGGCAGGGCGTCAACTCCCGGCCCTCCGGACGGCAGATCGGGACAACGATCCGCTTCCCCTCTTCCCAGCCCCAGCGGATCAGATCGTCGGTCAGGACCTCGCTTCCGAAACTGAGGTACACCATCAATGTGGAGGCTTTTCGGATTTCTTCGATCCGCATCAGCCTTGTGACGATCTCACCGCTTCCTGCCGTAATTTCTTCTGTTGACAGTGAGTTTCGCAGACCGAGTAACCGCTTCCGGATTTCCATCTTACTGTTCATCTCTTCTTTTTACGCAGAGTAAAACGCGACTCCTTCCCCAGTTCATCAGAATCAGCAAACAAATCCATTGGCCATTGTTCAACTCTCTGAGAAATATCGTGAAATCGTAGAAATAGCAAGGCCCTTTTCGTTTGACTGATCAGCCCGTAAAACCTCTACCGAGAGCCGTTATCCTACACAGTCACCTTCTATTGAAACACCACTGACTGATCGCTTTTATAAATAAAGATGGGCGGATCCTTATATTCCTTCATTGACGGAGAACCTCTTATTGTATATAGATGCACCCAAGAAGCCGGCAATAGATTCGGATATCATGGATTCTCCCTCTGTCCTTCCGAAAGAGCGGTGCTTGACCGGTTTCCCGATCGTGGACAAGGTCCGGGACGTTGTTCCGGGTTCTTTTCAAGGAGACGGAAAGAGGTTTTGCGATGAGAAGATGGGGACTGTTCTTCGTTGTAGCGCTTATGTCCGTTTTTTGTAACGTCGGCTCCGCGCCGGCACAGGAAACCCTCAACGCCTACTCCATCTGGCCGGAGAACTGGGCACGGCCGATGTTCCAGGAGTTCGAGAAGGCAACCGGCATCAAGGTGAATTTCATCCGCTTCTCCTCGGGCGAGGCTCTCGCCCGGATCATTGCCGAGAAGAATAATCCGCGCGTCGACGTCCTCTTCGGCGGCCCGGTGGAGACCCACATTGCCGGGATCAAGGAGGGCGTCTTCGAGCCCTACAAGCCGCCGGCTTATGGCGAGCTCGCTCCCCGCTTCAAAGACCCCCAGGGGTACTGGGTCGGGATCGCGGACGATCCGCTCGTCTTCATGAGCAACAACAAGTTCCTCAAGGAAAAGGGGCTTAAGCCGCCCGCTTCCTGGAACGACCTGCTCAATCCCGCCTACAAGGGGATGCTCCAGATGGCGGACGCCCGGACCTCCGGGACGGCGGTCACCCGGATCTTCTCGATCCTCGAGGTCAACGGACGCGATGAGAACAAGGGCTTCGACTACATGAAGAAACTCCGCCAGAACGTCCAAGTCTACACCAAGAGCGGCGGCGGTGGGACCATCCCCGTCGGTCTCGCCCAGGCGGGCGCGGGGATCTTCTTCATCGTTGACGCCCTGAAGACGCAGCAGGAGGGCTACGACGTGGCGGTCTCCTTCCCGAAGGAGGGGATCGGCACCTCCGTCGAGGCGATCGCCCTGCTCAAGGGGGCCAAGAATCCCGCCGTCGGCAAGAAGCTGATCGACTGGTCTGCAACCCCAGCGATGCAGAACTTCTACGCCCCGTATAAAATCAACTTCATCCCTGCCCATCCGGCGGTGAAGACCGAGGCCAGCCTGGCTGAGATCATCAAGGACGCCAAGATTTTCCCGATCGACGAGGAGTGGGCCGGCCAGAACCGCAAGCGGATCGTGGAGCGCTGGATCAAGGAGGTCCTGCCGTAAGAAATCAGGTACGGACAGCTCTCCTTTTTTCCCCCCTATTTTCCAACGGGAGCTGCCCCCCTGTTTCTGGCAAAGGCCCGTTCTCATGAGGGGAATAATAATCCATGCCTGATGCCGTTGCCGCGCTGAACCCGTCGGACCGTCTCCGACGGATGTTCCGGGATCCGCTGCTGCTGTCGATCCTGATCATCCTCTGGGCGCTCCTTGCCCTCTTCATCGTCTACCCACTGGCGAGCCTCCTCATCCGGACCTTTACGGACGAGGGAAGGTTCTCGTTCGCCGGGGTCCTCGGCATCCTCGCCGATCCGATGCAGCGCCAGGCCCTCTGGAACAGCCTCCTCCTGGGGACGCTGGTCGGCCTCTGCGGGACAGTCCTCGGTTTCCTGTTCGCCTACACCGCCGTCCGGACGAACCTTTCCAAGGGGTGGGTTTTCTTCCTCGACGCGGCGGTCATCCTCCCGCTGATCTCGCCCCCCTTCACGACGGCGATCGCGATGATCTTCTCCTTCGGCCCCCGGGGGCTGATCACCTACGACCTTCTGGGTCTTACGAGCGTTTCCGTCTACGGCCTCCCCAGCACGCTCTTCTCCGAGACGATCACCTTTTTCCCGATTGCCTATCTGACTCTCAAGGCGATCCTCGCCGGGATCGACCCGACCGTGGAGGACATGGCCTTCAGCCTGGGAAGCTCCCGCCGGCGGGTCTTCCGGACGGTGACGCTTCCGCTTGCCGTACCGGGGATCGCGAACGCCTTTTTGCTGCTGTTCGCGGCGTCGCTCGCCGATTTCGCGACGCCGCTGATCCTCGCGGGGAACAGTTTTCCCGTCCTCCCCACCCAGGCCTACCTCCAGATCACGGGGATGTTCGACCTGAAGGGCGGGGCGGTCCTCTCCTTCGTTCTGCTGGTCCCGGCCTTCGCGGTCTTTCTGCTCCAGCGCTTCTGGGTGAGCCGGAAGTACTATGTGATGATCACCGGAAAGGCGGGCGCCAAAACGGAGATCAAAAGCGTCCGGCCCTGGATGCGGCATCTGCTTTTGGCGGTCTGTCTGCTGATCTCGGTCTCGATCCTCTACTTCTACGTGCTGCTCTTCTATGCCTCGATCGTGAAGGCCTTCGGCGCCGACTTCACGATCACCTGGAAGCACTACCACGTCGTCTTCACCGAGGGGCTCCAGGCAATCCGGGACACGCTCATTATCGCGGGGATCGGGATGCCGCTCGGAGGAATCTACAGTGTCGTCGTGGGCTATGTCATCTGCAAGAAGGACTTTGTCTCCCGGCGGACGATGGAGATCGTCTCCATGATCAACTACTCCCTGCCGGGGACGATCGTCGGGATCGCGTACCTGCTCGTCTTCAACGACCCGCCGCTGATGCTCGCCGGCACGGCGGTCATCATCATCGCCTGCTATGTCTTCCGCTACGGTCCGACGGGGATCCGCACGACCGTGGCGATCCTCCAGCAGATCGACCCGTCGATCGAGGAGGCCTCCTCCAGCCTCGGCGCGAACTCCGGAACGACCTTCCGCCGGATCACCCTGCCGCTGATCCTTCCCGCCTTCTTCGCCGGGCTGGGCGTGGTCTTCATCCGGTCAATGACGGCGATCAGCGCGACGATCTTCCTCATCTCGATCAACTGGACGTTGATCACCGTCCGGATCCTCGAGAAGATGACCGAGCTGGAGCTCGGTGTGGCGGCGGCCTTTTCGATCCTCGTCGTTCTCATCGTCTTTGTGGTGATCGGGGCGATCAGTCTGTTTCTCCGCCTCTTCCGGCAGCCCGGCGCGCCGGATATGGCCAATATTCTCGGGGGATAATTTTTCATGGAAGCGGTCCGCATCCGTCTCGAACAGATCCACAAGACCTTCCTCCACCGGATCAAGGGCGAGGTCGCGGCAGTACAGAACGTAAGCCTGGAGGTGGAGCCCGGGGAGTTTCTCACCCTGCTCGGTCCCTCGGGCTGCGGGAAGACGACGACGCTCAGGATGATCGCCGGCTTCGAGCGGCCGGACCGGGGGCGCATCTTCATCGGGGAGGAGGATGTCACCGACCTGATGGCGAACCGGCGCAACATCGGTTTCGTCTTCCAGAATTACGCCCTTTTCCCGCACCTCAATGTCTTCGAGAACGTTGCCTACGGCCTCAAGGTCCAGGGAAAAAACACCGCGGATATCGACCGGGAGGTGGCCAAGGTCCTCGAACTGGTCGGCCTGACCGCCTATGCACGGCAGTTTCCCCACCAGCTCTCCGGCGGGGAGCAACAGCGGGTCGCCCTCGCGCGGGCCGTCGTCATCGAGCCCCGGGTGCTCCTGTTCGACGAGCCCCTCTCCAACCTCGACGCCAAGCTCCGCGTCTACATGCGCGGCGAGATCCGCCGCCTCCAGAAGGCCCTGGCGATCACAGCGGTCTACGTGACCCATGACCAGGAGGAGGCGATGGCGATCTCCGACCAGATTGCCGTGATGAACGAAGGAAGGATTGTCCAGGTCGGGACGGCGGAGGAGCTCTATCTGCGGCCCGAGAACGCCTTTGTGGCCCAGTTCATCGGCCGGATCAACGCCCTCCCGGCCAAAGTCCTGACAGTCGCCGACGGAACGGTAACCCTTTCTCTCTTCGGGCGCAGCTTCCGCCTCACGGCCCCGCCGGACGGCCTTGCTGCCGGGCGGACGATCCAGGTCTTCATCCGGCCCGAAGCGGTGACGCTAACCCGGCAGGCGGGCAGCGATCTCCTCCGGGGCGTTGTGGTTGATCGGACCTTCCTCGGTGAGAAGGCGGACTATCTGCTTGAAATGGACGGCGGCCGCCTCTCCGCGACCGCCTACGACCCACTCCGCCACGGGACCTTCGCCGTCGGCGAGACGGTGGGGGTCGGCATCGAAAGCGGCGTGATCCATATCCTCAAAGAGGAAGAGAAATGACGATCCACCAGAGAGACGGGAGAGGAATCCCGCGCATTATGTGCCGCGGATCGTTGGGAATCGGATCCCGGAAGCGCGCATTGGAGATTTTTCGGGGTACCCTGCCCCCGCAGCGTAGTGCCCGCAAAGACGATTGTCTGAGCGCGGAGCGCGAGTTTCGTCTTTGCAGCGCAGCGAGGAGGTGCAGGGTCGGAAAATGTCCAGCACGCGGAGGGATCACTATTCCCCGATCCCTCAGGAGAGGAGGCATTATCGGCAAGATGACCGGTGCATTGGCGGGTCTGGTTCTGATCATCCTCCTGATTGCGGGGAGACCGGCTTTTGCCGCGACGGAGATCCACGGGGCGGACTCCTCCTTCCGGGCGGAGGGGGTCACGGTCCTCTGGGGAATCCTGAAGGGGTCCTCGGAAGAGACCTCCTACGTTCATATCCGGATTCTGTATGCAGCATCCACAGCGCCTGCGCTTGGTTTCTTCAGCGTCGAAGCGGTCGATCCCTTCTCGAAGGAGAGGGCGTGGGTTATGAAGGGCGTGCCCCTCCGGACACTCCAGACACTGAAGATCGTCCGCACCGATTTTAGGGACAAGACGGAGCGGTGGCTCCATTTCTACTCGGACCGAGAGTCCTTGGAAAAGGGCCGGCCGGCGCTGACGATCTTCTACCACGGTGTTCCGGACACTGCGCCGGAGCTGCTTTCGGAAGTGGATCTGGAAGCTTATCTGGCCCAGGCCCTCTTACGAATAAAGTAACATCATAGGGGCGGATTTGTACTCCGCACCCCGCTTGGAAAAACCGCGCACCGAGGTCAGCCATTCGTCTTTCTCCGGGGATCAAAGCGCTTGGTCGATTTTCGGGAAACAAGGAGGTTGATATGACCATCACAAGGGAAGAACTCGCCGGGATGATCGACCACTCCCTGCTCCGGCCCCAGTCCACACTGGAGGAATTGAAAAAGCTCTGCAGGGAAGCCATCGAGTATCGCTTCAAGGCGGTCTGCGTGAATCCCGTTCACGTGGCCGATGCCGCAGTCCTGCTCAAAGGCGAGACGCCCCTCATCTGCTCGGTGGTAGGCTTCCCTTTCGGAACACACACCCCGGCAACGAAGGCCGCCGAGACGGAAGAGGTGATCCGCCTGGGAGCACAGGAGGTGGATATGGTCCTGCGTGTCGGCGCACTAAAGGAGGGATGTGACGACGAGGTGGCGGAAGATATCGCTGCGGTGGTCAGGGCCGCCGCAGGCCGCCCCGTCAAGGTGATCATCGAGACCTGCTACCTTACCGAGGAGGAAAAAATCCGGGGTTGCAAGCTGTCCGTCAAGGCAGGGGCAGCCTTCGTGAAGACCTCCACCGGTTACGGGAGCGCCGGCGCCACGACTGTCGACGTTCAGCTGATGCGGAAGACTGTGGGCACGGGGATCGGCGTCAAGGCTGCGGGCGGCATCCGAACTCTCGTTGACGCCTTGGCGATGATCAAGGCAGGGGCGAACCGGATCGGCGTCAGCGCCTCCGTCGCTATCTTGAATGAGTTGGAAGCGTAGCGTCTGTCTGAAAGAGGAGGAAAATTCCGCGAATCCTTCCGAATCGCTTACGTCTCGCCCCCCATTTCGAGCATCAGCTTTGTCAAATCGCGGATCCGATCCCGAAGGAGGGCCGCCTTTTCAAATTCCAGCGCCTTCGCCGCCTGCTTCATCTCCTCCTTGAGCCCCCGGATCACGACGGGAAGCTCTTTTTCGGAGGCGTAGGAGGCCGCCTCTTCCGAAACCCCCACCGGCACGGTCACGTAATCGGCCTCATAGACGGAGCCGAGGATTTGACGAATCTCCGTTTTGATGCTCTCCGGCGTGATCCCATGCTCCTCGTTGAAGCCCGCCTGCAGAATCCGCCGCCTTCGGGTCTCGTCGAGACAGGTCCGGATCGCGGCGGTGATCGTATCGGCGTACATGATCACCTGCCCCGCCACGTTCCGGGCCGCGCGGCCGCTCGTCTGGATCAGCGAACGCGCGGAACGGAGGAAACCTTCTTTGTCGGCATCGAGGATCGCCACGAGGGAGACCTCCGGGATGTCAAGCCCCTCGCGCAGCAGGTTCACGCCGATCAGGCAGTCAAACTCCCCCAGCCTCAGTTCGCGGATGATCTCCACCCGTTCCAGCGTGTGGACGTCCGAATGGAGATACTTCACCCTCACCCCCAACTCCTCGTAGTAGGCGGTCAGGTTCTCCGCCATTCTTTTCGTCAGCGTCGTCACCAGGACCCGCTCGCCTCTCTGCGCCCGTTTCCGGATCTCGCCAAGGAGGTCGTCCACCTGGCCGGTCACGGGCTTAACGATGATCTCCGGATCCGTCAGACCCGTCGGCCGGATGATCTGCTCCACGACACGCCCGCCGGCCTTTTCCAGCTCGTAGGCCGCGGGCGTCGCCGAGACGCAGATCCGCTGGTTCGGGAAGGCGTCGAACTCGTCGAAGCGTAGCGGCCGGTTGTCGAGGGCGGACGGGAGGCGGAAGCCGTAGTTGACGAGGGTCTCCTTCCTCGCCCGATCGCCGCGGTACATCCCGATGAGCTGGGGGATCGTCGCGTGGCTCTCGTCGATGAAAATGAGGGCGTCCTTCGGAAAGTATTCCATCAGCGTCGGGGGCGGCTGGCCGGGTTTGCGGCCGGTCAGATGGCGGGAGTAGTTCTCGATGCCCGAGCAGTAGCCCATCTCCTCCATCATCTCGATATCGAAATGGGTCCGCTGTTCCAGCCGCTGCGCCTCGAGGAGCTTGTTTTCCGCATTCAGATCCCGGAGCCTCTCGCCCAGTTCCTCCCGGATTGCGATAATCGCCCGCTTGAGATTCCCCTGCGTCGTCACAAAGTGCCTGCCGGGGTAGACCGCCGTCCGCCGGAGCGTTTCCAGTTTTTTTCCCCGGAGCGGATCGACGATGGAGATCGCCTCTACCGTGTCGCCGAAGAACTCCACGCGGATGGCCTTCTCCTCTTCGTAGGGGGGGAAGATCTCGACGACGTCGCCCCGGACGCGGAAGGTCCCGCGGTGAAAGTCGATATCATTCCGCTCGTACTGAATCTCGACGAGGCGGGCGAGCATGGCGTCCCGCGGGACCTCCATCCCCACTTCCAGCAGCAGCAGCATCCCCTGGTAGGCCTCGGGGGAACCCAGGCCGTAGATGCAGGAGACGCTGGCCACGATGATGACGTCCCGCCGCTCCAGCAGGAAGTGGGTCGCCGCGTGGCGGAGCTTGTCGATCTCTTCGTTGATCGCGGAATCCTTCTCGATGTAGGTATCGGTGCTGGGGATGTAGGCCTCTGGCTGGTAGTAGTCGTAATAACTGACGAAGTAGGCGACGGCGTTTTCCGGAAAGAGGGCTTTGAACTCCCCGTAGAGCTGGGCGGCGAGGGTCTTGTTGTGGGCGATGACAAGGGCGGGCCGGTCCACGGCGGCGATCACGTTCGCCATCGTGAAGGTCTTCCCGGAACCGGTCACCCCAAGGAGGACCTGGTGCCCGTGCCCCCCCTTCAAACCCGCAACAAGGTTCTCGATGGCCTGCGGCTGATCGCCCCGCGGCTGATAATCGCTGACCAGATGAAACGCACCCATGCCCTTCCCCCCCGGATGGCCATCCTGGCACAATTCCCCGGGGATGACAAGAGAGCAATGGGCAGCGGGCGGATGCGGGAAGGCCACCCGCCTGCATGTAGCCCGCAGGAGCAGAATAAAAGTCTTACTATGCCGTCGAATATTCTTGACATGCGGGAACACCTTTACCTATAGTCCAACATCCATAGTCCGAAAAATCAAGGGGGGAGTTCTTAACAATTCAAAAAAAGGGAGGAGACAACATGACACAGATCATCAAGTATCAGCTAAACGAGAGCGACATGCCACGCCAGTGGTACAACATTGTGGCCGACATGCCGAACAAGCCGGCGCCGGCGCTGCACCCGGGCACCGGGCAGCCGGCGGGACCGCAAGACTTCGCGCCGCTGTTCCCGATGAACCTTATCGAACAGGAAGTCAGCACCCAGCGGTGGATTGATATTCCCGAGCCGGTGCTGGCGATCTATGCCCAGTGGCGCCCATCGCCGCTGTACAGGGCGCGCCGCTTCGAGGAGGCGCTGGGGACGCCGGCCAAGATTTATTTCAAATATGAAGGTGTGAGCCCCTCGGGAAGCCACAAGACCAACACCGCGGTGGCGCAGGCCTACTACAACAAGCTGGCCGGCACCAAGCGCATCACCACCGAGACCGGCGCCGGCCAGTGGGGCAGCGCCCTGAGCTACGCCTGCAACATCTTCGGCATCCCGCTGAAGGTCTACATGGTGAAGGTCAGCTTTGAACAGAAGCCTTACCGCAAGAACATGATGCAGATCTACGGGGCCGAGGTGGTGCCCAGCCCCACCAACAACACCGCCGCCGGCCGGGCCATCCTGGCTCAGGATCCCAACAGCCTGGGTTCCCTGGGGATCGCCATCTCCGAGGCGGTGGAGGATGCCGGACCCCGCGAGGACACCAAGTACACCCTGGGGTCGGTGCTCAACCACGTGCTGCTGCATCAGACCATCATCGGTCTGGAGGCCCAGAAGCAGTTCAAGATGGCAGGGGACTACCCGGACGTGGTGATCGGCTGCTGCGGCGGCGGCAGCAACTTCGCCGGCATCGCCAGCCCCTTCCTTTCCGACAAGTTTGCCGGCAAGCAGGTGCGGCTCGTCGGTGTTGAACCGACCGCCTGCCCGACGCTGACCAAGGGGCACTTCCACTATGATTTCGGTGATTCGGTGTGCACCACCCCGCTGCTGGCGATGTACACCCTGGGACACGACTTTGCTCCTGCGGGAATTCATGCCGGCGGCCTGCGTTACCATGGCATGGCCCCCATCATCAGCCAGTTGAAGAGGGACAACCTGATCGAGGCGTACGCCTATGATCAAATCGAATGTTTCAAGGATGCGATCACCTTTGCCCGGGCGGAAGGGATCATCCCCGCACCCGAGTCGTCCCACGCCATCCGGCACGTCGTGGTGGAGGCGCAGCGCGCCAAGGAAGAGGGGAAGGAGCGGGTTATCCTGTTCAATCTGTCGGGACACGGCCATTTCGACATGTCGGCTTACGAGAAGTATCTGTCCGGCGGCATCGAGGATGCACCGTTGCCGCAGAGTTCTCTGGACGCTTCGTGGGAGAAGATCAAAGGGCTGCCGGAGGTGGCATAGCAGCAAAGCATGATCCGGGGGGATATAATTCCTTCCCCCCGGATCACCTTTGAGCCCCCTCAATTCGTTCCGGAGGCGCACTGATGGCCAACACCTCCTTTGAATCACGTCGCCCTGCCGCCACCCTGCTTATGGGTAATGCCGCTATCGCCCGCGGCGCCCTGGAGGCGGGTGTGCGTTTTGCGGCCGGCTATCCCGGCAACCCTTCCTCGGAGATCCTCGGTTTTCTCAGCAATGATACCGCAGACAGAGTATACGTGGAGTGGAGCATCAACGAGCCCGTGGCCATGGAGGCAGCGGCAGCCGCCTCGCTTGCAGGTCTGCGCTCCCTGGTGACTATGAAGCACAACGGCGTTGCCCTTTGCGTCGATTTTATGTATGCCTTCAGCTTGACGGGCTGTCGGGGCGGCATGGTGTTGATCGCCTGTGACGACCCCGGAGCCATGACCAGCAGTGTGGAAATTGATTCGCGCTCCCTGGCAGCCCTTACGCGCCTGCCGGTGCTGGAGCCATCCAATCCCCAGGAAGCCAAGGAGATGGTCAGACAGGCCTTCGACCTCTCGGAGGAAATGGGGATAATGGTGATCGTACGGATGGTAACACGTTTGTGCCACGGTCACGGCGAGGTGGAGTGCGGTCCGTTGCCGCCGGTAAGCGCTGCCGCGCACTTCGATGTCAGCCGTCCCTGCTCCGCCGCCCCCAATCAGTTCTTGCCGCTCACGAGGGCTGCGCTGAAAAAGCTGACTGCCATCCAGGAACGATTCGAACTCTCGCCATTCAATGCCTTGCACGAGGAGCCCGGGGCCGATGTTCTCGTGGTCGCATCGGGCCTGGGATGGATGTACGCCCGCGAAAGCGCCGGCGCCGTTGCCTTGCCGCCGGCATCATTCCTCAAGATCGGCACCCCTTACCCTTTTCCGGATCGTCTGGCGATACAGGCCATGCGCGGCAAGCGGTGCGTGCTGGTGTTGGAGGAGACGGACCCCTGGATAGAGGAGCGACTGAAGATCCTGGCATCCGATCTGGCGGCGGAAGGGCATGTGCCGGTAGTCCTCGGTCGGGGACGTCTGGGAGAAACCGGCGTGTTGGAACGCCACGGCGAGTTGAGCAACGATGTGGTGCGCCGCGCTTATCAGCGGGCCTTTGGCGTGGAACTGCCGCAGCGCTGCCAGTCTTTCAGCGAGCGAGCCTCTCAACTTCTGGAGGGGACATTGCCGGTAAGACAGTTGTCATTCTGCGCCGGCTGCTCGCACCGCGAGACCTACTGGGCCATCAAGGCGGCTTTAGCCTTGGATGGGCGGGACGGTTTTGTATCGGGAGACATCGGCTGTTACGGCCTGGCCACCGGTCCGACCGGCTATAACCTTATCAAGGCACAGCACTGCATGGGATCGGGCACCGGCATGCTCAGCGGCTTCGGCAAGCTGGAACAGTTCGGCTGGCAGCAGCCGGTGATCGCCGTTTGCGGGGATTCCACCTTTTTTCACTCGGTCATTCCGGCGCTCATCAATGCCAGGATCAACGGCAGCCGGGGGCTGTTTGTGCTCCTGGATAACACGGTGACCGCCATGACCGGAATGCAGCCCAACCCCGGCTCGGGTTTCCAAATGCAAGGCGGCGGACGTCCGACGGTCGCCCCTGAGGCCATTACCCGGGCCATTGGCCTGCCGACGGAGGTGCTCGATCCTACTCGGATAGATGACAACATCGCCACCCTCTTCCACCTTTTGCAGAAACCGGACCTGTCGGTGGCGATCTTTCGCCGTCCTTGCGTGATTCACGCCACCCGCCGGCATGGCCGCCCGGCAGAGCGGGTGTGGGTGGAACAGGAGGCATGTTGGGGCGATGCCTGTGGGTGCAACCGATTCTGCGTGCGGGTGTTGGGCTGCCCGGCCAACAAGTGGGATGAAGGGATCGGAAAAGCCTATGTTGATATGGATACGTGCAGCGCCTGCGGTCTGTGCGTTTCCCTCTGTCCGTCCGGCGCCATACGTCGGGCAGCTTCCCAGGATGGAGGCAACCAGCCATGACGGAAACAGCAGCGATGAATGTATTGATCACCGGGGTGGGCGGCCAGGGAAATGTGGTGGCGGCGCACCTGTTGGGGGTGCTGGCGCAACGCCAGGGATATCGGGCAGTGGTGGGCGAGATGTATGGCCTGTCGCAGCGGGGCGGGTCGGTGGTGAGCCATGTCAGACTCACTTTAGGAGAAACGCTGCCGCCATTGGTGTCGCAAGGCGAAGCGCACGTCATCGTTGGCCTGGAGCCGCTCGAAGCACTGCGGCAGCTCTGTCTGCTCGGCGATCGAGGAACCCGTGTGGTTGTTAACAGTCATCCTGAGGTGCCGTTGAACGTCATGACCGGCCGAACACCGGCAATGCCGGTGCATGCGATCCTCCTGGAGCTGCGCGCCCTCTCCTCCAGCGTAACGATCCTGGACGGACTGCGTCTGGCGCACCAGGCCGGGGGGGCAAAAACTCTCAATCTGGTGATGCTGGGGGCGCTCATTGGCAGCGGCTATCTGCCGCTACAGGCGGCGGGGATGGCGGGGGTGCTGGCCGGGGAATTCGACACGGATAAGGCGGCCATGAACATGACGGCCTTCGAGGCCGGTATAGCGGCAGCCAAAGCCTGACAGGGCATCTGCCTCCTCTTCCTTGCTTTTTTTCATCCGGTTCTTGCGTACTTCTCGCTCTTTCACCTACAAAGAGTGACATAGACACATCTGTGGGAATCGATCATTGCCATTCGAAAGCGTTATCTTGTCACCTCATCCCCGGTAACTTCTGTAGTATATAGATTGCCTACTGAGTGCCGATCTTGCCCGATCTTGCTATCTCCGTTAACATCCGATAATAACTTGAATTTTGATGGCTGCTTTTAGAATATCTAATTTTTCGTTTTTAATCAGTCTTTTTTATCTTCTGCCATCTGTTTTTTTACGATTTCAGCTCTCTTACAACCCCAGGAGAGATTCATTTTGCACGCCTTTTCAAAATCTTCCAGAGCTGACTCGCTATTCCGTAGTTTCATGTATATTTCTGCTCTGTGAAGAAAATAGTAAGGGATGTTGGAAAGGTATTGCATTGCAACATTCACAAACTTAAGAGCTTCATCATACTTTCCATCGTCATACATGATTCTCGACATCGCATAATTACCGGTGGGAAATCTTGGCCCCTTCTTTAGCGCTATCTGGGCCATTTCACGGGCTTTTGCCTTTTCTTTCGTGTAAAAATAAGCGAGAGACATCCCGGCGTAAGCTTCGGCGAGATCGGGATTGAGATCAAGCGCACGCCGAAAAGCGCTAAAAGCTTCGTTATAGTTTTGGACTTGCATAGCGGCATGACCTGCTAGAATATTTTCCATAGCGGTTTTGGGGCTCCGGTCCGGAAGACCAGGGGCGCGATAAAGATCCTCGCCGCTTTTATTTTCTGCCATTCGTCTTTTCAGCAGATCAGCCCTCTGACAGGCCGAAAAGTGATTCATCGTGCACGCCCGCGTATAGTCATTCAAAGCTGATTCGCCTTTCCAGAGTTTCATGTATATTTCTCCCCTGAGGAAAAAATAATGGGGAGACTTCGAATAAAATGCAATAGCCCTATTGATGGATTCAAGGGCTTGATCGTACTTTCCATCGTCATACATAATCTGAGCCATGGCTAAATGACCGGTGGGCGATTTTGGATCAATCCTTAACGCCCTATCGACCATTTCGACAGCTTTTTCCGGCTCTTTTGTCCATTGAAAGGCTAAGGACATACCGGCATAGGCCTCAGCCATATTGGGATCTATATCAAGCGCACGCCGATAGGCGTCGATAGCTTCTTTATAGTTTCCGACCTCCATAGCGGCACGAGCTTCTTTCAGATTATCCAGAGCGGTCATCTTTTTGATAATATTCTCATTCTTTGCTTGCATTTCCAGTTGGGGTGCAGCCTTATCCTTTTTAGTTGCTTGCTGTGCCTTCAAGTCGGCAAGTTCTTTTTTCAGGGATTCAAGTTGAGCCTTAATCTCTCTATTGCTTTCTGAATCCTGATTTTCTCGCATAGCCGAAATGCGCGCATTTAGATTCGATGTGTCGATTGTGGCGCGGATGGAAAGAATCAAAGCCATATTTTCCCCGGACATTTTCCATTCTTCATTGATTATTTCAACGGACATAATACCCGCCGCCAGAGAATTAATCTGATCCTTTGTTAACTTGAAATCCCTGACCTCCGAAATGCTCTCAATATAGGTCCCGGCCTTTTCCAAAGAGATCCTCTTGGCTTCCATAAGAGCAAGCGCCTTGGCGTTCTGCTTTGAATCAAGATCGCCCATGACATATTTACCTTCGGCAGTCACTACCGTCTTTTCAGCAAAAGTCGTTCCGCAAAACGTGATCAGAATAAATATTACTGAGGTAAGACCCATAATGAACGTGTTCATAATCCACCTCCATGAAATAAGGCATTCCATTTGATTCGAGTAGACTAGTTTCTCCCGATTCTACAAGTTGAGATTTGCTTTCTCCGCTTGCACTTGGATTCCCATATGTATTTAATCACATTTGTTCCCTGATATTAAAACACAAAACCCCGCCTCTTTTCAGAAACAGGGTTTCAATAATCTCTCCATGGCATCACCCTTTTTTTAAAAGGGCTCAAATTTGTTGTTAACCGATTGACTATGCCTCTTTCAAATGTGTCTCTTTGTAACCCTAATGAGTCGAGAAGTCAAGGAAACATTCTATTGATAATCATTTGAAAGCTTTTCTCTCTCCTAAAAGCTCATTTCTATTGATAACAGGAAGTACGTAAGAACCGGACGAACCCTTACTTTTTTTCCCTTATCGCCCACATCTGTTACTTCACAAGATCCGACAGAACGAGCACCGTCCAGTAAGGAAACAGCATGAGCAGAATGATCGATATGATATAAGCGGGGATGTACCAGAAGGCGCCCCGAAATACGGTTGCCAGGGAAATATCAGGGGCCATGCCGGCAACAATATAACAGCATATACCGATCGGAGGCATGATCGAACCCATGGTCGTGACGATGGTGATGACCTGGCCGAACCAGATCGGGTCGTACCCGAGCTGTACCACAAGGGGATAAAATATGGGCAGCGACACCAGCAGGAACGCCAGCGCATCCATCACACAGCCGCCGATGACGTAGCATAAAAGGATTACACACAGGAGCATCCAGCTCGGCAAGGCCAGTCCGCTGATCCATCCGGCCACCTCGTAGGGCAGCCTGGTTATTGTCAAAAAGCGGCTAAAGACCACGGCTCCCGCGACAATCATGAAGACAAGGCAGGAAATGCGGAGGGTATCGACAATAGACTTGAGAAATCCTTGCCAGGAGAGCTTCCTTCTGATGACGCAGATGGCAAGTCCGAGAGTGCAACTGGCTGCTGCTGCCTCCGTTGCCGTGACTACACCGGTGAAAAGGGCATACATGATGATGGCAAAGAGGATCAGGATGTCGATAATGTCGGGCAGGGCCTTGAAACGTTCTTTCCAGGTACTCTTGGGTCCTTTAGGCCCCCAGTCGGGATGCCGCCAGCAGATAAAGAAAACGGTGGCCGCAATAGCGATTGTCAGGATGGCGCTCGGTATGATGTTGCCAAAAAAAAGCTTCCCTATCGATTGTCCCGTGTAAAGCCCGTAAACGACGAGAACGATGCTTGGCGGGATGAGGACGCCAAGGGTCGCGCCGGCGGCCACGGAGCCGGCGTTGAGTTGGGGATGGTAATTGTATTTCTTCATCTCCGGTATGGCCACCTTGCTCATGGTCGCTGCCGTGGCGGTGTTGCTGCCGCTGATCGCTGAAAATGCCGCACAGGCCATGATCGTTGTGATTGCCAGCCCACCCTTGTAGTGGCCGAACCAGCGATATGTCGCCTGATAGAGGCCGTTGTTGTAACCCCCGTGGTGGACGAACTCGCCGACGAGGATGAACATGGGAATAACCGTGAGCCCATAGTTGGAGAAAATACTCCACATGTCGGCCCCGACCATGCCGAATGCCGCCTTGAACGAGGTCACATAGGCAAAACCCAGAAAGCCGACCAATGCCATCGTGAAGCCGGCCGGTATCTTGAACAAAAAAAGGACGGCAAACATGATCGCAATGCCGTATACGCCGACGATAGGTCCTTCCATCCCTATTCCTCCCCGGGAGACAGTTTTTTTAGAAAATCAACGAAGGCGGAGAAGCATAACAGAGCAAATCCTATCGATACGGCAAAGATGAAGGGGTGAAAAGCAATCTTCAATGTTTCCGATACTTCATGGGATTCGTATATCTTCATGCCCCAGACATAGACCTGCCAGGAGACGATCCCGAAAAATATCATGATGACAACGTCTGCCAGCGCTTCAATACAGGTCTGGATTTTTTTTGGAAATCTTTCAGTCAAGATGTCCACCACGATATGGTCCTTGTTTTTCTGGGTGAAGCCAAGGGCAAAGGCGATGACGACGGCGCCCAGGAAGGAAACAATCTCGTATGTCCCCCGGAGGGGCAAATGAAATATTCTCAGGACAACGTTTCCGGTGGCGAGAAGCATGAGGGCGAGCACGGCAATGCCGCCCAGGATCATGGATATTCTATTGAGAAGGTTGTTTATTGCTTCGAGATATTTCATCTCCCCCTCCTAACCCCGGTAAGCGGGATAAGTACGTTAACGAAATTGCTTTCTCCGTGAGAACAATTGCTAACGTACTAACCCCCATGCCCGGGTCGGGCACAACGAAGGATGAAAATCACCCCCACCCTTCCCTCCCCCCTTCGAGGGGGAGGGATAAAAGGAGAGGGGGCATTTTCATACAAAACCCACTGACAGGCGCGAGCAGGCTTCTCTGTCGATAAGAACCAACATCGGCCGGCACCGCGCCGGCTTGTCCTACTTACCGGTAAACTGTTTTTCGTACTTATCCTTGAGTTTGTAGAGATCCTGCATAACCTGAGCCCCGTTGAGCCCCGCTGCCGTTACTCTCTTGACGTAATCATCGATCATGGGTTTCATAAGGCCGGGAATCTGGGCCTTTTCGGAGGCAGGCAGGCTCAACACCTGATGGTTGTATTTCTCTTTCGACCATTTGAGGGCTTCCTTGACGTGATTGTCAACGTATGTGGCCGTCCATTCCGCCTGTTCACGCCTGAGGTCGTCAAAGACCTTCTTCACGTCGGCAGGCAGTGAATTCCACTTCTCCTGGTTCATCACCACGGCGAAGGTTACGACAAAGAGGTTCGTGTCTGTCGCATAGGGTGTATAGGCAGCAAAGTTGAAGTCTTTGAGTATCTCCATGGAAGAGACTACCCCTTTGACCACACCTTTCTGCAATGCTTCCGGGGTTTCCGACTGAGGCATCGCAATCGGAATGCCGCCCAGTCTCTTTACCGCTTCTGCACCCGTGCCCGATACCCGCAGCTCCATCCCTTTCAGGTCTTTCAGTGAGTTTACCGGCTTGGACGTCATGAAATCAGCCGGCGGGCAGGTAAAGAGGGTGAGAAGTTTTACTTTTTCAAATTCTTTCGGATATTTTTCGATAAGGTCGTAAAGAGCAAGGCTGGCGGCCTTGGCGCTCGTGAAGCCGATAGGCAGGTCGACGGCTTCGGAAACAAGGAAGCGGCCTGGCTGGTAGCTCATGGCGAAGTTGCCGATGTCGGCCGTGCCGGTAATAACGCCGTCAAAGATGTTTTTTGCGGGAAGGAGTGTGCCGCCCGGGAAGGTCTGCACCTTCACCGCGCCTTTGGTCCTTTGTTCCACCTCTTTGGCCCACCTTTCCATCTGAACACTGGGAAATGTCGAGGCCGGCGGAAAATTGGCATAGGTCAGCTTTATCTCACTCCATACGCTTCCGGGAAGAACGACGTGTGCGCCTAAAATAAAGAGAAACGCTAAAAGAATCGGCAAACTTTTTTTGGCCTTCATAATAATCCCCCCTTGTTGTTTATTGCGACCTTCGTGAGGCCGTCCTGTTTTTTGACACTCCCTGACCCCGATAAACGGGACAAGCGCGTTAACGAAATTATTTTCTGCCGGAAAAACGCAGAAAATAACTTCTAACATACTAAATTCGACCTTGACAAAATATTTTTCTATACTTGACCATTTTGATGGCGGTAAGTATACTGTGACCATTATGTATGTCAACATAAAATAACACAAAAAATAACACCAGAAGTATCGTGAAGAAAAATCTTACGATTCTTTGTTTCAATAATATCAAAATTATAGAGGAGGGTGACATGGAGATCTTTAAAGAAATGACCATGCTGTCCCTGGAGCAGGCAACGGTGCTGCCTTACCTCAGCTACCGGCTGGCTATGGACGGCATCCGGGTGATACGGCTGGAACACCCGGTATATGGAGATCCCAATCGGATGATCGGGGAGAACAGGCTGGGAGAAGAGCGGATGAATACCTATTTCATGGCGATAAACGCCGGGAAAGAAGC
>Ga0315286_10001501_pt1 | contig 21138 bp, 17 predicted proteins | sample YL17G10_0_MG_FD_205038 | JGI IMG/M metagenome (GOLD analysis project Ga0315286, IMG submission 205038) | Sediment microbial communities from Yellowstone Lake, YNP, Wyoming, USA - YL17G10_0 | ecosystem: Environmental > Aquatic > Freshwater > Lake > Sediment | place: USA: Wyoming | collected... | reverse complement strand
TTCGTCTTGATGCGGGTAGACGGCATCTTCACCGCCACTACAATTTCGCCGAGTCCCTCGTTGAGACAGCGATCAGGTTGTTACACCATTCGTGCGCGTGGGAACTTACCCCACAAGGAATTTCGCTCTAGATTGTTACCTTCTTAAAATTTCCGGAAGGGGCCGGTCATTTCTGCCGGCCTCTCTATATCGCTATAGAGTACGGACTGTATCTTATCCTAATATTATTTAGAATCCTGGCGTACAGTCTCTGAGGAAACTAATATGCGGGATGGTTTCTTGCGGTTCATTTTCTGGGAAAGTTTTGCAATTTCTATTATTCCATTCATCGTAAGATGCTTTTGTGCAGCAATCATGACCATCGCTTGTTTGAATATCTCAAAGTCGATTTTCTTAGCTGTCCTAAGCTTATTCTCATTAAAGAAAGGAACAATTCTATCTCTCAAGTCATCCAGTGATCTTACACAATACCTGTAGAGATTTTCTTTATGGTTATCATATCGTTTATTAACAAATATGTTGCCACATCCAAAGAAATCTCTTATTGTTTTAAGAACGCTGAGGCTCTTTTCTCCTTGCGTTACTACAAACTCTGGGAAAACTTGCCATCCCAATTTTGTATGTGGAGATTTTTGTATCGAGACAGAAAAACAACCTTCTCCATCAACGAAACCTACAATCCATCCCTCAATATTTAGTCTTTCCTGCTGATTATCTGCACTCATGCATTTTCACCTTTACTATATTGTACTACAAAATAGTTAGTAACGGTAGCATAAGATACTCAGACTTTCCAGCATATAGCCAGGTTTTACTAAGGCTAGTTTTAAGTTAACCTTAGGACCGTTATAGTTACGGCCGCCGTTTACTGGGGCTTCGGTTCACCGCTTCGACAGGATTGCTCCTTACTGACAGATTCCCTTAACCTTCCAGCACTGGGCAGGTGTCACTCCATATACGTCCTCTTTCGAGTTTGCATAGAGATGTGTTTTTGCTAAACAGTCACCCGATCCACTTTACTGAGACCCTTACGTCTTACGACGAAGGGCACCGCTTGTTGCTAACTTACGCGGCTAGTTTGCCGAGTTCCTTAACGAGGGTTATCTCGATCGCCTTACCATATTCTGGTGGTCTACCTGTGTCGGATTCCGGTACGTGTGACCTGTTCACTCCTTCCTATGCTTTTCTCGGCAGTATGGTCTTAGTTCACTTCCCCATCGGAAACCTCAGGGTCCCCTCCTTCGATCACTCGAAGAAGAACGCAGACATCCAACACTGCGCAGCACTAGTCCTCCTGCGTCACACAGGAAGTGATAACGCAAACAAGTCAGTAACTGAATATTAACAGTTCATCCATCGCTTACGCCTATTGGCCTCAGCTTAGGCACGACTAACCCTAGGTGGATTAACCTTCCCCAGGAAACCTTCGACTTTCGGCGTGTCTGTTTCTCGCAGACATGTTCGCTACTCATTCCGACATAATCCCTTGTCTAACGTCCACGGCTCCTCACGGTACCGCTTCAACCGATAGACAATGCTCCCCTACCGCTCTCCCGCTTGCGCGGACGAACCCACAGCTTCGGTGATAAGCTTGATCCCCGTTCATTTTCGGCGCAAAATCGCTCGGCCAGTGAGCTGTTACGCACTCTTTAAATGGTGGCTGCCTCTGAGCCAACATCCTGGCTGTCAGAGCGAATTCACATCCTTTACAACTTAGCTTATCCTTAGGGACCTTAGCTGGTGGTCTGGGCTGATTCCCTTTTGACGCCGGAGCTTGGCCCCCAGCGTCTTACTCCTCAGATAGTCATTATAGTATTCGGAGTTTGGTTGGACTCAGCAAGTCGGTAGACTCCCGTAGTCCATTCAGCACTCTACCCCTATAATGTAGTTTCTGAAGGCGAACCCTAGAATTGTTTCGGGGAGAACCAGCAATTTCTGAGTTTGTTTAGTCTTTCGCTCCAACCCACAAGTCATCCCACAGTTTTTCAACACTGAAGGGTTCGGACGTCCATCCAGATTTCTCTGAACTTCCCCCTGCTCATGGGTAGATCACTCAGCTTCGGGTCTATTATTGCAAGCTAAATCGCCCTGTTAGGACTCGGTTTCCCTACGCCTCCGTCCGGCACTGTTAATGACGGACTTAAACTCGCTTACAATAATAACTCGTCGGACCATTATGCAAAAGGTACGCTGTCAGCCATCCTCACGCTTGCGCATGAGTATAGGCCTCCAACCGCTTTGTAGGTCTATGATTTTAGGTTCTATTTCACTCCCCTCCCGGGGTTCTTTTCAACTTTCCCTCACGGTACTTGTGCACTATCGGTTTAGGTGTAGTATTTAGCCTTAGACCGTGGTCGGCCCAGATTCCCACAGGATTCCCCGTGTCCCGTGGTACTTGGGATACCCCTAGGCGTCTTGGGAATTTTGCATACGAGGCTTTCACTCTCTCTGGCATACCTTTCCAGGTATTTCCGCTATCCCCTCAACTACCATATCGAGGTCCCACAACCCTCAGCCCTTCTTGCGAAAGGCTAAGTTTAGGCTCATCCCTTTTCGTTCGCCACTACTGGGGGAATCTCTTTAGATTTCTCTTCCTCAGCTTACTTAGATGTTTCAATTCGTCTGGTTCGCCCTCTACGACTATGTATTCATCGCAGAGTTAACCGTATCTCTACGGCTAGGGTTGCCCCATTCGGAGATCTCCGGATTAAAGCCTGTTTGCGGCTACCCGGAGCATATCGCTGCTTACCGCGTCCTTCATCGCCTCACCTAACCAAGTCATCCGTGCATAGACCCTTTGTAGCTTGACCAATTATCGATAACTCTCGGTTATAAATTGTAGTTCTACCTTAATTATGAAGTTGTCAAAGAGCATAATGAGCTTTCAGCTTCGGGAAGAAGATCTCCCTAAGACATGCGAAAGCACTAGTAATCTATTATGCTTATTAAATTTTCAAAAAGAACGATAATCTAAGTGGAGCTGAGGAGGATCGAACTCCTGACCTCATGCTTGCAAAGCACGCGCTCTCCCAGCTGAGCTACAGCCCCTGTCAGTCGATAGTCACGCTCGGCTTACGCCTCGCTTTAGTTCGTAGTCTTTAGTTCCGACTATTAACTATGAACTATCAACTATTAACTCAATCAGTCGATAGTCACGCTCGGCTTACGCCTCGCTTTAGTTCGTAGTTTTTAGTTTTAACTATTAACTACGAACTACCAACTATTAACTAAAATGGGCCCAAGTGGACTCGAACCACTGACCCCAGTCTTATCAGGGCTGTGCTCTAACCAGCTGAGCTATGGGCCCGAATTACAGTGCAATGCTTCATGTGTAATGTGTAATGCCCTGATTCATTACACTATAATTTACACGTTACACAATAAATCGGAAGCCCTCTCACTCATATTTTTTTGCTGGAGAGATGCTCCCTTAAAAATTAAAAATAGCCAAGCCCGTCTCCTTAAGAGACAGTTTCAGTCTAAACCTGTCTACGGATTGCTCCGGACTTTAGGTCTGGCTGACAATCCTAATTTTCTTCGTGAGAAAAAAATTAGAAAGGAGGTGATCCAGCCGCACCTTCCGGTACGGCTACCTTGTTACGACTTAGCGCCAGTCACTGATTTTACCTTAGGCCCCAATTGCTTGGAGATTTTAGGTACCCTCAGCTCCCATCGCTTGACGGGCGGTGTGTACAAGGCCCGGGAACGTATTCACGGCGGCGTAGCTGATCCGCCATTACTAGCGATTCCGGCTTCATGAGGTCGGGTTGCAGACCTCAATCTGAACTGGGCCCACTTTTTTGCGATTAGCTCCACCTTACGGTTTGGCAACGCTTTGTAGTGGGCATTGTAACACGTGTGTAGCCCAAGGCATAAAGGCCATACGGACTTGACGTCATCCCCACCTTCCTTTCGGTTATCCCGAGCAGTCTCCTTAGAGTGCCTTTCTCTGCCTTGCGGCTTTGAAAGTAGCAACTAAGGACGAGGGTTACGCTCGTTGCGGGACTTAACCCAACATCTCACGACACGAGCTGACGACAGCCATGTAGCACCTGTGCAGGTTCCTGACTTGACAGGTCTTCCACGTTTCCGCTTCATACTTCCTGCATGTCAAGCCTTGGTGAGGTTCTTCGCGTAGCATCGAATTGAACCACATGTTCCACCGCTTGTGCGGGCCCCCGTCAATTCCTTTGAGTTTTAACCTTGCGGTCGTAGTCTTCAGGTGGAGTACTTAACAGGTTACCTTACGGCGCTGAAGGTCTAACCCCCAACACCTAGTACTCATCGTTTACGGCTAGGACTACCAGGGTATCTAATCCTGTTTGCTCCCCTAGCTTTCGCAGCTCAGCGTCAGGGATTGGCCAGAGAGCCGCTTTCGCCACGGGTGTTCCTCCCGATATCTACAGATTTCACCCTTACACCGGGAATTCCGCTCTCCCCTTCAATCCTCAAGCCATGTAGTTTTGAAGGCAGTTCTCTGATTGAGTCAGAGGATTTCACCTTCAACTTGCTTGGCCGCCTACCTGCCCTTTACACCCAGTAAATCCGAGTAACGCTCGCCACCTCCGTATTACCGCGGCTGCTGGCACGGAGTTAGCCGTGGCTTCTTCTCTGGGTACCGTCAGTTCCCCGATTACTCGGGTAAGTTTCTTCCCCATCGAAAGAGGTTTACAATCCGAAAACCTTCATCCCTCACGCGGCGTCGCATAGTCAGACTTTCGTCCATTGCTAAATATTCTCGACTGCAGCCTCCCGTAGGAGTCGGGGCAGTGTCTCAGTCCCCGTGTGGGTGACCACCCTCTCAGGCCACCTACCCGTCAAAAGCCTTGGTAGGCCATTACCCTACCAACTAGCTGATAGGACGTGAGCCCATCTTTATGCAATCCCTTGCGGGACCTTTACCTATTCCCCCTTATGAGGGAATAGACACATCAAGTATTACCCTTACTTTCGCGAGGTTATCCTCGGCATAAAGGTAGGTTACTCACGTATTAAACACCCGTTTGCCGCTATATCTCAGGACGAATTGCCATCTGCCTTGCGGCTTCAAACTCTCCGCCCTAAGTATCGCTCGACTTGCATGCCTAATCCACGCCGCCAGCGTTCACTCTGAGCCAGGATCAAACTCTCCAAAAATCTAGAAAGTTTATATGATAATGGCTCTATTATTTACTTATTTTGTTACCTCTCATTAGACTCTGATCATTATGATCGGGGTCTGTTTGCTTGGCTATTTTGTCAAAGAACAAAAAAAGCGTCCCGACAGATACCGGGACGCTTTTAAGATCTAAATCCGAAAGCGCCTTCGCGTCGGAAAATTTAATTACCCAAATTTGTCAATTCCTCTTTGCATATTCACAGGAATTTAAGTATAGCGCAAAAACGTGAATTGTCAAGGGAAAACATTTATACCATTGAATCACATTTCTGTCAAGATATTTTTTTAGATAGAGCTATAACTTACGGAAGTTTAATTAGTTTAGCGCAAGGAGGCAAAACAGTAGCGGCCCGTTTTTTAACCGTCATACGAACAAGAATAAATAACTTTTTCCCAATCAGGTCCGCTACACCCGTTTCCCAAATCACCAGAACTTGACTGTCGAAAAAGGGTCCAGCCGGGTTTGCATCCAGCTCCAGCCTGAAACATACTATAAAAACACAAGGGGTCATTGCTGCTGGTCCCCGCCTTGCAAACACCGGGAGCTGCGGCCGAACAACTGCAGGTTGTCCAGCCGGAGCCACAGCCAAGACTGGAATATCCAACCGTCACCCGTCCGGCTACCATGCCTACTGACAGCGGCGCCACACCCTGCCAGGTCGTGCCATCGCAAAATTCGATGTTCTTGGAAGTGGAATTATATTTTACTGACCCCTCGCCATCAACATCACAGGTTGTTTCGTTAGTTGTCACCATACCTCCTCCGCCCCTTCTGCCCATCGGAACAAACTGAGAGCCGTTGTGGACCATAACCTCATTAGACGTTTCATTAAAAAACATAACCCCCCCCTTTTTACTGTCGGGCCAGTGGGCTCCGGGCTGGGAAACAATTCCAGATTTCGATACACTCCGTATGGCGATGGATAATAAGTGGTGATTGTGATTGTTTCATTGCCGAACTGGGCAAAACAGCCCAGTGGAAAACTAAGACAAATAAAAAACAATATAAGTTTCGACAGCCTATACATGCTTTTATCCCTTTTAATCTCTGCTTGCCGCAAATTAAAAAACAATTCTGACCCCGTTTTTGCTAATAACAGCCTATCTGAATTCGTTTACTACGATGCGCTCCACAACTGTCAGATACACAGTCATAAGGGTAATGATCTCTCTCTGTCGCACTACAGATATTTATAGGACAATCACTTTCAGTCCACGCAGTCCCCCCACATATAAAATGCTCTTCAAATCTTTTTGGACCCCAAGGCTTGTCGGCACGCAGGCAACAATGATCCGCCACCGATCCTTCGCACGCTGAAAACCACTTATACTGTGTCCATCCTTCGGGACAGTCTTCACCGTCAAAACGGCAGAGATTTAAAAAACCGTCACTCGCTACAACTTTTCCTTTTAAATCTGTGCATTCTTGTTCGCTGTGCGCAGAGTTTACCAGGCCTGTCTTGGCTGGATCAGAACCGCCCATAGGCTTCCATTTTTCCGTTTCGTTTATATAGATCAACACCTTCCCCTGTGTTTGGTTAAAGTACATGACCCCGGGAGCAACCCCTACAGTAGGCTCTTCACTGGGATATAACTGCAGATTGCGATAGACCCCGTAGGGAGATGGATAATACGTCGTGATTGTGATGGTTTCATTGCCGAACTGGGCAAAACAATCTATTTTAAATAATAATAAAAGGCCAAAAAACATCAAGCTTACTTTATGCACGAAAAACTCCTTTCGAATTCCCATTGCTTAAAAAAAACAATTCTGACCCCGTTTTTGTTAAGCATTTTCCCTTTCTTTCAATTGGGGACACTTTTCTTAAAGCTGCATTTAGGCTCGACGGTCGAGAAGTGTCCCCGCCGGGCTCGAAAAACAATTCTGACCCCGTTTTTTTATTTGCCGCCGATCAGCTCTGTAATCTTAAAGATGGGGAGGAACAAGGCTATTACAATGCCGCCGATGATTACGCCTAAAAATGCGATGACAAGCGGTTCGATAAGGCTCGTCATGCCCGTGACCGCGGCATCCACCTGGTCGTCGTAGAAATCGGCTATTTTTGTAAGCATCTTCTCAAGCTGGCCTGTCTGCTCGCCTACTCCTATCATGCGGCAGACCAGCGGCGGGAAGACCTTGCTTTTTGACAAAGGCGTAGCAATGGGTTCGCCGTCGCGGACTGCTGTACGACAGTTGCCTATAGCCTGTTCAACGACTTTATTGCCGGATGTCTTGCCGACTATTTCAAGGGCGTTTAAAACAGCTACGCCGCTTTTTACCAGAGTCGAAAAAGTCCTTGAAAATTTCGCCACTGCTACTTTCTGGAACAAGGTCCCTAAAACAGGCAATTTAAGTTGTGCAGAATCAAAATTAAAACGGCCCTTTGGAGTGCTTATATATTTCTTAAAAGCTATGCTAAAAAAGACCAGAAAGATGACCGTAAAAAGAAAATATTTTCTGACCAGCTCGCTTATGCCTATAAGGATCACGGTAGGCAAGGGCAATCGGCCGCCGAGCATATCGAATATTCCCTTAAAAGTAGGAACTACTTTTAATAAAAGTACCGCGGTAATCAATACCGCCATTATCATGACCACCGCAGGATACACAAGGCTTGATTTGACTTTTCTCTGAAGAGAAGCTGTTTTTTCCAGGTAAGATGCAAGGCGGTCCAATACTGCATCAAGCATGCCTGAGGCCTCTCCTGCGCGGCTCATGTTTATGAAAAGTTCCGAAAAAACGGTAGGATGTTTTGAAAGGGCATCGCAGAAACTCATGCCGGCTTCGATGTCCTGGCGCACTGTCACGACAACGTTTTTCAGGCTCCTGTTGTCGATCTGTTCGGATAATATGCCCAGCGCCTGCACCAAAGGGATACCTGCGTCTATCATAGTCGCAAGCTGCCTTGAAAAAACCACAAGGTCTTCAAGTTTGATCTTTGCGCCTTTGGCCTTGAAACCTCTTGTTTTTACAACGACCACAGTCAACACTACCAGGGATTTATTATGCAGGATGTTTGCCGCTTCAGTCTCGTTTGGCGCTTCTACTACTCCCACCACTGACCGGCCGTTAAAATCCTTGGCCGTATATTGAAAAGTAGCCATGTTTTAATATACCTCCTGTTATAAAATATTGACCCTATTGGATTCTTTTATTTATCTGCTGCGTCATTCGGTCAGGGCAACCCGGAATCAGAATGTCAGAGTTCGTGTACTATCCTTAAAAAAGCCTTGACGAGCTGAGGATCGAACTGAGTGCCGGAATTCTTTTCTATCTCGGATATAGCTTCATCTTTTGTTAAAGGGATCATCCTGTACGAACGCGCTGTTACCATGGAATCATAGGCATCTGCAAGGTGCAGTATCCTGGCTCCGAGCAAAATGCTTTCCCCGCTTTTTCCTGCGGGGTATCCCCTTCCGTCGAAATGCTCGTGGTGCTGCCTGACTAATTCTATCACGTCGCTAAGGAAAGTCAAAGGCTCTAATATCTGGGCGCCTGTCTGCGGGTGGCGCTTTATATGCTCCCATTCTTCCGGGGTCAAACTGCCTGGCTTGGTCAGTATGCTGTCGGAAATCCCTATTTTACCCAGGTCATGCAGTTCGGCTGCCTCCCTTATGATTTCGATCTCTTTGACCGTTAGCCGCATTTCCTGGGCTATCATGACCGCATATTTGGAGACGTTCTCCGAATGGCTGTGGGTATAGTGGTCTCTCGCATCGATTGCCTGTGCCAGCGCCCTGATCGTGCGCATGTAAGTAGAGCGCAGGTCTTCATACAATCTGGCGAGGTTTCTGGTCGATTCCTCTATCCTTTTGGCCAAAAGGATATTCTGTTTCTGCAGGGAACTGTTCTGTTCTTTCAGGATCGAAACGACCCTGTGCTGCGACACCAGGGTCACGCGCAGTTCAATCGCCTTTCTTGTCACAAACAAAAGCCTTTCAAGATTTATCGGCCTTGAAAAAACCTCATAGACCCCTAAACGGGACGACTGTTCGAGTAATTCGGGCCTGTTTTGTTCGGAATATAATAATATGACGCAGTCAGGATCTAAAGCTTTTAAGTCTTTAATAAATTTCAGACCTTCGCAATCAGGCAATCCGAATTTTGATATTACCAGATCAAAATTATTGCCTTTAAAAGACTCTATTGCCCCAACAGCTGTGTTTTGCGGGTCGATGGAATACCCGCCGTCAATAATCAACTGCTCCATAAGGTATCTTGAGACTTCCTCATTGTCAATAGCCAGTAAAATCCTGTTGTTGACGGTCATGGCAAAGCTACTCCTCTGTAGTGACCCTTATCGCCTCTTCTATTGTGATAGTGCCTTCTTTGACTTTTAGATACGCGTCGTCGCGCAACGTCCTCATCCCTAGTTTACCGATAGCATATTCCTTTATCTCGTCGAGAGACCGTTTTTTCATGATCATCTCGCGGATAAAATCGTTTATAATTATCGCCTCAAGGATCGCTATCCTGCCGTAAATACCGGTGTTGTTACAGTATTTACAGCCTTCGGCGTTGTAAAAAACGGTGTTTTCTGCAAGGAAGCCTATTTTTTTAAGAAGGAATTCGTCAGGCGCTTCTACGGGTTTTTTGCATTTCGGGCAGAGCCTGCGGCAAAGCCTCTGCGCACAAAGCATGATAAGGCTGGTAGCCACTAAAAAAGGCTCAACTCCCATATCTACAAGTCGCGTGATGCTTGAGAGCGCATCGTTAGTGTGCAGCGTAGAAAGGAACATCTGTCCGGTCAAAGACGCTTTTACGGCGATATCCGCGGTCTCTGAATCCCTGATCTCTCCTATCATTATGACATCCGGGCTCTGCCTGAGGACCGAACGAAGCCCTGAAGCAAAATCAAGCCCTATATCAGGCCTGACCTGGATCTGGGTTATGCCTTCGATCTGATATTCCACCGGGTCTTCGAGCGTAATGATGTTTTTTTCAGGCGTATTCATCTGGTTCAAAACCGAATAAAGTGTCGTGGATTTGCCCGAGCCGGTAGGCCCTGTAACAAGTATCATGCCGAAAGGTTTGGCAATAGCCTCTTTGAATATCCTGTGAGGCTCCAGAGAAAAGCCCAGTTTATCCAGGCCTATGGAAAGATTGCCTTTATCTAGCACTCTGAGGACAAACTTCTGGCCAAAAGTCGTCGGAAGGCTTGACACGCGGAAATCGACCTCTTTACCTTCGAATTTTACCTTGAACCTGCCGTCCTGGGGCACACGGCTTTCAGTAATGTTCAGGTTTGAGATGATCTTAAGCCTGGCAGTTATCGCATTCTGGTTTTTCTTGGGGAGTTTGATGATATCGTGCAAAGCTCCGTCGATCCTGTACCGGATGCGCAGACCGTCGATCTCAGGCTCGATGTGCAAGTCAGAAGCCCTTTTTTTCAACGCCTCTGTCAGCATCAGATCCACGATTTTTACTATAAGCGGCTTTTCGCTTTCTTTTAAGACGCTCGAAAGCTCTATCTCCTCGCTTTTCAAGAGTTCCACTTCAAGTTTATCTTCGGCATGCAGGTCAAAATCTTCCTTTAATATTTGATCCATGTTTTTTTCGCCGCTCCCATACTGAGATTCAATAGCCTTCAGGATTTCTTCCTCCGGGCTTAAAACAATATCTATCTCGCAGCCTGTGATTATGCGCAGATCATCTATTGCAAAGATGTTTAAAGGGTCTGCGATGGCTACGGTAATGGTCTTTCCCATCTTGGAAAGAGGCACGACATTATATTGCACTGCCAGATGCTTAGGTATAAATCCGATTATTTCCTTGTCGAACCTGTATTTCGTAAGGTGAAGGGTGGGCACATACAGCCTGTTCGATAAAAGAGAAAGCAATTCCTCTTCGGAAATGATCTTTTCTTCCACGAGGACCCTGCGCAGAGAAATCCTCTTTTTTTTCTGGATCTCAATGGCATTGTCAAGCTGTTGTTGCGTAACCAGCTTATTTTGTATTAAAATCTCTATAAGGTTTTCTTTTAATGACTTCATATTAATCGTCCGGCGAAGTAATTCTTAATACTTCTTCGAGGGTCGTAAGGCCGGCAAGCGCGGCGCGTATGCCGTCTTCTCTCAATGTCTTCATCCCTTCTTTGCATGCCTGCTGTTTGATGATGTGCTCCTGCGCCCTGTCCAGGATCATCTCTCTTACAGTCGAGGTCAAAACAAGGACTTCGGAGATTCCCACCCTCCCGCTGTAGCCCGTATTAAGGCACCTGCCGCAACCCCGTCCTCTAAAAAATTTATGTTTTTGAGATTTATCAAATTTGAGCTTCAGGTTGTCTATGACCTCGTTATCAAGCTCGTATTCCTCCTTACAATGGCTGCATATCTTTCTCACGAGCCTCTGGGCGACTATGCATATTATGGAGGCATTGATCATATAAGGCTCGATCCCCATATTTACAAGGCGCACTATGGAACCGCATGCGGTAGTAGTATGTAAAGTCGAAAGGACCAGATGGCCTGTCAAAGCGCTTTTAATGGCTATGTCAACCGTTTCTAAATCTCTTATCTCGCCGATCATAATCACATTGGGGTCCTGCCTCAAAATCGCGCGAAGGGCACCGGCAAATGTCAGTCCCACTTCCGTCCTTACCGTGACCTGGTTGATCCCTTCCAACTGGTACTCAACAGGGTCTTCGACAGTCACTATGTTTTTTTCCGGGCTGTCCACGAATTTGATCATGGCATAAAGCGTCGTTGTCTTGCCGGAACCAGTGGGGCCGCAAACAAGCATCATGCCGTGCGGAAGCCTTGATAACTTTCTTAAAAGATCGACTGCCTCCTGGCCAAAACCCAGTTTTTCTATGTCAAGCGTAGCCTGGGATTTATCCAAAATCCGTATTGCCACCTTTTCGCCGAAACTGGACGGCAGTATGGATATGCGGAAATCCACTTCTTTGCCTGATACCCTGGCCTTGAACCTTCCGTCTTGAGGCAATCTGTGCTCAGCGATATTAAGCTCGGACATTACTTTGATGCGCGAGACTATCGAGGCATGCATGTTCTTCGGAGGGCTCTTCTCTTCCTGCAGGACTCCGTCGATCCGGAAACGCACCCTGATTCTTTTTTCAAAAGGTTCGATCAGTATGTCTGAGGAGCGTTTTTTGACCGCTTCATCGAGGATCAAATCAGTGATCTTTACTACCGGGGCATCCTGGCTGATCAATCCCAGCTCCTGGGCATTCGGAAGGGATTCTTTTTCTTCCCTGATCAATTCTATGGAAGAAGAGGACATCTCTTTGACCAGGTCCCCTATTATCTCGTGGGTGTTATCCGGGAAAAAAGCATCTATCGCGGCTATTATATCCTGGCTTGAAGAAATAATAGGGTTTATCTTATATCCGGTCAGCGACTCCACGTGGTCTATAGCAAAGATATTGAGAGGATCCGCCATGGCCAGCGTAACGACATCGCCTATTTTTGAAACAGGTATTATCTGATAATGCCTTGCGATATTGACGGGAATGATCTTTACGATATCCTGGTTCAGCCTGAAGCGTTTCAGATCGATCAAAGGGAAATTCAACCCTTCGCTCAAAGCCGAGATAAGCTCGTTTTCTTTTACGAACTTTAAATTTATGATTATTTCGCTGAGCTTTCCGCCCTTTTCTTTTTGGATCTTTAAAGCCTGTTCTAATTGTTCGGGGGTGAGGATCTTATTTTTGATGAGTATTTCTGTGAGGCGGTCTTTTAAGGAAACCATTGATTTAAAATTGTCTAAAGCCAGGCTGACTTTGGCTTTATACTTTATAATATTTATCTATCGCAACCCTTATATCAGAGGAAGTGGTTACAAATATCTGTACATTACAACGGGATATCTGCTCTATTTCCTCGACTGCCTTGGTGTTGAGGGGATTTGACATCGCAATAGTAAGGTTGTTGCCGATCTTATCTATGGGTATGACCATATAAAACCTGGCTGTTTTTTGAGGGATAAGGTTTACGATTTCAGGTGATATATCGTAATTGGCCAGGGGCAGATAAGGAAAGCCGTATTGAACGGTTATAGACTGAGCAATGTCTTCTTCCTTCGCAAAGCCGAGGTCTATTAAAATCTCTCCGATGAGGCCGCCTTTTTGCTTTTGGACTGCGAGGGCCTTATCGAGCTGCTGCTGTCCGATGACTCCCAAATCGATCAGCAGTTCTCCTAACTGTTTGGCAATAATCCTCTTTGGCATAATGAAAATCTCTGAATAATATTTTTTGAGTTAAATTATTATACCTTCTATGTTGTTTTTAGGCAACAGATTTGTTAAAACAGCCGGGGATTATAACGGCCGATCCCCTATTTTAGGGTTTTCTGATATTCAGCTGTCAGTTCCTGCCTGCTGACCCCTAGATCCAGAAAATCCCAGGCTAGGATCTCATCAATAGTCTTTTCTTTAATATAAAAATCCGCGTCAAGACCGCATTCCCTGAAGCTTTCCTCCCATTTTTGAAAGTCAAAATGCTCGTCCCATCCGTCTAATCTGCAGCCCTTTTCAAACGCCCTCCTTATGCATGGGCTTAGCCTTCTATCTCCGCGCGCCATCACGCCTTCGATAAAACTCATGAAACGGTTGTGAAAAGACATATTAAGCTTGCGGTTTCTGCATCTGTCTCTTAAATGATCCTGCCTCTTCCTGATCTCTTCCAGATCAAGCATTGCTGCCCACTGTAACGGGGTGTGCGGTTTCGGGATAAGCGTGTTTACGCTGATATTTACCTGGGCAGGGCTGTTTTTTATCTTTCTCCTCAATTCAGAGACGTCTTTCGAAAAATTTATTATCGCGTCTAAATCGGATTCCGCTTCATGCGGCAGGCCGATCATGAAATAAAGCTTTACATGCTGGTAACCCGATGAATATGCGTCAGAGAGCGTCTTTAAAAAATCTGCCATATTGAAATTTTTGCCTATTGCAAGCCTCAAATCCTCGCTTGCAGATTCAGGGGCAAAAGTAAGGCTGGTTTTTTTGACTGTAGCTATAAGTTGTGCTGCCTCTCCAAGGCCGCTTTTCGGTCTTATGGAAGGAAGTGACACGCTGATGCCCTTATCCTTGAATCCTGCTAAAAGAGGCGCAAGAAGTTGAGCTAACCAGGGATAATCGCTTACGGATAATCCTAACAGGGATATCTCCTCATAACCTGTTTTAGCGCAGACATCCTGAGCCAAAGATATAATCGACTCGGGGTTCCTGTACCTAAGGGGAAAATACTGGCTTCGAGCCTGGCAGAAGCGGCATCTGTTAGGACAACCGCGCATTACCTCAATAGTAATCCTGTCATGGACGATCTGTATATACGGCACAAGCCATTGCAGAGGGAAATCAGCGCTGTTCAAATCGCTCACTATCCTTTTGCTCACTTTAAGAGGCACATCATCCTGCACCGGCTTAAATTCCGCTATTTTTCCGTCCTGGCAATATTTGACCGAATATAAGGACGGCACGTAAACCCCGCTTATCTGTGCAAACTTTAAAAGCAGCTCTTTTTTGCTGATCTTATTATTCTTATATTTTGATTTGGTTTGGCGGTACAGATCCAGGATCTCCGAGATGACCTCTTCGGCTTCGCCCAGCACGAACAAGTCAAAAAACTCATGCATGGGTTCCGGATTCAAAACGCAAGGCCCTCCTCCTATGACTAAAGGGAAACTTTCATCGCGCTCGCTTGAGTTCAAAGGGATAACTCCCAGATCAAGCATATTCAGGACATTCGTGTAACAGAGCTCAAATCCCAGAGAGAAACCAATGATATCAAAATCCTTTAATCTTCTTTGGGATTCCAGGGAGACAAGACTAAGGCTGTTATCGCGCAATGCTTTTTCCATGTCAGAATCCGGGGCAAAAAACCTCTCGCAGGAGGCGTCTTCAATCTTGTTTATGATATCGTATAATATCCTTATGCCCAGATTGCTCATTCCGACTTCATAAAGATCAGGAAAACACAATGCGAACTTGATATCTGCCTTGTCAAAGTCCTTTTTGCAGACGTTCCATTCCTTGCCGATGTAGCGGGCAGGTTTGCGGACTCCCAGTAAAATATTATCGTTCATCATAGTAATATTTAGGTTTTTGCTTCCGCGTGCTGAAATTTTTTGCCGTCTGCTGCGGTTTACTCCTAGCTTCCGCCAGTAGACTAACGCTGACTTTTCGTGCTTCCGCTCGTCGTAATCCCTTGCAGACTTCTGCCAAAAATTTTCTAATGCACGCTCCAGCAAAAACCTAAATTCTCCAGCGAAAGTATAACAATCTTCTATAACAATGCATCTGTCGGATTTGCGAGCGAATGTCGATTTTAGCCAAAGCAGCTTTCGGATTTGAGGGAATCCCGATGGAGCGAAGCGACAATATCGGGACGGCGAAGCTGTTTGAGGAGCATTTGCTAGAGCAAATGCTCCGAGTTCTGCAGCCGCCGAAAAGACGAAAGACCTTTGGCGTGCCCCCTGGATTTTAAGAATCGTGGGGCAAAATCGACTTGAGCGAGAAAACCGACAGAGGCATTAATCTGAGCACACGGCAAAAATTTTAGAGCATGGTGAAAGCAAGACCTAAAATACCGCACGGGTCTTGTTGATGTTCGCGAGTATTCCCAGAGACAAAAACGTGACAAATACCGATGAGCCTCCGTAACTCATAAGCGGCAGAGGCAAGCCGACAACAGGGGCAAGCCCCAGGTTCATGGCAATATTGACGAATATCTGTATGCAAAGCATAAGGCAGATGCCCAAAGCTGAAAATTTTCCGAAAGGATCCGCTGTTTTCCCGGCTATAGCCAGCCCCTGCCTTATTAAGACAAAATATAACGATAATAAAACCAGAGACCCCAAAAGCCCCCATTCTTCTGCAAATGTGGCAAAAATAAAATCCGTGTGGGACTCCGGCAAAAAATGCAGCTGGCTCTGGGTGCCTGAAAGCCAGCCCTTTCCCAGGAAACCGCCCGAGCCTATGGCTATCTTTGACTGTATGATCGTGTAACCCGCGCCCAATGGATCGATGTTGGGATTTAAAAAAACCAGTATCCTTTCCTTCTGATATCCCCTTAAAAAATTCCAGGCCAGAGGCGCAGCAAACCCGAGAATGACCAGGACTATCAGAAGGTAGCGTAGCTTTATGTTGCTCAAATAAAGCATCACGAAGAATATCAGAAATATTATCGTGCCGCTTCCGAAATCAGGCTGTTCTACGATGAGGGCTATCGGCACGGCTACGAATATAAAGGGCAGGATGAAAGCGCGTAAAAATCCCAGCCTGCTTGCCCTGAGAGACACGTCATCTGCTGTCTTACTGCTGAAGTATTTTGCTAAAAACAGCACTGTTATCAATTTGGCGAATTCCGAAGGCTGAAAATTAAACCACGCGAGCTTCAGCCAGCGCTGCGCGCCCAGGCGCTCTATCCCTAAAATAAAAACAAGAAGCAGCAGAAAAACGGTTATTCCGTAAAGAAGGTAAATGAAATCCCATATCCTTCTGTAATTAAAATTTGACACGAACATAAAAGCAATAAGCCCGATAATGACCCAGATTATCTGGCGCTGATAAATATTTTTCCAGAGTTCTCCCTCCTTGCGGTAGGTGCTGCTGTATATGGATAAAATCCCAAGGGCTGATATCAAAAGAGCTACGATTAAAATTTTAAGGCTGGTATTCCTCATCAAATAAGCCCCTGCTGGACCATAGAATCGATTATCTGTCTTGCGACAACGCATGAGACATAACCGGAGCCGCCGCGTTCCATAAAAACAGCTATAACGTAGCTGGGCCTTTCAAAAGGGAAAAATCCCACAAACCATCCGTGAGGCTGGCCGCCTGATGCCTGGGCAGTGCCTGTCTTGCCTGCGACGCTGACCTTAAGATCGGATAGTATGCGCGCTGTCCCGGTTTCATCCGAGACTGCTTCCCGCAGCCCCTTTCTGATACTGTTTATTGTCGAATCTTTAAAATGGACTTCTGAAATCCTCCTGTGGTGCTGGCTTACGTCTTTGCCGTCGATCGCCTTTACCAGGTAAGGCGTAAGAAGTTTTCCTCTGTTTGCAAAAACAGCCATCATGCGGCACAGCTGCAAAGGAGTGACCAGAAGCTCTCCCTGTCCTATTGAAAAGTTAACGGTGTCTCCTTTATACCAGTTTTGAAATTTATATATTTTTTTCCATAACGGATTCGGGACATGGCCGGATGACTCATAAGGCAGTTCTATAAGGGTGGGCCTTCCCAGACCTAATCTTAAAGCGTAATCGTGAAGCAGCTGCGGCCCGGCTAAAATGCCTGTTTTATAAAAAAACACATTGCAGGAATGGGCTATCGCCTGAAAGAGATTTTGTTCTCCGTGAGTATTCGAACATCGAAATTCCCTGCCTCCCACGCTTATTGCCCCGGTGCATGGAAAAGTGCTGTTGGGTTTTATTTTACCCGACTCTAAGGCTGAACTTGCCACTACGACTTTAAAAACAGAACCCGCCGGATATAGGCCCGTTATCGCGCGGTTTAACATCGGAGAATCCATGTCGCCGAAAAGCCCGCTTATAGTGCCGGTTGATTTCCTGACGAATACGGATGGGTCAAAATCCGGGAAAGACGCCAATGCCTTTATTTCGCCGGTATCGGCATCCATTACTATAACAGCGCCTTTTTTATCCCTGAGGCATTCTTCGGCTATCTTCTGGATGTTTAAATCAAGGGTCAGTTGCAGATCTTTTCCGCTTTTGGGAGGTTTAAAACCCAGGACGCGAACAAACCTTCCCCTGTGGTCCACCTCCACGGACAGGCCTCCGTCTTCCTGCCTTAAATAATAATCATATTTTTCTTCCATCCCGCCGAAACCCACTATGTCTTTTGTCTTGTAGCCGTAATCCCCTAATTTCGTCAGCCTCCAGCGGTCTATCTCGCCCAGATACCCTGTTACATGGCTTGCAAGCCTGCCAAAGGGATATGACCTCACAGTGGAAGGCTGAATAATGACCCCGTCAAGATCCAGCTTTGCTTCCTCAAGCGATACAGCCTTATCAAAACTTACATTCCTTACAACTGTCACCGGTATGCTGGAAGAAATAAAGTTTTTTCTGAATCTGTCTTTTAGCTCAAAGGGACTTATGTCTATAATCTTTGATAATCCCGTAAGGGTGCTGTCAAGCTGCCTCAGCTCCTGAGGCAGGACAACCACGTCATAGGCCATCAAACTGCCGACGATCGTATTGCCGTTTGCATCCAGGATCCTTCCCCTTGCGCCGTTCTGCGGCAAAAGCCGTATGCAGTTGCGGTCGCTTAACTGTTTATAGACTTTCCAGTGGATCAACTGGGAGTTTAAAAGGCTAAACGACAGGAACACAAACACCGAAATTATGGACATATGAACAATTTTTTCTCTCATATCTGGATCAGTCTTTTAAAAAATCTAAAAATAAAATAAAAAACACAGGCCGTGTATAAGGCCTGTAAAATCGAAATGCGCCAGAATACGCCCAGCGGTATGATATTGTCGATATAACTAAAAACAAACCTTGCTAAGATCCCGTATAGAATGCTTGACAAAAAAACGATAACAGCTGCGAGGTAGCTGTTTTCGACCGATAATTTCCTGGATAACTTGGTAAGAAGCACAGATACGACAGTGAACAACAACGTGTGTATTCCAAAAACCTGGATGTCCAGCAGATCTTTTAATATCCCGCATAAAAAACCGAAAAAAACAGCTGTTTTTTGTTTGAAAAAAAAGCTTGCAGCCACCAAGCATATAAGAAGCAGGTCGGCAGAAGCCCCGAAAATCCTAAAAAATCCAGTGAAGCCTGTCTGCAAAAAAGCGCAGAAAAGAATTATAGAAAAAAAGATCCATTTTTTCATTGCAGGATAATAAGCACTTCTTCGAGGTTCGACAGGTTAACGGCGGGTTTTATTACGGCATATCTGCTCAAACTTGAAAACTCCTCTCCGATATCTTCTACGGTTCCGATCAAAAGGCCTTTCGGATAATTCTGGGTGAGGCCGGAAGTGACTACAGAGTCATTGATCTTTATATCGCTGTCTTTGGGCAGATATTTCATTATCAACGAACCTCCCAGACTTCCGCACACAAGCGCCTCCTGTCTGCTGCGCTGAATTACTGCGGAGACGCTAAGCGCCGGATCGTTTATAAGCATGATTTTACTGGTAGTATTATTTACTTCCACAACCCTTCCCGCCAGACCCAAAAAAGTCATGCTCACATTGCCCTTTTTTATGCCTCTTGAGCTTCCCTTGTCGATTATGATGGAAGATGACCAGTTTGAAGGGCCCCTGCCTATGACCGCAGCAGCTATTACCTTATAGCCTGAATTATTTTTAAAAGATACCAGCTCCCTAAGCCTTTTATTTTCTTCCAGGACTTCGTTTAAATCATTTATTTTATTACGCAGAAAATCATTTTTAGCCAGGAGTTTCTCGCTTAAGACCATATTCCTGTGATAAAAAATAATGGCTGTGGCCTCTCTTTTTAATAAAGAGATGGCCTTAAGAGGAAAAAAGAAAACGCTCATAGCTGGTTTTCTGAAAGTCGGGATTAAAAAAGAAACAGACAAAAGGAGGGAAATAAACGCAAGGCAAGTGATTATACTTTTTTTATTAAAGGTAAACACACCTTTTTTCCAAACAAGGATTAGCGCAAATTACACGATTTAGAAAATGAAAAAAATCAAGTGTGAGTGTCTGATTTAATTGCAACGGTGACTTTTTTGAGATAGCGCATTTCGTTCAGGATTTTTCCCGTGCCGCATACAACGGCAGTCAAAGGATCATCTGCGACATAAACCGGAAGACCGGTCTCTTCGGCAATAAGTTTATCGACACCCCGCAGCAGTGAGCCTCCCCCTGCCATAACAATGCCGTGTTCTATAAGGTCCGCAGATAATTCAGGGGGCGTCCTCTCCAAAGATATCTTTGTCGTCTCCAATATTGCGCGCAGCGGCTCCTGAAGAGCTTCCCTTATTTCTTCGGAAGTAATCGTCACGGCCTTGGGAAGTCCGGCAACAAGGTCCCTTCCTTTGACCTCCATGTTCATTTCTTCTTCAAGCGGATATGCGGAACCTATTTTTATTTTTATCTGCTCGGCAGTGCGTTCCCCTATCATTACGTTATAGGTCTTGCGGAGATATTCTATAATGGCCTGGTCCATTTCATCGCCTCCGATGCGGATGGATTTTGAAAAGACTATTCCGGCAAGAGAAATGACGGCGATCTCGGTAGTGCCTCCGCCTATGTCTATGATCATATTGCCTATGGGCTCCTGAATGGGAAGACCAACGCCTATGGCAGCAGCCACCGGTTCTTCAACCAGAAAAACGCTTCTGGCGCCTGCGCGTTCCGCCGAATCCTTTACTGCGCGTTTTTCAACTTCGGTTATTCCGGATGGGATCGCGATAAGTATCCTTGGCCTTGCCAGGACAAAACGGTGATGGACTTTTTTGATAAAATGCCTCAACATAGCCTCTGTTATTTCAAAGTCCGCGATGACCCCGTCCTTCATGGGTCTTATTGCTATTATATTGCCGGGAGTCCGGCCGAGCATGCGCTTGGCCTCTTCGCCTACCGCCAAAACATGAGAAGTGCCCCTTTCTATTGCCACGACAGAGGGTTCACAAAGCACTACGCCCTCTCCTTTAACGTAAACAAGCGTTGAGGCAGTCCCCAAGTCGATCCCCATGTCGTTTGAAAACAAACCAAAGACATAGTTAAAAATATTTTTGACGATTAATTGGAATTTGGCCATTTCCGACTCCTTAATTAGTTTGAGGAAGGGTATGGATCAATCAGGAAAAATCATTCAAGGGCCTAATTTATCTCAAAACCGATTGGATAAGATTTTATCAGAGATTAAAGTATATGTCAAATAAAAAGATAATAAATGTCAAGCCAAATTAGAAATGTCCTAGTTCTACCAAATTAGAAATGTCCTAATTTGTTCTTAAGCTGCCGGGCAATTTGAAGCCGATTCGCCAATAGCTGTTTTTTGGAGGAACATAG
>Ga0315286_10001500_pt1 | contig 21139 bp, 17 predicted proteins | sample YL17G10_0_MG_FD_205038 | JGI IMG/M metagenome (GOLD analysis project Ga0315286, IMG submission 205038) | Sediment microbial communities from Yellowstone Lake, YNP, Wyoming, USA - YL17G10_0 | ecosystem: Environmental > Aquatic > Freshwater > Lake > Sediment | place: USA: Wyoming | collected... | reverse complement strand
TCGTGCCCATCCGGTCCAGAAGGAACAGGGTGCCGAGCACGAGCAGGAACAGCCCGAAGACCACGCGCGGGGTGATGGCGAAACCCCGGTTCGTTTCCTGAGCCTGAAGATCCATTGCCAGCCTCCGTTCGCGCCGGGTCCATCCCCGGCCCTGCGGTGAAACCTACGCGGCGCAAGCCGCGCCGGCGCGGGCTTTTCGGCGAGTGGCGGCTGGGTGGCGGCGAACGGCGGAGGAGGGGCTGGGGTCGGTGCGGGCGCCGGTCCGCCGGGGGCTGGCCGCGACCGCGAGCCGGCGCGCATCCGCAGATGTAAAGGCCCCGCCAAGACCCCGCCACCCCCCGGCCCGCGCGGGGCGCGGGGGGTGCATCGGCAGCGGATTCGCCTTATCCTCCCGAACCATGACCCCATCCATCCGCCATCCGTCCTGCCCGGTGGCACCCCGCCGCCCGGTGCTTTGCCGCAGCCTCGGTCTGGCGGCGGCCGGCTTCCTGCTGCTGGCGGCCGCTTCGTGCAGCGGCCCGGCGGGCGGCGCGCGCGGCGGCATGCAGATGCCGCCCATGCCCGTCGAGATCGCCGAAGTGAAATCGGAGATGGTGAGCGACGGCTTCACCGCCCTCGGCACGATCGACGCCGAGAAGAACGTCGAGATCGTCAGCGAGGTCTCCGGCACGGTGCGCGAGCTGCCCTTCGAGGAGGGCCGGCCGGTGGCCGCCGGGACGCTGCTCGCCGGGCTCGACGATCGCGTAGAGCGGGCCGAGGCCGACCGCGCTGCCGCCCTCGTCGAGCAGGTGCGGCTGACCGCCGAGCGCACGCGCCAGCTCTACGAGCAGAAGCTCGTGCCCGCCGAGGAGCGGGAGCGCGCCGACGCCAACCTGAAGGTGGCCGAGGCCAACCACGCGGTGGCCAAGGCGCGCCACGACAAGACGCGGATCCGCGCCCCGTTCGCCGGCATCGTCGGCTGGCGGCGGGTGTCGCCCGGCGCCTACGTGCAGCCAGGCACCGTCATCACCGACCTTGCCCAGATCGACCGGCTGCGCGTCGGCTTCGCCGTGCCCGAGCGCTTCGCTGCGACCCTGAAGCGGGGCGCCAAGGTGACGTTGACCACCACGGCTTACCCGGAGGAGAGCTTCGTGGGCGCGGTGGACGTCGTCGACCCGCAGATCGACCCCGCCACGCGCACCTTCGACCTCATCGCCCGCATCCCCAACCCGGGCCGGCGGCTCAAGCCGGGCATGTCGGCCGCCGTCACGGCCATCCTGGTGGAGCGGCCCAACGCGCTGGTCGTGCCGGACGAGGCCGTGGTCGCCCAGGGCGACCAGAACCTGGTCTACGTACTGCAGCCCGACAGCACGGTGAAGATCGTGCCCGTGCGGCTGGGGCTGCGCGGCACGGCACGAGTGGAGGTCGTCAGCGGGCTGGCGGCCGGGGACCGGGTCGTGAAGGCCGGGCACCAGAAGATCTTCCCCGGCGCGAAGGTGATGCCGGTGCCGGAGGGCGGGATGGCGGCCCCGCCGGCGGGCGGCTCCCCGGCCGGCAAGGCCCCCGGCGCGAAGGCCCCGGCCGACAAGGCTCCCGCCCCCCAGCCGGGCAGCGGCAAGTGAAGCTCAGCGTCGCCTCCGTCCGCCGCCCGGTGCTCGCCACGGTGATGAGCCTGGCGATCCTGCTCTTCGGGCTCATCGCGCTGTCGCGCATGCCGGTGCGCGAGTACCCCGACATCGACTCGCCGATCGTCACCGTCACCACCGTGCTGCGCGGCGCCAGCCCGCAGGTGGTCGAGACCGAGGTCACCGACGTCCTCGAGGAGCAGCTCTCCACCATCGAGGGCGTCAAGCTGATCACCTCGACCTCGCGCGAGCAGGTCTCCAGCATCACCGTCGAGTTCAACATCAACCGCGACATCGAGGAGTCGGCCAACGACGTGCGCGACCGCGTCTCGCGCGTGCGCGGCCAGCTGCCGCGCGACGTCGACGACCCGGTGATCGCCAAGCAGGACGTCAACGCGCAGCCCATCATGTGGCTGTCGATCAGCGGCGAGGGTGTGTCGGCTCTGGCGATGTCCGACCTGGCGGAGAACGTCTTCAAGGACCGCCTGCAGCGCGTCGAAGGGGTGGGCGCCGTGTTCATCGGCGCCAGCCGCCGCTACGCCATGCGCGTGTGGCTGGAGCCGGACCGGCTGGCGGCGCACGGGCTGGCGGTCTCCGACGTCGAGAGCGCCATCCGCAGCTGGAACGCCGAGATCCCCTCCGGGCGCGTGGAGGGCACCGGGCGCGAGTTTTCGGTGCGCACGCACGGCGACCTGGCGGCCCCGGAGGAGTTCGCCGGCATCACCGTGCTCGAGAAGGACGGCCGGCTGGTCAAGCTGGGCGACGTGGCCCGCGTTGAGCTGGGGGCCGAGGACGACCGCAGCCTGGCCCGCTACAACGGCATCCCGGCGGTCGGCCTGGGGGTGGTCAAGCAGCAGAAGGCGAGCACCGTCGAGGTGGCGCGCGCGGTGCGCCGGGCGCTGCCGGAGATGCGCGCGCTGCTGCCGGCGGGCACGGAGCTGAACGTCGCCTTCGACTCGTCGACCTTCATCGAGGACGCCATCCACGAGGTCGTGGTCTCGCTCGGCATCGCCGTGATCCTCGTCTTCGTGGTCATCCTGCTGTTCCTCGGCAGCCTGCGCGCCACGCTCATCCCGGCCGCCGCCATCCCCGTATCGCTGGTCGGCGCCTTCATCGCCGCCTACTTCCTCGGCTTCAGCGTCAACATCCTGACGCTGCTCGCCCTGGTGCTGGCCATCGGCCTGGTGGTGGACGACGCCATCATCATGCTCGAGAACGTCCACCGCCACATGGAGATGGGCAAGCCGCGCCTGCGGGCGGCGCTCGACGGGGCGGCCGAGATCGGCTTCGCCATCGTGGCCACCACCGTCACCCTGGTGGCGGTGTTCGTCCCGGTCTCCTTCCTCACCGGCCGCATCGGCCGTCTGTTCAACGAATTCGGCGTGATCGTGGCCGTGTCGGTGCTGATCTCCGGCTTCGTCGCCCTCACCCTGTCGCCGATGCTGTGCTCGCGCTTCCTGCGCCCGTCCCACCACTTCGGCGACGAGGAGGAGGGGGGGGCGGCGCGGCCGGCGACGGGCGGACGGCGCAGCCGCTTCGACCGCTTCTTCCAGGCCCTGCACCACGGCTACGAGCGCCACCTGCGCACCGGGCTGCGCCACCGCCGCGCCGTGCTGGCCACGGCCCTGGGCGTGGTCCTGGGCATCGTCGCGCTGTTCTTCTTCATTCCCTCCGAGCTGGCGCCGGTGGAGGACCGCGGCCTGGTCTTCACGCTGCTCTTCGCGCCCGAGGGCTCGACGCTGGAGTACACGGACCGCTACCTGCGCCAGGCGGAGGGGATCTTCCAGCGCACGCCCGAGGTCGAGAGCATGTTCTCGGCGGCCGGCCTGGGCTTCGGCGGCCCCGGGCGCGTCACCGACGCCTTCATGTTCGTGCGCCTCAAGGACTACGGGGAGCGCGAGCGCACGCAGCAGCAGATCGTGCAGGCCGCCTTCCCGGCGCTGATCAGCATCCCGGGCGTGCTCGCCATCCCCATCAACCCGCCCAGCCTCGGCGGCGGTTTCGGCAAGCCGGTGCAGTTCGTGCTGCAGGCGGAGACCTACGAGGACCTGCAGCGCGCCGTCGGCGTGATGATGGGGGAGGCGCAGAAGCTCGGCTACCTGCTCAACCTCGACACCGACCTCAAGCTCAACAAGCCGGAGCTCGACGTCGAGATCGACCGCGACCGGGCGGCGCAGCTCGGGGTCTCGTCCACCGACATCGGCACGACGCTGCAGACCGTGCTCGGCAGCCGCGAGGTGACCAACTTCAAGCGCGGCAGCGAGCAGTACAAGGTGCTGCTGCAGGCCCCGCGCGAGCTGCGCGCCACGCCGCAGGCGATCGCCGGGCTGTACCTGCGCGGCCGCGAAGGCCTGGTGCAGCTGGGCAGCGTGGTCCAGATCAGAGAGACCGTCTCGCCGCGCGAGCTCAACCACTTCAACCGCGTGCGCTCGGCCACCATCACGGCCAACCTGCCGCCCGGGGTGACGGTGGGCAAGGCGATCGCCGACCTGCGCGCGGCGGCGGGGCGCGTGCTGCCGGCCGGCGTGCGCACCGACCTGGCCGGCGAGTCGCGCGAGTTCGCCGAGTCGAGCGGCGGCCTGTGGTGGCTGTTCGTGGTCGCGCTGGTCTTCATCTACCTGGTGCTGGCCGCCCAGTTCGAGAACTTCGTGCACCCGCTCACCATCCTGCTGGCGGTGCCGCTGGCGGTCTTCGGGGCGCTGGTGGCCCTCTTCGTCTTCCGCATGACCATCAACATCTATTCGCAGATCGGCCTCATCATGCTGATCGGCCTGGTGACCAAGAACGCCATCCTCATCGTCGAGTACGCCAACCAGCGGCGGGCCCGCGGGGAGCCGCTCGAGGACGCGGTGGTGGGCGCGGCCCGCACCCGCCTGCGCCCCATCCTCATGACCACGCTGTCCACCATCTTCGGCGTGCTGCCCATCGCCCTCGGGCTGGGCGCCGGCGCCGAGTCGCGCATGCCGCTCGGCATCGTGGTGGTGAGCGGCATGGTCTTCTCGACGGCCCTGACGCTGCTCATCGTGCCGGTGGTGTACACGCAACTGGCGCGCTTCGCGGGCGCCGTGCACGGCGCGACCGCGGCGGAGGAAGCGACCGCCATGGCGGACGTAGGGCCGCTGCCGGTGGCGGGTGGGGGCGCGGCGGCGGCGCGCGGCGCACGCCGCGAGGGCGACTAGAGAAGCGGCCGGCGGACCGGCCCCGAAAACGCGAAGGCGGCGCGCCCGCAGCGGAGCGCGCCGCCTTTTCCCGATGCGCCGGCGACGCCTAGGCCTTCTCCTCCCAGATGCGGGCGATGTTGACGATCACCTCGACCGCCCGCTCCATGTCCTGCGCCGAGACCCACTCCAGCCGCGAGTGGAAGTTGTGCTCGCCGGCGAAGACGTTGGGCGTGGGCAGCCCCAGAAAGCTCAGGCGGCAGCCGTCGGTGCCGCCGCGGATGGCGCTCTCACGCACCGGGATGCCGGCGCGGCGCACCGCCTCGCGCGCGTGCTCGACCACCTGCGGGTGCCGGTCGAGCACTTCCTTCATGTTGCGGTAGGACTCCTGCACCGCGACGGTCGCCGCCGCCCCCGGCCAGACGGCGGCGGTCTCCTTGGCCAGCTTCTCGAGGAAGACCTCCTTCTCCTTGAGGGCGGGCGTGACGAAATCGCGGATGAGGAACTTGACGGACGTCCTGTCCACCGAGGCTTCCACCACGTAAGGGTGCACGAAGCCCTCGCGGTCCGCCGTGGTCTCGGGCGAGAGGCGGTCCTTGGGCAGCCGGTTCACGAAGTCGGCCGCCACCTTGATGGAGTTGACCATCTTGCCCTTGGCGAAGCCGGGGTGCGTGTTGAAACCCTGGAAGGTCACGGTCAGGGCGTCGGCCGAGAAGGTCTCGGCGTCGATCTGCCCCAGCTGCTCGCCGTCCAGCGTGTAGGCGCAGTAGGCGCCGAACTTCTTCACGTCGAAGTGCTTGGTGCCGGCGCCCACCTCCTCGTCGGGGGTGAAGGCGATGCGCACGGCGCCGTGCGGGATCTCGGGGTGCTTCACCAGGTACTCGGCGGCGGCCATGATGGCGGCCACGCCCGCCTTGTTGTCGGCCCCCAGCAGCGTCTTGCCCGAGGCGGTGATGATGTCGTTGCCGATCTGCTCCTCGAGATCCGGGTTGTCGCTCACGCGCAGCACCGCCGCCGGGTCGTCGGGCAGCACGATGTCCTGGCCCTGCCAGTTGCGGTGCACCACCGGCTTGACGCCGGCGCCGCTCGACTCCGGCGAGGTGTCCACGTGCGCGATGAAGCCGACCACCGGCACGCCCGCCTTCTTGGTGGTGGCCGGGACCGTGGCCATGACGTAGCCGTGCTCGTCGCGGGCCGCGTCGGCGACGCCCATCTGCTTGAGCTCCTCCACCAGGCGGTCGAGCAGCACCAGCTGCTTGAGCGTGCTCGGGTAGGTGTCGGAGTTCTCGCACGACTGGGTGTCGTAGGTCACGTAGTGCAGGAAGCGCTCGGTGACGCTGGTTTTCATAGGGGTGGCGGGCATGCACATCTCCTCACAGTGGAAGCGGCGGATTCGAGCGCGACGGGGTGTGCGGGGAGCCGGGCCCGGAGCGCGGCCGACACCGCACAAGATACGGGGAGGGCGCCGGCGGCGCAATCGGGGGCCGTGGTGGGTGGGGACAAGCGCCGGCAGGGCTGCTAGGCTGCGCGGCGATGGACGGAAACCGGCGGCAAAGCGGTGGCGAGGCGGCGGGGCGGGGCGGCGGCGAGCGCGTTTTCTGGGGCGCTCTGGCGGCCCTCGCGCTGTGCCGAGCGCTGGCGGCCCTGGCGCCCGGGATGTGGCTGTGGGGCGCCAACCACCTGCGTTTCCTGCCCGCGTGGGCGTGGCTCCTGTGGCTCGTCTCGGCCGCGGCTCTCCTGCCGCCGGTGGGCCGCCGGCTCGCGCCGGGGCTCGCGGCCCTCGGCAACCGCCTCGAGCGCGGGTGGGCGTGGCCGGCGCTGCTCGCCGCCGCCGCCGGGCTCTTCGTGCTCGCGCTCCCCGACCGCACCTACTTCGCCGGCGACGCGCTGTTGCGCTCCGACGCAGCGCGGGAAGGAGTCTTCGCCGGCCACCTCTCGCCGCAGGCGCTGCCCTTGGACGTGTGGCTTCACTCGCTTCTGCCGGCGTGGGCGCTCGCGGCGCTCGGCCTTCCGCCGGCCTGGGCGATCCGCCTGCTGGGCGCGGCGGAGGCGGCGCTGCTCAGCCGGCTCGCGACGGCGTTCGCGCGCCGGCTCGCGCTGCGCGGCGCCGCCCTCGCGGCGGTGGCGGGGCTGGTGTGGTGGGGCGGCTGGCTGGCGCTGTTCACCGGTTTCGCCAAGGCGTTCTCCGAGATGGTGGTGGTCGTCGCCGCGGTGGCGGTCTTCGGGATCGACGCGCAGCGCGGGCGCCGGCTCTGGCCGCTGGCGCTGGCCGGGAGCGCGGCCCTGCTGCTGCATCGCTCGGCTCTCGGGCTGCTGCCGGCGCTGGCGTGGGCCCTGTGGGCGGGCGTCACCGCAGCGCACCCGCGCGGCCGGGCGGCGCGCCTCGAGGCTTGGGGCGCGGTCGCTCTCGTGGTCGTCGCACTGGCGGCCGCCGCTCCGCAGCTCGTCGCCTCGGTGCGGGTCTTCGACACGCGCCACTTCGCGGCGGCGGGGGAGGGCGGCGTGGCCGTGCTGGCCGCCGCCTTCGCGCCGCTGCGCCTGCTCGACCTGGCGAACCTGCTGCTCTTCCTCGTGCCGCTGGCCCCGCTGCTCGCCCTGCGCGGCCGGGACGCGGGCCGCGCGGTCCCCGGCCCGGCGCGCGCCGGCCCCTACCTGCTGGCGCTCGCGCTCCCCTTCGCCGCCGCTCTCTTCTTCCTGCGGCCGGCGCAAGGCATCCCCCGCGACTTCGACGACTACGCGGCCGGGGCCCTCGCAGTCGGGCTCCTCGTCGCCTGGCGCGCGGGCGGGATGCTGCGCGCCGCCCCGCGCGCCGCGTGGCTCGCCGCCGCCGTGATCGCCGGCGCGGCGATGCCGGTGACGCAATGGCTCGCGTTACAGAACGACCCGTCCCGCGCCCTGACGCGCGCCGAGGCGCTGGCGTCGGGACCGCCGCCACGCTCCGCGAACGAGCGCGCCCAGCTCTGGGACTTCATCGGCGGCCGCCGCTTCCGGGCGGGGGAATACGAGCCCGCGGCGCGCGACCTGGCCCGAGCCGCCGCGCTCGCTCCCAGCCCGCGCCTGCTCCTCGGATGGGCCGAAGCGTCCGGCCGCGCCGGCGACTGGGCGGCGGCCGAGCGGGCCTATGGGCAGCTCGTCGAGCGCGCGCCGGCCGACGACGCGCCGCTGCGCGCCCTTGCCTGGTACGGGCTGGCGGGGGCGGCGCTGCAGGGCCGCGACGATCTCGCCGCCGGGCGGGCGCGCCTCGAGCAGGCGCTCGCTCTGCGGCCCGACTATCCCGAGGCGCGCCGGCTCCTGGCGCAGGTGGAGGCGGAAACGCGGCGCCGGGCGGATGCGCAAGGCACGCCAAGCCGCTGAGTGCGCGGACTTCGCCGCCCACGCGCGCGCCCCCGCCGCCCCCGCGATTGACAGTCAGAGTCCGGCCCGTCTATCTTGCGCCCTGATGTGGCCTGGCCGGCGGCGCCGAGATGCCGCGGGTCGGCCCCGCCGGAACGAGGTTCCTCGCCGGCATCGCGCCGTTCGACGCCTCACCAACCATCCGATCCAGAGGAGAGGCCAGACATGTATCGAACCCCACCGGATCTGCGCCCCTGGCGGGTAGGCCGCTACTTGGCCTTGGCCGCCGGACTCGGGGTCGCCCTTACGCTCGCATCCTGCTACCCGGGCGACGTCACCGACGTCTCCCAGCTCGACGTGGTCATCACCGCCCACGACCAGAAGGCGGACTTCACGGCGTTCTCGACCTTTTCCCTGCCGGACACCGTGATCGAGGTGGTGGGTGACAGCAGCTCGTACGTGCCCGTCTCGCACGACTACGACGACGAGGTCGTGGCCCAGGTGCGCAGCAACTTCGAGGCGCGCGGCTACGTGTACGAGCCGGACCCCGAGACCAACCCGCCCGACGCCCTGGTCCTGGTGGCCGTCACCGCCAGCAACTCCACCTATATCTACTACGACTGGTGGTCCTACTGGGGCTGGTACTACCCCGGCTACCCGGGTTGGGGCTGGTACTACCCGCCGACCATCGACGTGGTCTCCTACGACCAAGGCACGCTCTTCATGACCATGGTGGACGTGCGCAACCCGGATCCGGACACGGAGAAGTTGCCCGTCATCTGGGCCGCCGGCATCCGGGGGTTGCTCGAGGGGACGGCGGCTCAGATCCAAAGCCGCATCGACACCAACATCGACCGGGCCTTCGCCCAGTCGCCCTACCTGAAAGCCAACTAGGGGGCCCCGACCATGAAGACGACGCTGAAGATTCTCGCGGCAGCGCTGGGGCTCGCGGTCTTGGCGAACGCCCCCGCCGAGGCGCAGGGCCGGTGGTTCTACGCGTTCGGCTACCAGTCGTCGATCCCGCTCTCCAACACCCAGGACTTCACGGACAACCTCAGCTGGCGCGGCGTCAACTTCGAAGCGCGCAAGTCGATCAAGCCGGGCATGACGGCGGGGCTTTCCCTCGGCTGGCACGTTTTCGACGAGGAGACCGACGAAGTGGTCTCCTTCGAGAACCTCGACATCAGCGGCGACCAGCTGCGCTACATCAACTCGTTCCCTGTCCTGGTCAACGTGCACAAGTACTTCGGCCAGGAAGGCGGCATTCGCCCCTTCGTGGGGCTCAACGCCGGCGGTTACATCATGGAGCACCGGCTCGAGATCGGCCTGGTCGCCCTCGCGGAGACGAATTTCCACTTCGGGTTCGCGCCCGAGCTGGGCTTCGTGTTCCCGCTCGAGGGCAACTCGGCGGTCTTCCTCAGCGGGCGGTACAACTACGCCTTCTCGGCCGGCAACGTGGACGACCAGTCCTACGTAGGGATCTCCGCCGGTTACGCCTGGTCCAACTGGTAGTCGCGTGGGCTTCGCCGCGGGGCGGCAGGGACCCGGATCACGCCGCCTCGCACGTGTCTTGCGCCGGATCCCGCGTCGCGCGGGCGGGTCCGGCGGTCTCCCATCCGTCGCGCAGGGATGAAAGAGAGGAAGCTCCGATGAAGAGGTTCGTGTTCCTGCTCCTGCTCGCCGTTGCCCTGGTGGCCCCTGCGGCCTACGCGCAGTCCGCCACCGACGACATCGAGATCACACGCAGCGACATCCAGGCCGACCGCAAGGCCATCGTCGCCGCCAACATGGGACTCACCGAGGCCGAGGGCACCGCCTTCTGGCCGGTCTACAACGCGTATCGGGCGGAGATCACCAAGGCGGGCGACCGCGTGGTCAAGGTCATCACCGACTATGCCGCCGCCTATACGAAGGACACGATGACCGACGCGCAGGCCAGCCTGATGGTCAAGGAGTGGCTCGCGGCGCGCTCCGACAAGGCCAAGATGAACTCGTCCTACCAGAAGAAGTTCGAGAAGGTGCTGTCGCCGAAGAAGGTGGCGCGCTTCTACCAGATCGAGAACCGCCTCGACCTCATCGTCGAGATGGCCGCTGCCGAGGAAATCCCGCTGGTGAAGTAGGCGTCGGGCCGTCGGGGGCCGCGGGGCGGGCGCTCAGCCCGCCGGCGGCTCCTCGGCGGTGACGGCGAGGACCTCGAGCCCGTAGGCCTCGTCCACGTGGCAGGCCGCCCCGCAATCGGGGCAGATGTAGACGTGGTCGGTCACGTCGGTGGCCGCGATGCGGCGCTGGCAGCCGCACCCCTCGCAGGCCCGGATCTCCGAGAACTCCTCGACGACCAGGTGGGCGCCGGCCAGCGGCGTTCCCGGCACCAGAGCGGCGAAGGCGCGCCGCAGCGCGTCCTCCGAGTAGACGCTGCCGCGCCGCAAGCGCACCTCCATCACGCGCTGGCTGCCCAGGGCCTGCGCGTCCTTGCCGAGCCGCGCCACCAGCTCGCGCATGATGCCGTACTCATGCATGGCCGGACTCCGCGGGGGGTGCGCAAGGCGCGCCGGCCGCCGGGGCCGCCGCTTCCGCCAGGATCTCCCGCGCGCGGGCCACCAGCCCGGCCAGCCCGGCCTCGACCGCCGGCGAGAGCCCGCCGCCGAGGGTGTAGGGGTCGGCGGTCTCGATGGCCAGGATGCGGATGTCGGTGGGGAAGGGCAGCTCGAGCCGCCGGGCCAAGGCCAAGAGCTCCGGCAGGCCGGCGAAGTGCGGCGACGGTGCTTCGATGGCGTGCAGGTCGGCGGGGGCGATCTCGGTCACCGTGCCGGGAGCGCGGCGGCCGGTGCAGATGCTGTCGAGGATCAGGGCGCGGTCGAAGCCGATGAAGTGGTCGAGCAGCGCCAGCCCCGCCAGCCCCGTCTCCACGACCTCGACGCCGCCGCCGGGCGGGATCTCCCGCTGCAGCTGCCGCACCGCGAGCAGGCCGACGGCGTCGTCGCTGAGCAGGTCGTTCCCCAGACCGAGGACCAGAGTCCGCATCGTCACCGTCCGGCGCGGGCGGGGGGCGTCGGCCGCGCCCCGCCGCTCCCGCGCATCTCTAACGCCCCTCAGTCGCGGCGGATCTCCCGCACCAGATCGCCCTGCGGCCCGAACAGGCGCGCCACCAGCGGCAGGTTGCCCGGCAGCGAGTGCGTAGCGCAGCCGAAGCACGGGTCGTAGGCGCGGAACGCCATCTCGACCATGTTCAAGAGGCCCTCGGAAACCTGGCCCTTCTTGATCAACCCCTTGGCCGCCTTGTCGACGCTCATGGCGATGCGCGCCGCGTTGTTCTGCGTGGCCACGATGAGGTTGGCCTTGGTGATGATGCCGTTGTCGTCGGTCTCGTAGTGGTGGAACAGGGTGCCGCGCGGCGCTTCCACGACGCCGATGCCGACCGACGGCTTCGCGGTCGGGAGGCGGCGGATGTCCGGGCTGGTGATCTCCGGGTCGTTGATCAGAGCCACCATGGTCTCGGCCGCCTGCAGCATCTCGATGACCCGCGCCCAGTGGGTGGCCAGCGTGTGGTGCACCGGCTTGCCGCCCAGGGTGGCGAAGAACTCCTCGTACGCCGCCTGGGCGCGCGGCGTGGCCATGCCGTCGGAGGCGTTGAGGCGGGCCAGCGGCGCGACCGCGTAGACGCCGCTCTCCGGGCCCTCCTCGAAGCCCTTCCAGCCCACCGGCTTGAGGTAGCAGAACTTGATGTAGCTCCACGGCTCGGTGCGCTCGGCGATGTAGTCGCGGTACTTCTGCGCCGGGAACTTGGCGTACTCCTTGCCCGTCGGGTCCACCACCCGCAGCAGGCCGTCATAGAAGTTCACCTTGTTCTGGGCGTCCACCAGCCCCATGTAGTAGGTGCGGTGGGTGTAGGGGTCGGAGGTGATCAGGTTCACGTAGTCCGGGTTCTTCAGCACGATGTCCTTGAACACCTGCTGGGTGAAGAGCGCGAACTCGAGACTGTCCTTGGCCAGCTCCTGGAAGCGCGCCAGGTCGGCCTTGGCGAGGCCCTTGGACACCCCGCCGGGCAGCCCCAGCACCGGGTGGATGACCTTGCCGCCGAAGTAGGTGATCAGCTCGCGCACGCGGCGGCGCATGGAGATGACCTTCTTGCCCACCTCGACGCCGACCTTCTCGACCACGCCGACGATGTTGCGCTGGGCCGCCGGCGCCTGGGGGCCGACGATGAAGTCGGGGCCGCCCAGGATGTAGACGTGCAGGGCGTGGTCCTCGAGCGTGAAGGCGTTGTAGACCAGCTCGCGGATCTTGCGCCCGGTCGGCGTCGGCTCGACCTTGTAGAGGTCGTCGAGCGCCTTGGTGCCGGCCATGTGGTGGGCCGTGGGGCAGACCCCGCAGATGCGGCTGGTGATCTGCGGCATCTCCTCGGCGGGCCGGCCCAGGCTGAACACCTCGAAGCCGCGCAGCTCCGGGATCTGCAGGTAGGCGCGCTCCACGTCACCCTGCTCGTCGAGGAAGATGTCGATCTTGCCGTGCCCCTCGAGGCGGGTGATGGGGTCGATGGTGACATGCTGCCGCTTGCCGACGGCCACGGCCTGCGGGCTGCCCTTCCCGTCTGCTCCAGTCGCTGCGCTCATGGGTTCGCTTTCTCCGGTTTCTGAGACCCCGCCGCCGATTCCGTCACGCCGCCCCGGCCGTCAGCGGCCGGCGGCACCCGACTTGCCGTTGCCCGCGGCCGCGAGCGCCGGCATCACGTTGACCAGTTCCGACCCGATGCCCAGGCGGTCCGGCTCGAGCCCGAGGGCCAGCCCGACCAGCTGGGTGAAGTACAGCACCGGCACCTTGAAGTCCGTGCCGAAATCCGAGTTGACCTGCTTCTGGTAGCACTCCAGGTTGACCTGGCAGAGCGGGCAGGCCGTGGCGATGATCGCGGCCCCGGACTGCACGGCGCTCTGCAGCAGGTTGCGCACCAGGCTGAGCGCCGCCTCGCGGTTGGTGATGATCAGCGCGCCGCCGCAGCAGCGCAGCTTGAGCTGGAAGTCCGTCGGCTCGGCGCCGATCGCGCCCAGCAGGTCCTCGAAGAAGCGCGGCTGCTCGACGTCCTCATGGTCCTTGCGCGGCCGCAGGATCTGGCAGCCGTAGTAGGGGGCGACGCGCAGCCCGGTGAGCGGGCGGCGCACCCGCGCCTTGATCTCCTCCAGCCCGACGTCCTGCACCATCACCTCGATGAGGTGGCGCACCGCCGACTCGCCGCTCCAGCGCAGGTCGTCCTCGGCCAGGGCGAAGTTGATGTGCTCCGCCAGGTCGGCATCCTTCTTGAGGTGCTTGCGGGCCGAGTGCATGTTCTTGTAGCAGCCGCTGCACGGCGCCACCACGTCGAGCTTCTGCTGCTCGGCCATGGCCAGGTTGCGGGCGCACAGCGTGTAGGCGAGCAGCTCGTCGACGGCGAAGTAGGTGGTCGCGCCGCAGCAGTTCCAGTCCTCCAGCTCCTGCAGCTCGACCCCCAGGGCGCGCGCCGACTCGATCGCCGACACGTGGTAGCTGTGCGCGATCTTCTCCAGCGAGCAGCCCGGGAAGTAGGCGTACTTCTTCATCACTTGTCTCCCATCGGGAGGATCCGCCGCACCACCCGCTTGAAGTTCTCCAGGCGCTTGATGCGCGCCGGCAGCAGCGGCATGCGGCCCTTGAGCATCAGGCCGGTGGCCGTGGCGGCCTCCTGCAGGAAGTCCTGCAGCCCGTAGGTGAAGAGGTAGGAGGTCGCCAGCACCGGCTCGTACGACCGCCCGCTGCTCACGATCGTCTTGACGAAGGTCTCGGAGAAGGTCGGCCCGATGAGGCCGTCCTGGTACTGGTTCTTCCAGATCGAGTAGCGCTTCAGCGCGTACATCAGCTCGGCGATGTCGATGCCGCGCGGGCAGCGCACCGTGCACTGGTAGCACGACGAACAGTACCAGTAGGTGTTGCTGCCCATCACCATCGCCTTGCGGTCGGCGCGGATCATGGCGATGAGCCGCCGCGGCGTGTGGTCCATGAAGCCGGCCACCGGGCACGATCCCGAGCACACCCCGCACTGGATGCAGGTGTTGATCGGGTTGCCCTCGGCGGCGTACAGCAGGTTGCCGATCTCGCCGACGAACGACAGCTTGGTCCCCGCGGGCGCGGTGCTCATTTGCCGTCACGCCCCTTCGCCCCCGCCTTGATCAGGGCCTCGACGCGCTCGAGCAGCAGCTTGGGTTCGACCGGCTTCTCCAGCAGCTCGTCGTGGGCGACGAAGTGCGGGTGCAGGGCCTGGCTGCCGAACAGGAAGGCGATCTGCTCGCGGATGCTGGTGATGATGAGCACCGGGACGTTGCGCAGCTCGGCGTCCTGGCCCATCTTGCGGGCGATCATGAGGCCCTCGGCGCCGCGGCCCATCATGATGTCGAGCAGCAGCAGGTCGTAGCGCTTCTGCTTCAGCGCCGCGAGGCCGTCCTTGGGGTTGTAGAAGACGTCGACGTCGTAATGAGGGCTCAGGATCGACTTGATGCCCTCCACGAAGTCCGGGTCGTCGTCGATCATCAACAGCTGCTTGCGCTCGCTCATGACTGGTCTCCGGGATCCCTGGTGGATGACGCGGCCGATGGCGTTCCGGCCGGGCTCTGGGTTGCCGCGCCGTGCGCGGGCAGGCGGATCGTGAACGTGGTTCCCTTGCCGACCTCGCTGGCCACCGCGACGGTGCCGGCGTGGGCCTCGACGATGCGCTTGGTGAGCGCCAGGCCGAGGCCGGCCCCGGCTTCGCTGCCGGCCGAGCTCTTGGCGCGGTAGAAATCGCCGAACACGTGCGGCAGGTCCTCGGGGGCGATGCCGACGCCGTTGTCGGCGACCTCGAGGATCACGTGGCCGCCCTCGCTGCGGGCCCGCACCTCCACCTGCCCGCCCGCGGGGGTGTACTTGACGGCGTTGCCGATGAGGTTGACCAGCGCCTCGGTCAGGGTGCCGGCGTCGCCGAGCACCGGTGGCAGCGGCTCGCCCACCGCCTCGGCGATGGTGATGGCCTTGCGGGTGGCGTGCGGCTGCATGGTCTCGACCGCCTTGGCGATCGCCGGGGGCAGCGCCACCGGCGTGAAGCTCTCGCGGATCTTGGCCACCGGCACGGACACCGCCTTGAGCCACGTCCCGATCATGCCGAGCAGGTCGCCGATGCGGCCCTTGAGGCGCTCGAAGCGCTCCTTCTGCGCCTCCGTGAGCTGGCCCGACAGCTCGGCGGCGAGCCCCAACAGGTTCTGCTGCACGGCCGAGAGCGGGGAGCGCAGCTCGTGCGAGATGATGGCCGAGAAGTTCTCGCGCAGCATCTCCCGCTCGCGGCGCAGGGCGATGGTCTCCAGCACCAGGCGGCGCTTCTCGAGGCCGCGCCGCGTGATCATGCGCAGCTCGTCGGGGGTGAAGGGCTTGGGCAGGAAGTCGAAAGCCCCCTGCTTCATGGCCTCGACCGCCGAGCCCACCGTCGAGTAGCCGGTGATGACGATGGCCACCAGCGTCGGGTCGGTGGCGCGCAGCTGCGCCAGCACGTCGAACCCCGAGATCCCCGGCATCATCAGGTCGACGAGGATCAGGTCGGGGTTGAACTCCGGCACCAGCGCCAGCCCCGCCCCGCCGTCGCGGGCCGTGGCGACCTCGTAGTCCTCCCCCTCGAACACCAGCAGGCAGGAGTCCAGGACGACGTCCTCGTCGTCGATGATCAGGATCTTGCTGCGCGTCTCCACGGCCTACGCCGCCTCCGCCACCGACAGGGGCAGCCGCACGCTGAACGTGGTGCCCTTGCCGATCTCGCTCTCGACCCCGATGGTGCCCTTGTGCTCCTTCACGATGCCGAAGCTCACCGCCAGCCCCAGCCCGGTGCCGCGGCGGGCGCCCTTGGTCGTGAAGAAGGGGTCGAAGATCCGCTCCATGTCCGCTTCCCCGATGCCGCAGCCGGAGTCGGCGAACTCCGCCTCGACGCACTCGCCGCCGGCGTCGTAGCGCGTCGTCAGAGTCAGCCGGCCGCCCTCGAGCATCGCCTCGGCGGCGTTGATGATGACGTTCATGAACACCTGCTGGATCTGCGACGGGTCCATCGGCACCAGGGGCAGATCCTCCCCGAAGCGCTTGACGATCTCGATGTTGTGGAACAGCGACTGGTGGGCCACCAGCGCCACGCACTCGGCGAGCACGGCGTTGACGCTGCACGGCCGCTTGTCCGGCTTGCGCTGGCGCGCGAAATCCAGCAGCCCGCGGATGATGACGCGGCAGCGGTTCGCCTGGGTGGCGATCTTCTGCGCCATGTCGTGCTCGCGGCTGTCGGCCGCCAGCCGCTCCAGCAGCAGGTGCGCGTAGGTGACGATGCCGGTGAGCGGGTTGTTGATCTCGTGCGCCACGCCCGCCGCCAGCTGGCCGATCATCGCCAGCCGCTCCGACTCCATGACCTTGCGGGCGGCCTGCTCCTTGAGCTGCTGGTCGCGCTGCTTGAGCGCCGCGGCCATGAAGTTGAAGGTCTCGGCCAGCTCCTGCAGCTCGTCGCCGGAGCGGATCTCGACGCGCTGGTCGAGGTCGCCGTGGGCGACCCGCTCGGAGCTGCGTGCCAGCTCCTTGATCGAGCGCGAGATGCGCTGCGAGATGAAGTACGACAGGGTCATGGCCACCGCGGCGCCCAGCAGGGTGATGGCCAGGAAGCCGGTGGCCGTCTGCCGCCGCAGGTCCCCGTACTTGGCCTCGAGCAACCCCACGTAGAGCATGCCGACGATGGCGCCCTTGAGGTCGGTGAGCGGCTCGTAGGCGGCGATGTACCAGTCGTTGACCACGTAGGCGCGGCCGGTCCACAGGCTGCCCTGCCGCACCACCCGGTTGTAGACGTCCTCGGCCACGCGCGTGCCGACGGCCCGCGAGCCGTCGGCGTTCTTGACGTTGGTCGAGATGCGCACGTCGTCCTGGAAGATGGTCGCCGTGCCGACGTCGACGTCCCCGTAGCGCACGCCCTGGAAGACGGTCCGCTTGATCTTGTCGACGATGCCGTTGCTGCGGTTCAGCAGCACGCCGCCGTAGGCCACGCCGGTGAAGCGGTTCTGGAAATCGAAGACCGGCGCCGCCGCCTTGAGCATCAGGCCCGCGGTCTCGTGGTGATCCGGCCGGACCCGCGCCTTGGGCGTGGGGACGAACTCGATGGCCGCCCGCTCGGCGAGCTCCGGCGACTCCCGGCGCAGGTCGGCGGCGGAGATCACCGCCGTCGCCGCGGCCGGCTCGTGACTGCGCAGCACCGCGCGCACCAGCTGGTCGTGGCTCTGGTCGTCGCCGAACATCCCCGGATTCGTCGTGCGCAGCCGCACCGCCCCGGCGGCGTCGGTGATCGCCAGGACGTCGAGCCCCTCCTGGATGCGGATGCCGTTGAGGCGATCCACCAGCCAGGCGCGGTCGCGGCCCGCCAGGGGGGAGCGGACGAAGGTCCGGTCGGAGATGAAGCGCAGCTCGTCGGCGATCCGGGTCAGCTGGTTGCTGTAGATCTCCCGGGCCGAGTTCAAGTCGGTGCGCACCTTCTCCTGGGCCTGGGCCACGAAGCGGTCGCCGATGATCCACAGGCCGACGGCGCTGAAGATGACCGTCGTCAACACGATGACGAGCAGGAAGCTCAGCACCAGGTTGGTGGCGATCGGCTTGCGCAGCACGTGGCGGATGACCACGTCGGCGCCCGCCGCCGGCCGGCCCCGGAAGACTTCGCCTATGGCGGCCCGCAGGCTCACTCGCCTCCCGGGACCTTCTTGCGGAGCAGCGACGCGGGCAGCCCGTAGCGGTAGAAGGTGCCCACCGGGTCGGGGATGCCGGCCAGGACCGCCGCGATCGCCTTCTCCTCCTTCGCCACCAGGTTGGCGGCCAGCGAAGAGAGGATCTTGGCGCCCTGGTCCTTGACCCGCGAAGTGCCGCCGAAGCAGCCGGAGCACGGCATGTGGCCGTTGACGCACAGCGCCTCGCAGCCGCCGCGCGTCGCCGGGCCCATGCACACCACGCCCTGCGCCAGGAAGCACTTCTCGGGGTCCATGAGCTTCTGGTGCGGCCGCTGGAACTCGGCGAAGCCGAGGTCGGTGGGCTTGCTCGCCTTGCGCGGGCACTCGTCGCACAGCGCGATGTCGGGCGCCAGCACGCTGCCCTTGGGCGGCAGGTTCCCCGACAGCAGCGCGCCCACCGCGGCCGCCGTCAGCTTGGGCGTGGGCGGGCAGCCGGGGAGGTAGTAGTCCACGTCCACCACCTGGTCCAAAGTGCGGACCACCTCGTGCAGCCGCGGCAGGGTCAGACGCCGGCCGCCGTCGTCGTGCGCCGTCTGCGGGTAGGTCTTGGCCTGGTTGGCGTTGCTGGGGCCGTCCTCGTAGACGAACTTGAGCAGCTCCTGGAGCGAGAACTGGTTGGCCAGGCCGGGGATGCCGCCGGACGCCGCGCAGGCGCCGTAGGCGATCATGTACTGGCTCTTGCGCCGCAACATGTGCGCCATCTCCTCCTGCTCCGAGGTGCGGATGGCGCCGTTGAGCAGCGTGGCGACGATGGACTTGTCGGGCATCGCCTCGACGTCGTGCTTCTTGAAGTCCATGGCCACCGGCCACAGGACGATGTCCACGGCCTCGACCACGCCCAGGATGTCCTCGGCCAGGTCGACCACCGCCTCCTCGCAGCCGCCGCAGGAAGCGCACCAGTAGAACGCGACTTTGGGCTTAGACATCGGCGGCCTCCTTGACCGGCAGCGGTGCCGCGGTTCCGGCGTCCGCGTGCGCGCCTTCCGCCAGCTCGCCGTCCCACTTGCGGAAGTGGCCCGGCAGGTCGAGCGGACCGAGCTTCTTGATCTTCTCCACCATGTCGTTGATGACCGCCTTCACCTTGTCGCCCTCGGCGGCCGAGATCCACTCCAGCCGCAGCCGCTCGGGCTCGATGCCCATGTCGCCGAGCATGCGCTGCAGCAGCTCGTGGCGCCGCAGGCACTTGTAGTTGCCCTCGACGTAGTGGCAGTCGCCGGGGTGGCAGCCGCCGATCAGCACCCCGTCGGCGCCGCGGGCGAAGGAGTCCAGGACGAATTGCGGATCGACGCGGCCCGAGCACATCAGCCGGATGACCCGCACGTTGGACGCGTACTTCATGCGCGACACGCCGGCCAGGTCGGCGGCCGTGTACGTGCACCAGTTGCAGAAGAACCCCACGATGCGCGGCTCCCAGCTTCTTTCAGTCATTCGCCAGCACCCCCTCGATCTCGCTGAAGATCTCCTCGTCCTCGAACATGTTCTGCACGATCGAGCCCGACGGGCACGAGGCCACGCAGGTGCCGCAGCCCTTGCACAGCGCCTCGTTGATGACCGCTTTCTTCTTGTCCTCGACGTACCCGATGGCCGTGTACGGGCACAGCGGGATGCACGACTTACAGCCCGAGCAGTCGTCCTCGCGGATGTAGGCGGTGTTCGGCTCCAGCTCGATGTGCCCGCGGCAGATGAGCGAGTAGGCCTCGGCCGCGGCGGCGCCGGCCTGGGCCACGGTATCGGGGATGTCCTTGGGCCCCTGGCAGCAGCCGGCCAGGAAGATGCCGTCGGTGAAGGTGCTCACCGGCGCCAGCTTCGGATGCCGCTCCAGGAAGAAGCCCTCGTCGCCGCAGCTCATGTTGAGCATACGGCGCACGTCCTGGGCGTCGGTGTTGGGCTCCAGCCCGACGGAGAGCACCACCATGTCCACCGGGAACTTGAGGACGCGGCCGAGCAGCGTGTCCTCGGCCTGCAGGATGAGCCGGCCGCTGTCGCCGTCGTCAGGATCCGGGTAGACGTCGGCGACCTTGCCGCGCACCAGGTGCATGCCCTCGGCGGCGATGCGGTTGTAGAACTCCTCCATGCTCTTCCCGGGGGTGCGCATGTCGATGTAGAAGTTGTAGACCTCGGCGTTGGTGCGCTCCTTGAGCAGGTGCGCCAGCTTCAGGGAATAGAGGCAGCAGACCCGCGAACACCACCGGTTCGTGTTCTCGTCGCGTGAGCCGATGCAGTGGATGATGCCCACCGATTTCGGCGTCTTGCCGTTGCGCATGACGATCTCGCCGCCGGTCGGCCCCGACGAGTTGACCAGCCGCTCGACCTCGAGGGCGTTGTAGACGTTCGGGTAGGTGCCGTAGCCGTAGTACGGCATGCGCTTGGCGTCGAAGATCTGGAAGCCGGTGGTGACGATCACCGCCCCGACGGTGATTACGATCAGCTCTTCCTTCTGGTCCAGGTCGATTGCCTTGCGGTCGCCGCACGCCTTGACGCACGGCTGCTTGCAGCCGTTGGGGTGCGTGAAGTGCCGGCAGGTCTGGTCGTCGAGCATGACGATCGGCGGCACCGCCTGCGGGAAAGGCAGGAACACCGGCTTGCGCTTGCCGAGCCCGAGGTTGAACTCGTCGGGGAAGGTGGGCAGCCGGTAGACGCAGGCGTCGACGCACTCCTGGCAGCCGGTGCACAGGTCCTCGACGATGTAGCGCGGCTTGCGCCGCACCGTCACCTTGAAGTTGCCGACGAAGCCCTCCACCTTGGCCACCTCGGAGTAGCTCCACAGTGTGATGTTGGGGTGGGTGCGCACCGTCGACATCTTGGGCGTCAGGATGCAGGCGGCGCAGTCGAGGGTGGGGAAGGTCTTGTCGAACTTGGCCATGTGGCCGCCGATGGTCGGCTCGCGCTCGACCAGGTAGACCTTCTGCCCACCTTCGGCGAGCGTCAGCGCGGCGTGGATGCCGGCGATGCCGCCGCCCACCACCAGCGTGGCCGGGTGGATGGGGACCTTCTTGACCTCGAGCGGCTTGTGGTGCGGCACGCGCCGGATGGCCGCCCGCACCAGGGCGATGGCCTTGCGCGTGACCTCTTCGCGGTCGGTGTGCACCCAGGCGCCGTGCTCGCGGATGTTCACCATCTGGAAGTAGTACGGGCTGATCCCCGCCTTGGCCGTGGCGTTGCGGAAGGTGCGCTCGTGCAAGAGCGGCGAGCAGGCCGCCACCACGACCCGGTTGAGCTGGTTCTCCCGGACGTCCTGCTGGATGAGGTCCTGCCCGGGATCCGAGCACATGTACTTGTA
>Ga0315286_10001498_pt1 | contig 21157 bp, 12 predicted proteins | sample YL17G10_0_MG_FD_205038 | JGI IMG/M metagenome (GOLD analysis project Ga0315286, IMG submission 205038) | Sediment microbial communities from Yellowstone Lake, YNP, Wyoming, USA - YL17G10_0 | ecosystem: Environmental > Aquatic > Freshwater > Lake > Sediment | place: USA: Wyoming | collected... | reverse complement strand
CCCGAACTTCCGGAGCGCGGCCAACCGGTTCAAAAGCCACCGGGAGTCGCATTTCCCTTACTCGTACACCCCGGATATCGAGGTGGTCTCGACCGAGGAGGTGTTCGACAATTTTTCGGGGGGACTCATCGATCCGATGGGCATACGGAACTACTGCAAATTTCTGTACGACAATTTCACGGAGCAGAACGGATCTCCGCGGCTCGCGTTTCTCCTTCTTCTCGGCGACGCGAACATGGATTTCAAAAACTACATCACTCCGCAGGAGAACTTCGTCACGACGAACCTCAACCTGGCATCAGTCAATTCCGACGCGTACGCTACGGATGACTGGTTCGCCGAACTGGAGCCGCGCGAGCCGTCCGACGCCTCGCTCCTTCAGATCGCGGTAGGCAGGCTCCCCGCCGGGTCGCCGTCGGACGCGTCGCTTCTCGTGGAGAAAGTCATCGATTACGAAACCCAAGCGGAGTTCGGGCCGTGGCGCGACCGCGTGATCCTCGTCGCCGACGACGAGAAAGCGCCGAACCGCGGAGCCGAAACCGAGTTCATCAGCGGCAGCGAAAGCATCGCCTTCGGGTTCATGGCTCCGTTTCTCGAGCCGGCGAAGATCTACCTGACGGAGTATCCCGTGATCGGATCTGTCAAACCGACGAGCCGCATCGATTTTCTCAAGGGGTGGAACGACGGGGCGCTCATGATCAACTACATCGGTCACGGAAACTCCGCTGCGATGGCCGACGAACAGGTGTTCCTCGGGTCCGACGTCGCCAACCTGCGGAACGGGCTCCGGCTCCCGCTCTTCACGGCGTTCAGCTGCACGATCGGGGATTTCGGGCGGGCCCAGGCGTCAAGCCTTGCCGAGAGGCTGATCCTCTGGGGGGCGGGAGGGGCGATCGGCGCGATCACCGCCTCGGAGGTGACGTATGTTCCTCCGAACGCGTCGCTCAGCAACTTTCTGTTCGAGAACATCTCCCCGCGGGAGCCGGGGCCGCCGGACCCCATGGGTGTCGCACTTCTTCGCGCCAAAGTGGGTGTGGCGGGCGGCGGGGGTTTCTCCGTGTTCGTCGAAGAGAACAACCAGAAGTACAACCTCCTCGGTGATCCCTCGCTCGCTCTCGCCTCACCGCGGCAAGAAATTGTATTCACGGCGAGCGATGTGGACACCTTCACGGCGGGCAAGCGGGCGACGATCCGTGGAGCGGTGCACAAGAACGGATCCAAGAACGCCGGGTTCAACGGGAGCGTGAACCTCGTGCTTCGTGAACCGGACGACCGCAGCGGATATCTGAGCGACAACGGTCTCACGTTCATTCCGTACCGTTACCCCGGGGGCACCGTCTACAGGGGGACGGCGGATGTCACCGCCGGTTCGTTCGAATTCAGCGTCAAGATCCCGAGGTACGCGGGGACGGGACCGCTGGCGTTCGTGCGGGCCTATGCCGACAACGGAATCGGCGACGCCGCGGCGTTGAACGACGAGTGCTTTATGACCGAGCCGTCGCCGGAGGACACCACGGTGCTCACACCCCTCGACGGGCCCCCGCGAACGGAGATGGGATTCAAGGGCGGTCAGACGGTCGTCAAGCCGGGAGCGGTTCTTCAAGCCAAGGTCAACGACGCCGATGGGATCAACATTCTCAACACGACACCGGAGGGGAAGATCGCGCTGTTGTTCGACAAGACCAATCTTCCGCTCGATGTGACGGAGTCCTTCGAGTTCGACAACGGGGGAACCGACACGTCGGGTGTTCTCCTTTTCCCGATGCCCGACCTTTCCGTGGGCCGGCATCAGGCGGTTCTCAAGGTGGCCGACAGCTTTGGCCAGGTGAAACTCGATACGCTCACGTTCGCGATGACCGATCCAATCGACTACGCCGCGGAAGTCGTTCTCAACTACCCGAATCCTTTTGCATCTTCGACGTACTTCCTGGTGAATCTCACCGATCCGGCGGAGATTCAGCTCGACATCTTCACCGTTTCGGGCAAAAAGATCAGGACGTTTCGCGAGAGGAAAGACGCGGGCGAGGCGTGGATCCTTTGGGACGGGAAAGACTCTGTCGGCGACGCTATCGCCAATGGAACCTATCTGTACGTGGCGCGTGTGAGCTTTGCGGGGCTCGACCGGACACCGGTCGTTCTCAGGGGCAAAGTGGTTAAAATCGAATAGTATTCATGCAGTTATAGCTACTGGCTTGACCCCACAGATGGAACTTAGTATGATTCAATCAAATGGGAGGATTTGATCGTATGAAATCATGGCCTCTTGGCGCCGGCATTGTCCTCGTTCTTGTCGTTTTGATCTCGTACTCGACGGCGTTCGCCGTCGGCGAAGCCGGTGTGCCTTCGCTAATCATACCCCCTGGAGCACGCGCCAACGGGATGGGGGAGAGCTTTGTCGCCATATCGGATGACGCTACGGCGGCGTGGTGGAACGCGGGCGGTATGGCGTTTCTCAAGGGGAGAAACCTCGCCCTCATGCACAGCCAGCTGGTTCCCGATCTGGCCAGCGATGTGTACTACGAGTACCTGGGGTACTCCAACGAGGTCAAAGGTGTCGGAACGCTGAGTTTCGCGTTGATCTATCTCACCTACGGCACCAGTGTGGCGACGAACATGCTCGGCGACAAGATAGGCGAGTTCAAGAGCTGGGAGATGTCCGCGGTCGTGACCTTTGCCATCCCGCTGAAGGAGAACCTCGGCGTCGGTTTGTCGGGGAAGTACATCCACGCGGACCTCGCGCCGGCGGACCTCACGCTCGAGAAGCTCGACGGCACGGGGTCTTCGGTGGCCGTCGACGCGGGTGTACTGTGGAAGCTCCCGAGTTACAAGGTCAGCGTGGGCGCCGCTCTGACGAACCTTGGTCCCGACATCACATTCATCGACCAGGAGCAAAGCGATCCGCTGCCCTTCACCTTGCGTGTGGGAGTGGCGTACAACCCGATCGCCAGCGAAATCAACAATCTCGTGGTGGCGTTTGATCTGGAACAGAGCCTTGTCTGGCTCATCGACAGCGATACGCAAACGCGTCGTAGCGAGATCTACCACGTGGGCGCCGAGTACCGGTACATCAACCTTCTCGCCGGTCGTCTCGGTTACATATACGACCAGGACGGGGACTTCAGCGATTTCACATACGGTCTGGGTTTCATATACAAAGGGAAAGTGGGGCTCGATTACGCGAACGTCCCGCAGGCCAAGACGCTGGATCGCGTGCACCGCTGGTCGATCTCCGTGGCCTTTTAGATCCGATTTTCCCCCTGGGACAGCAACTCGATCGTTGTGGACTACCTCGTGAAGAAGGCGGCCGTGCGAAGAGGGCTGATTGTCATCTCGTCGCTTGTTTTCCTCGGCAAACCGCCCCTGGTTCTTGCCGACACCGCGCCGTCGCCGCGGGGTTTGCCACTGCAAACCTGCATCGGCGGTGATGTGTTCCCGCTCCTGGTGTCGACGTATTCGTCAACCGAGGCCGCCGGCATCCTCGTTCCCGAGGTCTGCGCGGAACCGGTCCGGGACGGATCTCCGGCGCGCGGTTTGGCCGGCGAGACTTTCCGTCTTCTCCTCGATGACCGGGGCTCTTCTTCCCGCCACAAGTATCTTCCAGTAGTGCTCTCGCTCCTCGTGCCGGGTACCGGTGAGATCTACATGGGGTACTACGGCAGGGGCGCCGTGCTCGTGGCCGCGGAAATCACCGCGTGGGTAGGGTACGCCTATTACCACCAGGAGGGTCTCGACAGCCGTGACGATTACGAGCAGTTCGCCGACGCACATTGGAACTACGACAAGTGGATTACTGACCACCCGGCGACGCAAGATCTTCCCCTCGAGGACCGGGACTTCGCGACGCTCGATTCGATCGGCCGGAACGACTGGGTGGGTCTCTGGCCCGGGTATCACACCTGGCACTCGAAAGAGGAAGAGAAGCAGAATTACTACGAAACCATCGGCAAGTACGACTGGTTCATCTCGGGATGGGAAGACTGGGATCCGGATACGGATCCATGGGCGCAAGACACCGATCTGCGGACCACCTACCGGTCGATGAGGAAAACGAGCAACGACGAGCTCGACAAGGCCGACAAGTTCATATACCTGAGCATCGCCGCACGCGTGGTGTCGCTCGTGGAAACGGTTTTGCTCACCCGCGATGGCTCCAATTCGTCCGCTGAGGGCGCCACGCGGGGATTCTCCGTCAAAACGCGCGCTACGGGGCTCGCATCGGGGGAGATCGCGTTGGTGTATCGTTTTCGATGAGGAGGATCATGCGACGCATTGGTTTGGGATCGGCGGCCCTGCTGCTCGTGTGTCTCGCCATACCCGCCGCAGCGGAACCGTTCTCGTTGAGAAATGCCCCCGTTGTCGCAGCCGCGGGGAGCCCCGGTGCGCGCGAGGCACTGCGGATATCCGAGCATTCGGCGTTGCTACGGATGGACAACACCGGTGACGCTGTCGACGCGCCCAAATCGAAGTCGAAGGCGATCCTTTACTCGTTGCTTCTTCCCGGATTGGGCCACTACTATGTCGGAGACAAGACGGGAGCGCGGGCGTTCCTGGCCGTCGAGGCGGCCACCTGGACATCTTTCATCGTTTTCGAAGCGCAAGGTTATCTTCGTAGAGGCGGGTACGAAGATTACGCACAAGTGTTCGCCGGGATTTCCGGCGGCGATCATTCGGATGACTACTACGGACTCATCGCCGAGTACAACTCGTGGACCGAATACGAAGAGGCCGTCAAGAACGAGGGGCGTTTTGCCCTTTATCCCGAGGCAGACGCGGCCACCCTCGAAGAGTACTTCGCACACAACCGGGTTTCGGACTACGAGCCTTGGGTGTGGAAGAGCGCAGATGTCAGACGGGATTTCAGGAGCCTGAGATCATCGAGCAAAGAGTCGTACCGCCGGGCGCTCTATGCGGTGGCCGTGGCGGTGGCGAACCGTGCGGCAAGTGCGTTTTTTGTCATCAAGGCGACGAACGATGCCAACCAGAGACTCGAAGGTGATCGCGTCGGGTACCGTGTGGAGTTCGGCCCCCCTGTCGAGCACCCCGGCGACGGACTCCAGACGGGGCTTTCGATTGTTGCGACGTTCTGACGCGTTTCGAGTCTCATTCTCACGCCGACCCAGCCTGCCCTGGAACTACACTCGATCCATGCGAAAGATCTTCTTTTCGAGCATCGGCGCGCTGCTGATTGCTTTCGCGCTCGCGGGGTGCGCCGCACGTATGGAGAGACCGGTCACCGCTCCGGCCGCGCGCGGGACAGAAACGCCGCAAGCGATCTACCGCGATGTGGCGGGGATAGCGCTGGGTGCCCCTCTGGCTCTGGCCGTCGATTTCTCGGGCAACATCTACGTGGCCGATGCCGCACCGGGGCGGGTGGTGTGCTGGCTCGCCTCGGGTAAAGGGTCGGTCGAGTTTCAGAGACCCACCCAGCAACCCGGTTTCTATCCGAGCGACATCGCCGTCAGCGGTTTTTTTGTGTACGCGCTCGACCCGGTTCAAAGGACCCTCCTCCGTTTCGACAACCGCGGCGCATACCGCGACATACTGATCGAGTTCGACGAACTCTCCGCCGGCCGGAGGATCACACCCACGGGGCTCGATGTGGACGCCTACGGTCGTATTGCGGTGTCGGACATCGGCAACCACCAGGTGATCCTCTTCGACCCGTACCTCGCCGTCGAGCTGGTGTTTGGGAGCTACGGTTCGCACCCGGGTCAGCTGGATGGTCCTCAGGGCGTGACGTTCACACCCGATGGAAACTTCCTCGTGACCGACACGGGGAACAGACGCATACAGCTTTTCGACGCCGGGGGAAGATTTCTGGCGGTATTGCCTTCGGGGGACCAAAATCCGCTGGTCAAACCAAGGAGGGCGGTCGCCGACAAGAACGGCAACGTGTACGTCGCTGATCCAGGGGCCAAACGGGTGTTCGTCTTCCGCTGGGATGGAGCGCTCGCGCGCTCGATCGTTCCTTCAGACGTGTCGGATTTCGGCCCGACCGATATCGATGTTGATCTTTCGGGTTCGATCTATGTGACCGACGCGGCGAACGCCTCTCTTTTTGTGTTCAGGTGAGTCGCGTCCGCCTTGATCGGTGAGTTGGAGGGGTGCGGCAGGCCCTTTCGCGGGAACGAGCGAGGACCGCCTGGCGCGGGTGGTTGCGACTCCCGTTCGCGCGGGTCCTGTCGGCCATCCGCCCGCTGCCGTGCTCGCTTCGCTGCGCGCGTGAGCGGGCGCCCGTGGCCGCCACCCGCGCGAGGCGACCACGAGCACTGCCGGGGTAATCGGCGATCGGACCTGAGGTGGGCGCAGGGTCGTCGAAAGCCCCTTGATCACCCGCGGCTTGACGCGACTGTTTCGACGCATCGAGGTTGGCGTGCGTCTTTGCATAGTAGCCTTCGTTCTGCTCCTGGTCATAGCGGTCGGACGTGTCTGCCTTGCAGAGACCGGTCCCTATGACTGGAAGTCGTGGGGCGCGGCGAGCGATACGCTTCGCGTGGTGACGAGGGGTGCGCGGCTGACATTGAGCTCGCCGTTCATCGTCGTCGGAAGCGAGCGTGTCTTCGTCAACGGCTCGGAGCTCGCCGCCGGTCAGTACGAGATCAATTATCAGAGGGGTCTCGTCAGGATCACCGCGCCGGTTCCGGAGGGCGCCGCGGTTGTCGTCTCGTACACACGGTTCCCGTTTCTCCTCAATTCCGTGTACTCGTTGAGGGAGATCGAGTTTGCCGAGGGCGAGAGCGAAGTTCCGCCGCGGAAAACGGAAGCGCTCCCCCCCGGCGGGTCGAAGTCCTATTTCGATACGGTGGGAAACCTCGCCTTCGGCGGAGTGAAGTCGATCAGTTTCAGCGCCGGCTCGAACCGGAGCGCCTCTTTCGACCAGACGTTGCGGGCGACTGTCGAGGGCGATCTCACTCCCACGATCCGCGTCAAGGCGCTGCTCTCGGACAACAATCTCCCGATACAGCCCGAAGGAAACACACAGGAACTCGAGTATCTCGATAAGGTGTACGTCGAGATCACCGGCCCCCGCGCCGGCGCAACGCTCGGCGATATCGCGTTCGCCAACGGCTTCTCGGATTTCAACGCGTTCAGCAGGGAACTCATGGGCGCCGCGGGTTCGGCGCAGATCGTCGACAAAACAAAATTCGAAGTGGCCGGCGGGTCGAGCAAAGGGGTGTTTCGAACAAAGACGTTCAGGGGGACGGACCAGGTCCAAGGGCCCTACGAGCTCCTGTCGCAGGGCGGGGCGTCCAACGAGGTGATCATCGCAGGCACCGAGAAGGTGTACTTCGACGGCGAACTGCTCCTTCGCGGTCAGAACCGTGACTACACGATCGACTACGACAGGGGGACACTCACGTTCACGGCAAAACGGCCCGTGACCGCCGACAGGGAAATCTCCGTCGATTTCGAATCCACGCAAGAACAATACGACCGTACGTCCGTTTTCGGGACAGCGGCGACGGAAGCGCTTCCCGGCGGGCTGAAGTTCGGCGTGCTCGCGGCAAAAGAGAGCGACGACGGGGACCGCCCGAAGTCGGTGTCGCTCAGCGAAGAGGACATAAGGACCATCGAACAGGCGGGAGACGACGAGGAGCTGGCCGTCGCCCAAGGCGCGACCTTCGTCGGTGAAGCGAAGGGGGACTACATCACCGTCCCGGCGGACACCATTTCGGGGACACCCCAGCACTTCGAGTTCAACGATACCACCGGTGCCTATGACGTAATTTTCGCGGAGGTGGGATCGGCGCGGGGCGCCTACGTGCTGGTGGGCGTCAGCCTCAAGGGGGTGCCGATCTACAGATTCGTGGGAGCAGGGAAAGGCAATTACATCGTAGGGAAAAGACTGCCGCTCCCGCAGTCGCACACCGTTTATACGGCGCGTCTGTCGAAGGAAAGCGCGAGCTTCTTCGGTTTCGATCTCCAGTACAACCTGAGTGATTTCGATGCCAATACGTTCTCGGCCGAAGGCGACAGCGACAACATTGGAGACGCCGGTGAAGCGAGGGTTCGGGTGAATGGGATCCCCCTCGTAGTCGGCAAGCTCGACCTCGTCGGTTCGGTGAGCACCGTCCTCGACCGGTACAGGAGTTTCGAGAAGACGCGCGCGTCGTATTTTTACCGCGATTGGAACCTCGAGAACGAACCGTTGAAAGGGAGAGAAATACTCGAGGAGTTGGCATCATCGTTTGCCCGGACCGACAAGGTCGTGCTCGAGTACCGGCTCGGCCGGATCGAACGGGATGATTTTCACGGTGTCAAGCACGAGGCCCGGGCCTCGGTAGTCAAGGAACCGGACCGGAGAGCGACGGGTCGCGCGTTCGCAACCGATGTCGAGGGGGAACACGACGACAGGACGAGACGGCACGGCGAGTTCTTGCTTTCATACGGTGTTTGGAAGTTCATTCCGTCCGTTGAGTACGGGGCCGAGGAGTACCGGCTCTCATCACCCGTCTCGCCGGACAGCGGGATTTCCTACGGCCGGTACGCGGTCCGTCTCACGAATCGCCGCGAAGGGATTCTCTCCTACTCGGTCTACGGCGAACAACGGGACACCGAGGAGCTCGCCGACACCACCGATGGTTGGGTGGACACTCGAACGGACCGGACCTTCGGCGGTTCCGTCGCGTCGCGACGGTCTCAGGCGCTCCAAGGCGAGATCCTCTACACGCACCGGATCCGCAACGACAAGATCATCGGCGGAACGAATTCGTCCGATCTGGCTCGACTGAATGGGCTCGCGCGCGGCGACCGGGTCGGGGTGACTTCCACCGTCGAATACGAGATCGGTCAGAATCGGGATCGATTACAGCAGAAGTCGGTCGTCTTCGTCGGCGAAGGCAAGGGGGACTACAACGCGCTGGGCGAACCCGTTGGAAAAGGGAGGGGCGCGTACACGGTCGTGTTCGTTCCCACACAAGTTACGATACCGACGCAGCGTGTGGACTTTACGTGGAACCTCAGGTGGAAAGCGCCCGTCGACAAACCCAAAGGCGGCGTGCTCTCGTGGATCGGCGCCAACGTGGCGTTGAATCAGTCGCTGAGCGTCAAAGAGGAGACAACGGCGAGCGACGCGTACAAAGTGTACCTGCTTTTCCCGTCGGCTCTCCAACGGGACGAGTCGACCGTTGCGGGGATCGTGTCGCTTCGCCAGGAGTGGTCGTTGCTCGAGTCGTACCCCGACTGGTCGCTCTCCTTACGCTATCAGAGAGACGACGAAGAGGAAAACCGCTTCAACGATGTCCACGAGCAACGGTATTTCGAACAAGAAGCAGTGAGAATCGATCACACGTTGACGAGGCTCCTCAGCGGCAATCTCGAACTCCGGCGTGAGGTGAAGGAGCGCAGCGGGAAGGGGCTCGCGACGGGGACGGGGAGCACGTACGAGGTAGTCGGGTGGACCGTGTCGGCGGGGTGGGGGTTGAGGCTGCCCGGTGGGAGCAGTCTGGACGGGGAGATGGAGTTCCTCGACCAGGAGGATTTCGAGTCCACGGCGAAAGAGCGCGCGTTGACGCTCCGGCCGCGATTCGTGTGGCACGTTTCGAAAGCGCTCAACGTGTTCGGGCGGTATGAAGTGATCCATTTTACGCTTCCGAACGACCCGGAGGTGAAACCCCTGTTCTTTTCGGACCCGGGTACCGCGCACAGGTGGGCGGTCACTCCGAATCTGCGTCTTTCAAAAGTGATTTCACTTCTCGGAACGTACCAGGGCAGGGCCGAAAAGACATTTTCGGGAAAGAGGATCGTCGATCATGAACTCACGGTGGAAACGCGAGCGTTTTTCTAGCTCGGCGGCGAGAGGAGCAATCGTCCTTCTCGTGTTCGCCTGGGCGGCTGCGGCCTTCGCCGACGCGCCGGCGGTCGAGCTGCGTGGGAACCGCGAACTCACCGACGAGCAGTTGGAAAGTCTCATATCGGCCGAGGCGGGGAGGACCCCGGAAGCGCTCGCAAGAAGGATCCAAACCGCGTACATCGAACGGGGTCATCTTTCGGCGAAGATCCATGTCGAAAAACGCGACGCGGATTCCACCGTTGTGCTCCGTATCGATGAGGGCGAGCCCACACGCTACGGCGCTATTACCGTGAGGGGCACGACACGGCTCGATGACGCCAAAGCGAGAGAGATTCTCGGCGTGAGAAGCGGCGACCGCTATCTGCCCCAGGATCTGCGGGGAAGATTTCAGAGAGTTCTCGAGTACTACGACGCCGGCGGGTATCCGTTTGCGCAGGTCTGGGTGGACAGTCTCGTGTTCGACGAAGCCTCCAGCACGGCCGATCTCTCGATCTATATCGTCGAGGGAAGGCAAGAGACGATCGGCCGTGTGGAATTCGAGGGGCTCGTTCGTACGAAGAAGGACCTCGCCGTAAAACTCTCGGGGCTCCATCCGGGTGAGCCCTATGACGGGGAGCGTCTCCGTGAGTCCTACCTGCGGCTCACGAGCAGCGGCGTGTTCCGCGAGGTGTCTTATCCCACGGTCCGTATGTCACCCGAGGGGAAAGGTGTCGAAGCGCTGATCAGAGTGGTCGAGCCAAAGGGAAACAACAGCATCTCGGGGGCGCTCGGTTACGCGGATCGACAGGGGACCGAGGACCGCGTTCTGAGCGGGCTTATCCGTCTCGATGTCACGAACATCGGAGGTTCGCTCCGGGACCTACATGTCAACTGGAAGAACGACGGGCAGGGGAGAAGCGAAACTCGGCTCTCTTACCGCGAGCGGTTTTTTCTCGGCCGACGGATCGGGTTGGGTTTCACTCTCGAACAGGTTGGTCAGGACACCCTCTACACGTGGCAGTCGGTCGGTCTGGAGTCGTCCGTCCCAGTGGGCCGGTTGTGGGACGGTATCGTTGGGCTCGAGGCCGGCGGCTACGCCGACCGGAACACGTTCAGCGAGGGTGACGTGTCGAGCACCTTCAGGACCCGGTTGGCGGGCGGTGTGACTTTCGTGGAAGGTCACGAAGACCGGGGGACATTCCTCGATTTTCGGACCCGTCACGCGTACGGACGGAAAGAGGTCAGCGAACGGGCCGGAGGAAAAGGGGAGACGATCTCGCAGTACATCTTCGACGCTCAAATCCGGGCGACCGCGGATGCCGCACGAAACGTCTACGGGGCGATCGAGCTCGTCTACCGCGACATCGAAAGCAGCGAGGAGTTCGTGCCTCTGTCCGAGCAGTTCTACATCGGCGGCGCCTCGACGATAAGGGGATACCGCGAGAATCAGTTTCACGGGCGACGAGCCGGTTATGTCCGGTCCGAACTCCGCGTGGGGAAGAGCAACCGCGAAAACGGCTACCTCTTCGTCGACGGCGGTTACGTTCTGGAGGAATCGATGAGCGCGGCGGGAGACCTGTCGAAAAACGACGAATACCCCGTCGGGTACGGGTTTGGACTACGGACGGAATCGAAAGTGGGGAACATCGACATCAGTTTTGGTGTCGGCGACGAGATCTCGCTCCGGGCGACCAAGGTCCACGTGATTCTCAACAGATCGTTTTGATCTCGGCCGACCCGGCGACCGAACGGGCCGATTGTTGTTTGGGGGACAGTTGGGGGGTGCTAGACTCGATCCGGGAGGAAAAGACATGTCGATCGACATTGCGAATCGAGTTGTGCGCGCCCCGCGCGGTTCGAAACTCAACTGCCGGGGCTGGCTCCAGGAAGCGGCGCTCCGCATGCTCTGCAATAATCTCGACCCCGATGTCGCGGAGGACCCAAAGAACCTCGTCGTCTATGGCGGGACAGGGAAGGCGGCGCGGAACTGGGAATCCTTCGGACGGATCGTCGAGGGTTTGAAAAACCTCGGAGACGACGAGACGCTTCTCGTTCAGTCCGGCAAGCCCGTGGCGGTTTTCAAAACACACACCGGTGCACCCCGGGTTCTCATCGCCAACTCTCTTCTCGTTCCCAAGTGGGCGACGTGGGAACACTTCTGGGAGCTGGAGAGCAAAGGGCTGATGATGTACGGTCAGATGACCGCGGGGAGCTGGATGTACATCGGCACACAGGGGATTCTCCAAGGGACCTACGAGACGTTCGCTGCGTGCGCGGCAAAGCATTTCTCGGGCTCCCTCGCAGGAAGAATGGTGCTCACCGGCGGGCTCGGCGGTATGGGAGGCGCGCAACCCCTCGCGGTGACCATGAACGAAGGCGTGTGTCTCGCCGTCGAGGTCAACCCGGAACGGATCCGGCGCCGTTTGAACACCCGCTATCTCGACGTCATGGCCGATGATCTCGATGACGCGCTCGACCAGGCGCTCGAGGCCAGGCGCACGCGCCGGCCTCTCTCGATCGGTCTTCTGGGAAACGCCGCCGAGGTGTTTCCCGAAATCCTGCGCAGGGGAGTCGAGGTGGATGTCATTACCGACCAGACATCCGCCCACGACCCGCTCAACGGGTACATACCCAAAGGCTTGAGCGTCGAGGAAGCAGCGGTGCTCCGCAAAGAAGATCCCGGGACCTACATCTCACGGGCGATGGATTCGATCGTCGACCACGTGAAGGCGATGGTCGGGTTCCTCCGCGCGGGGTCCGTTGTTTTCGACTACGGAAACAACATACGCGGGCAGGCGGAAAAGGCGGGGTACAAGGACGCCTTCGATTTCCCCGGGTTCGTCCCCGCGTTCATCCGTCCGCTGTTCTGCCGGGGGAGCGGGCCGTTTCGTTGGATTGCTCTCTCCGGCGACCCAAAGGACATCGACGCGACGGACAACCTCATCCTCGATCTCTTCTCCAAAAAAGAGTCGCTCACGCGCTGGATCCGTATGGCGAGAGAGCGTGTCGCATTCCAGGGGTTGCCTGCGCGGATCTGCTGGCTCGAGTACGGCGAGAGGGCCGAGTTCGGACTCGCGCTCAACGAACTGGTGAGCCGGGGGAAGATAACCGCGCCGGTTGTGATCGGTCGTGATCATCTCGACAGCGGGTCCGTGGCGAGCCCGTACCGCGAGACGGAAGCGATGAAAGACGGAAGCGACGCCGTGGCGGACTGGCCGATTCTCAACGCGCTTCTGAACGCGGTGAACGGCGCTGCGTGGGTCTCGGTCCATCACGGCGGGGGCGTCGGGATGGGGCTTTCCATCCACGCGGGACTCGCCGTTGTCGCTGACGGCACACCCGATGGCGCCGCCCGATTGGGGCGGTGTCTGACGGGAGACCCTGGCATAGGGATTGCAAGACATGCCGATGCTGGTTACGACATTGCAATAGAAAGCGCGAAGAAAAACGGAATCAGTATCCCGTTTCTCGAGAGCTAGCCGGCGTCGCAACCGCCTGCGTCTTTTCAGCGCACTTTTCGAACACCCGACAGACGAAGCCTGCAAGGAGCGATGTTTGAAACGGGAAGTCGATCTCATCGTCAGGAACTGTCGCCAGCTGCTCACTCTTCAAAACCCGTCGAGGGGTCCCCGCAAGGGAAAGGATCTGGCTGATCTCGGCCTGGTCGAAGACGGGTTTGTCGCCGCGTCCGACGGCACGATCGTCGCTGCCGGTACGAGTGATTCGGTGATGGCCGCTGTACGCCCCGTGGAAGGGTGCTTCGAGATCGACGCAGGGGGCGCCGTGGTGATGCCCGGTTTCGTCGACTGCCACACCCACACCGTTTTTGCGGCGTACCGTCTGGACGAGTACGAGAAGAGGGTTCGCGGGGTGCCGTACGCCGAGATCGCCAAGGCCGGCGGCGGAATCGCAAAAAGCGTCGCCGACCTGCGGAAGATGGGCGAGACCGATCTTTTCGACATTGGGCTTCAACGGCTGAGAGGTTGTATAGAGCACGGATCTACAACAATCGAAATAAAAAGCGGTTACGGGCTGGACCTCGAGAATGAGTTGAAGCAGTTGAAGGTCATACGGGACCTCGGGGAGGTGTGTCCGGCCGTGATCGTCCCGACGTTTCTCGGCGCACACGCGGTTCCTCCCGAGTACCGGGACCGGCGTGAGGAGTATATCCAGCTCCTTATCCGCGAAATGATTCCCGTGGTGGCGAGGGAGGGGCTCGCGGAGTTTATCGACATTTTTTCCGAGGCTGGAGTCTTCAGTATCGAAGAAGCGGAACGGATTTTGCGGGCGGGAAACAAAGCGGGTCTCAAACCCCGCGTTCACGCGGACGAGCTCTACGACACCTCGTCCGCTGAAATGGCAGTGCGCATCGGTGCGGTGTCGGCGGATCATCTCAACAAGATCAGCCCCCGAGGGATGTCGCTGATGGCCGGTTCATCGGTCATCGGCGTGCTTTTGCCGGGGACGAGCTTCGGGTTGCCGTCACTCGAGTTCGCACCCGCTCGCGCCATGGTGGAACACGGGATGGCCGTCGCCATCGCGACGGACTTCAACCCCGGGAGCTCCCCGAGCGAGTCCATGCCGATGATGATCGCCATCGCCTGCTCGCACATGAGGCTCTCGCCGGCGGAAGCGATCGCCGCGGCGACCTACAACCCGGCGTTCGCGGTGGGGCATGAGCACGAGGTGGGGAGTCTCGAGCCGGGAAAACGGGCCGACTTTTTGATACTCGATTGCGATGACTACCGGGAGATTCCCTACCGGTTCGGGATCAACCCGGTCGGAAGGGTGTTCATCAAGGGACAGGAGTGGACCGGGGATTCGCGCCAGGCCTAGCGCGGTCCGCGGGGAAGAACTGTGAGCAAGCCCAACAACGTTCGGAAAAAAGCGCTCGAATACGCAAAGAAACGCCAGTGGGAAAAGGCGCTCGAGGAATTCACGCGTCTTGTGGAGATCGAGCAGCACAATCCGAACCTCTTCAACGAAATCGGCGACATCCATCTCAAGCTGGGGAACAAACGCGAGGCGTTCAGGCGGTACCACGAAGCGATCGATGCGTACGCCAAGGTGGGGTTGCACAACAACGCCGTCGCCGTCTGCAAGAAGATCCTCAGGCTCAATCCGAACGACGACGTCCTGTACGGGAAGATGGCCACGCTGAGACAGCGGCAGGGATTTGGCCAGGAAGCCGTGGCGTACTCCGTGACCTTTCTCGACAGGATCCTCGAAATAACCGATCTGTCGGGAGAACACCTGCAAACGCTCGTCGTGGAGATCGCGAACATGACCGAGGCCGCGCCGGAAGTTCTCGAACGGGCAGCCCAGTTCCTCCTTCGGTGCGGAGCCAACCGGGAAGCCGGAAGCGTACTCGAGAAACTCGAAAAGCACTACGCGGCCCACAAAATAGACGCTGAACGGGAACGCATCCGGGCTGCGATGGAATCCATCGACCACATTCCGGTCTCCGCGGAAACGGCACCCGTGGAACCCCAGAAGCTCGATACGGTGGAATCACATAGTCAACGTCCCGCGGGCGAAGCCTATGCGCCTTTTGGCGGGTCCGTTCCCCCTCACATCCGGCGCGGGCACGAGCAGGAAGTCGCTACGGACTTCGGTCTCGTCGACGTAGGAAACCCAAAAAAGACGCCCCTCTCGAAGACGCCCGACGGAGCAAAAACCAGTGGGTCCCGCACCGCCCACCCCTCCATTCCGCCGGGCGGGGAGAGCTGGTCCGAGACCGACCCCTCCGTCCTCGAAGGAGATCGTTCGTCGCGCGCCCGGTCAGGTTCGCCAAACTCTCCATCCACACCCGTTGCGTGTCCGGAGGAGGAACCCGCGATCGGGGGCAAGGAATACGTGATCCCGCAGGAGGATCTCGACGAACCTCCCAAGCGGGATTTCAAAGACCTGTTCGCCGACGAAGGGACCGACGGGGAGGAGGCCGGTTGCGCTGACGGCATGGCCGGAAAGTCCGCGTCCGAGGTGAAGTCCGATGTCGAAGAAGACGACCATCGCAGTCGGTATGATCTGGGGATGGCGTATCTCGAGATGGGGCTTTTCGTCGAGGCGGTGCGCGAGTTCCAGCTCGCCGCGAACTCGCCGACGTACCGGGTCCGCAGCTTGGAGATGATCGGTTGCTGCTTCATCAATCAGAATCAGCCCAAACTGGCGATCAAACAACTCATGAAAGGGCTTGCGCTCGTACAGGACGACGACCGCACCGCCCTCGGCATCAAGTACAGCCTCGCTCTGGCCTATGAGATGACCGGCGAGATCGAAAAGGCAAAAGCGATGTTCGAAGACGTCTATGTCGTCGATGTCGCCTTCAGAGATGTCCAAGAGAAAGTAAGGAAATACACGTCCTGAGGTCCCTCTCCTGCCGCACACGCCCTTTCGCGGACATCTTCCTCATCGGTATTGACGAAAAAGGACGCATGATCTACCATTCGGCGATTCCAGACACCGCCACCGCGCGGACACGCGTCCGTGGATCGATGTGACGGATCAACGAACGAACGATATCGCGCACTTCCGGCGTGGCCGTACCCTTGACCACCCGACATCCTCCCCATGCATCGAACCCGGAGAGCTCTCTTGGCTAGCCTGCTCGTCGCCGTTGCGGTCTCGTTGGGTTTCGCATTGTCGGCCGTACCAAACGTCGAACTGGTGACGGTCACCGTCTTCATCTCGGGTTTCCTCCTGGGGCCGGGGTTCGGGGCCGGAGTTGGGGCGGCTTCCGCGGTGCTGTTCTCGGTTTTCAACCCGTTGGGTGCGGCGCTCCCGCCGCTCTTGGCGGCGCAGGCTCTGGGACAGTCGATCGTGGGATTGGCGGGAGGGATGGCGGGCCCCGTGATCGTTCGTTTCCCGAGCCGGTTTCTTGCGTCCATCGTAGCGGGAGGAATGGGGCTGGTGCTCACGGTGCTCTACGATGTGTTGACGAACGCGGGCGCGTACGTGACGATTGCGGGGGAGAAGACCATCGAAGGTCTTGTGAAATTCATCGCGGCCGGACTGCTGCTTGTCGGGCTTCACATCGTTTGGAACACGATGGTGTTTGCGGCGGTGCTCGTGCCGTCTCTCCGCGTGCTCGACGGATATCGAGGGGAGCTGACGACGAAATGAACGCGTGCGGGTGGCGCGTCGCCTTCTTGGCGGTGTTCGCCGGGCTGGCCTTCTGCAGCGCGCCGGGTGTGGCGGAGGAGACTGGAGGAGACTCGGACTCCACCGTTGCCGTCGTCGGCACGAAGGAGAACGCAAAACGAACCATGACGCCGTTTCCCGCGGGTCCCGCCGACACCCTCAAGGACGGCGACTTCCGGTCGCGTCACGCGTTTTCTCTCGACCACTTCTTCGAGTTCTGGCCGGAGTTCGTCATCGGCCGCCGCGGACCGATCGGCGGTGACGCGGATTTTTCGAGATACGGCATCGGAAGGGGAAGAGGGGTTCTGTATCTGGGCAGCGTGCCGCTCAACGACCCTCAGGACGACCGCATACCGCTCGCTCTTGTTCCTACGACTCCCATCGGAGAGATCGTGGTTGGTGGGGTGGACGGAACGTTTCTCCCCGAGAGGACGAATATCGAAGGTGCGTACCGTATCGTCGAACCCGCCGCACCGGTCGACAAACCGATCGTCGCGATCGAGCTTTCCAGAGGTGATAGGGGTCTTCGCCAGCGCCGTGCGAGATTCTCGACGGTTGCGGGACCGATCGGCGTCGATTTCGAATTCGACGAGCTCCTCAACGACGGGTACGCGTTCGATGCGCGGGGGATCGTCCAGGGTTCCGATTACGGGAGATCTACGACGCGATGCCAGGGAGGCAATGTGAGGGGCGAACTCCCCGGGGGCGCCGCGTACCTTTTTTCGTTTCGTCGGTTCCAGAGCACCTTCGACGGCGATCTGGTCGCGGCCGATCACGGCCAGCGCCGGGACGGTCACGTCGCAGTGATACGGAGTTCGATCGATCGCCTGGATTTATCGATATTCGAGCGTAGCCACAAAGTCTCGGCCGCCGATTCGGCCACGAGCAACCATACCGCTGGCGTGTACGCGGCGGTTCCCGTCACGCTCCGGGAGGACGTCGAACTCGAGCTCGGCGCGGGGTACGAAGATATTCAATCGCGGCAGCGGATGGGAGACGAGGAGACCCAGCCGAGGCTCCAAAAGGGGCACTTCGGGGTCGCGGGACGTGCCGCTCTCCCGGCGAGGGTCGTTGCGACGCTCGAAACAAACGCGACCCATTACTTCGACATGTCAACGGGGTGGGGTGCCGCTGTCACGCTTGGGCGGAGGTGGGGTTCGGACAACGAGGCGGTGGTGGCGTTCAGACGCCGGTTTCGCATGCCGAATCTCGGCGAATTGTTCCAGCCGCGGCATAGCGTCACGATGAATCCTTCGCTCGAACTGGCCGGCAACCGTTACGTCAAGCCCGAAGCCGCCCTCGAGGGAAGCGCCGCATGGTTCGCGCATCTCGGCGGGTTCGCCAACGCGATCCGGGCGACGGCGGTCCGTGTGCAAAACCCTATCGTGTACGATGCCGCCTCTTCCGCGGCGGGGAACGTGAATATCTCGCAAAACGGCGCCGCGGAGGATCTCGTTGTATTCAGCGAGCGGGCCGGTTTCCAGCACCTGCTTTTCGGCGTCCTCTTCGAACTCGCGGGGTCCGTCGAGTACACGCCGAGCGAGAGGGCCCGTTTCTTTTCGTCGGTGCCCGAATACCGTGCCACGGCCTGGGCGGCGGTCGGGAGCAATTTCTTCGGAAAAACGAGCGGGTTTCGATTGAGCACCGAGTATCAACACGGCGGGACGCGAAACGCGGGATCCGTCGAACCGCTTCCCTCGTACGACGTGGTCAATCTAAAACTGGTGCTGCGGCTGATCGATGCGCATCTCTATGTTCAGTGGTTGAACGTGACGGACGCGAAATACCAGACGGTATGGCCGTACTTGATGACGCCGAGAACATTTGTCTACGGCGTGGAATGGACGATCTTCGACTAGCGCGGCGTGTGTTTTTCCGCGCGGATTCGTATCGTGGTGACGGGAGGTGGAGGTGTGGTGATGCGAAGAATCGTTGGTGCGTTTATCCTGTTCGTTGTGGCCGTTTTTCCCCGAGCGGATGACATTTCTCACTGCTGGATCCCCGTCCGGCAGGCGGACTGCTCTCTGGCGTCCGCTCCCGGAGACTCATCCGGTGATCCTCCGGCGCGCACGCGCCGCGACCGGAGCCGTCAGATCGTGCCCCGCGATTATCGTAGGGACCCGTTTCTGTTCCTCTCCACGGCGCCGAAGGACTCGCTCGTTCTCCTCCCCGGTGTTGGTCCGGTACTTGCAGAACGGATCGCGAGTGCCCGAACCGGCAAGAGGTCGTTCACCCGGTGGGATGACCTCCTCGCAATCAAAGGCATTGGACCCAAAACCATCGAGCGGTTGAAGAGGCTTACCGACGAGGCAAAGTCGCATTGACCGGCCCGCGCAGCGCGGCCTCCGTTCGCATTTTGCACGCGCGGTGTCGCGGGAGCGGGACATAATGCACGTTCGATTTTGCGGGGTGATGCGGACGGAGGGGTTTTCGGTGCGGGTGGCGGGGCCGCCCATGGGTGCCGGCGTGGCATAACTCTTGCGGAAATCACGCAATACGAAACGCGAGGCGGGGGTTGTTTCCCGGCGCGGTGGCGGGTCTCCCGCGTTCATCGGTTCCGGAGGGACGGTTCTTGACGGATAGAATCGCGAACAAACTCCTGGAGTCGAGTCTCATCAGCCAGGAACAGATGGGACGCGCTCTCGAAGCCCAGAAAGCCGACGGGGGCTCGCTCGGCTACAACCTCGTCCGGACCGGCGCTATTTCCGAGATGGCGTTCGCGGAGTTCATGGGACAGGTGTACAACGTCCCCGCGGTAAACCTCGAGGAAACCCAGCCGGACCCCGATGCCGTTTCACTCATCCCCAGCGAAGTGGCGATGAAGTTCCAGGTCGTTCCCGTCAAAAGACAGGGACGGGTTCTTACCGTCGCCATGGCCAACCCCGATAACATTTTTGCCATCGACGACATCAAGTTCATCACCGGGCTCGAAGTGAGGCCCGTTGTGGCGCCCGAATCGGCGATCAAAAAGGCCATCGACCGGCTCTACGACTCGGCGGACTCTCTTGCCAGCGTCATGAGGGACATGCAGGAGGATTTTGAGATCGTGGACGAAGCGGCCGAAGAGCTGGCGCTCGAAGAGGTCGAGTCGATCGACGCCCCGGTGGTGAAACTCGTCAACAGCCTCATCGCCGACGCCGTCGGCAAGCACGCGAGCGATATTCACATCGAACCCTACGAGAAGCAGATGAGGGTCCGTTTCCGTATAGACGGGATGCTCCACGAGATGATGTCACCGCCGTTCAAAATGAAAGGGGCGATCATCTCGAGGCTCAAGATCATGGCGGAGCTCGACATCGCCGAAAAGCGGGTTCCCCAGGACGGCCGTATCAAGATCCGAATCGGCGGCAAACCGATCGACCTCCGCGTGAGCACCCTTCCCACGATCTACGGGGAGAAGCTCGTGATGCGTATACTCGACAAGAGCAACCTCCAAATCGATCTGACGAGGCTCGGTTTCGAGGAACAGGCCCTGGCGAGGTTCCTCACGGCCATCGAGAGTCCTTACGGGATGGTCCTGGCCACGGGTCCCACCGGATCGGGAAAGAGCACCACGCTCTACAGCGCGCTCAACAAGATCAACAAACCGTTCTGCAACATCATGACGGCCGAAGACCCCGTCGAATACAACATCGACGGGATCAACCAGGTCAACGTCCACGAAAGCATCGGACTCACGTTCGCCATGTCGCTAAGAGCGTTTCTCCGCCAAGACCCCAACATCATCATGGTCGGCGAGATCCGCGACCTCGAGACGGCATCCATCGCAACGAAAGCGGCTCTCACCGGGCACCTCGTGCTGAGCACGCTCCACACGAATGACGCGGCGAGCTCGATCAACCGTCTCATCGACATGGGCATCGAACCTTTCCTCGTTTCGAGCTCGATCATCATGATCATCGCTCAGAGGCTCGTCCGGAAGCTGTGCGATAAATGCAAGCAGCCGATCACCCTCCACGAGGAGACGCTCCGCGAACTCGGCATAGTGGAGTCGCCGGGCGAACTCACGCTCTTCGAAGCCAAGGGGTGCGTCGCCTGCAACGATACCGGGTACTCGGGCAGACGCGGGCTCTACGAGGTCATGGCGATCTCGAACACGATCAGGGAAATGATCATCGAACGGCGTCAATCGGGGGATCTGAAACAACAGGCGATCAAGGAGGGCATGTTGACCCTCCGGGCGGACGGGTTGGAGAAGGTCAAGAAGGGCGTTACCTCGCTCGAGGAAATACTCAGGGAGACCAG
>Ga0315286_10001497_pt1 | contig 21157 bp, 19 predicted proteins | sample YL17G10_0_MG_FD_205038 | JGI IMG/M metagenome (GOLD analysis project Ga0315286, IMG submission 205038) | Sediment microbial communities from Yellowstone Lake, YNP, Wyoming, USA - YL17G10_0 | ecosystem: Environmental > Aquatic > Freshwater > Lake > Sediment | place: USA: Wyoming | collected... | reverse complement strand
GGTTCGTGAAGCCCATCGAGATCAATCGCGACCAGCATGCCAGCCACATCCTCAAGTCTCTCGTGCAGCCCTTCATCCTGCGGCGGACGAAGTCGCAGGTGCTCGAAGACCTGCCGCCGCGCACCGAGACGATGCGCCTGGTGGAGCTGAGCCCCGAGGAGCGGGCCCTGCACGAATCTCTGCGCCAGCGGGCCCTGGAACGGCTCGAAGGCGTGCGGGACATGGCCCCCGGTCAGGCCCATATCCAGGTCCTCGCGGAATTGATGAAGCTGCGGCGCTGCTGCTGCAATCCCCGGCTCGTGGTGCCGACCTGCGGCTTGGCGGGCTCCAAGCTCGAAGCCTTCGCCGAGCTGGTGGACGAGCTGCTCGAAAACCAGCACAAGGCCCTGGTTTTCTCGCAGTTCGTGGACCACTTGACCCTGCTCCGCGAGCACTTGGACAAGCAGGGCATCCGCTACCAGTACTTGGACGGCGCGACCCCGCCCAAGACCCGCCAAAAACGGATCGACGCGTTCCAGAATGGCGAGGGCGACCTGTTCCTGATCTCGCTCAAGGCGGGCGGCCTCGGTCTGAACCTCACGGCCGCCGACTACGTGATCCACATGGACCCTTGGTGGAACCCGGCGGTGGAAGACCAGGCCTCCGACCGCGCCCACCGCATCGGCCAGACCCGCCCGGTCACCATCTACCGCCTCGTCGCCGCCGACACGATCGAGGAGAAGATCGTCCAGCTCCACCACGCGAAACGCGACCTCGCCGACTCCCTCCTGGAAGGCACCGACACCGCCCACACCCTCACCGCCGACGAGCTGATCGACCTGCTCAGGAACCGATAAGCAGGGCGAGCGTCCCCGCTCGCCTAGCAGGAGTCGTGGCGGGTGCATGACCTGCGAGGGCTGATGATGGAAGACGCCGATCTTGACAACCGGCCGCATCTACGGCAGAATCAACAGCATGAGGATCAGGGGAATCATCTGGTTGGATTCCGTTGTCGAGAAGATCGACACGAAGCACGGAATCTCGCGTGAGGAGACCTGCCGGGTCATTCAAGACCCAGCCACCATCTTCCGTTTCGTGGAGAATGGACATCGCCGAGGCGAGGACGTGTATGCCGCCCTCGGCCAGACCGAGACGGGCAGGTATCCGATCGTGTTCTTTGTCCGCAAACCAGACCACCGCGTACTGATTCTGACGGCTCGCGATATGACTGCCGCTGAGAGAGGACGATATGAGAAAAAGTAGCAGCAAGAGGAAAAGAATCGTTAGTAGAAAAAGTAGTGTTTCCGAGGCCAGAAGCTACGCTGATATCGGTGATTTCTGGGACGAGCACGATCTGTCCGACTACTGGGGCAAGACCCGGTCCGTCCGGGCCGATGTGGACTTGGAGTCCGAGGAGTCCCTTTACCGCATCGAAAAAGGGCTGTCAGAGACCATTCACCGTGCCGCCAAGGAAAGGGGTGTCTCCCCTCATACCTTGATCAACCTGTGGCTTCAGGAGAAAGTGCAGAAGCTCAAGACCGGCACCGACCGTGGCTAATAGAACGCACTGCCAGTGCATCTTGGCGGGGGCAAGAATCTTTCGCAAAATCTCATGTTCCTTCTTGACGCGCAGCGCGGCGGCGCGGTACAATGTCCCCCGTATGTGGCGGAAGACCCGTTGTGAGGGCGGGCGCGAGAGGGATTTCGCCTGCAATACTTGAGCCCGCACACATACAGGGTTTGTGTAGAGAGCAGGTATCGGTCTTTGATTTCGGGAGGAAGAAAACATGAAGCGGTGCAGCAATCTCAAAACCTTGTTGGTGGTGATCGTGTGTGTACTTGTGAACCTGGGTGGCGTTTCCCAGGCGCAAACCCCGAGTTTTTCGGGCATCGGCGGCACGTCGAGTCTAAATCAGACTCATGCCATCGCCATTTCCGATGACGGATCAACGATCGCCGGCTTCACCACCAGTGACTGGACCGGTGGCGCGTACGGATTTAGATGGACGCCATTTTTCGGGATCGAATACATCGGGCGACCGCCGGGCTCATACCTCGGCGAGACTTGGCTTTCTGACATCTCTGGGGATGGGCGCATTGTCGTCGGAATGGGTCGCTCGTGGTACTATGTTTTCGAGGGCTTCCTCTGGGAAGAAGGAGTGGGGTTTCTGGTATCCTTTCCTGGCCGGCCAAACGCCATTTCGTCCTCCGGCCTCGTCGTCGTAGGAGGTGCTTCTGACGGAGCTTGGCGGTGGTCGGCTGACACAGGTCTGGCATATCTGGGTTCTGGCATCGCGAATGATGTCTCTGCCGACGGTTCGGTCATTGTTGGAGAGGGTGGCTCGGCTTGGCGATGGACCGAGGGGACGGGGATGGTCCAGCTTGGCGGCCCAGGTACTAATGCCTTTGGTGTATCGGCCGATGGGGCTGTAGCCGTGGGTTCTGGGGGAGGCCCGTCAGGCACAGATGCGTTTCGCTGGACGCAGGCCACCGGCATGGTGGGGCTCGGCCATTTGCCGGAAGGAACGTACAGTGTTGCGAACGCCACCTCTGGCGACGGTTCCATTGTGGTGGGGTATAGCGACTTGGGCGGGACAGATGCAGAGGCGTTCATCTGGGATCCCATCTACGGGATGCGCAACCTGCGTGATGTTCTGGTCAACGAACTTGGCCTGGACTTGACGGGCTGGTCTCTGCGTCAGGTCACGGATATATCTCCGGATGGGCACACTCTTGTCGGCTACGGATATAACCCTGATGGGCGCGGCGAAGGCTGGATTGCAGTCATCCCTGACTTGGTGCGGAGGATCAACGCAGCCGTTGACTTTAACCCCGATGTTCTTACGTTACGCAGTGCTATTCCCCAGATTACGTGCTATATCCGGCTCCCTGCTGGCTACAGCGTGGCCAATATCGATCTTAATAGCGTGCTCCTCAATGGTCAGGTTCTCGCCGCCTCAGTACAGATTGACACCAAGAAGCAGGTCGCAACAGCGAAATTTAACCGATCTGCGATGTCGGGGATACTGGTGCCAGGCGTGGTGAAACTGACTGTCACTGGAAAGCTCCCCAGCAGGACCGTGTTCAAGGGGATAGGAACAATCACAGTGCAGAAGTGACACTGCCAGGAGGAAAGAGGAGCGTTCTGGTTTATCGTGTCATCTGCCTCTCATCGGTGTCGAATCCGGGGCGGAGGAAGGCGCGGGCGTCGGGGAAGGCGGCTTCGTCCTGTTGCCGCAGGTGTTTTGGGTTGCCACAGGGGCGGGAATGCGGCGAAGAGAGGCATTTGCTCCGGGAAAAAGCGTGCTTCCGGGGAGTTGTTCTGCTACGATGATGCTATGAAACCAACATTGCATAGGGAGTCCCGGAGGATTACACTCGCATGCCAGAGATATCGAGATTTCTTGGTATAGTAATCGGCATTTTTCCGCGGGATCATTTGCCGGCGCATTTCCATGCCGTCTATGGAGAGTACCAGATTACGGTTGATGTCGAGAGCGGCATCGTACACGGAGATTTCCCGAAGCGGGCGCTGCGTCTTGTGCTCGAATGGCTCGATTTGCACAAAGACGAGCTTCTCGAGAACTGGAATCTGGTTCACAGTGGCCGTCCGGCCAAGAGAATAGCGCCATTGGAGTAACGAAATGATACCGAGAGTTGCAGAAGCACACTACGTCCGGGATTTTACAATTCACCTTCGCTTTACCGATGGGACCGAGGGCGATGTAGATCTTCGTGATGAGTTGTATGGGGAGATCTTCGAGCCCCTCAAGGATCAGGTGTTCTTTCAACAGTTCTCCGTGCATCCCGAATTCCACACGCTTACTTGGCCGAATGGTGCTGACATAGCCCCGGAGTTCCTGCACGAGAGAGTCCAACGTGCAGCGTAGCAGGGGGCCATGGGGTGCGAATGCGAGGTCATGCATATGCCTGAAGAACTCTTGGGAGATTTGCCATGAGGAGTTCCGATCCCATCCTTGAGGAAATCTGGAAGGCGAGGGACGAACACGCTCGTTGTCTCGACTGTGATCTCAAGAAGATCTGCGCCGATCTGAGAAGAATCGAGAAACAGTCTGGTCGGCGAGTGGTCATACGGAAACCCAAGCGGCTTTCCACGACCACCGAAGAACAGACGCGGAACAGATAATCGAGAGAGAAGATGGTTTCGATGCATCTTGTTGTCTGGCCTTCGTCCGTATCGAATCCGGGACGGACGAAGGCTCGGGCGTCTGGGAAGGCCGCTTCGACCTATCGCAGCAGGCGTTGGAGGGTGGCCAGCAGGTCGAGAATCACGTGCTCCTGGTCGGGAAAGTGGGGCAGCAAGCCTGCCCAGGCGGCCGTGGAGCGATCAATACCGATCAAGGCGACTTTCGCCGAGCCGTTGGCGTCCTGCGGGCTGCGTTACCACCATTTGGGATTGGCTTCCAGGAACTCGATGACGGCCTGGTACTTGGGGGCTTCATTCACAGGTTGGCCGGGGTATTCCATCAAGCCCTACGAGCCCCATTTGGAGTAGGCGCCCATCGAGGAGAAGATTGCAGCTAAGGTGCCGCCGCCGGCCTTCCAGCCGGCCAGATAATCGACGTAGAGGTCTTTCATTCGCGGGTGGCGGTCCACGAGCACGATCTCGGAGGACCAGTAGGTCACGCCGCCGAGGTTGATTCCCAACGCCGAATTCCCGTTCGGTCCGGCACAGAGATCAGCCGTGGCGAACACAAGGATGAGAATCGCTCCGAGGCCGGAAGTGCGATATTGGTTGTTCTTAGTCTTCATTGCGCACCGTAGACAAATGACGCTTTATCCTGGACCGCTGGGCTCTCCGGGTGGCACGGCCAAACTTGTTTGACCGTGCCACAGTACTGGTACAGGTACCAGGGGATCAGGACGTAGGCACTATCCCAGGCTGGGCCATTGCCCCCCTGGTAGCCCCAGCCGGCGGTCGGCACGATGCCGGGCAGCTCGCCGGTGGGCCGCTGCTCGTCCTTCAGGTCGTTGAGCCACTTGGTGTAGGCGGACGCCGCGTCGAAGTTGTAGAGCCCGGTCTCGGCGGCCAAGTGGGCGTCGCCCGTCCAGCCGTTCTTCTCCCGGTGCGGGCAGTCGGTCGGATAGCCGACAAAGTTGCTGACGTACGACCACAATGTGTTGCGCTGGATTCGGTTGAACAGGGTATTGGAGCACTCGAACGTGCCGGCTCGGTCGAACGCCGTATGCACGACCCTCGTCTCCAGGGTGCTGAGCTCGGGCTTTCCCGGCAGGCCCGTCACTTCGACGTACTGGAAGCCGGAATAGGCGAATCGCGGCTCCCAGACCTCCGTCCCCTGACCCTTGAGGATATAGATGTCGGTCTGGGGCACGCCGGTCTTGATGTGCCGGCCGATCTCCTTCTGATCGAGGGTGCCGTCGGGGTTCAGCCGCTCTCCGTACCGCAAGACCACCTCGGTCCCGGCCGGGCCGAACACTTTGAGCCGGACCCAGCCGGTCATATTCTGCCCGTGTCGAAGACGTAGACGCCGGGCTTGGGCTCCGTGACCTTGACCGGCCTGAACGTCTTGGTGACCTTGACCGCCGGCATCATTTGGGCCGTGAGCTTGCCCTTGGGGCCGGGGACGATCTGGGCGGCGGGCCAGCCACCGTCCGCCGGCTCTTCTGGCAAGAGACCCTTTTTCAAGAGCCTTCTCATCGCAAGGGTTTTCAAAAACTACCCCCCAAGATCAGGAACTGGATGCTTGACCAGCTCAGCCAAGCCGCCTGACCCTCCCAAATTGGCAGAAGTCGAGCTTAGAGCCACGTACACGTCCTCCCATTCCCCCTTGAGGACAGCGGTCTCGATTTTTTGTGAAAGCGGGCTCATGAGTGTACGGGCCTATCACATAACCTGTGACGCACACAACGCCTTAACGATGCCGGCCACAACACCAGAGGCTATCGCAAGTTCATCAAAGACACTCATTGAATAAGCACATGTATTGTGGCAGGAGTTGCCCACAAGGGCAAGAAGAAAGGTTTAGACAACCTGTTTTCGGATGGCGGAGGACAGCAGGCAGTGGGATGCCACTGGCGGCAGAACGAAGGGAACGGCCCGGGTCAAATGAATTCACTGCTCAGGATGGCACACATGACATGTGAAAGACTGGGGGGACGGAATATTCTTGTCCGCCCGTTTGACCTGCCGAACTCGCCATGCTATGATCCCAGCCGTGGGTAGTGGAGAACCTGTGAGAGCAGATCATAATGGACCATATTGGTTATGCCAGACACGTCACCAGCGTGAGCCACAGGTTCTGTTTCATAGTCCGGAGAGGCTAATGGACCGACGGGCGGCAGGCAAGCGCTTTCGTCGGGCGATGGCGCAAGTCCTGGAGCCGTATCTACTTACGGTGGGACCATATTTGCACCCTACGGCCAATAGGACGGTCCTGCGTTGCATGTTGACACCCGCGTGAGGGCGGAGTGCCGCATAGGGCAACGCGGTTTTCTTTAGGAGGACAGTGAACCATGATCAAGGTGGCAATCATCATCGGAAGCACGCGTCCGGGCCGGAAGGCCGAGGCGGTCGCCCGCTGGGTCTACGAGATTGCGACCAAGCACGGCAATGCCGAGTTCGAGCTCGTGGATATCCGGGACTTCAACCTGCCGCTCCTCGACGAAGCAATTCCGCCGTCGATGGGTCAGTACAGCCGGCCCCACACCAAGGCATGGGCGGCGAAGGTCGCTTCCTTCGATGCCTACGTCTTCGTGACGCCCGAATACAATCACGGGCCGTCCGGCGCGCTCAAGAACGCGATCGACTACCTGTACGCGGAATGGAACAACAAGGCGGCCGGGTTTGTCAGTTACGGCAGCGCCGGCGGAGCGCGCGCGGTCGAGCAGCTCCGCCTGGTGATGGGCGAGATGCAGGTGGCCGACGTGCGGGCCCAGGTCATGCTCTCCCTCTTCACCGACTTCGAGAACTTCAGCGTCTTCAAGCCGGCGCCCTCGCACGAGAAATCCGTCAACACTATGCTCGACCAGGTCATCGCCTGGGGCGGTGCGTTGAATACGCTGCGAGCCCGATGACGACAGGCGGCACATTCGCCGCCATGTTCGTTTGCGAGGACGGAGGGGCGTGACGCGGCGTCTTTGTAAAAAGGAAATAAGGATGGCATCTCCGCAACCAAGCGATAGAATACGGCAAGTGCGTAATCGAACATGGGTATGCAGGAAAGGATTGATGTATGGCCCAAAGTCATGATGCCAAGAAGAACGTGAAGAAGAAGCCGCAAAAGACGCTGAAAGAGAAACGGCTTGAGAAGAAGATGAAGAGAGCAGGCGGATCATAACCAGAGTAGAACGATTCGCCAAGGGACAGCCGCCTGTTGTCCAAGCCGGCGCCAGGCGGCGGTCTCTATCCTGTATCTCGGCACCGCATTTCGCAGGTCCTGCGGCGACGCGGGGGCAGATCGCTCCCCCTGCCTCCGCAGGGGCAGGCTGTGCTTTGCTCCTCGCCATGAGATGAAAAGGGCATTGCCCGCCCCGGGCCGAAGGGCCGCTGTGTGTCCGGGCTGCGCTTCGACGCATGTCATTGCGAACAAAGCGAAGCAATCTGCGGTCGCACGATCCGTGAACTGCAGCACTATCCGCGAATTCCCTCCCCGTTGAAGCTTGACCTGTGGGACATCTACCAATTCCCCCGCAGACCGCGCTCGTCCCCCAACGTCATCCGGGACCTGCGATCCCGTACTCTGTCGTCAACCGCCGAATCCGCCGGTTCCCTTAGCCTTTGTGGGACAAGGGTTTACGTAGACGCGGCGGGGCCGCAGGGGGGGAAGGGTGCGAAGGGTGCGAAGGGTGTGAAGGGGGCAAGGGATGCGGCCGCAGGCCGCGATGCGCGCTGCGGGAAGGCAGTTTTTTCGGGCGAGTTCATTAGTCCTTTCCCAGAAAGGATTTATGGCTGCGGAGCAGAAATGTTTGTGTTGATATTTATGTTGACCACTCTTAACTATTAGTTTACTATATGGTGAAGTTAGCAATTGTGGTGTGTTGGGTGCCAACTTGGCGGCGGCTGCCGGTCGGGAGAATTGGCTCGAGACAGGGTACGGAGGCAACATGGACAAGCAGGAGAAACGGGAAGGGGAGGGACGTGGCCAGGGGGTCGAGGGGCGGGTTGTCAGGAAGGCGATTACGGCCGAGGAGCGGGCCCAGCTCGTGAAGGCCAAGCCCAAGCGGAGCTGTTGTCAGTGCGTGTTCCGCGTATCCAACTTGCTCCTGTGGGCGCGGACGCTCCTGTCGGGGTTCCCGGTGCTGGGGATGTGTGCGAACCACCCGGACACGCCGGGACAATTCCGCCCGATCCCGGGCAAGGTGTGCCGCAACTTTCGGGCGAAGACTCTCCGCGTGGAGCCGCCTGCGCCGCCGGACAGCAAGTCCTGCTATATCCCCCTGACGCGGGGGCTGCATGTGCTTGTGGACGCGGAGGACTATGAATGGCTCAGCAAGTACAAGTGGTATGCGACAAAGCCCACATCCTCGGGGAGGGTCTACGCCGCACGAGGCAACAGCGGCGCCAAGATATTCATGCATCGGATGATCATGCGGCCGCCTGAAGGAATGGTCGTGGACCACATCAACGGCAACGGCCTGGACAATCGCCGCTGCAACCTGCGGATCTGCACGCCAGTGCAGAACTCACGAAATCGACGCAAGCATGCAGATGGCAAGTCCCGGTTCATCGGTGTCTCTCCCTGCGGGGACAAATGGCAGGTCTTCGTCGGGCACCGGTACGTGGGCGTTTTCGACGACGAAGTGGAGGCCGCCAAGGCCCGGGACCGCAAGGCCCTCGAGATGTACGGCGAACACGCCTGGCTGAATTTCCCGCCCGAAAGCCCGGAGGGCGATGGGCAGTAGACGGTGGTCTGTAGCCGGTAATCAGTAGTCCGTAGTCAGTAGCCGGTTGTCGGCGCTCGAAAGCCGATGTGCCGCATTTCGCAAGTTCCACGACGGTGGCGAATGGATTGCCGCGCTTCGGTCCTTGATGCTTTGGGTTTTGGATTGGCTTCGCCCCCGCCTACACGGAGGTGTCATTCCCGCGAAGGCGGGAATCGTGCTTCGGATTTCCAGGGATGGTTGCCTTTCGGACGCGGATTCCCACGGCTTCGACGACAGCCGGTAGGGCGGGCTCCGCACACAGCCTTGCCCGGTCGTAAACTGCCCCCGTCAAAGCCTAAGGGCAGGTCCTCCTCGCCGACGTTCTTCACTGGGTGGCCGACGAGTGACCTTCGTGGGTTGGGCCGGCGGTGAGCTCGGGATAAGCGCGTCGCCCGAGAATTGAGCGCTTCCCTTCAAAATAGGTAGTCTCCACAATTGACATCTTGGTGTCCGTGCACTATCATGGAGCAGAGTTACGCTTTTTGTGGGATTGTTCGCACCGTCGGAAATAGAACGAATCGGGTAAGGGAGCATACCATGCAAAGGAAAACAATGGGGGTCCGGTGCCTGCTCGTCACCATGTTTCTGCTGGGAACGGCCGGCACAACACTCGCCGAGCCTTTCTGGCCGCTGTATGAAAGCCAAGTGTCTACCTTCCATCAGCGGGATGCAGGTAATCCGACGGGATGGACGGTGCTGCTGGAAGTAATGGGGTCAAGGGTCACTCTGGGTTCGCATGATTACTTCCACTTGCAGTCATGGAACTACTACAACAACTCCTCGTTTGAGGACGCTGGTTATTTCAGGTCGACGGAGCAAGCCGTGTACGTTTACAATCCCGCCGGCGAAGACTTTGTGGTGTTTCAGAAAGCACCGGTGGGAACGAAATGGAACCGGCCCGACGAGTCCGGTCCATATCATTACTCGGTTACGGAGATTGTAGCCATCGAGGCGGTGACGGTCCCCTACGGTACATTCGACCAAGCCTACAAATGCCGCCTGTACAAGTGTTACGATCCAGGCAACCTGGGTCTGGGAAAGTCGCCCGATTGGTACGAATGGATTGTGGCGGGCATAGGGATGGTGAAAGAGGAAGGCTATTGGTGTGACTACCCACCTGGAATTGAGGAACTGACCGGCCTGTCGGTGGCTCCGGTGTACCGCTTCTGGTCCCCTGTCCATTCCCGGCACTTTTATACGATCAGCGAAGCCGAGAAACGCAAGCTGATCGTCACGTATTCCCATATCTGGACCTACGAGCGGATTGCTTACTACACGCTTGGCGAGGTGGGAGAACCAAACACGGTTCCCGTGTACCGCTTCTGGTCAGGCATACTGAATGCCCATTTCTACACGATCAGCGAGAGCGAGAAGACCAAATTGATCAACAACTACCCGGATGTCTGGACGTACGAAGGCCCGGTGTTCTATGCCTTTCCGGAAGGGAGCCAGCCACCGAGTGCCTCTCCGGTTTACCGTTTCTGGTCGGGCAGTCTGGGCTGTCACTTCTACACGATGAGCGAGACAGAAAGGGACAAGCTGATCAATCTCTACCCCCACGTCTGGACCTACGAAGGTATCGCTTGGTATGCGTATCAATAGATGAACCGTGACCATCCAGCGAACGACACCTTCCTTGTTAGCGTGCGAGAGGGACAATGCTGCCTTCGCAGTCAAGCCGCAGGAGTTGTTGACCATGCGGGGTCCGTTCGCGGCAAGGCCTCTGCAATGGTGGAAGCAATCCGGCCTGTCCCAGGCCAGGCACGGAATACCGGGGGCACACTGGGTCCGAGTTGTCTGCTACATGGGACCATTTTCGGTGACCTCGACGAAATGATCCTCGCTGCGCTGGCCACCGTTGAAACGGGCTACGCTTGCTTTCTGAAGGACCTGCCCGAAATCCATAATGGCCTCCTATTCTGACTGCCATTGTAGGGGTAGGGGGGCGGAAAGGCAAATGGAAACTTGGGGCAGGGGTCAGGGATCAGTAGTTGGCAGCCGGTAGTCGGCAAGAGACCTGTGACGGCCCATCGGGCCGAAGGTTTTCCGCTTGGGAGCCACCGACGGGAGGGGTAAGCTGGGCATAGCATGACCATGCCGGGTTCGGTTGTCTACCACGCCGGAGGCCGTAAGGCGATCAACTCCCCCTGCACAGCCGTTTTAGGCCGTGTCTGCTCCGGGGAATCGTTCGAGAAGAAGGGATCCACAGATTGCCGCGCTCCGCTCGCAATGACATGTCTTGCCGATTCTCTCGGGCAGCTCGAGTTGTGCCAAGGATGAATCCTTCCATTCCTCGCCACGAAGTGGTATGATTCAGGGAGTTGGGTCAACACCGCAGTCGCAATAGAAAGGTTGTTGGGATGCTCAAGGCAGATGATTTGATCAAGGAGGCGATTTCCTTGCCGGTGGAGTTGAGAGCTCAACTGGTAAACGAACTGCTCAAGAGTCTGAATCCTTCCCAGGCCGAGATCGACGAATTGTGGGCCGCGGAAGCGGAAAGGAGAGTCAGCGAAATCGAGAGCGGCAAAGTCCAGCCTATCCCCGGCGAGCAAGTGTTCCAGGAGTTGCGGAAAAGGCTCGGGCGATGAACTACGCCTTTCATCCGGAAGCGAAAGCGGAGTTGAACGAGGCCGTCGATTATTACAACGGTTGTCAGCCAGAATTGGGCTTGGATTTTGCGCGAGAAGTCTACGCCACTATCCAAAACATCGTCGCGTACCCAGAGGCCTGGACCCCTCTTTCGAAGCGTACTAGGCGATGCTTGGTGCATCGATTCCCCTATGGCGTCATCTACCAAATCATGGACGCAGCGATACTGATTGTTGCCATCATGCAATTGAATCGGAGGCCGGGTTACTGGAAGCATCGCACGGAGTAACCGCGGTTGGTCTTTTGCTCGGAGAAGGTGTGCACGGCACACCCTACACGCTGGGGGGCCGTGCGCGTTTGTGCGGGTATCGTCGTGCCGGAAGACACGCTCAAACAAGTTTGGGCGTGGCACCCAAAGCAAGGCGGGCAATAAATGGCAAATCAAAAATCCGGCGCTATTCCCACTCGATGGTGGCGGGGGGCTTGCTGGAGATGTCGTAGACGACGCGGTTGACGCCGCGGACCTCGTTGATGATCCGGCTGGAAATTGTGCTCAGGACCTCGTAGGGGATGTGCGAGAAGTCGGCCGTCATGAAGTCGGTCGTGTCCACCGCGCGGATGGCGATGACGTTCTCGTAGCTTCGCTCATCGCCCATGACGCCGACCGTCGAGACGGGGACGAGGACCGCCAGGGCTTGCGAGATGTTGCGATACAGGCCGGCGGCTTTGATCTCGTCGATCAGGATCTCGTCGGCACTACGGAGGACTTCGAGCCGCTTGGGCGTGACTTCGCCGAGGATGCGCACGCCGAGGCCCGGGCCGGGGAAGGGGTGCCGCCAGACGATGTCCTCCGGCAGGCCCAGGTACTCGCCGACGACGCGGACCTCGTCTTTGAAGAGGTCACGGAGAGGTTCCACCAGCTCGAAGCCGAGTTCGGCGGGCAGGCCGCCGACGTTGTGATGGAGCTTGATATTGGCGGCGGGATTGCCGTCTTTGGCGCCGGACTCGATGACGTCCGGGTACAGCGTGCCCTGGGCGAGGAATCGGGCGTTGGGGATTCTGGTTGCCTCGGATTTGAAGGCCTCGATGAATTCGGCGCCGATGATCTTTCGCTTCTGCTGCGGGTCGGTCACGCCGGCCAGGGCCGTGAGGAACTGGCTCGACCAGTCGACGACGTGCAGGTCGATGTGGAAGTGGTCCCGAAAGGTCGAGACGATGCTCTCCCGCTCGTTGCGCCGGAGCAAGCCGTTATCGACGAGGATGCAGACGAGCTGGTCGCCGATGGCCTGGTGGATGAGCGAGGCGACGACGGAGGAGTCGACGCCACCGCTGAGGCCGCAGATGACCGTGGCGTCGCCGACCTGCCGACGGACGGTTTTGACCGTCTCGGCGACGAAATCGCTCATCTTCCAGTCGCCGGTGCAGCCGCAGACGTCGTAGAGGAAGTTTTTGAGGATCACCGGCCCTTTGGGCGTGTGGCTGACTTCGGGGTGGAACTGGACGCCGAAGAATTTCTTCGCCGGGTGGCGGACGGCGGCCCAGGGGCAGGTCTTCGTTTGAGCGAGCTTGACGAAGCCTTTGCCGGGGTTGGCGACCTGGTCGCCGTGGCTGGCCCAGACCAGGGTGTCGTCGGGCATGGTCGCGAAGAGGTCGGTCTTGTCGAGGATCGTCAGGGTGGCCCGGCCGTACTCGCGGCTGCGGGCGGGGATCACCTCGGCCCCGAGCATTTGGCAGCCGAGCTGCATGCCGTAGCAGATGCCGAGGGTCGGGACGCCAAGGTCGAGGATTCGCTCGTCGCAGCGCGGGGCGTTGGCCTCGTAGACGCTGGCGGGGCCGCCGGAGAGGATGATGCCTTTGAGGGGCAGCTTCGACAGCTCCTCGACGGAGACGCGGGCCGGGAAGATGTGGGAATAAACGTTGTGCTCGCGGACCCGGCGGGCGATCAACTGGATGTACTGGCTACCAAAATCCAGAATTGCGATCATTTCACGAATCATAAGACCTCTCATGTGGCACCGGGCCCCCGCCCTCGGGGGTGACCCAGCCGGGGGCGGCTGGGCTACATGAATTGTCAATCTTCAAATGGCAGGCTGGCCGAGTAGTTCGGGGCTTCCTTCGTTATCTGGATGTCGTGCGGGTGCGATTCGCTCACCGACGCCATGCTGACGCGGACGAAACGCGCTCGGGTCATCAGCTCCTGCATGTTCCGGGCGCCGCAGTAGCCCATGCCGGCCCGCAGGCCGCCGACGAGTTGGTAAACGAAATCACCCAGCGAGCCGCGGTAGGGCACCCGGCCCTCGACGCCTTCCGGGACGAGCTTGGCGACCTCGGTTGTGCTGGATTGGCCGTACCTTTCGGCCGAGCCTTTGATCATTGCGCCCAGCGAGCCCATGCCGCGGTATTCCTTGAACTGGCGGCCTTTGTAGATCACGAGTTGGCCGGGGCTCTCTTTGAGGCCGGCGAACAGCGAGCCGATCATCACGCACGATGCTCCGGCGGCGATGGCCTTCGTGATGTCGCCGGACTGGCGGATGCCGCCGTCGGCGATGACCGGGATGCCCAGCTTGTTGGCCACTTCGGCGCAGTTCATGATGGCCGAGACCTGCGGGACGCCGACGCCGGAGATGATGCGGGTCGTGCAGATGGCGCCGGGACCGATGCCGATCTTGACCGCGTCGGCGCCGGCGTCGATCAGCTCCCGGGCGGCGTCGCCGGTGGCGATATTGCCGGCGATCACGTCGATTTGGTAGTCTTTCTTGATCTTGCGGACGGTATCGACGACGTTTTGGGAATGGCCATGTGCTGTATCGACGCAGACAACGTCGACATCCGCCGCGATGAGGGTCTCGACCCGCTCGTAGTCGTGGACGCTGACGGCGGCCCCGACCCGCAGCCGGCCGCGTTTGTCCCTGGCGGCTCGCGGGTACTGCTGGACTCGATCGATATCCCGCATCGTGATCAGCCCGGCCAGCTCGCCCTTGCCGTTGACCAGAAGCAGCTTTTCGACCTTTCGCTGCTGGAGAAGGCCCTTGGCCTGTTCGAGCGTGGTGCCGGCCGGCCCGGTGACAAGATTGGTCTTCGTCATGACGGTGCTGATCTCGGCATCGTAGTCCGCGAGAAACTTAAGGTCCCGCCGGGTCAGAATGCCGACGAGCTTCTTGCCCTGGACAATCGGGATGCCGGATACGTTCTGCTCGGCCATCAATTCCTGTGCCCTTCGGACCGGCTCTCGGGGCGAGAGCGTGACCGGGTCGAGGATCACGCCGTGCTCGGAGCGCTTGACCTTGGAAACCTCGCGCCTCTGGGCCTCGATGGAGAGGTTCTTGTGGATGATGCCGACGCCGCCCTCCTGGGCGAGGGCGATGGCCAGGGCGGCCTCGGTAACGGTATCCATCGCCGCCGAGACGATCGGGATGTTGATCGCGATATTGGCGGTGAGCTTCGTGCTCGTATCGGCCTGGCTCGGCACGAAGTCGCTCTTGCCCGGCACGAGCAGGACATCATCAAAGGTAATGCCTTCGGCGACGATCTTGTTATTGTTCATGGGCGACTCCAACAATGCTTCCGCACCCCCATCTTCGCTAAACGGACGACTATAATCCCACGCCGAACCAGCGTCAACCATTTCGAACAAGGTTCAAAGAATGACACGCCGGCCAGAAAAAGGGAACTCGCGTGGGATCTGACGGTCAAAATGAGAGGCGATCCTGTAGGGTTGCCGTGCCCATCGGCGGTCCGAAAGGGGCTTGTTGGAGCCGCCAGGGGTTGAAAATCGCCCATTTTGACACGAACATGTGCCCATTGAAGTCAGTATGGCAAAACAGAATCCATAGGCTGCCGCGGTTATCGGAACCGGGCCCTTGGATGGTTGGAGACCTGGAGAATGCCAATGAACCTGTCCAAAAGTGTCATCCTTGCTCTCGTAGTCGTCGCCGGTCTGGCGGCGGGAACCGCCCTGGTGGCCGGATACATGGACAAGCCCAGCGCACCCGCGCAGGTAGCCTGTCAAAGCGAGTGCGACGGTTGCCCGATGCAGGGCACCGGCGCCTGCTGCAAGACCGAGAAATCCGGCGGCGGCGATCAGGCCAATGTATACGCAAGTCCATGCCCGCAAACCACTTGCGAAAGCAAGTCCGCCGGCTGCTGCCCGAAGGAGGCCCCGGCGGCCCCGGATGTGGCATCAGGTTGCGGGGGTTGCCCTATGGGGGGATGCCCTCGCACGCAATAGCAGGGGCCCGGAAAGGAAAATAGGGAACGCGCGCGGGACCTGAGCGTCAAAGAAAGTAGCGGATAACTCAGTTAGAACTCCTTCACAGATGAGTGTTTAGCCACACACCATGGCGGGCAGACATCAAGAGTCCTCCGTGTCCGCCCGCCGGCCAGCAAGGAAGCTGGCCTTTTTTCATGCGCCTCAAGGCCCCATAATGGCCCCGCATGCGAACCGCCGACAAGGTCATCCCCGCGTAGGCGAGGGAACGGATTCTTCACTGACAACTGACAACCGGCAATTGGTCTTCCCACTTTTTACTTGTGTGCTTGGTGCACACCCGCCATACTCAATCCCGGTTTGGCTGGCCCGCAATCGTCCCGGGAGGATCGAGAGGCGATGCAAACAGCCGGTTTGAGATTGAGGATGCCGAGAAAATGTACCTGACACCTTTAATTCCCCCCGGGAAGACTACCGAACCGTTTGGTTCCCCCCGGCGGCATGCAATCCTGTGCGAGCTCCTTGACCCGCCGGTGCACAGGGGTTATCTTGCCGCTCAATCTTGGATGAATCGCCTTTCTGACGGCGCGCCCGTGCAGGCTCCAGGATGGGTCGATCAAGCAGTTTTTGGGCCTTTGGGCACTGGTGTCGGGTCGAAAAATATGCAGGGAGGCCAATGCGGATGATTTCTCTGGCGCGTGCTTTGAGTAAAGCGCAGGATGGACTGCCAATGGTGGAGAGTCCCGATCTGGCTGCGTCCGTCCACTGGGTCCCGGCCGCAACATTTCCGGTACACCGATGGTTCAGGTATAGGGAGGGGTTCTCACCTTATCTATTCGACTACTTCCCGGGAACCAAGTCCAGATTGGACCCGTTCTGTGGATGCGGAACTACCCTGCTGGAGTCAGCCAAGCAGGGGGTCCGCTCATGCGGCATAGACGTTAATCCTCTGGCGACGTTTGTGACCAGAGTGAAGACGCGTCGCTACGGCGGAAATGACAAGCGTCTCTTCCTCTCCCTGAGTTCGCAGGCCCTCCAGGGTTATAGGCAAATGGACCCCGCTCGACGCCCGGAGTGCGAGATCATAAACAAGCTCTTTCCTGAGACGAACCTTGAAGTACTCCTTCGACTTAAGGCCTTTATCGCGAATGCGCCCACGAAGAAGCAGAAGGATCTCCTGATGTTGGCATGGCTCAGCATACTGGAGGATTGCTCCAATGTGTTCAAAGAGGGTAACGGCCTGAAGTACAGAAACAAGCGGAGAAGGCCGGGCAAGTACATGACCCTCGCCGACGAAGAGTGGATGCCAAGGTATTTTGGCAACAACCTGCGTCTCTTCGTCGAAACGCAATGGCAGGACAAGTGCGCCCAGGTTGCCGAAGATATCGAGGGATTCCGTCTTTGTCCGGGGTTCACGCCGAGGGTGCGAACAGGATCGTGCATGAAGGGTGACCAGTTGGACTTTGGCACGACCTTCGACCTTGTCATATTTAGCCCTCCCTATGCAAACAGGTTCGACTACTTCGAGGCCTTCAAGATGGAGCTATGGATGGGAGGATTCGTGAAGAGGCGCGATGATATGCTCGTGCTCAGGCGAGCAAGCATGCGCAACAACCTTGCTGCACCTCGACACCGCGTGGAGGAATTCTGGGGAGAACTTCGTCCGTTTCTCAGCGAGATGGACGACGAAGCAAGCAGTGTGCATATGGGGATAAAGGGAACGCTTGAGGCGTATTTCTTAGATATGAGGGTGCTACTGTGCAACCTACGTGCGTTCATCGAGAAGAAGGGGACGGTTGGGGTGGTCATAGGCAACTCAGCGTATGCGAAATCAATAATCCCGACAGACGTACTGATCGCGAAACTAGGGATAGAAGAGGGGTATAAGGTGAAAACCATTCGCATTGCGAGGCGACTCCACGTGAGTTCCCAGCAGAGAGCCACTCTATCTCAGTTCTCCGACTTCATGCGAGAGAGCCTAGTTATTATGGAGAAGTGATGCAGAAGCAGTTTGGTCTATTCGAAGAAAGCTCCTCATCCCTTGAGACCTCCATCACGCGTCAGGGAGATTCTCTCTGTATTCCCGAGGGTTTGAACACCATACCCTGCACGCACGGCCTCCACCGCTTTCCAGGCAAGTACATCCCCAATATCTGCCGGTATATCCTGCGGAGCAACGACTTCGCTGATTCGACGAGAACAGTCCTGGATCCTTTCTGCGGATCGGGAACGACTCTTGTGGAGGCTGCACTTGAGGGAAGGCGGTTCGTCGGTGTTGACATCGATCCCCTTGGGGTGATGATCTCGAAGGCCAAGACGGAGCCGCTCTCCGATGAGGACTTGCGATTCCTCCAACGTGTGTGGGCACGGCATGACTTTTCGGCAGAAGACGCAGAGATGGTCCCACCAGTGGCGAACCTCGCCCACTGGTTCACAGATGAAGCGATCCGCCAGCTTTCCTCAATAAAGGCAAAATGTCTGACTCTGTCAGGACGTCTGCGGACCTTTAGTCTAGTTGTGTTCTCCTCAATAATCAGACGCGTCTCAAATGCGGACGACCAGACGCAGAAAACGTACGTATCGCACACCCACCGAAAGACGCCGCCGCTCCCTTCTGCGATCTTTCCGCTCTTTCTGGAGCGAGCGATAACAGGAATGCGAGAATATGTCGCTCTCCTGCCAAACCAGCCAAGCGGGATAGTACTCCGAGGTAATGCAGGATCGCTTAATGGCGACTTTGATTTCGACGATATAATTACCTCTCCCCCCTATATCGATTCGATTGACTATGTGTATAACCAAATGTTGGAGTATTTCTGGCTGCTCGCGGAGTTGGGCGTCACTTCCCACGAGGGATTCCGCCAAATGAGGAAGGAACCGATGGGCTTCAACATACGCAAGGCAGTTTTCGGCGATGACGAAACGGCTCAAACACTCAGCGTGCAACGAAAGGCTTACGAGGACGTCTGCGCCCATATCGGAGCGCGAAGCCCCAAGGAAGAGATGTCGGTGCGCAGTTTCTTCCGGGATTTCATGGGGCATATCCGCGATGTCAGGAGCAAGCAGAAGGAATGTGCGAAGTACGTCTGTATCATCGGGAACAGCTATATACGTGGCGTTACGGTCCCGACGTCAGAAATCCTGGTGGATGCATTCCAGCACCTTGGCTACAGACTGGCAGATAGGACCGTATACGAAATCCGCCGGCATTATATGAAGTTCCCGCGACGTAATAATAGCGGCAAGATTACGATAGATCACATCTTAGTATTCGAGGCAACGTGACGGACTTCTGTTGGTTTACCAGTTTCATAGGGTATCCGAATTTCTTCAACAAGGAGGGACGCGGCCATGACTTGGCTACGTTCTTCCTCCATGTGGCCGACGCGGCGGACAAGGGGATGGCGTATGACGACGCGAAGAGATCCTTTGCCCGTCTGAGCATCCATCAGGTGGAGACGAAGAAGGCCGCCTTCCAGGAGGCGGGCTTGCTCTACGTGGTGCCCAGGTCGAATGTAATCACACTGACGCCCGTCGGCAGACAGATCTACGACATAGTCAACAACACGGACGTGACGACTCGTCGCCGAGATATTCTTCTTATTCTCTGTCGAGCACTAGCTCGCTACCAGTTCTCGAATCCTTTCCCAATAGGGGGCAACAGATACCGTGAGCGAGCACGTTCAACCGATGTCCTCCCATACCTTGCGGCATACCACCTCATGGCCTCGCTTGAGGCCTACATCACAGATCGAGAGTTGACAGGTTGCGTTTTCTCGCTCCAAAGGATGCAGGATATCCACGCACTGGAGAATGAAATCAGGGACCGTCGTCGGAGAGGCGTGCCATTTGAGGCACTTCCTTCTCTTCCGTCCAACAAGGAAACAGCCGAGAATCTGAGGATATACTTCGTCGCTCGGCTTGGTTTGGATTCGGAGATTCTCACGGCTCAGGAGCAGTCCCCTGCGTACGGCGCACAGGATCGAGCGTTCGAACTGACCCGTCTTGGGGTTGATGTGGTGAAAGCTGTCCTTGATGTGGAGTGGCCGGAGTGGAGGCGAAATGGTGCACCTCCAGTTGCCAGGACATACTCCAGCATCGATGAGTATTTCTCTCAGGGGGTAGGCCACCTTTGCCCCGAGCACGTACTTGCCAAGGACCACTCTCGCGAAGCCAGAGACCTCCAACGGCTCGCAGCCGATATCTTGGATCCTATGGATATCGAGTCGCTCAGAGAGCTCCCCACTCGCGAATTTGAAGAGGGACGCAAGAAGCTCCTGTCACACACCCGCCTGGAGAAAGTGCGGAATTCGGCACTCGTACGAGCCGCGAAGAGACTCTTCAAGGCGAAACATGGCCATCTGTACTGCGAGGTGTGCGCCTTCGATTTTGACAAGGCTTACGGGGCAAGGGGAAAGAACTTCATAGAGGCGCACCACAACATACCGGTTTCGGAGATAACACGAAGCACAAAGGTGACTGTGGACAACCTGACTATGCTCTGCTCGAACTGTCATAGGATGATTCATCGGAGGCCATGGTTGACGGTCGATGGTCTGAAGGCCGAGATGGCACGATAGCGAAGGTCGAAGTGGAGAATCAACCGTGTTAGCTACACTCCCTCGGTAGCCACAATCCCCAAGAGGCTGGGGAATTTAAGGGGGGCCGGTACGTTTTCTCGGGTGCCTCCTGCCGGCTTCGTTCTCAGGCGGTGGTGGGTTGACAGACAGTTCTCAGTTCTCGCCCCCGGATATCTGGGGACATCTATGAGCAAGCCGTTGTCAAGACGGTCGCGGGTTCTTTTCGCGGGAATCCCACCCCTCGATTCGGCATCACCCGGTTCGGGAATTCATCACAGGCTTAAGCACAATCCACAACTCCACATTGAAAAACAATAAGGCTCTCCGCTATTGCATGGATGCTGAAATGGGACCAAACCTGAGCCGCGAAGCGCGCAACAGGTGCGCCACAAGTGGGTTCTTTTGGCCTGCTATGTGGCAGACCCGGACCTGGCCCGGATCGTGGCAGCCTGGCCGGGGCTTTCGCCGGACATCCGAGCCACGATTGTGCGCATGATCCCATCGTGGTATAATGAGTGTCGGGCAGACCGTCCGTTGTGATCGACGCCAGCGTCGCGCGGGCGGCTGCCTCTTATAGGTGGCGCAACATGAACAACGATACAGAGGTCAAGCAATCCCTACAAAAGATGCAGGACGCAGCGAAAGTCTTCTACGACTTCACCTACGATCCCGAATACACACTCAGGACCTACGACCACATCAACTACTACCGCAGGAACATGATACTCCAGGGCTATCACTCGATGAACGAGAAGGTGATGCGGGAAGCGGTCGATGCGGCTCTGGAGGTTCGCGCCTATCACCATGACTGTGATCTGCCGGAAGTGGCTATCCCGGCAGATGGACATGTGGTGGGATTGGACGATTTCCTTCAGATGGAGCAATGGTTCTTGACTGC
>Ga0315286_10001496_pt1 | contig 21170 bp, 21 predicted proteins | sample YL17G10_0_MG_FD_205038 | JGI IMG/M metagenome (GOLD analysis project Ga0315286, IMG submission 205038) | Sediment microbial communities from Yellowstone Lake, YNP, Wyoming, USA - YL17G10_0 | ecosystem: Environmental > Aquatic > Freshwater > Lake > Sediment | place: USA: Wyoming | collected... | reverse complement strand
AGAGACAATGACAGGTATTGTCACACTGGACGTCACTCTGCGAATAAGATCCAAATCGTACCCAGTCATAGTTCCGTCTTTCTCGATCGAAGTCAAAAGGATCTCACCTGCTCCCATGGTTTCCATGAACCGTGCCCATGCCACTGGGTCCTTGCCTGTAGTAGACTTCCCGGCATTCTTGAAACACTCATAGCTTCCATTTCCGTTCCTTCCGACGTCAATGCTTGCGACAATACACTGGGAGCCGAACGATCTGGCAGCTTCTCTGACCAATTCCGGCCTTTCGTAGGTAGAGGAGTTGATCGAGACTTTGTCCGCTCCGCTCCGAAGTAGCATTTTCACATGTTCGACCTCTCTGATGCCACCTCCCACCGTCATTGGCACATTGCACTCTTCTGTGAACTCCGCGATGGACTCGTAATCGGGCTCGCGTTCCTCCAATGTTGCCGAGATATCCACGAGAATAATCTCATCCACTTGTCTGAGCGTGTAGACCCTGATCGAGGGCAAGACTGTCCCCACTCTCCTCCAGCTGTCGAAACCGACACCTTTTACCAAACCGAAGTTCTTCCAGAGCATTGTAGGTATCATTCTTGTCTTCAGCATTGGTCTCCCTCTAGTATGTGACGAAGTTCTTCAGCAAGAGCTTCCCAAGAGGCCCGCTCTTCTCTGGGTGGAATTGCACTCCCCAGACATTGCCCGAGTTGATTGCGGAAACGAAGTGGCCACAATACTGGGTGGTGCCCACGATGGTCCGTTCATCGTAGGGTTTCAGGTGATAGCTATGAACGAAGTAGAAATCCGATTTGCCCGGAATCTGTGCAAACAGCGCTGTCTGCCTGGTTAGAGTCACTTCATTCCATCCGACGTGAGGAATGCGTTCTTTAGCACTCTTGTCCTCAAGCCTGACCACTTCTCCGGGAAGAATGTCTAGGCCTGCGGATTCTCCTCCCTCTGTCCCCTTTGTTGCCAACAACTGCATTCCCAGGCATACTCCAAGAATCGGTCGCTTCTTGTTCAGCGCTAAATCGCGAATCGTCTTATCAAGCCCAAGAGACCGGAGGTTGCGCATCCCGTCAGCGAACGCACCTACTCCGGGCAGAATGAGCCTCTCCGCCTGTTCAATCGCCGATGGATTACCGGATATCTGTACCTCTACATCGAGGTCCACGAGCGCCTTCTGAATTGACTTGAGATTGCCCATTCCGAAGTCCACTATCACAATCATATCATCGACCTCCACCGGAGCTATTTCTCTCGACCTATATCGATTATCCCGCGAATCGACATCTGTTCACCCAAATCGGCGATACCCAGAAATGGCTTCTCACTAGGCTGAACAGCTGGAAGCAGACTAGCATCATGCTGACCAGCTCAATCGACCTACTCGTCCTCAGCATATCTCAGTTTTGTCAGGTTTCCGTGCGCGTCCTTGATGAGATGGCTTTCCGTATCGACCTTGAACAACTTGCGGTTTGTGAAGCGGTCGCATATTCGAATGAACCCTTCAACGGTGATCTCCAACGGTTCTAGTATATCCTTGAGAGGCTTGTCAAGGTAAGTCCAGGGAATCTTTCCGTCGTGCATTCTGACGATAGCGCACGCATCCTGTCGCGAGAGTCTCCCCCTTCGGATATGTAGTGAAGCAATGTCGCTTGCTCTGCCGAATCCGAACTTCAGGAATTTGAAATAATCATGTATGCCCGTCTGGTAATTGTCGAGGTTCTCATAGTTGACGCAGGATCCTTCAACAACCCGGTGGAAGGTGGTGAAGCCATAGGCCTGAGATGTCAACGCGTTGGTATAGCCATCCCAAGGGAGATAATATCCTAGAAACAACCCCGTAGCGCCTACTCCCTTGAGCTCGTTGTCCGTGGGGTAGGTGTAAGGAATCAGGTGCTTCTCGTCGATCCCTTCGACGCCGACAAGGTCCGAAAGCCTGAGTCCTAGCAGTCCCCCGAATTCCTCCAGCCACCTTCGGTTCAGGAAGTTGTTTTCGCTGGCACTCGCTGGCCCCCCATATTCATTCTGAGAATTCTCCCCCCAAATTATTAGCGGGATGTCATACTGGACCGCCACGCGAATCGGTATTGTGAAGATCCCGATGTGCTCGGGCCAGGAGATATCTCCGACTTCCATCAGACCTATCCTGTTCAGTTTTCGCCGTACGAGCTTGTTGGGAGAGAACTCTATGTAGTCGACGCCAAGGTTCTTGATGTTCTCGATGTTCCTCCGTCCAATTGCGGAGAGATCGCATGTGGTGGCGGTCACACAAAGGGGGTTCATCCCCAGTCGCAACATGGTAAGCACCTGGTATGTGCTATCCTTGCCACCACTCACCGGGATAATGCAGTCCCACTTCTTTCCGTTCTTGCTCTTGTATCGATTCAGGATCTCTATGAGTTGTTCTTCGCGAGCATTCCAGTCGATGTCCTTCCGCTTCTCAAAGCTTCGGCACGCGTTGCAGATGCCTTGCTCATCAAAATGAATGTCTGGTTTTGTATCTGGCATGACGCAACGTTTGCAGTACCTCATGGTCTTAGGTCCAAGTTCGAATTGGGTAAATTATAACAGATTCTATATTAAACCTTCTCCATTAGGAACCAGGTTATGTCATCTTGAGAGAATTGTGGGTCCCTATGATAGCTGAACCCGTAGTCAACAAGCCTGAGATCGGGGTATTTGTCCAACAGCTCTCCCGCGAAATCTCTCTTGAAGAGCCGCTCTCCATGACCTCTGTAATTGATCTCAACTGGCGTGGGGTTGTAGTACTCTGCGACGCAGAGGTACCTTGCACTTGATTCATACATCTTCTCGTAGATCGCTGGAAGGATGTCAGGGTTCAAATGGATGAGGACACCCTTTGTGAAGACCATATCGCGCTTGTGATCCGGTTTGAAATCGAGTACCGACTGGCAATAGACTCGGACCTTGCCTGTCTTTCGGAGCGCAGAGCAGGCCTTCTCATTTATCTCAACAGCTGACAACTCTAAGTCGGGGATCAGCCTCATGATGGCAATGAGATTCAAGCCCACGTTCGGTCCGAATTCAATGACTGACTTTACGCCGGAAGTCCTCGCGATGATTCGAGAAAAGAGGGCGATGTTGGAGGAGAGCAGCTTCTCATCCTGGTTTCGGTCCGTGTATTCATCACCAAAAGAACCAGCCCAGAATTCCTCTTGCGGCGTCTTGTACATCGACCATTCATCTTGTCTTGGATAAATAAGTCTTCGTTCGGGGCAAGCTCTTGATTGCGCCCATACCTATTAGAGTCAGCCCAGGAAATATGTGGAGCACGGGTTTCCAGCCGATAATCTAATATCCTGGTTACAAGCCTAGGCGGAGCTCAAATGTGGCCAATGATCAGACGGATAATTGCTAGGGCAGATGTCACAACCGAGATGGGCACGGGACATCTCATGAGGTGTCGATCATTAGCGCAGAGGCTGAAGGATTTCGGAGTATCCACGGAATTCCTTATGGCTGAGTGTCCTGGAGAGCTGAGAAAGACTCTGATTGATGAAGGGTTTGACTTTGTGAGAGTCAATTGTGCACCAGGGGGCATCAAGGATGCCAAATTCACCGCGAGAGCGGCTGCAGGGGCTGACTGGATCATCGTGGATGGCTATCACTTCGATGGCTCGTACCAGAAGGCGCTCAAATCTGCAGGGATGCGAGTCCTTTTCGTTGATGATTATGTGCATTGCAGAGGATATCCCGCGGATATAGTCCTTAATCAGAACATGTACGCCAACTCAACGATGTATCGTGACAAGGCCCCTCGTTCGAAGATCCTGACAGGACCTAGTTATGCCCTGCTGAGGGCAGAATTCGCAGCGAAGCGGCCAGGTTATAGGAGGGTGCCCAGGATAGCGAAGAACATCCTTGTGACCCTTGGCGGTTCTGACAAAGGCAATCTCACGGCGAGAGTAGTGAGAGCTCTCGACCGTTCAAGGTTCAAGAATCTTGAAGTGAGAGTGGTGGTAGGAGCCATCAACCTGAACGCTGAAGAGATCGTCCGTATCTGCGCCGAATCCAAGAAGAAGATGAAGGTGTTGGTGAACATCGGCAACATGGCAGAGATGATGGATTGGGCCGATCTTGCCATATCTGCCGGTGGGACAACGGCCTATGAACTGGCGATTACCACGACTCCCTCAGTGATGCTGGTGAGTGCGGAGAATCAGCGGCTCAATGCCGCAGAGTTCTGTAAGAGAGGCTTCGCCCAGATTGTAGAAGATCCGTTCAGGGCCGCCGACAATGAACTCATTGAGTGTTTTGACAGTATCATCTCCTCCAGTCAAAGGCGAAAGAAAATGGTCGCTCGCCTCAAGGGGGTAGTTGACGGACACGGTCCTGAACGCGTCCTCATGAACATGGAAGGAAGCGACATTTGGATGAGAAGGGCCGAGAATGAAGATTCGAAGATGATATTGAGGTGGGCGAATGACGATGAGACGCGAAAGATGTCCTACACGACTGCAAATATCTCACTGGAGACGCATGCAACCTGGTTTGATGCGAAGCTCAAGGACCCGTCTTGCATGCTTCTGATCGGGATGGACACGTTCGATTCTCCTGTGGGCTCGGCAAGGATTGAATCCAGAGGGCAATGCGGAACTCTGTCCATCATCATCGACCCGAAAGATAGAGGAAGGGGCTATGGTCCTCAGATGATCGCGATGGCTTGCAGGATGGGCGCCAACATCCTCGGACTCAAGGACTTCGACGCATTCGTGAAGAAAGTCAACACGCCCTCCCTAAGAGCTTTCGAGAAGTGCGGTTTCAAATTGATATCCTCTGAGATGATTCAGGGGGAAGAGAGCTATCACATGACATTGGAGGCGAACGAGGAATGATTGAATCAATCAGAATAGGGGAGAGGGAGATTGGCCCTGGGAATCCTGCCTATTTCATTGCTGAAATGTCAGCGAATCATAACCACGACTTGGAACAAGCCCTGAAGGTCGTTGAGGCGGCCAAGGCAGCGGGAGCGGACGCGATCAAGACCCAGACCTATTCTCCAGACTCCATCACAATGCCTTTGAAGGGAACTAGCAAGGTGTTGGATGGAACGATTTGGGAGGGCTCGACCCTCTACGATCTTTACGTCGAAGCTTGCATGCCTATGGAATGGCAGGCAGTGATCAGGAAGGCCGCGAAGGAAGCGGGGCTCGACTTCCTGTCTACGGCTTTCAGTCCCGAGGATGTTGCCTTCCTGGAGGAGCTCGAAGTCAAGGCACACAAGATCGCCTCATTCGAGCTTGTGGACATGCCGTTGATCGAGAGAATGGCCTCTACTGGTAAACCACTGATCATATCGACAGGGATGGGCACGCTTGAGGAGATTGATGAAGCAGTGCAGGCTGCCAAGAGGGGCGGATGCCGAGAAATGGCATTGCTCAAATGCACGAGCGCTTACCCGGCAGCTCCCAACGAGATGAACCTGAGGGCGATTCCTTTCATGAGCGCTAGATACAACGTTCCTATCGGCATCTCAGACCACACCTTGGGAACGACGATCTCAGTTGCCGCAGTAGCTTTGGGTGCCAATATTGTTGAGAAACACTTCACTCTATCCCGATCCACGCCTGGTCCAGACAGTCAATTCTCCGTGGAGCCTTCTGAATTCAAGACCATGGTGGGCGACATCCGGAAAGTTGAGGCAGCTATGGGAGACGTATCGTTCGAGATTGGTGAGTTGGAGAAGAAGAACATGGTCTTCCGAAGATCGCTCTTCGTTGTTATGGATATTCGAAAGGGAGAACGATTCACAGTGGAAAACGTGAGATCCATCCGACCGAATTTCGGATTGCACCCAAAGTACCTCAAGGATGTTCTCGGCAAAAGGGCAAAGAAGGATGTGTCGAAAGGGACGCCTCTGAGCTGGGAGCTCGTAGAATGAGTCAGGTTGTGTCGATATGAGCAGAGTGGTGGCGATAGTCCAAGCCAGGATGAGCAGTACCAGGCTGCCCGGAAAGGTGCTCATGGACATTGCTGGCACGTCGATGCTTGCGCGGAGCGTGAGAAGACTCTCAAGAGTGGAGTCACTGTCTGAAGTCGTGGTGGCGACGACAATTGAGAAATCTGACGATCCTATAGTAGAGCAGTGTGAGATAAACGGATGGAAGTACTTTCGAGGGAGCCAGGAGGACGTCCTGGACCGTTACCATGCCGCGGCAACTTCGTTCAGGGCGGACAGCGTAGTGAGAATTACCTCTGATTGCCCAATGATCGACCCGGGGATTGTCGATGCGGTCCTTGATGAGTACGTCAAGTGGGAGGGTGACGTCGATTATCTGAGCAACATGATCCCAAGGAGGACATATCCTAGAGGCCTTGACACAGAAGTCTTTACCTTCGACGCTCTGGATTTGGCTTGGAGGCAGGATAAGAATCCATCTTTGAGGGAGCATGTGACCCAGTACATCCTTCGCCATCCAGGGATCTTCCGTATCAGGGGGATTATGAATGATATCGATTATTCGTCAATGCGGTGGACCGTCGATACACCGGAAGACCTTCGGTTCGCCAGGACAGTTTTGGAGAACTTCCAGAACGATCAATTCACGTGGAAGGAGATTGTTGAATTCCTTCAAGCGCGCCCGGAGATACTCGAGATAAACAAGGAGATCAGACAAAAGGCTCTTCCATCATAGGAGAGATCCCGAAATGCTTGTTACGATCCAGCCTTTCTTACCGCTTCGACGACGCTGTGGATCTCATCGTCCGTCAACGTGGCATACATGGGTAGGCTGATGATCTGCTCATATGCCCTCTCGGCCACAGGGCACATCCCTTCGCTGGTTCCAAGATGCTCGCGGTAGTATGGATGTAGGTGGACCGGGATGTAGTGGACGTTCACGCCGATGCCCTGACTTCGCAAAGAGGCAAAGAGTTTCGCTCTAGTTGTCATCATGGTGTTCACTTTGACGACATAGAGGTGATAGGCATGGACCCCGTATGGAACGATTCCCAGAGGTTTCACCAATTCTTGCTGGGAGAATGCGTCGTTATATGCACCTGCCACTTCTCGTCTCCGCTTCAACCCAGCTGGTAATCTCTTTAGCTGGCATATCCCGAGGGCACACTGGATATCGCTCAGGCGGTAGTTGAAACCGAGATCGACCATCTCGTAGTACCAGGTTTCGTTCGATGCTCTCTCCCTTAAGGTCCTGTTTATTCCGTGATTCCGGAACAGCCTCGACTTCTCGGCGAGATCGTGGCGATTGGTGAGGACCATTCCTCCCTCTCCAGTAGTTATGTGCTTGACTGGGTGGAAACTGAAAGCGGAGATGTCCGCCTGCTTGCCGACCTTCTCTCCCTCGTACTCCGCCCCGAGAGCATGGCAAGCATCAGAGATGAAGACTAGGTGATGATCTACTGCCAATCTTCTCAGCGCATCGTAATCGCACGGCTGGCCCGCGTAGTCGACCGAGATGATAGCCTTCGTCTTGTCGTTGATCTTCTGTTCCACCTTGGCTACATCGATCAGCAGGGTGTCTGGGTCCACATCAACAAACACAGGGCGCCCTCCCTGATATAGCACGGCATTTGCGGTTGCGGCGAAAGTCATCGGCGGCACAATGACCTCATCTCCCTTGCCGATGCCAGCTGCGTGGACAGCGGTATGAAGCGCGGCAGTGCCGCTTGAGACTGACACCCCTTCTGATGCCCCGGTGTACTCGCAAATTGCCTTCTCGAACTCCTCTACCTTCGGACCAGTAGTAAGCCAATCTGATCGCAGGACCGCTGCAACCGCTTTGATATCCTCTTCGCTAACCGACTGCTTACCGTATGGAATCATTCTTCGCACTTTGACATCCCAACTATCTCTCTCAACTGATCAACGGTGAGCCAATTCTTATTCGTGTTGCTAGCATAGCGAAAATCCTCCGGGAGCCTCTTCTCCGATTTCCAGGGGACATAGTTCCACATCGGGTCTGCTGGTTGTATGACATACATGTCATCGAACTCGACCGTGTTTCTGACATCGTCCTCGGAAACGAGCATCTCATGAAGCTTCTCACCAGGCCTGATACCGATGCTCTCGATTTTGCAGTCTGGTGCAATGGCTTTCGTTAGGTCGACGATTTTCATGCTGGGGATCTTAGGCACGAAGATCTCCCCGCCCTTCATCCTTTCAATACTTCTGATGACAAAATCCACCCCGCCTTGAAGCGTGATCCAGAATCGTGTCATCCTGGAGTCGGTAATCGTGATGTTACCAGATCTTCTCTGTTGAAGGAAGAGCGGGACCACGCTTCCTCGGCTGCCCACCACATTGCCATACCGAACACAACTGAACCTTGTGGCTTTTGTTCCGCTGTAGGAATTGGCTTGGACGAAGAGTTTCTCTGCGACCAGCTTCGTCGCGCCGTATAGATTGATGGGATTCACTGCCTTGTCTGTGCTAAGAGCGAGCACCTTCTTTACCCCACAGTCGATGGATGCGTCTATCACGTTTCTCGCTCCCATGACATTGGTCATTACTGCTTCCAAGGGGTTGTATTCGCAGGCTGGAACTTGCTTGAGCGCGGCCGCGTGCACTACAATATCGACATCGGTCATGGCCCGCTTGAGGCGACTGAGGTCTCGGACATCTCCGATGAAGTACCTGAGCGAATCGTGATCGAAGCCCCCGGTTCTCATATCGTGCTGTTTCAGTTCATCCCTGCTGAATATGATCAGCTTCTTCGGGTGATGTTGCTTCAGCATTGTCTCGATGAACTTCTTGCCGAAAGAGCCGGTACCCCCGGTTACAAGAACCGTTTCCTCTTGCCAATTCATAACAATTCAAGTCGCGGAATGATGTAATGCGTTATTATTACTTCGCACATGAAGAAGCATGAATCCAGTCTCCTGAGGTTAGGAACCCTCCCATCATTGGCTTCGCGCAGAACCGGCCATGAAATGCGCTTCCGATCATGGTGGTTCTTTTCCCTTTGTCGACAGCTCCCCTCTCACATAATGCCTCAGTTTCCTGACGTTGAGAGCGTCCAAGAAGAACCTCAAGTCCTGAGCAGTGAATTCCCTGAGGCAATAGAGAATCGATAGGAATCCTCCGAGAGCGATGAGTAGGTAGACCGCCGCGTCGTACCAGTGTTGCACTGGGTATGCGGTGCTCGCATAGTACATCACTATGCCAATGATGGCAGCTGCGACGACGTGTTTCAGGAGTGATGGATTAGGTCTTGCTTTTGTCAAAACGAACGTGAACCATCGGGCGATTCCGAAATCGGCAAATGCCGATATGACGCTGACGATTGCCGCCCCCCGGTAAGAGAGGCCGAGTGTTTTCACGCCAAGCACACTCGATGGCACAAGGATGGTCAGCAGAGTTGCAGCAAGTGCTAGATCGACGTAGTTCCATCTCAAGTAGAGGTCGGTTCTATTCATCCCAAGCACTTGTGCCGAAACGGTTACGTTCAGGAGTGCGATGTATGCTGCTACCGCAAGATACGGGAGGACTCTGCCAGTGTCATAGAATGCGCCGCCGAACATGATCACAGCGATCTGGGTCGGGAAGACTATGATCGTCGTCAAGATTGGCAGGCTTATGAGAGAAAGGTATCTCTCGCCATCTCTTGATGCCCTCCTGATATCATCTACCCTACCCTCGTGGAATAACTTGGAGAAGGTTGGGAACAACAGTATCATCGCTGAAGACCCCAGTGTCCCCAAGTACGCAAGCAAAGACACGGATGTCGTGTAATAGGCGACGTCTGATTTCGGCCAGAAGAATCCTATCATCGTCGGAGCTAGCTGGGCGAGGATTCCGGCCGCGACCATCACTTGTACCATCGTGATTGCCCACTTCGCATAAGAGTGTATCAACTTGGGTTTCTGCCAGACAATTTTCTCTCTGGAAATCAGGAAAAGTGCGACGACACTAGCGCTGATCCCGCCCGCGAGATAGGCAAAAGACACGCCGCTGGCTCCCATGCCGCCCAATAGAATGAATACAAGGAAGGGCAGTCTTGCAAGCGGGTCGCAAAGTACGACCAGCTGACTCTTCGCGGTCTGGACCCTAGCATCAAAGGTGGTGGTTGCTATCGTCGTGAGGTCGCCGAGGACCTGGTAGACCAACAGAACCAACAAGATCCGAATCGAGGAATTTGAGAGTGGATGCTCTGAAGCCAAAGTCCAGATTCCCACGGAGAATATAACGAATAGTGCCATCGCGAGTGTAAGCAGCACCTTGACGTATGCGAACGTGCTGACGCATTCGTTCAGGTCGTAGCCTTCGGAGACTCTCTTTGTGTGAGCTGATCCAAAGCCAAGGTCTGCTATCGAGTTGAAAGTACCTAGGAACGCAATCGTCCAAGCTATCGTTCCATACTGCTCAGCACCTAGGTATCGAGTCATCAACAGCAATCCTGTGATGCCGAATAATGCCGAGGCTGCTTTTGTGAGCATTACCAGAAACGATTTTCGGGCAATCAAACAATCGGGGTTTGATGTTCTGACCCGGTATATAATGCTGATTGGATTATGGCGAGTATCACCAGATTGTCAGAACCTGTCTCTTTGCATGTTAGCCGACAGGGTTAATGATTTAAGACATCGAGCTAATACTCGGCCAGATGAGATACCTCTTCTTGATGGATGAGACCGACTCTCAAAACGAATCCACACTCGAAAGGATGAAGGCTCTTGGAAAGGACAATGAGATCGTTGTTCTCAGTCTGGACACTCTCGCAGGCCATACTCTCCGAAAGATGGAAATCCCCTACACGACACCCAACCTGTTCTTCTCGAAGGAGAAATCCCCTGCAATGGACAAGCAGTCAGTGGCATTCAGCAGGGCATGGTACAAATCAATCGACCATCCCTTGATGTCTTATCATGGAGTGTCAATCGGCGAAGTCCTTGAATACGATTTCTACTTCCTCTTCATCGACGCGTTCAGAAGCATCGAGATTGCACAAACGGTCCTTCAGGATTCGTTTGATGCCATATACATCCCATCACAGGATTTCCAAGACGTTTGGCACGACGGTTGCTACTACACTCTTCCTTCAATACTGACATACATGGCGGCTCAGAAAGGCATAAAGGTGGCTAGACTCGAGCGGCCCGCATGGGGAGCGAGAGAAGACAAGCAGAAGCGCACACGTGCAAGGCGAAGGTCTTCTTACGTGTTCCACAATCTCAAATTCCTTAGGTCGTGCGCACTATTTCTGCAAAAGAATTCCGGAACCTTGGCCACTCTTCTTCTTGATAGGAAGAAAGCAAGATACGCTGTGCAATATCTCGACGAAGGGCTCGTTGAGAGCCTGAGGGATGCAGATGGAAGAGCGCTCAGGATCCACCCTAGCTTGGTGCATACTCCAGGTTCAATGGCACAGGCGAACAGAGTCCTTCGGTACCTGAAGGATGGGAAGACCACTTCGAGACTCGGTGACTCGATTGTATATGATGATATTCCATTGTGGCGCGTCCTGTCCAGTCAAGTAGATCAGAGGCTATCGGAACTTGTCCCAAGTGTCTTCGGAATGATCCAATGGACGGAGCTATTTGCGAAGGTAATCCGGCCAGCGTCATTTGTTGTAGATGAGGACATCACTTCTCTTTCCAGATCAATGTGTCAAGTTCTGAGGTCGCGGGGAGTACCTGTTATTGTCGTTCAACATGGAATTCTGTCCAGAGACCTTGCGGGTTTCTATGCAATGCCCAAAGTTGGAGACGTTCAGGCAGTCTGGGGAGAGTATTACCGGAAGTGGAACACCGATAGGGGTAAACCCACGGAGAGTCAAGTAGTGACAGGGTTCACAAGATATGATGGGCTCTTCAACCTGCCCCCTTTAGACCGAGTTGGACTCTCCAGGCGGTTCGGGCTGGATCCCAAACTCCGAGTGATCTTAGTGGCCACGGAATGGTTTGAAGCTGATACCTATCGGCATACGGTCGAAGAAGAAGAGAACTACATCAGACTCGTGTTGAGGTCGCTAAAGGTTCATGACGATGTCCAGATTGTCGTCAAGCTACACCCGATGTTTCAAAATAGATATCAATGGATAGTGTCTGAGATAGCGGCTCAGGAAGGGGTGAAGGTAGTCATCGCCAAGGATTCCCTTTGGGATCTGATTAGGTTGTCGTCTCTAGTCATTGTGGCCGTATCAAGCGTATGCGTCGAGGCGCTGATACTGGGCAAGCCAGTCATCTCCATTAATGTGAATGACCGTAGAGATTTGACAGGATTGGTTCAGGACGGACTCGCAATCGGAGCCTATGACGAGGACGGTACAAGGCGTTCGATTGCGTCCTGCTTGGAGATGGCAGAGAGGACGGAAGTTCAGATTGACAGGACGAGGGCGCAACTGGTTCCGTTCGTCTATTCAATCGACGGTCACGCCTCGCAAAGGGTGGCCGAACTAATCAAGACAAGATCGAGGTAGGTCAATATGGCGCAACGCGCTCAAGAATGAGTGGCGGCCTCGAAATCCAAATGGGATCATGCATCTCACAAAGAGCTCCACACGAGGTTCGAGTTGAGCACGGACGTCGGGAGCGATGTCGGGTTCATGACGAGGTATCATGTGATACGCATCTGGCGGGGTGGCAGCATCTTCTATGTGGTCCCGCTGGCGGTCCTCTTCCTGTACACGTCGCTCTCCTCCTTGTCCACTTCATCCATCACCGCCAGGGCTGCGGCGAGTGGCGCCCAGGTGATGGTGTTCCCGCAAGCGATATTAGCAGTGAACTGGTCGTACTATGAGCAGGGCAATCTGGGGCCCGTGATGACGGCATCGGGGTACACTGGGAAGTACTTCAAGGGGTTGCTGCTAGGCTTCGCATTGATCGGGCTGACGATGTCCGTGGCGTTCCTAGGGCTGAGACTAGCCAAGTCGCATGTTCCTTTGACCGTGGAGGACTTTCCAGTGCCAGTGATAGCCCCCCGATGGCGGCGGCCTTCACTGCCTGCGCCCTGCTTACGATGGTGAAGGTGAAGCCGGGCGCGTTCTCGTCATCTATTCTGGTCATATTGTTCGTCGTCATAGTCGTGGGTGTCCTGAGCGGGTTGTCCATGCTCGGGTTGATCGCTCTGGTGGCAGGCTTCGGAGCCGCTGCACAGGCTGTGACCGTAGCTCTAGCTGCGCTCGTCCTCATCTGTGCTTGGCTCAAGGTAGTCGCGAGGCTGTCACGTGGTTTCGTCGCCGGATGAATCGTGGTGGTGGCCGTTCATGACCATGGGGCGGCGCGAGCGATCGTCGACCTGATATTCGCCCTTTCCCTGAGAGGATTGGCGGAGCGCCCGTATCCGCGCCCTGCATTGTGCTCACTGGTATCCTAGGACGATCTTCTGCACAGTAGAGCTAACGTCCTTCACGAGGTATTCGCGCGGAGGCATCCATTGCCTCGCCTGGTTCATCACGATGTCCACGCACAAGAGCACTGATTCTGTCTCTGCTCCGCTCAGGATGTTGCTTCCGACCTCGATTGTCTCGGGTCGCTCCGTGGTGTCCCTGAGCGTCACGTTCGGTACCCTGAATATGCAGCACTCCTCCTGGACGGTCCCGGAGTCGGTGAGGACACACGCGGCGTTCTTCTCGAGCTTGATGAACTCGAAAAGGCCCAGTGGCGACACTCTGCGCACGCCTTTGCTATCGATGTTCATCTCCTTCTTCAGCCTGCTATGGGTCCTCGGGTGGACACTCCAGACGAGAGGCATCTTGTACTTCTCGTAGATCATGTTGAACGACTTGATGAAGGCCGTGAGTCTGGCCTCGACATCGACGTTCTCGGCCCTGTGAAGAGTTGCGACGAAGTACTTTCCCTTCTCCAGGTCCATGTCGTCCAGCACCCGGTTCTTCTCGATACTGGAATCGTAGTGCGTAAGGACCTCGTTGATTGGGTTTCCCGTGACGAATATCCTTTCGCCTGCGATGCCCTCCCTGATGAGGTTCGCCCTGCTCCTCTCGGTGTAGGGCATGAGGACGTTGCTGCAATGGTCTATCACCCTGCGATTTATCTCTTCTGGAACCCTGTCGTTATAGCACCTGTTTCCCGCTTCCATGTGATAGACGGGGATGCCCAGGCGAGCTGCGACATAGGCCGACAGTCCGCTGTTTGTGTCGCCGAGAACCAAAAGCCGGTCCGGCCGCTCCTTCTTCATGACCTTCTCGGTCTCTACCATTATCTTGCCTATCTGCTCAGTCAGGTGCTCCGATTGGCACTTCAGCGCGTAGTCGGGCGCTCGAACGCCTAGCTCCTGGAAGAATATGTCGTTCAGGGACTTCTCGTAGTTCTGTCCCGTATGGACCAGGACTTGCTTGCAGTACTTGTCCAGGAGCGGTATGACGCGGCTCAACCGGATTATCTCGGGCCTCGTGCCCAATATGGTCATTATCTTCATCAGAGCATCTCTCCCTCTTCCTCGATGCGGTCCCCGATTCGCTTTCCATCCAATGGTTTCATCTGGTGTCAATCTCCGGTTTCGAGTCGTACATCGCCGAGTCCTCTACTAGTTCATCGATCATGGACTCCCAGCTGGGAGGAGCATAGCCGGTAAGTTCGCTGAATGCGCTATCGTCGAGGGTCCTGTCGAACTTGTGTTCGAATTCCGGTTCTATCTTGATATCCAGACTCATTTTCTTCTTTACTAAGTTGAGCAGGTCGTACTTTGAGATGGGGGTGGAGGCGATCTGCCATATGCCAGACAGCTCAGGGTATTTCTCGATGATCACCCTCATGATCTTTGACATCTCGATCGTGGTGAAACCCGAGTAGATGGCGTTCTTGTACCCTTGGACTCCCTTGCCCTTGTTGGTGAGGAACCACTCGACAAGCCCTTGGTGCGTCCCTAGCTCGCGACCGATGATTGAGCTCCTTATGGTGACGCATCCCTGCTTGTCCACCTCTCCAAGTGCCTTCGTCCTGCCGTAGAGGTCCTCCCCGTCCGTCAGGTCAGTAATCTTGTACATCCCCTTCTTACCGGAGAAGACGCAGTCGGTGCTGAAATGTACAAGTCTTGTGTGTTCCTTCTCGCATATCTGCGCGAGCTGGTGCGGAAAGAGCGCGTTGACGATAATGGTCTGGACCGGGTCGCTGGCTGCCCCGAGCTGCTTCACGATCCCGATGCAATTGACGACCACATCGGGCTTCACCTTCCTGATGACGGTCAGCACGGTCCCGGGCTCCTCTGCCCTCACCCAGGGGAACATTCTTGGCGCGGGGAACATCCAGGACCATCTCCAGTTCGCCTTCAGTTCCCTGCAGGTGCCGTAGACGTCGAACTCCTTGCCCAGACTTGTGAAGAGCTTGTGGCCGAGCATGCCATAGGCGCCTAGAACGAGTATCCTCATCGTAGCCTTCGGAATAATGCCTACTTACTATATTCATTTTCTCCGATAAATGCGTCCACGAGGCCGGGAGAAGTCATCTTGGCTCGAACGTTCGCCTCCGTCTAGCCTGATGCTGACTCAGCATAGTGAAAGCTTCAAGAACCACGGATGATAATGCCCTACGGGCACGTTCTGATGAACAAAGGCATCCTTGTGGTCGGGGGCAGCGGTTTCATAGGCAAGGGCATCCAGGAAGCGGCAATGGACATGGGCCTGGGTGACATGCTCACCTTCACTTACACGGAGCATCCTGAGAGGATCAACGACGGCTTCAAGAAGGTCAAGGTGGACCTTCTTCACAAGGAAGGGGCAGCTCCTCTGAAGGACTACGAGCTCGCGATATTCGTCGCTGGGCATGGGAACCAGGGGACGGCGGACCTCGACCCCTGCCACGGGTCGTAGATTAGGCATCTGTCGTCCGAGGTGACCCCCGTGTCCCGGTCATCGTATCCTTCGATGACTTTGGCATGGCCCTGGTCGGGCTTGTACGCGTCCGGAGGGAAGTTCGCGGACTGGTTCGTCGGCCACCCGCCGTTGTCGAGCCAGAGCACGGGGCGCGAGTTGTGGATGTAACTCTCCAGCTGGGCAGCGGTGAGCTTCGACGCGTCCGATTGGTTGTGCTGCACGATCGGTCCACCCAGTGTGGCAATCATCGCGGTTTGCACTTCGGGGTTCGTGCCGCCTGCGCCGTTGAACATGCCCACTCCGTGTGACTCGATGTTCCCGCTGCCCATGATTTCCACGTTCATGGTCTTCCCGGAATCGTAGATGTTATCCTGGTGGTTCGCAGGAGCTGCTATGCCCCGGTAGACTGCTATCATGGAGACGCCGGCGGGAGCACAGTATGCCGAGCAGTGCGGGCAGTCATCCGAGGTTCCATACATCCCGTCCAGTCCCTTCGCGTCGTTCCTCGCGTGCGGTCCCGCCGGGAGAGGCGCTATGATGCACGGGGTGCAGGCCATGGCGGAATCGCGGTGCTGGAAAGCGAGCACCATTGGGTGGGTGTCGCTCGTCTACGTTCTCGCCGGATGTTGGGTATTCTGGATTGGAGCAAGTATATATGCAGAAAGCAAAGCAAGAATCGTCACTGCAATCGAGACTATCACGATTCCCTTCCTTCGGGCGGCCACACCTTTTCTCCGCGCCGACTCGAGATTGTGGTCTGTCAACCGTGGCCCATAATACGAACCTCTCGCGCTCATTTCCATACCACTGGGGACGTAATCGGTGGGCTCGGCTCATAGGACTTGTCCTCCCGAGCCAAGAGGATCGTACATATCAGGAGAAGCTCGAAACTACCCTGGGAATCGATCCAAAGGCGTCAATCCGACGCTCTCAGCTGGTTTCGGTCAGGCAGACCTGTCAGCGAGGATGGTACAGCGGAGACGGATGGTCACGTGGCTCGAGGTACTGACCTCTAGGTCCGTGCTGAGCACGGACAACGGGAGCGACGTCGGGTTCGCGACGAGGTATCATGTGATACGCATCTGGCGGGATGGCAGCATCCTCTTTGTGATCATGCTGTCGGTCATCTTCCTGTTCTCATCGCTCTCTTCGCTGTCGATGATCAATATGACCGCGGGAGCGGCCGCGAGCGGCGCCCAGGTGATGGTGTTCCAGCTGGCGATACTGGCGGTGAACTGGTCGTACTATGAACAGGGCAATCTGTGGCTCGTGACGACGGCATCGGGGCACGCTCGGAAGTACTTCAAGGGGTTGCCGCTGAGCTTTGCGATAATCGGGCTCGTGATATCCGTGGTGATCCTTGCGTTGAGGCTGGCGATGTTGCATGTTCCTTTGACCGTTGAGGACTTTCCGTGCCTGTGATAGCCCCGATCGCGGTGGCAATTATCTCTTGCGCCCTGCCGACTAGTGTGAAGGTGAAACCCGGTGAGTTCTCGCCAACCATTCTGGTCATCTTCTTCGTTGTCATCGTAACTGGCGTCCTGAGCCGGTTGGCCGTGCTTGGGTTGATAAATCTGGTGGCCGGACCTGTTGCATTGGCTGTCACCCTAGCGCTGGCAGCGCTCGTCCTAATCTATGCTAGGCTCGAGGCAATCGCGACGCTGGCAAGAGGTTTCGTCGCCGGATAAGCCGCGTGGCGTTCCGTTCGAATGCGGTCCGGTTAGGTAATCCGTTGGATTGCGTTCAGTTTGAGTGACACTTTTATTACTATGACTACTCCTTGCGTGGCAGAGTCGGCCAAGATGCCTACGCCAACCACTAGCCTTGCGCGAGGAAGCGCAATCATATTCCTCTCGATGAGCGTAGCCGCATGCTTGGCCCTTCTGATTTCTGTATTCGTTGCGAGATGGCTTGGAGCGTCGGATTTTGGGATGTATTCGATTCTGATAAGCGTGCAGGGAGTCGTGGGCTTGTTGGCATCGTTCAGCTTAGGTACTGCGGTCGCGAAATATGTTGCCGAGTACAGAGTCCGCGATGAGGAGCAGGCACTCCGTTTTGCCAAATCAGGACTCATCGTGGTTGTCATGCTGTCATCCTTAGTAGCTGCTATCTACGTTGCGCTGAGCAAAGTGATTGGAATCGGGCTGTACAACGAGCCGGCAATGGTTCACATAATACCATTCTCCGCACTCATGATCATCAGTTCCTCCACATACTCGCTATCTTTGGGAATTGTCCAGGGGTGCCAGAAGTTCAGACTCATGGCTATTGCGCAGGTCGCATATCCTGTGTTCTCCTTGGTTCTGATATCCCTGCTCCTTCCCGCGATGGGACTAAGAGGAATCTTCATGGGGTATTTTCTGTCAATGTTGACAGTTTCCGCTGTCGTGCTCACGGCGTTGAATAGACGCGAATTCAGGTTCTTTCCAGCTCGGCTCGAACTCCACAGGAAGTCCGCAACCGTATCGATGTTGTTTTCATTCGCCTTTCCCGCGGTCCTGGGCAACTTGATGGCGATGCCCGTGGTTTGGATCGCGAACACAGAGTTGACTCTCAGCACCGGCCTCGAGGCCATGGGGTACTTCGCGGTGGCGTACGCTGTCTACTCAGCTCTGATATTGATACCCTCCGCTATCTCGACCCCTCTGATGCCAAAGGTCTCCCAACTGACGGTGAGCAACCATGACGATATCGAGAGACTTGTGATGAAAGTACTGAGGACTATCTCGATCGCACTGTTTCCTCTGCTGTTTGGCATCGCCCTGTTTTCCGAGTTCATTGTTGAGATCATGTATGGCTCGAGGTTCTCTCCGTCGGCAAAGGCGGTGTATCTAATGGTGACTGCAAGCTACTTCTACTCTTTATGGGCTGCTGTTAGTGCAATGATTTTCGGGATGGGCAGAATGTGGTTGGCGCTCGGCCTCAATGTCTTCTGGGCAGCGGTGTTCCTAATCCTTGTCTTCGCTAGTGTCCCAGCGCTTGGAGCTAACGGATTGGGATTGTGCTATGCAGCCGCGTATGGTGCCTTTCTTGTGTTCACCATCATCATTACAGTGAGAGTTCTTCATGTCAGGGTCAAAGGCATGTATCTTGCGGGAGCATCGGCGGCATTCTTCTTTCTAGCCGGCTTCTTTACGGAGGGCATATCAACTGTTGGTGGTCTCGCCTTGAAGCTCGGCTTGCTTCTTGCGGGAATTGCCTACTTCTGTCTAATAGGGCGGGACGTTGTTAGGTCCCTCTACCTTCGGGCTGTGGGGATATTGCTTCGATCATAGTTCTCGCTTGCAGCATGAAAGGACCCAAAACAGTGGTCCACTGCTCATCACTGAGATTGAAAAGAACCTGCAGTGGAACGAACTCTGCCGTCGAAAGCGAAAGGCTGCGCGCTCGTATCAGAACTTGTGATGCTGATTCTCTTGATAGGCTCGCGGGTCCAAGGCCCGATTTCGAATATGCTTGGACTGCTTCGAGGTCGTTCGGGTCTATTGCTCCACACATAAGCCTGTTGAAAAGGTGTTTTGATTGGAGCAGATTTTGGACCACCTAACTGCGTCTGTGCGTGAGTGCTGAGTTCGTGGCGGCGCGTTTCGTGTTAGACTTGGCAAGGTCACTAGTCATCCTCGTGAGCGCCGTCCGAATTCTGCTGCTTGGAGTGGGAGTGAAGCTGGACGCGATCTCCGCAACTATCCTGGTCGAATTCTTCGATGTGATAATCTCGGTTGTAACGGCGGAGTTGGCCGTCCAAGGGTTGATTGCTCTGGGGCAGGTCTCGGAAGACATTGAATCAAACTAAGGCCTCAAGGATTCGAGGTTGATTAGGGGGCTTTGGCATAGGAGCCACGCCGTCTTCTTCTTTCTTTTCTTGATGACTCAACGGATTGCGTTAGTAATTAGTTGGGACTATTGCCTTAGTTTGTCCATAACTTCTTATCTTCTGAGCGCAGTGTCAACTGGTGGGTTCATCACTGGCACAAAGGTCGCGGATATGAAATGCTACCGAGAATTCTTACTTGCTGATCTATCTCGTGTCGTGAATGTTGCCGAATTTGGTCAATCATCGATAGGTAGATTTCGGTTATTCTGGACCATAATTGTGAAAGATATCACAAATCGCAGTCTCAGGGCAGTACATCTGTATCGCAAAGCTCGATTTCATTATGTTAATAATAATAGAATCCGATATCAGATATTCAGAGGGTTGAAATATTACTGGTCATCCATCGAAATAGACGTGAGAGCAGACATTGGCCCCGGTCTTGGAATTGGTCATGCTCAGTGCATCGTTATTAGTGGGCCAATGAAGTTGGGGAAGAATTGCCTGGTATTTCAAGGAGTAACAATCGGTGGAAGCGAGGGTAAACATATAGATGGGAGAACTCGTGCCGTCATCGGTGATAATGTGACGCTTTTTGCCGGATCCAAGATTATAGGACCGGTTACGATTGGCAACAACGTTCAGGTGGGCGCAAATGCTGTTGTTGTTGATGATATTCCATCCAATGCAACTGTCGGAGGGATACCCGCCCATATCCTGAATATCAGGACAGAGCAAACCGATACTTCAGAACCGAGATCTCCCACAAGCGAATAGAACTCATGAAACTGTCTGCATTTTGATCGTCGAATGCGTGGCAGAGCTTGCGGATTCCTTTAGGGTTTGTGAGTGCGGGTTGGAGTGGTTGCCTTCAGTTACCTCGAGAACCAAGTCCTCGTAGATCAACTCTCTTGTTTGAACACTGGTGCGGGGTGGGTTTCGGGGTCGAATGGAAAGGGGTTAGAATGTAGGTCGGGCTCACCCAACCGCGAATTAATCCAGTCACCCACAGATTCCTGTCTCCATCTGTAATAGTCCTCTCAATTCCTCTGGTTTCGGAGATGGTCCCGTCGCTCCAACGGATATTCAAGAGCATCTGAGATTTGTTCCATCTATTGAATCAAGAACACTATTCATGGCAAACGCCACTTTTCGTCCATCCTCTTCGCTTAGCCCATGGAAACCATACTCGTAGTCAAGTCCGTCAATCCAAATTGTGTTTCGATAGACGCTCTTGATGAAATCATCAACAACGGTTCTGTTGGGAGTCTCTTTTATGGCGTCCTGAATCTTCCTCGGTAGGTCGTTAACATCTCTTACGACACTGCAAATTCCCTGCTTGCAGTAAAAGTCATGGCCAAAAGTAATCACTGGCACCCCAAGTATCAGTGACTCGAAACCGGTCGTGGAGTTAATCGTTATCACGGCCCTAGCGTTCCTGATGAGATCCATTGGTGGGATATCGGACTTGATGACCTTCACATTAGAGATCCTATGCGCCTTCCTCAGGGCTCTGATGCTCTGATCCGTACAACCATAATGCGGATGGGGTTTTAAGTAGAGTCTAGAGCCCGATGGTAAGGAAAGTGAGATGATCCTCACCA
>Ga0315286_10001495_pt1 | contig 21173 bp, 30 predicted proteins | sample YL17G10_0_MG_FD_205038 | JGI IMG/M metagenome (GOLD analysis project Ga0315286, IMG submission 205038) | Sediment microbial communities from Yellowstone Lake, YNP, Wyoming, USA - YL17G10_0 | ecosystem: Environmental > Aquatic > Freshwater > Lake > Sediment | place: USA: Wyoming | collected... | reverse complement strand
GTGTTGTTATCAATAATGCTGACGCTGTTACTGCTGTCGCTGCGGTTGCTGCGGTTGCTGCTTATACTTATGCTGACGCTGCTGCTTATGCTGCTGATGCTTATAATGCTGCTTATAATGCTGCTGTTGCTTATAATGCTGCTCAGGCTGCTGCTGCTGCTGCTACTGCTGCTGCTTATAATGCTGACGCTGCTTATAATGCTGCTACTGCTACTGCTTATGCTGCTGACGCTGCTACTGCTACTGTTGCTGCTTATGCTGCTAATAAACAACATAACAAAAATAAACAATTTCTTATTCAATGTATTAACGAATTTACATCATTATAAGGAACTAAGATCATGTCCACGCAAACTTACTATGAAAGCGATGATTTCTGGGACTCCTTAGATGATTTTCGTTCACAAGAAGAAATTGATGCCGAAGACGAATACATCGAAAGCAGAGGTGGCATTGATAAGTGTATGAATTGTGGCAAATATAAATATAATGATGAACTCTCTTATCCAGATCAAACCTGCATCAAAGGTTGTGTTAATCCCAACGAATATTGAAAAGGAATCTAGAATGTGCATCCCCAACACCAGAATCTTCAATTGTGATATTCTCTTAACATGTCAATTGCAAGCCCTAATTGCATACATAGAGTGTAGAAAACAGCATCGTCATTACATGAAATGGAGCCCAAAAATCAGTTCATCACACACAAGCATTTCAAGAAAAGAATTCTTTGAAACTATCTATAGGAGAGCCTAAATGAGTGCCAGCATTTCTACAGGACTTCCAAGAGTTTTAGTATTTGAACCGCCACAAAGCTCAATTTCAGTTGAGCGTGCATTAAAGGGCATCAAAAACCTTATCCTTACCTGTCACAATAGACTGCCAGAGGAAGAATTAGATTGGCAATTTACGGTGGCAATGGATGATTTGAATCTTCTTATCTCTGCCGTAGGAAAGGAGTGCTAATGAAAGATAATCGATTCTTCATGCGGTCAATCTATAAGAAATACAAATCAGATCAAGCTGCACTCTTTTCTACTGCACCACATATCATTGAAAGGAATTTATATGAATACAAGGAGCAGGAAGCCTGGAAAGACTATCTGGCTCTTGCTATTATTGTTTTCTTATTGGGTTGTCCTCTCTTTATTTACTTTTGGAATATGAAACCATGAACTCTATGCGCACAAAACCCACAACTTTTTACGATTCTCCTGTTTTTGTAGAGATCGCAATACCTTCCCATCATGGAGAATACTGCACTCACAAGGTAATTGGAATTCCTTCCGGATATACTTATAGGGATGGCTCACCAGCAAAGAATTGGCACGTAGAATTTGACTATCCTACTTGTATTAGAAAGAATGATAGAAAATCAATTCACGATGACTATTCGTGGTCTCTGCAACATAAAGTTTAACTTCTAAGGAGAAAGAACGTGAAAACAGTTACAAATTTTAGTCTTCAGGTTTCCCGTTGGTTTGATATGACCGACAACGGAAAGCTTAGAATGAAGCGAGTTAGCAAAGAAAATGAGTTGAAGTTTCCTCGTAAATACCGTTTAATCTATCAAGAAGCAATGAACAAGCACAATAATGGAGCTTCAAAACTTTGCCTTGAATTGATAAAAGAAACTGATTATTCCGTGGCAGACGCCTGGACAAGAATGAAAGAAATGTTCAATTTTCCTGATTTCACTTCTCACACGCCGTTCAACTAAGTAAACAGACTTGAAAACTTTACTTAGGCTGCCCAAAAGAGCCTAAGTGAGGCGATTCAATTCCGAATCTGCCTACTTCCCTTTCTTGAAAGGACTCTAAATGTTACTGCGAGAATACAATTTTCCAAAGACAATCGCTTTAGTACAAGAAAAGCATATCAAATTGTATCTAAAGAATTGCAAAATCATTGAAACACTCTCAGGAACTCTACTGTTAGTGTCTCCAATATTCGGACAAGGAATCTATGGCCGCTTTTCTAGTCATGGAACATTCTGGCCATCCAAAATTTGTACTGAAGAAATGATTGCCCAACTTCAATCTGTTGAAGAAAGAGGTTTAGAAGCTGTACGTGAAATTGGCCTTCTTACTGGCAATTGCTGTATTTGTGGCCGAACTCTCACTGCTGAAGAATCTATCTCAGAAGGAATTGGCCCAATTTGTGCAGGAAAAGCATTTGGAGTTACAAGACCGAAGAAAGCCGAAGTAAGTAAGCTTGTTCTTAATTTGTTCGATTGAAAGGAATCAATATCATGAGTGCCTCCCTTCAAGATACTTCAAAGTATCGACCATATCTTACTATCAAACAAATTCAAAAAATCCTAGCTACTCTAAAAGGTAATCCTGAGCCAGAAGATTCTGACCTAATCGCTGCATTAGAAGTCCTAGTTTGGAAAGCTAATCAAGGACTTTCTAAACCATCTTATACACCTGCACAAACATGGGCGCAGAAACTAGATTTTGAACCAACAACACAAAAACGAACTTCTCTAAATGATAGAATTAATCTCTATATTCGTTGGAAATCAATTCATAATCATGAAAATTTTATAGCATCTAAAGTATTCAGTGCTGCTGAACTAGCACTAATTGATGAATACCGATTTACAGCAAGTCTGATGACTACAGAAGAAGAGATGGAATATACTTCTTCTCTCCTTACCGCGGCTTCTACAGAAAGGAAAACAGTATGAATAAGGATACTTTTACAACTTACCTCCTACACAATGTTAGCAGTGCAAGACTATACATGGCGGAAGCCAAAGAAGCGTATAGAGATAAAAATTTAGACGTTACACAGAAGAAACTCAATGGATGTCTATTTCATTTAGATTGGGCAATATCTCTATACGCTTTACAACAACCTCAAGTAAGAAAGGAAGTCTCTAAATGAGAATCCTATGTGCCATAAGTGGATTAGATTTTCAGGCAGATCACTTCCCAGGATTCTTAGCACAAAGGGAAGCTGTTCATCCAATCTTTCACCTGCCACAGAAAAAGCTTCTATCTTATACTGGAAAATTTTACTCATCAGAACTCACAGATATAGACAAGTATCTGCTCTTTCTTGCAGTGCTGAATTCCTCTGAACTAGTAGATTTTAGGGCATCTGTTCAACGAACTGCATTTACTCCCGGAATTATAGCCCGAAACTTTGATCCTCTAGTTCATATCATATGCAAACTCAATAGTATTTCGTCTCCGGCAGTAGTATTTCCTCGCTTTGTTATTAGCCAAGAAACACGAACTCTCTCTAATGTTCATTTTTGGCTAGATAACTGGCTTTCTGCTTACAAAGAGTTCTTAGCAGGAGATAGAAAACACACAGAAGGACGGAAACTTATTGCCCGAGAACTTGCATTAGAACGATTAATTAAGAATCCACATCGAGCAATCTCTGATTATGCAAATCAAATAGCAGATTGGGCAGTAGTTGCAGGCGACTTAGAGAATCGGTTTCGCGGCAAAATTCCTGATCCCTTTACACTCAAAAGCAACAGCATTGCAGAATATTGGAGATCAATAATAATTCGCTGTGCTAGACAAGATAAAATCTATGCAATCCCAGAAGCAGACTTAGATGAGATAATTGAATTCTACGAATCAGAACTTGATGTAGTAGGTTCGATCTATTCCTTTGAACTCTTAAAACTCCTTCGCATTGCAAAGAAGAAGCGCGGAGACTATCTTGGCCTAAGTGATATTTCCTCGCCTGCCATTAGTTATCAAATTCTGTCAGAGAGTGATGATGTAATGGCATCGAATTTAAAGCTCATGATTGATCTAGCACCAACAGAAGAACCAATAAAGAATAATTATCCAGATACCATTTCCTATCTCAGAGCTAGAAGTAGATGGGTTATGGCCAAGAATTCAGGCAAATTCGACTTACTACTATAAGGAAAACAAGATAATGGCAACCATTTCAAAAGAACGTCTAGTAGCAATGCTAGAAAAAATCAGGGCTGAAAAGGCTGAAAAGGCAGCACTGCAAGCAGCAGAACAAACTTATGAACAAAAACACCCAGTTCAAAAACTTCCGGATGAGCATACAGGATTTGAACCCATAGAAGCTGATGATCTAAGCCACAGTATTAATAAGTATGGTCAACAGATCACATTGAATGACAAACAATTGGAATTCGTTCATCGCGTGCAGCGTGGTGAGAATGTAATTCTAATTGGCCCCGCAGGAACAGGAAAAACAACTGCAATGCGAGCTGCAATGGAAGCAGTAATTCAAACTGGCCATGCAGGAATTCTTTCTAATGCTTTGCATAAACACTTGCGAGATGGAACTCCCGGTGTAGTTCTGTGCGCGTTTACTCGCTTGGCAACAAATAATATTCGCAATAATGTAAGCGAGGATGTAAAAGATAACTGCATCACAATTCACAAACTCCTTGAAAAGAGTCCTGTATTCTATGAAATAACTGATCCGCTTACAGGGAATACTAGAACTACAATGCGTTTTGAATCTCTGCGTAATGAGTCTAATCCTTTCCCGAACTCTCTACACCTTGTAGGATTCGAAGAATCTACAATGATTGGAGTGGATCTTTACAAAGAGGTAATGCGAGGAATAGCGCCTGGATCAAATGTTCAGTTCATATATCTAGGAGATATTCAACAACTTCCACCAGTGTTTGGTCCCGCCATTTTAGGCTTCAAACTGCTAGAACTTCCTGTAGTAGAACTCACAGAAGTCTATCGGCAAGCATTAGAATCTAAGATCATGGTCTTGCTACATCGTATCCTGTCTGGCAAAGTTATTCCTGAAAAGGAGTTCCCAGAATGGACTGTACCTGGGCAACTTAGAATTACACCGTGGAAGAAGAAGATCAGCATTGATAACGCGCTAGCAACTGTAGCGCAATTCTTTATTGGAAATGAACATTTACCAGCAGGAATCAAAGCATTGGCAGAAGGAAAGCCTACTACAAAGGGAGCATACAAATCTGGAATGTATAATCCAGAAGAAGATATGATTCTAATGCCCTTTAACAAAGGCTTTGGAACCTTGGAACTCAATAAGCATATTGCACACGCTCTTGCTAGAGGCAGAGGCGTAGAGACTCACGAAGTAATTGCAGGCTTTATAAAGCATTATTTCTCAGTAGGTGACAAGGTTTTGTATAACAAGGAGGACGCTACAATTCTAGATATATATCCAAATCCTACCTACGCTAGCAGCGTAAAGCCGCAGAAACCTTCCAAGTATCTAGACTACTGGGGATTTAATTCCTCTGGACAAAAGGTAGAAGCTTTGCAAGTAGATACTGATATGGATTTCATTCTATCTCAGGTAGCCAGTATGGAAAAGGAAGATAGAGTCCATGCTTCCAGCCATCGTATCCAACTTAGTATGCACGACTCAGATGAAGTAATTACCATTGACAAAGCCGCCGATGTAAATGCACTTCTATTAGGCTATGCCTTAACAGTTCATAAAGCACAAGGATCAGAATGGAGGAAAGTATTCTTCCTTTTGCATGAAAGCAATAATCAATTCGTCTATCGAGAACTAATGTATACTGCATGCTCTCGTGCTAGAGAAGAACTACATATTATCTGTGAACCAGATCATTTCGTGAAAGGAATCCTGCAACAACGTATCAAAGGAGAAACATTAGCTGAGAAGGCGGAAGTGTTCAAGGGCAAACTAACGGAAGGATATTCAATTGAACCATAAACCTAAACTGAGCATCATGATCCGAGTAAATGTAAAAGCACTGAAACAACGGATCGGTATATTGGTAGCAACGGAAATAGCAGAGTCTTGGGCTGGTGCAGGTAATCCAGATGATATAGAAATTTTACGCGCTGAAGCAATAGAGGCTCGTAGAAACCTAGAATCTTATCTTCTACGTGCACAACAACGAAAGAACAAACCATGAAAGTCAATCTTCAAGTAGCAACTCCACCCCCTCCAAAGTATTCTCTAACTTCAGAACCAATTGCATTTCCAGATATACCTTGGATCAGAGCTTCTATCTTCGGAATCTATTGCAATAAATGTTGTGGACAGATGCGCTTCAATCTTAGCACAGATACAGACTCCACAATAGATTCCTTCTCAAAGTTTCATGGGGAATGTAAGAGTGAATGGGAAAAAGTATTTCCATGGAGAACTAATGTCTAACTTCTATGATATGCCTTCTAATATGAAGCCTGCAATGGATCGTTATCTAAAAGAACATATTCCTACAGGAGATTTCCTCAAAGCCGTAATTTGTAATGATCTTCGCGGAGCCTGTGAAGCAGCAGACGATATTAATATCACAAAACTTCATACATTCATAGCCTACTTATATTGGGAAGCGCCTAGCAGAAGTTGGGGGTCGAAAGAAAATTATGAGGCATGGATAAATTTCAAGTGTCCATCTGAAATATCAGCCGACCCCTATTGACACCGCAGAGGCCATCTGATATAGTGGCTGTTCAGGTTTGGAAAGTTTCCTGCCCTTCAAAACTTTCTTTCCTCTCTCTTCTTAACTTCAGAAAGTTATTCAAATGAATGAAACCACCGCAACTACCACTACCGTTGTTATTTCCGCCGACGAAACTGTTCAGACTTACGAAGCAAAATATCGCTTTAATAAAGATGATCTGGGAAATAAGCGTGATCCAGTCGAGCTTACGTTTAAGACCCCTTCTCTCCAGGGTGTTGTCAATATTCTTGAGTCTGGCTCAGAGAAAGAACAAGCCCTTTTGCTTGAAGCTCTCGCTGATGTTATAAATCAGCAAGTTAAAAGCTGGGTTGGCGATAATCTTAACGCAGCACAAGCAGTCTTCGATACAGTTGCACACAAGTTTACTTTCAAAGCCATCTCGGAGATGGAAAAGAAGGAACGCAAGTCCAGCGGGATTCCGAAGGAATTGTGGGAAGCATTTGCAAAGAAGTATATCGAGATTATGCCTGGCGTTACTGGTATTGCTGCAGAAGGTATCAAGAATGCAACGATTGTCTACTTGAAGAAGTTCTCTATCATCAAGACTGATAAGGTTACGATTCGTAAGCTTCTGCCGCAACTGGCACTCTTTACGGAGCACGCAGATAAGGAATCATTGGAGCAGTTCAGTGATATTCTTGAAACCTTGCAATCAAAGGCTGAAGAATATCTGGCCAGCGATGAAATCAAGAATCTGGTGGAAAATTTGGGCTTCTAAACTGTAGGCTTCGCACACGCACTTAGATTACATTCTGACCTGCGTGCGATCTTCCTGGGCATGAAGTAAAACTGCTCACTCCCACTCCCACTTTCTTTTCTTTTCTTTAGTTCTTCTCCTCCTAGACTTCAATGTGAGCAAATACGCACCACTCTGGCAAGCATTAAAAGATTTATCCAAAAAGCCGGCCACTGAGTCGGCTAAAGGTGTTTCTATTAAGGCTCATCCATCGCATCATGCTCGCATATTCAAAGCATTAAAGAAAAGAAAAACAATAGATATAGGATGGAAACTTTCTATCTATCCTAAAAAGGACGTTCTCTATCACACTAGCATAGGGAACGTGATGAATATAAAGCTAGTGAGATACCCTAGATCAATGGCCGAGAAACTTGGCTTCCTACCTGAAACCAACGAATAGGATTGAAACTAAAATGGACTATACATTGCAAGGCAAGAATCTTGGCGAGACAGCAAAGGCACTGAAGTTTGAAATAGAGGGAATCAATGGTGCGCCTGTAGACGTAGAACCTAAAGCTCAGTGGTTTCCACTTTCTCAAATTAAAAGTATTACAACTGCTGCACCAGATTCAGATAAGCAAGATGAAATCAAAGTTTCAGAGTGGATTCTAATACAGAAGGAAATTATCTAATGCCGAGTAAACAAAAGCCCTCCTCCTATAAACCAGCTCCTACACAAAATATAAAGACAGCACTTAGACTTCAAATAGTTGAAGAAGAAATAGAATTTCTACCGCATACAGAGTGCCTTCCCTTTGAATTCTGCAATAATCTAGTGAAGCAACACTCAAATTCTTGGGGAACAACTTATACTTGTTCAGTATGTGGAGCTTATCGGAGATACCACTAATGGCAACCGCACTATCTGAAATGGATCAACTCAGAGAGAAAGTAGCTTCTCTTGAAGCAATCATTCTCACAAAACATCCTACACTTCCATCTCTGCTCTCTCAAATTCTGCAAGCATTGCAGCAGCAGCCGGAACAGGTATTACTTTTGAGTCCAGAAGAAATCTCTCAAGTAGTAGCAGGAATAGAGATTCACAAAGGAGTATTCCTAGCGGCCAGTGTTACTAAGCCAGCAGCACAGAAAACTGGAATTGCAAAAATCAAAGCAAATGCAGCATCAGCCCTTGGATTTGACTAGTCCTAACAAGGATTTAGAGCGTGCGCTAGTCTCTCTTTCCATGCTTACAGGCTATATTACAGCTAGACAATATGGAATTCTAGCCTCCGCACTTGATCTTTCAATCTCTCTTTCTCCTGAACCCTTTGAACGAAGAATCTACGGCCCACTACTTACAAAGATAACAGAATGTCTACCGAAGAATTCGATCTCGACGCACTATTATCAAATATGGTGTTGGACACTACGAATACAAATGATCTCAGTGGAGACTCAAAAGAAGCTTCTAGAACTATTATCCCAGAATCAGAATATCCTGGAGGAATTGATCCACGGCTTCTCGATTTATCCTACAGCGGCCTCCTCAACTTACATTCCTGCCCAAGATATTTTGAACTTGAGCGAAAGAAAACCACCTTCGCTCAAAATCAGTCTGAAAAACAATCTATCACCTTTGCTTTTGGACACACTGTAGGGACAGGAATTGCAAATATTTTTGCAGGCGAAAACTGGCAAAAAGTAGTTTGGGAAGCATACCTTGGTTGGACTGCACCTTTAATGGCAGAAGATACTAAAGCAGATAAAAGTTTCTGGTCAGCCCTAATAGCTTTGCAGAAATTCTTCTACATGCGAGCTAGTGGGTTCCTTGCCTACTATGAAGTCTTGCAATATAATGACAAACCTGCGATTGAATTAGGATTCAGAGTCACGATTACAGATCATTTTGTACTTCGTGGCTACATTGACGTAGTATTGCAGCACAAAGAAACACATGCAATCGTAGTAATTGAGTGCAAAACCACAGGACTCAGCACCGTAAATCCTGCAACATTCAAGAATTCTAGCCAGGCCATTGGTTATAGTGTAGTTCTTGATGTAATAGCTCCGGAAGTCTCTCACTACGAAGTATACTATCTTGTCTACAAAACTAAAGGACAAGAGTTTGAAATTCTGCCATTCACGAAAACTTATCTTCAAAGAGCACAATGGATTAGGGAACTTCTTTCTGACACTCAAATAATTAAGTGGTATGCAGAAGAAAACTTATTTCCTATGCGTGGAGAATCTTGCGTTCGCTTCTTTCAAGATTGCAAGTATCTGAATGTATGCCAACTTGCTACAGGATACCTAACTAAACCTTGCACTTACGAAGATTTGCAGAAAGAAGCAGAAAAAGATTACGACATTCACCTAACACTGGAAAACTTAATTGACTCTCAACTCACGAAAGCACTATGAAACTCACAGACAAAACTAAAAGTATAGTTCACCACATATTACTCTATGGCCCACCGAAATCAGGTAAAACAAAGCTCGTTGGAACTCTCGCCTCCAAATATAAACTCATCTGGTTTGATCTTGAAAGTGGATACAAAACTCTACTCCAGCTCCCGAAAGAATCGCAGGAAAACATCGAACTTATATCACTACCCGATACTCCGTCTTTTCCTGTCGCTATCCAGACATGCCTACAAGTCATCAAAGGAACCAAAACAAAAATCTGTGAAGCTCACGGAGTAAATACTTGCGCACTTTGCTTGAAGACACAAGGCGCATTTACAGCCGTAGAACTAAATGCCTGTGATCCTAGCGATACGATCGTAGTCTTTGATAGCTCCACTCAACTCACCGCCTCAAGTATTTGTTTTGTAAACAAAGGCCAGCCAGTAGAATATAAAATGCAGACAGATGATTGGGGAAACGTAGGAAAGTTAAACGAAGCCTTCTATTCCCACGTACAAAATGCACCGTTCAATATCATAGTAATTGCGCATGACATTGATCTGGCCAAGAAAGAAAATGACCCGAAGCATGTTGTTCCCAGTGCAGGATCACGAAATTTCTCTCGTAACTTTGCTAAATTCTTCGACGATGTAATCTACTGTGAGGTGAAAAATGGGCGACATATTGCAGCCTCTTCTACTCTTTATTCTGGAGGCATTCTTACGGGTTCTAGGACTGGCATTGCCTTAGAGAATGACAAGTCCGGAGCAGTGAATCTCTTAGACTTATTTGATCCAGACAGACCAAAGGAGGAAAAATTAGAAACTCCAGGATCATCTAGTATCAGCGCTCTAGAAAGAATCAGAGCAAATCTCCACTCAGCTAAAGGAAAGTAATCATGCATGACTTAGATAGTAGCACACGAAAAGCAGTGTTAGATGCAGCAGCCCAAGCTGTACTTCAGGATAGAAATGCAGCCTACGGATCAGTAGAGAATAATTTTCAAGACATTGCAAATGTATGGATGTGGTTTCTAGGAGAACGCGTTCATAAGATCACGCCTATTGATGTAGCGCACATGATGATTCTGATGAAAATGGCGCGACTGAAGTACAATCCAAATCACAGAGATTCTAAAGTAGATGTTGCAGGATATGCTGCATGTGCCGCAGAGTGTGAAACTAGAACGGCTTCTGCTCATCTAGCATCTTTGACAGCTCTGAAGAATCAAATTGACAAAGCGAATCAAATTGACAGAACTCAAAATCTTAGAGAAGAAAGGAAACTGTACGAACCAGCTAAACAAGACCATACACTAGAAGTTAAAGATCCTCCTCCAAAATATCCGTATGTGGAAGACACCTCCCCAGTATCTACTTACGATAGATTCGATCCACGTAACTGAAAGTAAACACAATCATGACTACTTCTTCAATCGACAAAGACACGTTCGACATGGACTCCCTTCTGAATCAAACCGTTTCAGACTTGGCAGATGTTCCTGAATTCAAACCGTTCGCAGCAGGTGCACACAGAATCACCTTCTCTCTGGCACGCTCAGACAAAATCAAGGAAGGTGCAACTAAGCCGGAACCAGTTATTCTTGGTAAGATGAAGCTCATTAGTACCGAAGAAATGGTTGATCCTACTGAACCGCCGATGGAAGTTGGTACTGAATCCAATGTTCGTTTCCAGATGGACAATGAATTCGGTCAAGGAGAATTCAAGAAAGTGGCGGCAATAATTGCAGAGCACTACAAGTTGACAAGTTTGGCAGATGTACTGTCTGTAGCAAAAGATGGAATTGAGTGCTTGGTCATTACTTCCAACAGAAGTGGCAAGAAGCGCGAAGATGGCTCGATTCCGAAGTACACTTCAATCGTAGAAATCACTGTTCTGTAAGAAAGAGAGCTAGTGGCCCGGCTTTGGATTCAAAAGATCCACTGTCCGGGCCGCTTTGTTTTCCTATTTGGAGATTCTCATATGCCCATAATTGGTGGAAACTTTGCAATAGAAGAACTAGAAGCTAGAGCATACATTCTTGGAGATACAGCCACTGCCAGTCTAATGGCAAGACTACTAGATACAGACAGCATAGATGAAATGGAGATGCAAATACATGATTTGGAATCTCGACTGAATTACTGCCAGAAAACAAACGCAAACCTTCAGCAATACGTAGACAAAATTCGGAGTGCCCTTACATGAATCTAGCAATGCAAGCTTTCCTCTACAACAATGATTTCTATATCCGGGCTGTTCCCGGAAAAAATCTTTTCAAGAGTACGATGGTGCATGAAGTTGTGAATCGCGGAGATGTATTCGCAGTAAGAATCCGGGATCAAATCTTGACGATCATTCCAGGCACCGCAGAAGTCAAGCACTTCTCCCTTCAAATTGATCCACACTTTGATGTAACTGTGGAGTAAGTAGAATGCACTCTTTGACGGCACCGACGAAGATTAAGAAAGTAAAGATGATTTGCAAGTGTGGACTAGAATACATGCACACAAAGACTCGGCGAGAAAAGCTTTGCAATACATGCAGAGCACAACGAATGGCAAAGATTAGAGCAGCAAAAAAACCTGGTCCAAGCTATAATTTCAACTTCGGCAGAGTATCTTCCATCTTTACTTGGCAAACTCCACTCTAACACCCACAAATGAATGCACTCTTTCTAGGCACCTACGAAGATAAAGAACATCTGCCGCACCTAAAGAGTGTGTTCGGCGGCACACCTACGTTCATAATCTGCGAGCCTATAGCCCTTTTGACGCAGCTTGAGATGTACTGCACAAAGAATAACATCACCGCAGTAGTCTCTACTTCTACTACCATACTGAGGAAACTTCTGGAAAAGAGTGGTTGGTCTGGAAGAAGTAGTCCTTCCCTTAGCGATTATGCAGGCAGCGTATTCACGCACAAGAACCTAGAGATTGTCTTTGTTCCTCCAGCTGCCACAATAGTTACAGTTCCTCACGGCAAATTCGTATGGTCTCGTTTCGCAAGCAAGGTATTGCATCCTGAGAACTGGCCAGAAGCTACGCCATTCGCGTGGACGTGGAAAATCTTAGAACCTTCCACCATACTAGAAGTCTATGCCGATCTTGCTTCTAGCTATGCAATAGCAGAGGACATTGAAACCCTTAGAGAGAATCTTGCAATCAGGTGTGTCTCTTTCACAGCGGTACACCTAGTAAAGGGAAAGTTTCATACCAATAGTTACTGCCTTCCTTTGCTGGATGACTGGGCAATAGCTTGGTACAGGAAGATCAGCGAACTCCCTAATCAAAAGATTTTTCAGAATGGACAATACGACAATGCATACAAGCTGCGGTACGGAATACCAACGAAAAATTGGCTCTGGGATACTTGCAATCTATTTCATTCCTGGTACTCAGAACTCCCGAAAGACTTGGCGTTTCTTAACGCATTCTTTCTCCGTAAAGTTGTATATTGGAAAGACTTGGCAGAAACCCAAGACCATTATGAATACTATAAGTACAATTGTCTTGATAGCTGGGCGACGGCCAATGTATGGATTAGGCAGATGCTTGAAATGCCGGATTGGGCCAGGCATAACTACTCGCTTGAGTTTCCCCTTGTATTTCCATGCCTCTTAAGTGAAATGACAGGAATTGAACAAGATGAACAGAAACTATTACAAGCTCGTAAGCAATTGGACACTCAAATTGAGACGGAGGTATCCATTCTCCGTAAAATGCTGCATTGCCCGGCATTCAACTCGAATTCACCCAAACAAGTATTGGCCGTACTACACATCCTCGGAGCCAATAAAATTAAAAGTACTGAAGAAAAGGATCTTAAGAAGGCGGCGCTACTCCATCCCCTGCTTTCAGTCATTGCGAACAAAATACTTACTATCCGCGGTCTCCGCAAACTAGTTTCAACTTACCTACGATTGGACGAAGATGCAACAACAGCCAACAATTTTAACGGACGAGCAGCTTACAGAGGCAGAATATTCTACAGTCTTAAGCCATCTGGAACAGATACAGCGCGTCTTGCTTCTAAAAAATCCGCTTTCTGGTGCGGACTACAGATTCAAAACATTCCACGGGGAGAGCCAGGTGACATTTCATATACAAAAACAACCCTTTGTGCTAGCGATGGATTTGTACTAGCAGGTGTGGATCTAAAATCAGCAGAGACATATGATACTGCATACATCTCTGGCAGCAAGCCATTAATGGAGATTCTGGATTCAGACAAGAAGTTCCATGCGTGGAATGCCAGTAAGTTCTTCGGAATCCCCTACACGGATATTTACTGCAAAGAGACTGGAAAAACTCTAAATAAAGAAATCTATGACATCTCCAAGCGAGTAAATCATGGATTCAATTATAACATAGGCGCAGATACTCTCATAGATACTATGGGAGAAGATAAAGTTTGGAAAGCTCGGGCACTTCTGAAACTTAGTGCTAGTATGGGAAGTAAGGGAGTAGCACAGTATTTGTTGAATCAAGCAAATAACACCTACCCGGAAATTCGTAGAGATTACTATCCCTGGGTGATTCAAGAAGTCACAGTGAAAAGAAAACTTACTAGCTATGCAGTTCACTACCCGCACAGATACCCAGAACCGTTAGAATTGCAAGCACAAATTGAACGAGGAGACTGGACTCGCTTTACATTCTTGCATCCAGACAAGAATAAATTGCATCTCAATTCTCTAGTAGCTCATTGCCCGCAGTCTTTGAATGCAAGAACTCTAAACGAAGCTTACATGAAAGTGTTTTATGAAATTGCGTTACCAGAAGCGAAAGATTTCCGCCTCCATGCACAGATTCATGATGAGATTCTATGCAGCTTTCGGAAGGGAAGACTTGATCTTCTCAAAGCTGTTCAGACCCGTATGCAGATTCCCGTTGCAGTTAGAGACGTCAAAGGTATCACAAGAATTTTTACTGTCCCAGCGTCATTGAAAGCTGGTCCCAAGAATGAAGGTGTTAAATACTGGAGTGAAGTAGAATGAACCCTTCTCTTACTCATTTAAGTTATTCTGATCCTTGGCCAACTGGTCCAGGTCCACAAGATCATGTTGAAGTAGTACATTTTCTAGCTAAAGTAGATGCAATAAAACTACAGAAATGGAGCGCAAACTATACTTCACGAGGATTCCGTGAATATAATTCAGATGAAGAAGCTTTGTTAGATTTTATAACTATTAATTGGGCTTCTGAATGCTCTGAACCTATTAGAACTGCGCAGCCGCAGCCCGAGATTAGGAAAGGAGACTAATGTGTGGATTTTTTCTCTGATTACCTAGCATATACTGCTGGCGGAGAATCTCCTCTTTTCTATCATAGATGGTCTGCAATCTGCGGTTTAGGTGCATATCTAGGACGAGATTACTACTTCCAGCATGGCCACTTCAACATCAACCCAAATATTTACGCTATGATTATCGGCGTAAGCGGAACCCGTAAGAGCGCGGCGATTCTACAATTAAAGAAAGTACTACAAGCCGCCGGGTATTCCTCAATAGCAGCAGAGAAGACATCGAAAGAGAAGTTCATACTTGATTTAGCAGGCGAAGATATAAACGCATTCGGATCAATCAGTAGTGCAAATGGACATGATTTCCTTGGTGAAATGTTAGGTCAACCAATATTTTCAGGCAAAGACGAAGACGACTATAAGCAGATCAGTATCATAGCAGACGAATTCAATCTATTCATAGGCACCAACAACATGGAATTCATTTCCCTTCTTGGCGTTCTTTGGGATTACAATGGATCATACAAGAACAGAATCAAGAGCGGAAAGAGTGTAGAGATTCAGAATCCAACAGTTTCTATTCTCGGCGGCAACACATCTACAGGATTTGCCCAAGCATTCCCACCAGAAATTCTAGGCCAGGGATTCTTCTCAAGATTAATTCTAATATATGCAGAACCAACAGGAAGAAAGATTACTTTTCCACGCAGCCCATCCAAAGGAGAAACAAATGACATTGCCAATCAACTCCGAAGTATTAAATCAGGCAGTAGAGGAAAAGCAGAACTTACGTCGGGAGCTGAATCTCTATTGGATAAAATCTATAAATCCGGAATCGGCGTTGATGACTATAGATTTGAATCATATAATTCCAGAAGACTCACTCACCTACTCAAACTCTGTCTTATCGTCTCAGCTAGTAAAGGAGCTACAATCATTACAGAACAACATATCATTATTGCAAATACAGTGCTCAGCCATACAGAACATCTTATGCCAAAAGCTCTCGGAGAATTCGGAAAAGCAAAACACTCAGACATAAGTCATAAGATAGTACAGATCATAGAAGCAGCTGCACCCACAGGACTAATGCTAAAAGACCTATGGCCGCATGTAGCACAAGACTTAGACTCTATTCCAGAACTAGCGAAGTTGCTACAAAATCTCTTGGCTGCCGGAAAAATTCAGAATGTACACGGCTTTGGTTTTTTGCCGCAAAAGAAACTTTTGATAGAGCATTCCTCCGATACAGTGGACTACTCATTATTAACTGAAGAAGAAAGGAATACGATATGATCAAAAGGGACGCCCGAAAGAAGCTGAATCTGCGAGATTCTGTTGGGCAGTTAATGCTCTACTCATGCTCCGCGGTGATCGCGGTAGCAATGATAATTCTTATAGTGAGGTGGATATGAGTCTATCTGAAGAACAACGTAAATCTTTCGAACTCCAATCCGCAGGGAAATACATATTAGAATTCTTTCCTGCCGAATACATCACACTTTCTCAGGAACTTGCCACCGGACTGCACCCAAAACTAGAAATAATTCTTGCTCCTTTAGGTCCAGATGCAATTGATATGCGACTAGCTTACATTGCAGCCTATTGCGAAGTAATACTTGATGGAGATTATTCTCTAAATGACCGCATCAAATTGTGTGGGAATCTATACAGACTTCTCGTAACAAAAAGAGAAAGACCAGGAGGAATTATTCTTTCCTCTTGATCTTTCTTCCGCACAAAGAAAAGCCCGGCACAAAGACCGGGCATTTTTTCGTCTGCTGAATCTGCGGCCTATGCAGCGCTCTTAATAGCTATCCAATTAAGCCCCAAACCATCATATACTGGATAGAATGCTACTTTTATTCCTGCTGCAGCAGTAAACGCAGCATTTACTGCCAATTCATCAATCCTACCTTGCCTTGGTGCGCCTGGCCCGGATTGTAGTGGTGGATAAATCAAAGCACTTGCAGTACTACCAGCAAGAACAACTATTACTATAGGCACACCTGGCGGAGAAGCTAGAGGAAGTCTATATGCGGTTGCTCCGATAGCAGAGTTCAAAACATTAGTATGATTAACAAGTTCTGAAGCACCTACTTGTGCAGTGCCCGCACCTGCAAACCCCGCAGTATATGAGCCCGAATTATTACCGCGAACTATAGCGCTACGAACATATTGACTAGGCATGATTTAACCCCTAATAAGGAAGTCTTCAAACGCTACAGTAGACAATGAAGCACTTAATGCTGCAATAGTACCTGCGATTTCAGTAAGATTATCTGTTCCAATATCTGTAGTTAGAGATTCAGTTCCTGCAGGAACACAGTGATGGAACATTAGTATACCGTCACCTCCAGATGCAGCTAGCGCAGGAAGTACAGTATTACAAATTTGCGTAATATTCAAACGCTCAGCTTCAGCTGTGCCAGCCCAAGCATGTCCATTTATTGGTAGTACCATATTAAGGTAATTATTCGCAGACAGTGAGCGCAAAGTCTGAAAATTCATGGGATTACCATTGGGCGCGATAACTACATTTCCAGGACGTGCTGTAGCTGCACGACCAAGACTGTATCCTTCAACTCGTGCAGCATCTAGTAAACTTGTTTCACCGGTACCGACATTCCAAACACCCTGTGGCCAAACATAACACTTAGCACCGGCAGCTGTGCATAAACCATTAGCTACTAGATAATCGCGCGTCACATTCATGTCCGCCACACGCTTAGCATTTAGCGCAGCGGTAGCACCACCTGCAAATACACCTGAATACAGATTAGCAGCGCCATTATTTGTACCATGTGAAATACAATAATTACCGTCATCGACGTAAGCTTTCCAATCATCAAGAGTAGCGTTAAAACCAGTCTTAGTAGCAGTAACAACGCCATCCTGAATTAACGCAGAAGTACTCCGAATACCAAAACTTTGCAGGATAGGAATCCCCCGCACCAAGAATGAGCGTGCTCCATCATCTATAACAATAGCAAGTCTGGACTTACGTGCAGCTACACCAAGTTGAAAAGACCTGAGTTTAAACACCTGTGGACCAGATGCTACGTTGCCGAATACAACGGCTAATTTTGCAACTACAGTGGGAGCTTGAATTGTTGGATACGTATAGCCAGTCTTTGTTCCGCTATTGAACCGCTCTTCTGTAAATGACAAAGCAGTAAGTGCATTCAAGGAGATTGGGTCAGAATTATTCACACCAAACAAGTTAAAACTATTCGTACTTGCGAATGCAGAATACCCTGAATCTTGGGCAACAAACACACTCAACTGGTTACGGAAGGGGTCCGCGCACAGAAATTCAATCAAACAACTATCTACACCTACACCATTAGCAAATGCTAGCGGCGTATTCCATGCGATGTGAAAACTAGCACCGACACCAGTAGTTGTTGCCGTAAAAACTATCCAACGTTCACCTTTAACATCTTCAAAACTAATGACAACACCAGATACATTTGAAAGATTAGTTATTGTAGGAACTACATCCTGGACTGTAGGGGACCAGTACGTCCATGTTGGGTGTAGCGCATATTGTTGATCTACGTTTCGCTGCGCACCTTTAGTCAAAGTAGCAGGATCAAAATCCTGAATACCAGAAGGATAATCAGCAGTAAGAAGATTGCTAACAGGATAGGTCATATTAATTCTCCAAATTCTCCAAATTTTCCAAATTTAATTAGTTGCCCAGATTGTAGACAACTACAGCAAGACTGTATGTAAAACTACCTGAAGCACTGTGCACAACAACAAGTCTCCAAAGTGGCGGAAGAAGATCAGATACCTGTACCGCGGTTACTGAAGGCGCGACTGCTACAATTCCTGGGAATACTTTAAGTTTGATTTGTCCCGAGGCTGCTTGTGCACTGGTAGCCAGACCAGCAACATCACTCCAAGCGCCGCTGATAGGATTCTGTTCCTGCACCTTCAAAATCAACGTTTCTACTGTAGGTACAGCAGTAACATTAAGATATGCTATAAGACCGGCACCATCATTCGCATTACCAATTCCTGCGGGATCAAGCAAAGCAGATCCTAGAATATTCTGTGTAACCGTTCTAGCAGCGCTGGGGAGGGCAGTGTAGATTCCAAGTATATGTCGCATAGTAAATTCCAGTTTTAGTCAGAAGAAGCGAATCCGCCACCCATGATGACCTGCATCTTAGAGGCGAAAGGATTAGAAAGTTGCTGCTGAATTTGCAGACTTTGTGGAACATTAGCATTTTTGATTTGGTGCATCATCCACCGATTGAATTGAGGTTGTTTACCGCCAGCTTTTGCATAAGCTGCCGCAAAACCTGCTACAGCATTCTCTGAAGGTTCGTTACCTGCAATAGTTGCACCTTTTACAGTCTCAGCCAATTTTGTCATTCTTGCAGTATTTTCTTGCTGATAAGAATGAACTTGGAAAACTGCATTATTTGCTACAGCTTCATCTAAAGGGCGCCCACCAGCAGCACGAATACCACTAGCCCAAGAGAATAAGTCATTACTAAAAAGAATTGAGCCTGCATTACTGGTACTGTATACCAAACCCTGTGGACCAGTAGCTTGCAAAATTTGAGCAATTCCGCTAAGAGGCCGGCTCAATCCATTATGTTCCAAACCTTGCAAGAACGATTCCCAAACTGGGGCGCCCCCTGCCATCTTAGTTACTGCACCTTTAACTGATCCGAAAAACTTAGCGTATGCGCCAACAAACGGAATATCAGCTAAAGTCGTAGGAAGAATCGTGACTTGCCTAGGATTTATGTCTCCCCGAGTATAAAGGTTTGCTTGTAATATGTTAGAGGGGACTCCATACATGAAAAAATCCCCGGCCTCTCTACCCAGAATTCCATAAGCTGCATCATAGGCATCTATATGATTCGTATTTCCGCTCATGTTTCCAATGACATGCTGATTGATGAATTGAAATGCAGGGAGTCCAGCCAAACCATAGAAAGTTCCCTGAAGTCCTAGCAGCATAGCAGCATCTTTCTTGCTACCTTCTGATACATAGCGAAACATCTGCTGCATCAAATTGAACTGATATCCTTGGAAAAGTCCAATAGCTTGTCCGATTGGTCCTTGGAAAATTAGAGGTCTTTGGGAGGCCGTAATATTTCCTTCAACACGATTCACGAAAGTATTGATATAGACGCCGGCTTCTCGGGCATCCATAATTCCTGCCTTCTGTGCTAGATCAGTAATCTGCATCATAGAATACGCAGAAACAACACGATTATATTCTTCAGCCAAATCATTACCACTATATTTGGAACCTACATCTCGGAAAGTCTTTGCCTTCTGAAATGCACTAGCAATGCGACCTTCTAAATTAGATACGCTCTCTGTGCCCTGCAAAGTGAAGTCATCTAGAATAGAGCGGAATTGTTCTATTGGACCTTTCAGAACTCCAAGTGTTTTGAAGTATTGCATCTGCTCTGAATCTATAGGCTCATTCGCAAAGAATTTAATACCACGCTGAACGAGTTTAGTTGCAGAAAGAATCTCATCCCCGCCAGTACCCGGAACTTTCACCTTGTAGAGTTGAGAGAGTTTACCTGCAATCTCTGGATTACCTTTTGCGATTGCATCCAGTTGCTGAGTCAGCTCTGTCATCCGAAGAATATTTGCACCAATAGCATTATTCAGTGCATTCAGCGGATCAAGTCCAAGCGTAAGAGTAGCAAGAACAGAGTTAGCTCTGCGAATAAATCGTGTAAGTTCTCCGCGAGGTGCAGTATGATTTGCAAGTAGCAGTTCTGCGCTATTAGCATAAGCAGTATTGGAGCCTACGGTATCTAATGTAGTGTTTATGGCCTCAAGTTCTGCAGGAGTCTTAGCAGTCGCAAATACATCACGAACTTTAGCTACTGCTTTACTGACTGCACTATCAAGTTGACGATTAAAATTATAAAGTAGCGGATACTCACTAACTTTGGAAACGTTTAGTGCAGTCTTCGCATAATCTAGGTAGGGATTCTTTCCTTCTCGTTCTAGTCGACTCAAAGAAGAGCCAGAGAAAGTGCTACCACTAATATCTGAGAATTGCTTGCCTTTATCTTCTAACCAATTGAAGGCGGCCTCATTCTTTAGACGCACATACTCTGTAGCAAGTATTTTGTCTTCTCGCAAGTGAGTTTGGAAAATATTGTTTGCGATAGTTTGTGGATCAGTTCTGGTATAGAATTCGCTGAAAATACCTTTGTTTGCCAACTCCGCATTGAGGTAGTTCTCATTGAGAGAGCGTGCATAGTCATACTCACCGCGAGCTTTGAACCAGTCATCACTCATTCCCTTAGTAATGATTTCATACTGAGGACTCTTGGCCCGAACTGCATTGATTAGCTCATCAAGTTTTTCTGGGGAAGTAGCATGGAGCATAGTTGT
>Ga0315286_10001494_pt1 | contig 21174 bp, 17 predicted proteins | sample YL17G10_0_MG_FD_205038 | JGI IMG/M metagenome (GOLD analysis project Ga0315286, IMG submission 205038) | Sediment microbial communities from Yellowstone Lake, YNP, Wyoming, USA - YL17G10_0 | ecosystem: Environmental > Aquatic > Freshwater > Lake > Sediment | place: USA: Wyoming | collected... | reverse complement strand
CTCGGGAATCAAAACCACAAACCGCCCTCCCCATTCCCGAATATATGACATTTGAGCCATAATCTCCTCCTGGATATTCCAGGGTAAGACGACGACATAGTCCGGCTTCGTCTCCCGGACCCTTGTCGGTTCATAGACCGGGATATGACTGCCCGGCAGAAAGCGTCCCTGTTTATGAGGATTCCGGTCGACGACATAGTCCATGAAATCCGTCTTGATTCCGCAAAAATTGATGAGCGTATTTCCCTTGGCCGCGGCGCCGTATCCGACAATCGAGGCTCCCTTCTCCCTGGCCTCGATAAAAAATTTGAGGATCTCCCGCTTGGCGGCATGAACCCGGTCCTGGAAGCTCAGGTAGCGGTCCAGGCCGGCGAATCCGCTCTGCCTCTCCCTGTTTCTCAAGTTCCCGACCCTCTCCGATACCGGCCTGTCCGTATCCTCGTCGTGCCTCGCATAAATGCGGAGGGATCCGCCGTGCGTCGGCAATTCCTCGACATCGAAGAGGGTCAGGCCGAAGGCGGCGAAGATCTTCTCCACGGTCAAGAACGAAAAATAGGAATGGTGCTCATGATAGATGGTGTCGAACTGGACGGCTTCGATGAGCTTTACCAGGTGAGGAAATTCCAGGGTTATCAATCCGCGCGGACGAAGAAGAATTTTCATTCCTTGGACGAAATCGTTGAGGTCGGGGACGTGAGCCAGGACATTGTTCCCGATCAGAAGGTCCGCGGACGTGCCCCGAGCCTTCAGCCGCCGGGCGGTCTCCGCTCCAAAAAATGCGACGACCGTCGGGATCCCCTTTCTCTCGGCAGCCTCCGCGACATTCGCCGCCGGTTCGATGCCCAGCACGGGAATTTTTTCGCCGGCAAAATATTGAAGCAGGTATCCGTCATTGCTCGCGATTTCGACGACTTGGGATTCGCGGCCGATCCCATAACTCTCAATCATCCTCCGGGCATAGCTTTTGGCGTGTTCCAGCCACGATTCGGAATACGAGGAGAAATAGGCATAGTCCTCGAAAATTCTTTCCGGCAATTCGAACGGATCGAGCTGGACGAGAAAACAGCGGTCGCAGACATACACGTCCAGGGGATAAAAAGATTCCGCCTGACGGATGCGTTCCCGGGTTAAAAACGCGTTGGCCAATGGCGAAGACCCGAGCGAGACAAAGAGATGAGTCAATTCGTGTTGACAGAATCGGCAGTTCATCTTGAGCGGCCTTGCATATCCCGGGCAAAGCTTCGGATCTGGCGGAGGATGACCGCGGCGAGATTCTTTTTGTCGCGATAGGCTTTATACCAATCCATGGTTTGGCTTAGCCCAAAATCCAAATCCCACTGCGGCCGCCAAGGGAGGCTTGTTCTGGCCTTCGAGCTGTCGAGCTTGAGATAACCGGTCTCGTAAAGCTGACTCCCTTGGTCCCTATTCCAGGTCCCGGGCTCTCCCCAGTATTCGATGACGCGTTCAACAATCCATCGGACAGGTTTAAGACTGTCGTCGTCAGGTCCGAAGTTCCAGGCTCCGGCGAAGACGCGGCCATCCTGATAAAGGCGCTGGGCCAGCCGCAAATATCCGGATAAAGGCTCGAGAACGAATTGCCATGGCCGGACGGCATCGGGATAACGAACGACGATCGATTTTTTAGAAAGCAGGGCTCTGACGCAATCGGGAACGATCCTGTCTTTCGCCCAATCTCCTCCGCCGATCACATTTCCCGCCCTGGCCGAGGCCAGAGCCGGAGTCCCGTCGTGGCCCTGAGGAAAATAGGAGCGGATATAAGCCGCCGTCACCAATTCGGCGCAGCCTTTGCTGCTGCTGTATGGATCCGATCCGCCCAAGGGGTCGTTTTCACGATAGCCGCGACGGAGATCCTTGTTTTCGTAGCACTTGTCGCTCGTGACGTTGACGATGGCTTTGACCGAGGGAGTCTGCCGGCAGGCCTCAAGAAGATGGACCGTCCCCAAAACATTCGTGGCGTAGGTCTCGACGGGCTTCCGATACGAAACGCGAACCAGGGATTGCGCGGCCAGGTGAAAAACGATTTCGGGTTGATGGCTCTCCATAATTCTTTTTAATTTTCCGAAATGTCTTGTATCTCCCAAGACCGAGACCATTTCCTTTTCCAGCCCGCAGATGTCAAACAGATTCGGCTCGGTCGGAGGTCTCAGGGAATATCCGATGACCTTCGCCTGGAGCTCGAGGAGCCAAGAGGACAGCCAAGCGCCTTTGAATCCCGTATGGCCGGTGATAAGAACCTTTTTGTCTTTAAAAAAACCGCCGAAAAGATTCATCCAGATTCACCACAGCTTCCATTCCGCCTTATTGGATCTCCAGAGCTGCTCAAGATATTCCGCGTCGCGGATCGTATCCAGACAAGCCCAGAATTTGAAGTGCTTATATGTCATCAACTCGCCCATTGAGGCTATCTTTTCCAGGGCGCCGTATTCCAGGTCGCAATCCTCCCGATCCTCAAGGTAACGGAAAATTTCGCGCTTAAACACGAAAAAACCGCCATTGACGAATTCCCCGGTCTCTCGCGGCTTTTCGAAAAACTCAAGGACCTTGTCTCCCTTCAACTTCAGCTTGCCGAATCTCGCGTGGGGATTAATCCCCGTGACCGTCGCCATCTTTCCGTGGGCAAGATGAAAATCGAGCAATCGAGGAATATCGATATCCGCCACTCCGTCGCCATAGGTGACCATGATGTGGTCGCCCGTGGCGTATTTCTCGACCCGTTTCAACCGCCCTCCCTTGAGCGTCTTCTCTCCCGTATCGACCAGGGTGACTTTCCACGCGTTTTCCCGCGTCCGGCTATGGATCTTGATGGGTTCCCCGTGGTCGAGGCAGATCGTAAAATCGTTATTCAAGGCTTTATAATTCAAAAAATAGCTCTTGATAACCTCTCCCTTATAGCCCAGGCAAAGGATAAATTCGTTGAAGCCATAGTGGGCATAGATTTTCATGATATGCCAGAGAATCGGTTTGCCGCCGATTTCAACCATGGGTTTGGGGATGAACTCCGTCTGCTCTTTCAGCCTCGCCCCGATTCCTCCGCATAAAATGACGACTTTCATTGAACGTTGCGCTTCCATGTCTGTCTCCCTGAGAATTCATGAAACGAAAAGCCGGTCACCGGAATATCTCTCCCCCCGAGTTAAGAAGGGCTCAACCATTCGGTCAGGACGCTGTCTTTTTTGGCGAACCGTGTTCTTTCGGGCTTGTTCCGCAGCATTCGCCACGATGTCACGACATACATCCGGTAAACGCTTTTCAATCCGTATCGCCGGACAAGATCTTTCAGCCGGACCGCATAATAATAATAAATCCTCAATCCCCGGCCGGACGCGGGATACATATGAACCATGTGCTCCCGGCGCGGAAAAATCCTTCTCAAATACGCGGAGGCTTTTTGCGGCAGCGGCTTCCCTCCCCACAACAGGGTGAGGTTCGGTGAAAGAGGCGAGAGTTCCTCGTCCCTGGCCATGATTTTCGCCCGGGCGAGAGCGGCGATCTCCGCATTGAAATCCGCCGGCTTCAGCCTTTCCAAAAACTCATCCGGGACAGCCGCCTTCAAGAGATCCTTGGCCATCCGCAAAGTCACATAAACCCACTTGCCCGCTTTCCATTCGAATGCGCGCCGCCCGAGCGCCGCCCAATCCATATCCGCGCCGCGCTTTTGAACGATCTCCGCCGCGTCGCAGAGGGGCATGACGCCCGCCCGGAATTTGTCATGATACGCCGTGTGCAAACACATATGGAGGATCAAATCTTCGGTGGAAAGCCCTCGCGTTTTGACGCCCGCGACCTCGATTGTCTGCGCCCTCGCCCATAATCCCTCGACATCGATCGCGAACGGGCTGGCCGGATCCTCGACCGTCCAGTGGACATCGAAAAAAATCCCGCCGGGCTTGGAGTGGAGAGGCAATTCCCTGCTCAAGCCGCACTCGACTTCCCTCTCGATTCGGCCGATGCCCGGGCTCGCCTGAAATCCCAATCCGCGCAGGACGGTCTCGGCCTTTTCAAGGTCGTCCTTTGCGACGAGGATGTCGATATCCGTCATCGGCCGGACGCCCGGATTTCCATAAATGGCCTCGGCCAGATGCGCTCCTTTTAGGACGATGAGAGGGATGCCGGCTTCGCGGAACGCCGCCAGCGCGGTTTTGAATTCATGATAGAGCCGTAAGTTTTGTTTGAGGACAGCGTAATACGCCCGCTCGAATTTCTCCATCACTCCGGCCGGAACGGCCGGTCTGATTTCCGGATCCTTCAAGCGCTCGAAGAGAAGCGGCGCCAGGCGCTGCTCCCTGGCTTCAAGAACGAGCGCGGCCCATTCCTCCCTGGAGTAATTCCTGATCCGAGCACTTTTTTCCGCGTTCGCCGGGGCGGCGAGACAGTCGAGAAGCGCCCGGCCCTTTTCGATTCGACTCCCGCCGCAGGATTCCATCACGGTTCCGTCAATCTGCCCGGCTTTCCTTCCTACCTATAGCTCTGGGCCTGCATCTCGAACATCCGGGCATACATGCCGCCCAACTTGACCAATGCGTCGTGCGGCCCCCTCTCGACAATCCGCCCTCCGTCCAGGACATAGATATAATCGGCCATCCGGACGGTCGAGAAGCGATGGCTGATGAGAATGGCCGACTTTCCTTCGACCAGCTTGCGGAACTTCGAAAAGACTTCGAACTCCGTCCGGGCGTCGAGCGAGCTTGTCGGTTCGTCGAGGACGACGAGCTGAGTGTCGCGCAGGAATGCCCGGGCGAGGGCGATTTTCTGCCATTCTCCCGTGCTCAGCTCCTCGCCGTTCTCGAACCATTTTCCCAGGGGCGTATCGTAGCCTTTCGACAATTGCTCGATGACCTCGTGGGCTCCGGAATGCCGGGCCGCGGCCACGATCCGGTCTCTGTCCGGAGGAACGGAGATATCGCCATACCAGATGTTCTCCTCCGCGGTCGTATGATATTGGGCGTAATCCTGGAAAATGACGCTGATCTCCCCGCGAAGGGCCTTGGTTTCGAACTCCCGCAGGTCGATGCCGTCCACTGTGACCGTCCCGCCCGTCGGGTCGTAGAGCCGACAGAGGAGCTTGATGAGGGTTGTTTTTCCCGAGCCGTTCTCTCCGACAAAAGCGGCCACTTGTCCGGGCTTGATATCCAACGAAACATCCGTCAGCACCGCATCCGTTCCCGACGGATAACGGAAACTGACCCGGTCGAAGACGATGCCGGTCCGCATGGGCGCCGGAAAGGGCCGCGGATGATCGGGCTCGGCGACCCTCGGTTTCAGGTCCACGAACTCGTAGAGATAGGATAAAAACAGATTGTTTTCATACAGGTTGGCCAGGCCTCCGAGAAAATCCTGGAGGAACGACTGGCCGCGTTGGAACGCCTGGTAATACATCACCAGTCCGCCCAGGGTGATCGCGCCGACCGCGGTCCGATAGGCGATATAGGCGTATGACCCGTAGACCGCGAGGAGCGCGCTCGCCTGGCCGACGAGGTCAGCCGACGACCGCTTGGCGTTCATGGAAAGCCGTTCCCGGCGGAGCTTCCGCCGGAGATCCCGAAAACGGCCGAGGAACATCGAGCCCAGGTTGAAGAGCCGGACTTCCTTGGCGAAGGCTTCCCCGGTCAGAAGCCAGTGAAAATACCAGGATTTGCGCTCGGTCGGCGTCTGCTCGCGCTGCCAGCGGTAGATTTTCTTGGAATAGCGGAGGCGGATGATGACGCCCGGGACCGCGGCGACAAAAAGAATCAAGGCAATCACCCAGTTGAGAGAAAAAAGGAGAATGGTGATGGCTGCCAGGGAAATCGCGCTCTGCCCGACTCTCACTAGGCTGTTCACGATCTGGGCGGGTCGGAAAGGAGCATCCCGCTGGGCGCGGCGGAGCGTATCGTAGTATTTAGAATTTTCGTAGTATTCGAGGTCCACTTCGATCGACTTGGCGTGGAGAATATCGTAAACATGGTCGCTGACGACCTGGACTTGGGTTTCATTGATCAGGCTCGCCGCGAGATTGCACAAAACGGAGACGAAAGCCACGGCGGCCATGTAGCCGATATAGAGAGCGACCCGGCTAAAGGCGGCTTTGTGGTCCGGACCGCCGATGGCCGCGGTGACGGCATCCACGACCCTTTTCATCAGGAAAAGAGAGAGGAGAGGGAGCGTGCCCTGGACGAAGATGAGGGCCGTTCCGGCGGCCGTCCAGCCCGGCACGGAACGCCAGATGATGCCCAGGACCCTCTTCAGGTAGAAGGCGCTTTTTAATTTCAGCTTCGGCGCCGCGCTTTTATCCATGATCAGCCTTTGAAGACAAAACGGAACGCGTGCCTCGAAATAGTTATCATAGGAACAAGAATGCCGCGGCGGCTGAGACAGGCGATCAATCGCTTTTCCGGGCCGCGGCCGATGGAAATTCGCCTTCCCCCCCGTTCGATCCGCGTCACGAGGCCGAAAATATCTCCGGAAGGGACGATCCCGTCCGCTACGGCCGCGTTGTCGCCTTGGGTCATGAAGCCCTCGGTCGTCTTCCCGACGATTCTATGGACGGCTAATTTTCCCGAATCGGGCAGGCAGAAGGCGACCGCATCACCCAGTCGCGGCGTTTCGTTCCTCAGAGGAGAAATCGTCACGAGGTCGCCGTCCTTGATGAACGGATACATGCTCGCGCCGCGCGCTTGAAACCGGAAAGGGACGCCTTTCTCGATGACCGCCAGGAGCAGTTCTTTGAGCCCGGGGCCGGAAAGGGAAAGGATTCCTCCCGGATACCGGTGCAAGTCCGGCTTTGGGGTTGACAATTCGGCAGGCTACCGCCCTTGAAGTTTATCGACTGATGCCGGCCCGGCAAAAAATATCATACCAACGAACAACACGGTCCGGCGATTTCACGGTTTTTTGAAGGCCAGCCACACTTCCTATCTAATTCCTTTATTTTGTTAGTCATATTATCGGTCTCGACAAAAATTGTCAAGCTTGTCTTCCCGAGAAAGCCCTCTCAGACAAGCTACCGCCGGCGAAGGGGAATTCAGGGATATGCCCCGAATCCCGGGAGTTCCGATTCGCCGGAGTCCTTCCTTAAACTCTGATCCCGAAATTCAATATATATCCTGCACTTTTCGCATGTATATCCCCCGTCCGGATGAAACCCGGGGTGAAAACTTCTCATCGCGGCATTGACCGCCCGGGGGACATGAACTGAATCTCCGGATTCGGTATCGTGTCCCCGGAACTCCGGAACTCTCCGGCATTGACCGCCCGCTTTATATTTCAGATAATCCATCACGGGAGATATTGCATGAGACCAAGGGTTGCCTTTGCGCGCTTCATCATCCGCCTGGGAAGGTTTATCCAAGAGCTTGCCCTCATGATCATGAAACAGCGGGATCTCATCGCTTTTAGTCAACGATCTTATTCCACTGCAAACGCGCTCGATGGATGGAGTTCCGATGAGCTGATCGAATCGGGTCTCAGGCCGCAGGAAACAGAGCTCCTGAAAAAAATATCCCTCGGCCGGGGAAAGATCCTTGTCCTCGACGTGGGTGGAGGCCGGGAGGCTATTTATTTCGCGCGAAAGGGTTTCGAAGTGGCGGGAGTGGACTATGTCCCGGAGATGGTCCGGGCAGCCGAGGAAAATGCCCGAAAAAGAGGCTTAACTATCCGCTGTTCCGTCCAAGAAATCTCAAGGCTCGACGTTCCAACCGAAGAATACGACATCGTCTGGCTATCGGAGGCAATGTACTCCTGCGTTCCGGTCCGGAAATGCCGCGTCCGGATGTTGAGAACGATTTTCCGGGCACTCAAACCAGGGGGACATTTCATCTGCCAGTTTTACTGGGATCCCCGAATGGCGACTTCTTCTGCCGCGGAATTCGGCAAAAAATTGTTCGGCGCCCTCACCTTTGGAAATCCGTCTTACGAGAAAGGAGATTTTCTCCAGCACGACATGGAATTTCTCCACGCGTTTTCGAAGGAGACGGAACTCCGAGAGGAGTTTGAATCCGGAGGATTCGAGGTCGTCGCCCTTCTCTTCGCCGAAGAAGGATTCCGCCGGGGCGGTGCCGTCCTGAGAAAGCCTGAAATTTCTTGACAAAAAATAAAAACAGGCCTATATAAAAGGTAAGATATGTTGAGACGGAAGAATTCATGGCACTTCGGCCGAGGGAGAGAAAATGAGCAAAGAAAAAAAATGGGTCAAACCTGTACTTGTCATTCTTACGAAAAGCCGGCTTGAAGAAAATGTCTTAACCACGTGCAAGACCGCCGCGTCGGGCTCGAGCTCCGGAACTCTCAATAGCCAATGCACTTACTTGTGTTCGGGTTGTAACAGCACGATAGGTTCTTAAAACCTGTCATCTCTGCCTCTCTTTCCGGACGCGAGGGGTATTAAAACAAGCGCTCTCGCGTAAAGACCTGTTTTCCCGCCTATGATCGTATCTCATCACGCGCGCCGGATAGCGAGACCTTTGTTACATCATCCCCGCAGCGCCTCAGACCAGGCGTACGCAGCCCTTCCCCCAACCTGAGAAAGCCTGAAATCAGGACTTCCCCCAATAATTAAGGCAAAACGGGGCTAAGTTATTTTCTTTACTAGAATTAGTCTGGGCACGAATCTGGAAACGAAAATTGGGGGTACTTTTTGTGTTTTATGAAATAGAATGGGGTCTCCAGATGCCCAGCCCGAAGGCTGGCATATGGTTGCTACGCCAGAGGAGACCCCGCATGCATTATGCCAAAACCGCGCTGAAATTACGAGAACAGATCCTCCGATTTTCGGGGGAACTTTCCGCAGGCTTTCCGAAAACGGCCCGCCGCTTCATTGCCGAGATGCTCTACGGCATCCAGGCTCGCCAGTCCGTTCGTTTGACGGAGATCGGCCGGGCCTTGCAGGAACCGATCCCTTTGCGCAAGACCCAATACCGGTTGTGTCGCCAACTGCGCCGGCAAGGATTATGGGAACGTCTCACTCAAACGCTCCTCCGCATGGCAGTCTCCCGGATCCAAGATCTCACCTTATTGATTCTGGATCTCTCGGATATCAGCAAGAAGTACGCGAGGCGAATGGAATACCTATGCGGTGTCCACGATGGGAGCGAAGATGGCCTGGGCACCGGTTACTGGCTCCTCCAGATCATCGGCGCCGAATCGGGCAAACACATGGTCCTTCCTCTCTATAATCGTCTCTACTCCCAGCGGAGTCCGGACCATCAGAGCGAAAACATCGAGATCCTGACGGCCATCGAGACGGTCAGCCAGGCGACTCGGGGCAAAGGAGTGTGGGTCATGGACCGGGGCGGCGACCGGGACAAACTGTTTTTTCCCCTGATAAAAAGCAACACAAAGTTCCTGATCCGCCTGAATCTGCATCGGCATCTCATCTATCAAGGGCGGGCGCTGGACGACCTTGAGATCGCCCGAAACTGTCCAATGCTTTATCTGGAATCCATCATTAAGGAAGAGGGAGAGAAAGCCCGCTGTTTGCGTCTGGAGTTCGGCGTCCGCCCCGTCACTCTTCCCGGTCGTCCTGAGCCTCTGTGGCTGGTGGTCGTTCGCGGCTTCGGAGAAGAGCCGCTGATGCTCTTGACCAACGTCCCTCTGAAGAAGACCAGGAAAAGCTTGTGGTGGGCCGTCCAAAGCTATCTCACGCGCTGGACGATCGAAGAAACGTTCCGCTTCATCAAGCAGTCGTATCAGCTCGAAGATATCCGGCTTCTGACTTACGTCCGTCTCCAGAACATGATGGCGTTGGTCCTGGCCGCGGCCTACTTCACCATGGTCTATCTGAATCTGCGGACGAAGCTTCGTGTATTAACCGGCCACGTGCTCCAGGCCGCCCGGCGGGTGTTCGGAATCCCAAACTTCCGCTTCTACGCCCTGGCCGATGGGATCAAGGCCTATCTTTTCGGCCAAAAGAGGGGCCTTTCCGGCTGTTTTTCCTCCCGCGATCCCGATACCGGCCAGCGTTTGCTTTTTTTACAATAAATTTTGGGGGAACTCCTCCCTGAAATTTCTTGACTGAAAAGAAAAAAGGGGCTATATATAAAGAAGAAGGTTTTTTAGAGGGAGGATTTTCGGCTCTGGAAAGGAGAAAGGAATCATGCTTAAAAAAAAGTGGATCAAACCGGAGCTCGTCATCCTCACCAAAAGCCATCCTGAGGAGAATGTCTTGACCAATTGCAAGATGAGCACATCGACAACGAGCTCCGCGGGATCAAATGCCAAGTGTCGATGGTACTGTGTTTCTGACTGCAGCTCAATCGTAACGTCATAGAACATTCATTTGCTTGACAGACGGGGATAAAAGCAATATAGATAAGACAAGAGATTTTCGAGCAAAGAGAATTATCAAATCGGGCTGAGGAGAGAAAGAATGAGCAAGAAAGATTGGGTTAAGCCCGAACTTATCATTATCGAGAGAAGCAATCCCGAAGAAATGGTGTTAACCGCTTGTAAGCTGAGCGGCTCCAGGCCGGCAGGGGGACTTAGTAACCATGACTCTTCAAACAGCGGTTGCCAGCAATATGTCTGCGGTTCCTGCAGCACTCTTACGGGCTCATGAAGCGAAAGCGCGTTATATCCTCGTAATTTGTCAGAAAAGATAAATCAGACGTCTAAAGATTTTGCCCGTTCCTAAGCTTGCCATAAAGTCTTCTCCCCTCCGATAAGGTTCTCCCGGATGTGGGCCATTCCTAAAGAACTGAAATCCTCGCTTATTTTCAAAACCCTGGCCGTTTTCGTCGTCTTGATATTAGCATTTGCCTTTTTTTCCAGCCGCGTTCCGTTCAACTCCTGCGAGTTTATCCCCTATTCCGCTCTGAGTCTTCATTTCTCGCCGCTGAACAGCCTCCAGCGAAATGCCTTCTCCGATATGTATTATCTGGCTCCGTTTTCGAACATCTTTCTGCCGCTGAGGACGTATTATCATATGGGACTTGTCCATTCCGCGCTCTATTTTCCCCTATTCGCTTTATGGCCGTCTCCCTATTCGGCCCGATTGGTCGGCCTGGCCATGCTGATTCTCCAGGCGTTCCTGGTCTATAAAATTTTCAAGCTCGATTTTCTCGCCTCATTCCTCCTCCTTCTTTTTTTCATGCCCTACGCTTTCCAGAATATCGCGGACACCGGCCCCGTGTCTTTTCAATTGACTTCCATCTTTTTTATATTCTATCTCACCCAAAAGTGGATGGCCTCCCTAGAAAAAAACGAAAAACGCGGTTGGGCCTATCCCCTGGCAATCGGCATTGTGATCTTCCTGGGCATTTGGGCCAAGCTCGCCTATTTTTTCGTGCTTCCGGCCGTTTCGTGCCTGGTTTTTTATCAGATCGCTGTTAGCAGAAAAATATTCGCGTTTTTTCCAAAGCCAAAAATCCTGATCCGGCATCTTGCGATTCTCTTAGCCGCGGCGGCAATTCCAAGCTTTGTCCTCTTGAATTCGAAACAGCTCGATAGTCATAAATACTTCGAATTAATCACCGGCTCCGAAAAACTCAACCCCTTCGACATCGCCACGTGGCTCGGTCAAGCTAAGCTGATGGCGAGATTTCTGGTCTATCCACTCAAGGCCGCCCATCTCATATTCGATACAAACGTCAATGTCAGGCCGGAAGGGTTCTTGTGGTGTTCGGCCCTGGCCGCCCTATTTATCACAGGCATAGTCATCCTGCGCAAAAGAAAAGAACAGCTTGGCTTTATCATCGTTAACGTATTCCTGTTTTTGTTGACGTTCTTTCTCATGACGCTCAGCCGGAGGGCCTGGGCGATGCATCATGTGGTTCTCGCTTATCCCTTTCTCCTCCTGGCCTTCTTCTCTATCTATTCGAAATTATCCGGGGGCAAAATCATCCGGACTCTAGCCATCGCCTTCGTCGCGGTCAATATCGGATTGTATGCCCATTTGACCCGTTTGTCCCATCATGATTTTGCCAGTCCGGCCATGGTCAAAATCAACGCCGTGGTCAACAAGCGGTTCGCGGACCGGTATGTCTGCGTCGTCCTGGAAGGCTACGTCTATGACATGAAGGTCCTCTACGGCAACAAGAATCAATGCGTGCTTTTTCTGGAACCGCGGTTCAAGGATTCCGAAATCGAGAATTTAAAAGGAATTATGGCCCGATTGGATAGAAAAGCCCTTTTTGTCGACGTAGCCGGCTCCGAATCCAGCCTGCCGCGGCTTAAGAAGGATTTCCCCGGCCTGATCAGGCTCGAAACGGATTTTGGCCAGGGCATGTGGCAAATCTGGTATGAGAAATGATGCCGGAATAGTGCACGCTACGCGGGCAACGATCCGTCTTTGATCCTCTTCTTCAATTCCCCGGCTCTCGCCTCCGCCACTTCGCAGAAATAGTCCGGAGACGCGTCCATCTCGCCGGTTTCGAGATAGGCGTGCGCGGGGCACCACAGGCAGAGGTTGACCAGGGAACACGCCCGGCATTTTTCGAGAAATGACTTCTTCTCCGAACGCATGGCTCTGACCTTGGGAATGAATTCGCGCCAGGCTTCGGCGAGGCTTCCCTTTCTCAGGTCATAAACGCAGTCCGGATGAAGGAGTGAGGAACAGAGGCGGAATTGCCCGTCGTAGCTGATATAAAACCCCCCGTTTCCCGCCCCGCAGTGGAAGAGGTGGTTGCAGGCGGCCTCGGCGCATTCGGGCCCGATCAAGAGCTCGCAGTTCTTCTTCATCGATTCCATACGCTCGGAGTCCGCGCTTTCCAGAGCGGCAATCCCCTGCCCGGACAGGCGCTCGGCCCTGATCATTTCGTTCCTCGCCCGGTCGCCGTCAAACCTCAGATTCAGAAGAGGGTCGAACTTGAAATAATCCTTGGTCCGCTCCCGGCAGAAACGGGCGATCTCCGGAAGCTCGTGGGCATTCGAGCGAAGGGCCATGGCCTTGAGCCGGACCTTGACCCCGCTTTCGAGGAGCAAGTCGAGCCCGCCCCTGAACGTGGCGAAGGACCCCTGCTTGCGCGTCACTTTTTCGTAGGTCTCGCGGGTGACGCCATAGACCGAAACCTCGATGTCGCGGGGCGGATATTTTTTGAACAGGGCGGCGTGCTCTTTCGTGACGAGATTGGCGTCGGTGAAAACCGAGACGAGGAGGCCTTTTTTCTTGAGGCCGAGATAGATATCGACGAAATCCTCGCGCAAAAGCGGCTCTCCGCCGGTGAGGAGGCACCACAGGGCGCCCATCGAGACCGATTCCCCGGCTATTTTCATGATTTCGTCAAACGTCAGCTCCCTGGCCTTGGCGGCCCTGTCCCCCGCCGGAAGGTTGATATAACAGTGACGGCAGTCGTTGTTGCAGCGGGCGGTGAGCTCCAATTCGAACGTGATCGGGCTTTTTTCCTTTTTCATTTCTTCCCAGAGGGGCAGGGCGTGGATTGGGAGGGAAGAGACGAGGGGCTTATCCGGAGTGCGCTTTATCTTTTTCTCCATGTGTTCTCCCTTGCGGCGTGGAAAAAGCCGAGATCCTCGCCTTCCAGTCTTCGATATCCCAGGCCTGCTCGCCTTCCCGGAGCAATCCGAGGTCCACTGCCTGGGCATGAGCGAATCGGCATAAATATTCGACAGGAGTGTCCAGGGTACCCTGCTCCATCCAGGACCGGGCCGGGCATTGTTCGCAAAAGCCCTTCAGGAAACAACGGGCGCAGCAGCGAAGATACTCGGAGCTTTCGGCCGTCATCTCCCTCACTTTGGGAATAAACGTCGTGAGGGCATCTTTGAGCGAGCCTTTCTTGAGGTCATACCTCGTCAAGGGAGACTTGAGGGAAAGGCAGGGGTGGAAAAAGCCATAGGCATCCACGCTGACGCGGCCGACGCCAGCTCCGCAGGAGAAAAGCCCGGATTTAGGAGCACTTATAAATTTCGAACAGAATTCTTTCATGCCCTCGACATATTCCGCTCGATTCCGTCCAAGGAAGCGGATGATTTCGTCGGGGGCGAGTCTGAGCTTTTGGATGAGGCGGTTCCGCCGCTCCGAGTCCCTCCGGACGCGAAAGTCGAAGTGGACGACATAATCCGGCCCTTTCTTGTCCATCCCGGGAATGGTCGATGCCCAATTCTTGAACTCATCGATTTCCGTCTTGTTAGGCGGAAGGAGCACTCCCTTGACCACGAAGGGAATTTCCTTTTCCAAAAGAAGGCGGATTCCCCGCCAGGCCGCTTTGTAGGATCCGGGAACTCTCGAGACCGATTCGTAGGATTTTTTCCTCATGCCATAGACGGTGATTTCGATTTTTTCGAGCGGCGGGATCCGGGCGAAAAGGCCGGCCAGCCGGGGGGTGATCTTCATCCCGTTGGTGAAGAGCATGACCTTGAGGCCGAGCTTTCTGGCGAAAAGATAGAGATCCTCGAAATCTTCCCTCAGGAGAGGCTCCCCGCCGGTGAACCGCACGGAGATGCAGCCCAACGAAGCGGCTTCCCTGAGAACGGCCTTGATTTCGGCGGCGGTCAATTCCTTATCTTTGGCCGCCAGATCGTGTTCGGGCAGGTTGATATAACAGTGGACGCAGTCATTGTTGCATCTTTCGGTGAGCTCCATGTCGAGGGCGCTGAGGAGAGGTTCCTTTTTCCAGATGACCGCGTCCGTAGCTTTCCGCCTGACCACGTACGATCGCCGTTCATTTTCCATCGCCCGAATTTTATAATCCTTTTGAGGTGAATTTTCAAACGGAGAATGCCATAATGACGGCGCGGGCAAAAGAGATTCCGATCAGCCTTCGGCAGAGCCTCCCCGGGCCAGGTTCTCGAGTTCGGGAACGATCCGGCCGCTTTTATCGAAATGCATCTCATAAAACGGGACTCCGGCGGCGAGATGATCCATGAGAGCCAGGGTTTTTGCCCACCAGTCCGGGGTGACCAGACCCCTCGGGATGCAAGGCAGCAATTTTCGGACAATCTCGGCCCGGTCTTTGACCCGGACAAGTTGATTCTTTTTCGATTTATGGAGAAAAAGAATCGCCTTCAGAGGGGCGGACGAGGGAGAAACGAGAGGGACCTCGCCATGGCTCCAGGTGCCATAAATCCGGAACCCTTCGGGCCATTTTCGGACGATGATCCGGTCGTCGCACAGAATTTCCGCCCGGTCTTGAAGCATCTTGACCATGGTCGATTTGCCCGCGTCGGAATGGCCGACAAACAACAGTCCCGCCCCGTCGAGAACAAGGCCGGAGGAGTGGAGGTAGCATCCCTGCCGGTCGGCCAGGACGCGGGCGAGGAGAATCTGGTCCGTCGGAAAAAGGGTGAGGGATTGGAGCCCTCCCTTGAGGAAATCCTTATCGCTTTCGTTGTAGATTTCGCCCCTGGTATGAGCTGTGTTGAAAACGACCACTTTGAGGAGGCGGGTAATCCTCACGTCGGGCGAAATACCGAGGTAGATGTAGGAGTCGCCTGCGCGACGGATGGCCCAGGGCGCCCTGCGATAGATCTCGCGGCCCAAATCCCACGGGGTGAGGTCGGGCAGCGAAAAATGGTGATGGATGGAAATAATCTCGTCGCCCGGTTTCTCGACCTCAAAAAGCCCGAGCTTCGGATGGAAGGTCGTATCGGTGATCGGAAGGTCGGATTCGACCCGGATCGTGATCCCCCCCGATTGATAAAGGCGGCGGTGAGAATCCGCCAGTTTCGAACCGGTCATGGTCGGATGAGCGGCCTTATTTCGAGGGCACTTCGACAAGAATTCTTCTCCCGGCAAGTTCTTCGACCAGGCCGAGGACATCTTTTACTATATCCCCGGGGGGAGCCTGGAACTCGGCCGCCAGCTCATCGGCGAGCGTTTTCAAGCTCTTTCGGCCGTCAAGCCTCTCCCAGATAGCTTTCCCTGTCGCGTTCAGAGTGTAAAGCTCATCCTCCATATCGCCGATTCCCGCGACCAGCGGAACGATGATCAGTTCACCCTCGATCTCCCTCGCCACGATGTCTTCCGAGGGCATATAAACCGAATTGAGATCGATTTTTGTTTTCATGGGCTTCCTTTTCTTTTCATAGGCATTTCAAAACGTCCGAGACCTTTCTTCTTTTATCCGAATGCAAATCAAAGCCCGGGGTTTCCTCGGGCATCCTCTCGGCGGCCGACAGGATTTTTTCCACCTGGTCGGTCGCCAGGAAAGACAGCGTCCGGAGGTTCCCCTTGCGGAATGCCTCGTCGTTCCTGTGAAATATCCGGATACGGTCAAAGCCGTTGTTGAACGCTATCACAGCCTGATACGCGTCGCCGGGACTCGGCCTGGTTGAAAGAAGCAGATAAATCCACACGTCCGGTCTCTTGTGGACGATGATGCGCCCCTTCCGAAAAACCTCGCGACCCAGCTCCTTTCCCTCGAGGTCGGGGAGGGAGAAATGGTGCTTTATAAGGATCCGGTCCTCGCCGGGAGTCCGGACTTCGAACTCCCTGTATTTCGGATGGAAAGTGGATCCACCTATGGGGAGGTCGGATTCGACCTGGACGGTCATTCCCGCGATTTGGTAAAAGCGGCGATGGCTCTTCACCCAATCGTCCTTGAACGTCCTTGCCTCTTTCGCGATTCGACACAAATACTCGACTTTCGCCGGATATCGGCCGTGCTCGAGATAGCCGAAAACGGGGCACCACCGGCAGTCCTCGCGGAGCTCGCAGGCGCCGCAGTTTTTCGCGTATTCCTCCCCTCCTCCGACCTTGTCGGCGAGGGAGGGAATGAATTTTTCCCAGGCGTCGGCGAAGCTCCCTTTTCTAAGGTCAAAGCGGAGGGCGGGATCCTTGATATAGCAACAGAAGCTCATCCGGCCGTAAGGATCGACATGAAACTCCCGTCTCCGGCCGATGCAGGAGGCGAAGAGGCGGTCCTCGCCGGTTTTCGGACCGCATCCGGCAGCGGTCCTGTCCTCGTCCCCTTCCTCGAATTGAGGGAGAGGCCGGTCGATTTCAACCGCATCGGGAGGATCGAGTCTCTGCGCTTCGATTTCGCGGTTCTTTCCGGCGTCTCGACAGGCCGAAAGATTAAGCCAGGCGGCTCCGATTCTCCAAGACGGGCTCAAAGATTCGGCGAGCCTGACCATCGCCGGGTATTCGTGGAAGCTATCTTTCATGGGGATGATCTGGACGGCGAAGCCGGCCCCCGCTTCCTTCAGATAGGACATGCCTCGCATCGTCGCCTCGAAAGAGCCCGGATTCCGGGTGATCCGGTCATGGACTTCAGCCGTTGCGCCGTAGAGCGCGACGAGCTTGACGCCTTTTTTCGTTAGGAGGCGCGCGATTTTCGGCGTAATCAGCGCCCCGTTGGTGTTGAGGGTGTAGGAAACCGATTTGCCGATAACAAAGTCGAAAATCTCGGCAAAATCCGGCCGGAACATGGGCTCGCCGCCGGAGATGATCCAGCGGCGGCAGCCGAGAGCTCGGGCTTCATTAACGACCCGCATGATTTCGTCGATCGTGAGCTCGGCTTTCTTTTCCGGAGCGTTCGGGGCAATCCGCAGCCAGCAATGGAGGCAATTGTTATTGCAGCGATAGGTAAGATCGAGATTGCCTTCGAGGGGCAAGCGCGGGATTTTTTCGGTCCGCTTCCCGGCCACATATTTCATAACACGGATTCCACGCTCCCGTTTTCGATCGGAATGGCTTGACGGCCGTCAGGGATTATAACGAAAAATGGACGGATTTCTCAACCCTCGCTCACGAGATTGGCCCTGCGGTATCCAGCTTCCCCTCCCAGCGGGCGATCACGGCCGAGGCCAGGCAGTTGCCGACGACGTTGATCGTCGTCCGGACCATGTCCACCAACTCGTCGATCCCGAGAAGGATGGCGATTCCCTCAAGCGGCAGATTGAATTGGACCAGCGTTCCGGCGAGGATGACGAGCGCGGCCCGGGGCACGCCGGCCACGCCCTTGCTCGTCAGCATCAGGGTGAAAACCATGACGAACTGCTGCCCGAGAGTCATGTGGATTCCCGCGGCCTGGGCGACAAAGACCGAGGCGAGCGAAAGATAAAGACATGTTCCGTCAAGATTGAAGCTGTATCCTGTCGGAAGGATGAAGGCCACGATTTCCCTGGGGACACCCATCTTTTCCATCGCCAGCATGGCTTTGGGAAGGGCCGCCTCCGAACTCGTCGTGGAAAAAGCGATCATGGCCGGCTCTTTGACCGCCTGGAAGAATTTTTTGATGGGAACCTTGAAAATCAGCATGACCGGGATGAAAACGACCAGGACAAAAAAGATCGCGCAGGCGTAAAAGGTCAGAATGAGCATGCCCAGGTTGACCAGGACCGAAAGTCCTTTGCTCCCCACGGCGACGGCAATGGCCGCTCCGACGCCGATCGGGGCATAGCGCATGACGATCGCGGTGAACTTGAACATGGTCTCGGCCAGCGATTCGCAGAGATCGAGAATGGGCTTTTTCTTGTGGTGAACCAGGCTCAGGGCAAAAGCGAACAGAATGCTGAAGACGACGACCTGGAGGACTTGACCCTCGGCTGCAGCCTGGAAAAAGCTCTGGGGAAAGACATGGATGAGGACGTCGCCTAATTTCTGCGGCTGGCTCGCGATCCCGGTCACTTCGCCGCCCTTGAGCGCAACCCCGATGCCCGGCCGGACGACATTGACGAACGCCAGGCCGATGAAAAGGGCCAGAGTGGTGATGACCTCGAAATAGATCAGGGCTCTGATGCCCATCCGGCCGACGCTCTTGAGATCGCTGTGCCCGGCGATCCCGACCACGATCGTGGCGAAGATCAGAGGGGCGATGATCGACTTGATCAGGCGGATGAAGATCTGGCTGAGCGGCCGGAGCTGGGTGCCGAGGTCAGGGAAAATCGCCCCGATGGCGAGCCCGATGCCCATCCCGATGAAGATGTAGAGGGTTAGGCGATTTTTCTTCTTAGGCATATATCACGACGAACGGAGCCCGGCCGTCACGTCTTTGGACTTGGGATGACGGTATCTTTGGCCGCATCGGTCCCCTTCATTTTTTCCATGATGCTGTGCTTCCGCCCGTAAAAAATATAGATCAGCAGGCCGATGAACAGCCAGACGAAGAGGCGCAGCCAGTTTTCAGGAGGCAGAGAGAACATCAGTACCAGGCAGCAAAAGACGCCGAGAATTGGTATGACGGGACCGAAGGGGACGCGGAACGGCCTTTCGGCCTCCGGATGCGTCTTGCGCATGATCAAAACGGCGGCGCAGACGATGACGAAGGCGAACAAGGTCCCGATATTGACCAGTTCGGCCAATAGTTCAAGCGGCAGCGCGGCGGACAGGAGCGCGACGAAAAATCCGGTCAGGATCGTCGATTTCCAGGGGGTGCGGAACTTGTCGTGAATGGCGCCGAAGAACTTGGGCGGGAGAAGGCCGTCGCGGGCGATGGCCAGCAAAACGCGGGGCTGGCTCAGCATCATGACCACCAGGACGGAAGTAATCCCGGCCAAAGCTCCGAGCGAAACCAGGAACTGGGCCCAGCCGAGGCCGACCTGTTTGAAGGCCTGGGAAATGGGAGCGTTCTTGTCGATCTGATTATACGGCACCATTCCGGTCAGGACCGCGGAGACGAGGATATAAAGGACCGTGCAGAGGACGAGCGAGGTGATGATCGCGATCGGAACGTCCTTGTGCGGCCTCTTGGCCTCTTCGGCATGGGTCGAAATGGAGTCGAATCCGATGTAGGCGAAGAAGCTGATCGCCGCGCCGGCCAACATTCCGACCGGAACCCCTCCCATGGACTTTCCGAACAAGGTCTTGCCGAAGAAGCTGATCCCGGTCATTCCGAACGGAGCGAAGGGCGTCCAGTTCTTGGGGTTGATGTAGAAGGCCCCGACCACGATGACGAAGACCACAATAACCAGCTTGAGGATGACCATCGCCGCGTTGAACCTCGCGGTTTCGCGGATCCCTTTCACGAGGATCACCGTCACCAGGGCGGTGATGACGATCGCCGGCAAGTCGATCCAGCTTCCGCTGGCGCTGATCTTGCCGGTCGCCGTATCAAGTTTCCACGGCGCCCAGCCTATGACCGTTGGAATTTTGAGCTTGAAGATGCTTATGAAATCCTGAAAATAATGCGACCAGCCATGAGCGACGGTGGCCGAGGCGACGGCGTATTCCAAGACCAAGTCCCAGCCGATGATCCAGGCCATGAGCTCGCCCAGCGTGGCGTAGGCGTAGGTGTAAGCGGAGCCGGCCACGGGGACCATCGAAGCGAACTCGGCGTAGCAGAAGGCCGCGAAAAGGCAGGTTACGCCGGCCACGACGAACGACAGCATCAGCGCCGGCCCGGTCTTATCGTGGGCGGTGACGCCGGTCAGAACAAAAATGCCGGTGCCGATGATGGCCCCGACGCCGAGACTGGTGAGGGTTACGGGCCCCAGGATCCGGCGAAGCCTGTGCTCGCCGTGGAGCTCTTCGAGGAGCACGTGGAGGGGTTTTCTTCGGAAAAGCTTACTGGGCATGTTTACCTCTTTCTCCCGGGTCTAAGCTTATGAACATTCATCGCCTGAATATATGAGTATGCCATAATATAAAATGAGAAGAATCAAAGTCAAACGCGGCGTTCGTGACTTCCGGAGGGGACGGGACTTCCGAAGAGCCGTCTTTTTTTTGTTCCCTTTTCTTTTCTCCGGTCCTCTGGTAAATTTGGCTCGGTAATATCCATCGACGGAGTTTTGAGAAGGTGAGAACGGAAGCCGGATTTTCCTGGAAATCGTATGCGGGGCTGGCGGCTTCGCTCATCGTGCCCTCGTTGTCGCTGTTCAGCAAATTAAATCCGATATTTTTAACGCTATACATCGGCCTCTCGCTCTCATTGTTGTTTGTCCTTTTGAGATATTTTTATCCTTATTTCCAAAAGAGGATAAGTCAGACTCAGGCGAATGTCTTAGCCCTAATTACCCTTGCGGTCATAGCCGTGATGTTCGCCATCATCTATCCCCGGATCGACACCGCGGGATTCTCGATATTTGGCATTCGCGTGGGCGCCGCCGATACGGACAACGGCCTTCAGACCGCGACGGAATTGATGCTCAAGGGAAAATATCCCTATTATGGACAGATCTTTTCGGGGCTGCCGATTTCGCAACTTCCGGGAGAACTCATCCTTGCCGCTCCGTTTCTCCTTCTGAGGTATGCCGCGGTTCAAAATCTTTTTTGGCTCGCGATTTTTTTCATTCTCATAAAGGGCCTCTTCAAGGACAGCCGGCCCGCGCTCGTTTTGTTATGGACCT
>Ga0315286_10001492_pt1 | contig 21192 bp, 15 predicted proteins | sample YL17G10_0_MG_FD_205038 | JGI IMG/M metagenome (GOLD analysis project Ga0315286, IMG submission 205038) | Sediment microbial communities from Yellowstone Lake, YNP, Wyoming, USA - YL17G10_0 | ecosystem: Environmental > Aquatic > Freshwater > Lake > Sediment | place: USA: Wyoming | collected... | reverse complement strand
CAAGCCCGGTGAATGGATTCGTCGTGGGGGATTCAGGCACAATGCTTCGCACTACGAATGGTGGAGCGGTTTGGGCGCCACAACCCAACGACTCTACGATCATGTTCAAGGCGGTCATGTTCAGCAATGCCAGTACCGGAACCGTGGTTGGAGATCCAGGCATAATACTTCGGACGACGGACGGGGGCGTGAACTGGGTTCCACAGATTGGCACACCGCTGATTGCACTGTATGCCGTCTCGTTTGCTGATGCAAACAACGGAACCATTGCCGGGGCTGGCGGGAGCATTTTCCACACAACCAACGGCGGCTCATCCTGGAGACGCCAGGAAGGGGGATCACTGCGAAATCTCTACTCCATCTCATCGACAGATGTAGACAATATCACTGTCGTGGGTGATTATGGAGCAATTCTCCGGACGACGAATGCCGGCTCATCATGGATCGCCCAGGCGAGCGGAACAACCACTCAGTTGTTTGGGGTACACTTCACGGACGCGAACACAGGTACAGCCGTCGGAGATGGTGGGTTGATTGTTCGTACTACGGATGCCGGCATGACGTGGACCATGATTTCCAATGGAAGCGCCTCATTCTATTCTGCGGTTCAATTCCTGAATTCAAACGTTGGGATTAGTGTCGGCTCAAATGGGACCATCTTGCGCACATCAAATGGTGGATCGACCTGGTCGAACCAGACCGGCGGTCCCAGCAATTCTTTTAGAAAGATACGAATGTGGAACAGTTCGCTCACAACAGCTATTGGCCAAAACGGCTTGATTTTTCGTACGACTGACGGTGGATCGCACTGGACTTCACTTCAGAGCGGCGTATCCGAGAACCTTTGGGATATTACATATGCTGATGCCGCGACCCAACTGGTCGTCGGTGAACAAGGAACGATCCTCTTTTCTGCCAACGGCGGTGATACCTGGATCAACAAGAGCTTGCCACAAAGAGTGACTCTCAAACAATGGTTCTCGGGTGTCGCTTTCGTCAATTCCTCTACATGGATCGCTACGGGACGCATAGACACACTCCCTGGTCTAATGGGAAAGACTTGGGCGTGCATCTATCGCACGACGAATGCTGGCTCCACGTGGTCACAACTTCTATTCAAGTCTATCGAAATGCTTCATTCCATCGCATATCTCGGCAATAATGCGGCGACCGTGGTTGGTGACTACGGGACCATCCTTCGGACGACAGACGCGGGCGCAACATGGCAAGCAGTGAATGACGGAGGAGAACCCCCGTTGAACTATGTCACTGCACGCCTGTCAGGCGTCTCGTTTTCAGGGGCTAACACAGGAATGATAGTAGGTGACTACGGAACAATTCTCGGAACAACGGATGGAGGTCTTACGTGGTCAGTCCAACAAAGCGGGACTACAAGAAATCTCTTTGGCGTCTCGCAGCTTACAAACACTTCAGCGATCGCCGTCGGGGACGGCGGAACAGTTCTGCGTACGACCAATGGGGGTGGAACCTGGAATTTTCTTCCGATCAACACATCTCAGTCTCTCTACTCGGTTTCGTTCAGCGATCCTAACAACGGAACAGTTGTGGGGGAAGGAGGCACGATACTGAGAACCACCACGGGCGGCGTGACTTCCGTTGAATGGAATCGAGAAAAACAGGAACTCTCACCGCGGCGTTTTGAGCTCAGCCAAAACTACCCCAATCCCTTTAATTCATCAACAAGAATCAATTTCAAGCTTCACCTAGGCGGATTCACCACGCTTGAATTGTTCGATCTCCTCGGAAAGAGAGTCGCCTCCATCCTGCATGAAAAGCTTGAACCGGGAACCTACAATATTCGTTTCGATGCAACAGGACTTTCCAGCGGTATCTATCTCTATCGCCTCACATCAGGTAATTTCCGCGTTGCCAAGAAGCTCATTCTCCTCAGATAACGCACCTTCCGAACTCCATAGATTGTGCCTCTCAGTTCTGCAATCAATACTTGACGATCAGCGATGCCGACGGATAGAATGAGAGCATGTTCACACGCTGACCAGTATTGCGGTCAAAATAGAAGATATTCTTGTTGTCATAGAGATTCATGATATCTGCGCCGATGGAAACTTCGAAGCCTAGCAGTGACATGCTGTACGATGTGCCAAAATCAAGCCGATGATAGTTTGGCAGACGTGCAGCGTTCTTGTCGCCGAGCATCAGGAACGGAACTCCGGTCTCAGTTTCGAACAGTCCGGGAAGCGCGCCATCCAAAGACAGCCGGTCCATATAACCAATCGTTTGCGTGAAGGGAAAGCCCGAGCCATATTCCCAGCGCAATGTGAAACTCAATCCTCTCAAAGGTTGAATGACCCCCATCAAGTTGAGATGATGACGCCGGTCATAACGGGGGTAATAGGTCAATCCACTGTTGTTGATTTCTGCCCAGCTCAAAGAGTATGCTCCGTAGAGGTCAATAAAAGCTGCACGGGATCGCATCATGACTTCGACTCCATAGGATTTTCCCCCGCCCCGGATATAATCGGGATCGGTCGTTACGGTCTTGTCTCTGTTGTAGACAACGAGAGAACCGTAATGTTTGTAGTACGATTCCAGATTCAAAGAAATGGCATCCGTAAAATTGCCCGCCAGGCCCAGGACATAATGATCTGCCTGCTCGGAGGGAAGGCCGCTCGGAACCCGAATCCAGGCATCAAACAATGAAACAACGTCATCTTCATTTCCCACCGTCAACGTTCTCTGTGTAAAGCGACCGAAGGAGGCCTTGGCCCGCCAGTTACCCACCAAGAGATAACTCACATTGATGCGCGGTTGAATTTCATTCGTTGCATCGCCGGATTCAAAGAGCGAACCCAGTTCTACGTGAATCCCAGCATCCACCTGAAGCCCATTGAGATTGACGCGATATTGCGCCCAGCTCGTTACTTCTGCGAGCGAAGTCCCAATCTGTTGGGGATTGCCCAATTTGTTGACAAAAGAGTACTTCAACGTGGGGAAGCGGAAATCGAATCCGAAGAAGGCGTAGTCCTGTGATCCTGTATAGAATGTGGACGCCAATCGCAAGCCCCCTTCCTTCACAGAGGTGGAGGCCGGAGTGATTGTCTTCGATTCTTTTGGATCCCGATTGGCGCTAAAGTTGCTTCCATAGATGAGCAAGCGCACAAACAAACGTTCGATCGGCAAAGCTGAGCTCGAAATGGCAAAACCGGAATTCTCCCATGCATAGCTTGGTTCATCCGGAGAGTCAAAATGGATGTCGTCATGGCTGGAAAGATAGGTGACGTCGACTTTTTGAACACCTTCCGGCTGCATGGAAAATTTCGCGACGACATCATAGAATGAGACGGGAGCATTCTGGCCGAGGATATTACTGAAGGTCTTTGGAAACATCGACTTGCGGGCATTGACAAACCATGACGATCGCTCGAATGCCGGTCCTTCGACCGCGATTCCTCCCGAAAGAAAATTGATGTTCCCCTTCCCGGAAAACCGATCAGCACGCCCTTGACGGCTCGTTATGTTGACAACAGAAGACAATGCGCCGCCAAATCCCGCCGGAAAGGCACCCGTATAGACTTCCGCATTGTCCACAATATCCGGATCGAAGACACTGAACAAACCCAGCGCATGAAATGGCGAATAGACCCTGATGCCATCCAATAAAAACAGATTCTGATCACCTGCCCCTCCCCGCACAAAGAATTTCGAACTCACATCGCTTGTCGATACAAATCCCGGCAGGATCTTGATTGATTGAAGAAGATCCTGTTGGGCAGTCACAGGAACGAATTTCAAATCCGCCTTTTCCAGGACGTGAACGCTTGTGCTGATTTCATTCTCTTTTCTTCTTCTCGCTCCCATCACGACGACTTCTTGAGATTCAATATCAATTGAAGAGATTCGGAAATTGACTTCGACCGATTGATTCTCCTTGATGACCACACTTCTGACTGCTCGCGTATATCCTACGGCGCTTACGGCAACATCGTATGACCCAGGAGCTAGCTTCGGGATCAAGTAGAATCCAACATCATTGGCCGTCGTCCCCCGATTGGTGCCGATCACCATAACGTTTGCGAACGAAATCCGCTGGCTTGTAAGACTATCGACAACGACACCGTAGAGGTTGGCATTTTGACCGCTCAAGCGAGAGGCCATTAACGATGAAACGAGAAAGACAAGAACAAGTATGTGCAGCCGACGAAAAGCTATCATCTGTTCCCCATAAAACTTGCCGGCAAGACGACCACAATTGAATCCAAGGTGTAGGCCCCCACCATGCCGGTTCCCCCTTTGACGTTAGAGTATATCGGTTCGTCCAATCGTATAGATCGCGGATCTCGGAATTCATGAACACTGCTGTAGTAGTTGTAAAGGTTCAGGTCCGTTTGCAGCAGAACAAAAACCGACCATTTGTAGATGATTCTATTCTTCTCATATCTGCCAAATGTCCGCTCCTTGATCGTAGCGAGATAGTAACCATTGAAGAAGATCATGTTGATGTGCTGCTCGCCGGAAAGAAGGGTCAAATCGGGATAGCGGGGAAAGATCAGATTGTACCCTACCGAGTCCATCGCGCTTAGGGGAACCTCCACGCGTTCTTCAACCCATTCGGTCCCTTTCAGAACATCGTAGTAAACGTAGAGTCTTCCGATGTACGCTTGCGTATATCCCGAAAGCTGTGCCTCCATTGGAATTGCGACATCGGGCTTGTTCAATTCCGGATATCGGAAGAAAGATTCCAGGCGATTGTCCATGAATATCTTTGACCGAGCCGGGATTGTGACCGATGCGGTGGCGGTACCCATCGTCGGGGATTCAATGGTTAGTTTGTACACTCTTCCGCGTTGAGGCGTGAAGGAAGGAAGACCATAAACGTGTATTGGGAATCTGTACCGGGTTGTGTCCCGTCGATCAATGACGGTGTCGCGAAATTGATATGTGAGCGATGAATCTTTGAGGATTACCAGTGCGTCGGTGATTGCGTTGTCGGAAAGAGATGTCGAGGGATCGAATTCAACAGGCATATAGTTGGACTCTACTCGAACAAACTGAGCCGTACGATCATTGGAGAGGACGGAGAAGACGACGAGTTGTGGTTTGAGAGGTGCCCTTGGATCAAAGGGTTGATTGCAGCCGGTTGCAAAAAGTAGCAAACAAATCGGCAGAACTATTGCCGATTTAGATTGCGAATGGCTCCTGTTTCTCTGCAGAGTGAACGACATGTTTGTTTGCCGGCCAAGGAGTATTGTGAGGGTGAGACAGAATCATGAGCCGCCTAGACGAGATCCTCTTGAATATATCCAAAAAGAAATCCCGGCGTCTCGTCGAAACGTCGGGAGCTACGTGCCGAAGGGGGGACTCGAACCCCCACATGGTGTGAGCCATACTGGATTTTGAGTCCAGCGCGTCTACCAATTCCGCCACTTCGGCGTTGATTTCAACTCAAAATATGCCTTTTCCCGTTACTGCCTTGCAACTATTTCTTCGTTGTTCAGTGATTTACTGATCACTTGACTGATCACCTACCTGAACAAGTTTTCCATCGAAGTCTAAATAGAAACGCTGAGAGAATGAGGCTTCCAGGCTCAAGGATTCCCAGCGTCCAATTCTTGCGAACTGAAAATTCAAATGGTTAAGGAAGCCTCATTTGCATGACAAGATACTAATCACTGTCTGTGTTTGCAATAAGAAACTATTCCACATCCCGGACGCAACGAAATCCGTTGTGGTTGAGGCGGTTGCTCGGGTAGTAGCTGATGCGACTGGCAACGCGACAGCTGCTGCCGACGCTGACGAACGAGCCGCCGCGCAACACACGCCATGCCCCAGAAGTTGCACCTCTTGGGTCTGTTTGGGCTGATGCACTATACGCTCCATACCAATCCCAGCACCATTCCCATACGTTGCCGCTCATATCATACAAGCCGAGTTCATTCGTTGCTTTCGTCGCAACTGGATGAGTTCCGGTCGTGTTCAAGAAGTGCCATGCCACGCTGTCTATGTTGTTGCTTCCGCTGTGGGTGTAGCCAGCGGATTTTGTGCCCCCTTGTGCCGCAAATTCCCACTCTCCTTCTGTTGGCAAGCGGTACCCGTTTGCCGTCCATTTCACCGCACCAACCGTAAGATCGAGTTGACCTGTCCGATAGACCGTCGTGAGCGTGTCGTCTGTGTAGTAGAGCGGCGTCCATCCATCTTTTTCCGACCGCGCATTGCACCATTTGAGAATATCAATCCAAGACACCTTCGTGACCGGATTGTTAACTCCGACGCTATTGGTGCCATTCTGACCCGCGGGCAAATCTGTATAGCCGTGTGTGAGACCCCAATCATATACACTTGTCCATTTCTCATACGTTACTTCAGTTTTATCAATGTAGAATGTCCCAACGGTCACCAGGTGAACTGGAGTTTCGTCGGGAGAGCCAGTAGTGCTGCCCATTTGGAATGTGCCACCCGTGACGAGGACCATCGGTACAGGAATGTCAACGGTAGGAATGTCAATGATGGGCTCACTTGCGCTTTCTTTCTTGCAGCCAGCAAGGAGAAGCATGGACATGGATACCAAGAGTATTCTGTTCATAATGTATGTCCCCTGAAGGTTTTTCGATCAGATAAGGGAGACTCAAAAAGCAACCCAATCACATCGTGAATTGCAATTTCCAAATTTGAGAAAGAACACACTTGACAGTGTCAAGCCGATTGACCAAATTTGCACAAGAAGCTGAGATTGCATATTCCACCGCAAGGTGAAAGAGGGCTGACTTACCCGCTTCCAACAGCGCGCGAAAGCTCAGCCAAACGAATATGGGAACTCAGCTTCACCAAATTGAAGTCCACATAGCCAACATTGTCTTCGTTGGCAAGAACTGCCAGGCGATGAGCGCGCTTAGCGAACCTGAATTGTGTCCGATTTCGCTTTTTGCTGATCGATCGCTTTGTAATCCAGCTCAGAACCAAGGACGCTATGCGGGATGAGATACACGACAATCATCACGACAGCCGCACCGAGTGCCCAGGCTTTCGGATTCTTTGATTTCTTGAGTGCCACGGCAACCGCGAGCCATGCCAGCAACGCAACGGCAGTCTTGTTATCCGTCATGTCGCCACCAAACGGCCAGCCCGTCCAATAGGCATCGAATGCATACTTCTGCACAATCGGACCGAGGACCATGCCGCCAACAAAAAAGAATCCGATTGTCCAATACGTGAGCTTCTGCAGATTCGAATTCGGGTTGAAGTACTCGAGTCCTGCCCGTACTGCCAGCAGCATCGACCCGAACATAGCTATCACGTGAACAATGAGTATGAAAAGCGGAACATCGCCTTTGAACCGGATTACCACCGGGCCGACTGCGGGTATCAAGGCTGTGCTTTCACCTTGCAGAAGAGTGATGCGATACTGCAACTTCCCGGCAGGCGGTTGATTCGGTAATTCAGCCATCAGTCGGCTGTTCGCGAACTTCATTTGAATGCGTGTCCACGGATCATCGGTCTTGAAACGCTTCCATTCCATCACTCCCTGGATTGTCGAGTCGACAACCTGGATTTCGACGGGCGCATTCGTGAATCCCCCGCTACTTCGCAAGAGTCTGTAGCGAATTTCTTTCCCCGACAATTGTGTCGTCCCAGCTAAAGGATAGGTCGGTCCCGTGGTTCGCTGATAATACGCCGTTGCAAACGTGATGACAAAGGCAATGATCCAGAGAGTCGTTGTGCGTTTCATGGTTTTGTTCTTCATTGAATGTGCCAGTTGCCGGTTTTTTTGACCTGTCAATATGCAAAATTGTTCCTTGGTATTCAAAATTTGTTCGCTTTCCCCCACAATTCGCTGCGCGCATCTGTCGCATTACAATATCTATAAACGCAAAACACTTGCACGGCAACGACCCGACGGACAGTTTTTGCATCATTTGCAGAGGAACTTTCACGCTAACTCCATCGTTGGTTCTTTGATAAAGGTGTTCGTCCTCCGAGATTTTCTTCGTGTGGATTCTTGTGCATCATCAACAATCGTTCTGAGACCTTAGAATTTGTGATCGTCCAAAGGCATCCTGTTCCTCCTTTTCGATTCATCTTGACGATGGATATTGTGGTGCATGTCGGCACGCGGGGGTAACAGCGAATGCCTGCCCGGGCACTGGAGCGGCAGAGTTGCCTTCTTCCATTATGATCCCACATACTGAATTCCTGACAGACGTCACCGATCAATAACTTATACGGCTTGGCATGAAGCTACTCTACGGATATCTCAAACGCTATTGGAAGCTTATACTCCTCTCGCTCATACTTGCAACCGTCAACCAGGTTTTTTCCCTGCTGGACCCCCTCATTTTTCGCCACGTTATCGACGACTATGCAACGCAATACCAGAAGTTCTCCGCCAATGAGTTCTTCCGCGGCATCTCGATTCTCCTTGCGGCAGCAGTTGGTGTTGCCTTCGTCTCCCGCGTGGCAAAAAACTTCCAGGATTATTTCATCAATACCATCACGCAGAAGCTCGGTGCCCAGATCTACGCCGACGGCATCAGTCATTCATTGAGGCTCCCGTATAGTGTATTTGAAGACCAGCGCAGCGGCGAGACACTCGGGAAGCTGCAAAAGGTTCGTACTGATGTGGAACGTCTCATTGCTGCATCGATCAATACTCTGTTCACAACGCTCATCGGCCTCATCTTTGTCGTCGTCTATGCATTCAACGTGCATTGGCTCATCGCGCCGGCATTTTTCACTGCTGCCCCGCTTATCGGATACCTGAGTTCTGTTCTCAGCCGGAAAATAAAGACGATCCAGAAAGTCATCGTGGCGGAAACAACGGCGCTGGCCGGTTCCACCACGGAATCCCTGCGCAACATCGAGCTTGTCAAGAGCCTCGGCCTTGCCGCTCAGGAAATTGGACGCCTGAACGCCACAACCGACAAGATTCTCAAGCTTGAGCTCAAAAAGGTCCGTTATATCCGCACGCTCGCGTTCGTTCAAGGGTCCTCCGTCAACTTCCTCAGGACGGGAGTCTTGTTCCTGATGATGTATCTTATCTTCAGTCAGCAAATCACTGTGGGACAGTTCTTTTCGCTCTTTGTCTATTCATTCTTCATCTTCGGCCCTCTCCAAGAATTGGGATCTGTCATCAACATCTACAGAGAAGCCGAAGTATCGCTTAAGAACTTTGCGGACATCCTCAACACTCCTTTGGAAGCAAAGCCTTCGGCTCCCATTGCGGTCTCCCGCATCGAGTCAGTCGGATTTGAGAACGTTTCATTCAGACATCAATCTTCATCCACCAATGCTCTCTCCGCCATTACCTTCGAGGCAAGCCTGGGAGAGACACTGGCATTTGTAGGACCTTCAGGATCGGGGAAAACGACGCTTGTCAAACTGCTGGCGGGTCTGTATGTTCCTGAAGCCGGCACAATCCGGTACAATGGTCATCCAAGCCATCTTATCGACTTTGACGCTTTGCGCGAACGATTAGGCCTGGTTTCACAGGATTCACAGCTGTTCTCAGGGACAATCCGGGAGAACCTCCTTTTCGTCAATCCCAAGGCAACGGATGCGGAATGCTATGATGTTTTGAACAAAGCAGCGTGCCAAAATCTTCTCGCGCGCGCAGAGAAGGGATTGGACACTGTTATTGGCGAAGGTGGTGTGAAGGTTTCCGGAGGAGAGAAACAACGTCTCTCAATTGCTCGAGCCCTCCTGCGTCATCCTCATCTGCTCGTTTTCGATGAAGCGACGTCATCTCTTGATTCTCTCACGGAAGAAGACATCAGTGAAACGATCAGACACATTTCCGCGCAAAAAGATATCCTTACCATCCTGATCGCCCATCGCCTTTCGACGGTCATGCATGCTGACAGGATTTTCGTCCTCGAACGAGGTTCCATCGTCGAATCCGGAAGCCATCATCAGTTGGTGAATGAAAAGGGTCTCTACTATGCAATGTGGCGTCAACAAATCGGCGAACGACACAACAGTTCGCTTCGTGTCGTAGCACCTGCCGTCGCCCTCACGAGCGCAAACTAGACATATCCCCTTCGCTGTCGGCCAGATTGAATTCTGTTCAATCATTTGCTATCTTAGCATTGGATCTTAATCATTGCTACTGCAAACGACCGTTCGAAGGGACGACATGAACCTCGTGGAACTCCTGCAGCAAGAACACAGAGCCATCCTCTCCTCTGCACTCGAGTCGATCAAACGAACACACTTGAAGAACTACGAGAAAGCCGGAGAGGAACACACCCAACAGCGGCTCAAAGCGCTCTTTGTGCTCACGTCCCGAGCCGTCAAGGAACGAAATCTTGGACCGATGATTGCCCATGCCGAGACCATTGCTCATGAACGGTTTGCGGCTGGCTATGATCTCTCTGAAGTCCAGACAGCATTCAATGTATTGGAGGAATCGATCTGGAAGTCGATTCTGAGCCAGCTCCCCGCATCCGAATACGCCGAGGCACTTGGATTGGTCAGCACCGTCCTCGGCGCAGGAAAGGATTCTCTGGCTCGACGATACGTCTCACTCGCCAGCAAGACGAAAGCGACGTCCCTAAACCTGCAATCGATATTTTCCGGGACTGAAGGTGTGTGACGTTGATTGGTGAAATCAGTGCATTGATCACGGCTGTTTGTTGGTCCGGAAGCTCTATAGCGTTCGCAGGTGCGACAACACGAGTCGGTTCGGTGTACGTGAATGTCGCCCGACTCTTGATCGCGGCGTTTGTCCTGGCGCTGATCGTCCTGCTTTTCGGAATTTCCCTTTCGGTTTCCTCCACGCAGCTTATCTACCTTGCCGCCAGCGGTTTGATCGGGCTGGTTTTTGGTGACACCTTTCTCTTCAAATCCTACGAATACAACGGTGCAAGGATCAGCGCGCTCATTATGTCGACGGCACCCGCCATTTCTGCCGTCCTTGCGTATTTCTTCCTTGATGAGCTTCTTGCCTTCTGGGGAATCGTGGGAATTGGCGTTACACTGGCCGGGATCGCCCTCGTGGTCATGGGGCGAACAGAGCCCCATTCGACAGTGGCGAGAATGAGCGGGGTCGGAGTCTTCTATGCATTGCTGGGCGCTGCCGGACAAGGTGGCGGACTCATTCTCGCCAAAATGGCATTCGCAGAGAGTACTATCAATGGAATTGCTGCAACGTTAATAAGGATTGTTGCGGCGATCCTCGTGCTTCTGCCACTCTCACGACTCACCGGCCGATTCAAAACCCCGATCGCAGTTTTTTCCTCAGATCGAAGAGCATTCGGGCTCACAGTGCTTGGAGCAATTCTTGGACCCTGTCTCGGCATTACCTTCAGTCTCATTTCCATCGCGCACACCGATGTCGCTGTCGCGGCGACCCTCATGGCAACTGTGCCAATCCTCATGCTTCCGCTCGTTCGAATTATTTACAGAGAAGAGTTGACGTGGCGGGCGTATTCAGGAGCATTCATCGCCGTTGCCGGAGTCGCGATTTTATTTTTGCGATAGAATCCCACATCGGCTCGCAATCCACAGTCGCTTCCACGTTATCCACACCATAGTTTTCCTTTGCGATTGAGGCATTTCTTGCGTATTTTAGACACGATGTAACATCTTTTACTGCCGGAAGACAATGTCAAAACCCATCAATATCCTCTTTGTTGCAAGCGAGGTTGATCCTTTTGCGAAAACAGGAGGTCTCGCCGATGTCTCAAGCGCACTTCCCAAGGCAATAAAGGAGCAGGGACACGAAATCCGCATCATGCTGCCGCGGTACCGTTTTATCAGCGAGCGAAAATTCAAGCTCCATGATATCATTCGTCTGAAAGACATCCCGATTCCCGTTGGGAACGATACCGCACTCGGAAACGTCAAATCTTCGTTCATTAGCAATCTCAAAGAGAAGGTTCAGGTCTATTTCCTCGATAATGAGAAATACTTTGGGCGGGATGGTGTCTATCAAAGCCCGACGAGCAAGAAAGACTATAAGGACAACGACGAGCGATTTGTCTTCTTCTGTCGGGGTGTTATCGAGACCCTCAAGCGACTCGGTTGGCAACCCGACATCATTCATTGCAATGATTGGCAAACGGGACTGATTCCGGCTTACCTGAAGACTCTCTATGCGGACGACCCGCTCTTCAAGAATGTCAAGACGATCTTCACCATCCACAATATGGCCTATCAGGGATCATTTCCGTTTGAGACTTTCGAAAAGTCCAATCTCCCCAAGGATGCGTTCAAAGCTGAAGGGGTTGAGGCATACGGCAAGTTCAACTTTATCAAGGCAGGTCTCGTCTATGCTGACACGATCACGACTGTCAGTGAGAAATATGCGCATGAAATATGCGACTCCGACGAATACGGTGCAGGCCTGAATGGATTGCTGCACACGAGAAAGAAGGATCTCAGGGGAATTCTGAACGGAATCGATACGCACATTTGGAATCCGCTGTCCGACGAACATATTTTCAGAAAATACGACATCAAATCGATCGACGCCAAGGTTGACAACAAGCGGGCTCTCTTGCGCAAGTTCGGGCTTGCGTTCGAAGAGACCACACCGGTCATCGGTGCTATCAGCAGACTCGTCGAGCAGAAGGGCTTCGATCTTGTGCTCGAGGTCATCGAAGACTTGATGAAGCAGAAAGTCCAGTTTGTTATGTTGGGCTCGGGCGATCCAGAACTGGAAAAACACTTTGACAAAGTTCAGAAGAAATACCCAAAGCAGATGGGAATTACCTTCGGCTATGATGAAGAATTGGCTCACATGATCGAAGCCGGGAGCGATCTCTTCCTCATGCCCTCCCGGTACGAGCCGTGCGGTCTTAACCAAATGTACAGTATGCGGTATGGCACACTACCCATTGTACGGGCCACGGGAGGACTGGACGACACGGTGGAAGATTATTCCGGTTCCGGCAAAGGGACTGGATTCAAATTTGAGAAATACGATGCCAAGGAATTGATGAAAGCGCTTCTCCGTGCGATCAAGGTCTTTCAGCAGCAAGAGGAGTGGAAAAAACTTATGCGGAACGGCATGCAGAAGGATTTCTCGTGGGCACATTCAGCGAGCAAATATATCTCGCTGTATAAGGACTTGCTGAGGCAGTAGCCCGTGACGCTTGAACATATTGGAACCTCTTTCGACAGGGACGAAACAATCGATACCGAATTGGACTTCCTTCGACACCCTGACGAGGTTGAACTCATCCCAAAAGCCGCACAAGCCATTCGCGAAGCAAACAGTCCTGGTCACAGAGTTTTCGTCATCACCAACCAATCAGGCGTCGCACGGGAATTGCTGACTGAGGCAGACTTGGCCGACGTGCATGACCGCCTCCGAGCCTTGTTGAGCGGCCAGGGAGCCCGAATTGATGCCATTGATTATTGTCCTCATCACCTCGAGTTCGGAAGGCCGCCGTACAACATCCTTTGTATTTGTCGAAAACCTGACATCGAGATGCTGACACACGCAGCGTCAGAATTCAACATGCAACTGCAAAGGTCTTGCCTGGTCGGGGATCGAGATGTTGACATGAGCGCCGGAAAAAGAGCAGGATGCACGACGATTCTCGTACGAACGGGGTACGGAGAGACAGAAGAGGCCGAGTGCGTTGCTGCAGGCAATGTTGACTTCGTTGCCGATGACGCCTCCGGCGCCTGGCAGACTGTCAGAAATACACTCTATCACACAATTTCACATTCACATGCGCAGTAACGTGTTCCAGAAAGGGTATTCACATTTGAAGTCGATTACACTGTTAATCATCGTTGTCCTTCTGGGAGTGTTCGTTCAAGGCTGCACTGAAGACCCCACTTCGGTCGGGCTCAGTCTCCTTCGGCCCCAAGACTTCCCTGCCATCAAGGATACAACATACCCCGCCAGTTCTTTCTCGACAATCCGCTCCAGCGTGCAGACCTCGGGATCTGACCGCATTCTTCTGGGTCGTGCGTCCGCCTACGACGCCATTCTGATGCTGCGGTTCACAGGCCTGACGACGGGATTGCTCGACACCGTCACCATTACAGGAAGTCGAATTGAGCTCCGCGCTATCTACCATTTTGCCGACTCACTCGCACCTCTCGCTTTTTCTGTTTACCCTGCAATCGCGCCTTGGGATACGGTTTCCTACGATTCTCTTACTCAAAATCCCGGCAACTACTATTCTTCTAATCCGTATTCAGTCGTTGCACCTCTTATCCTGGGTGACACGAGCAGAGTTCAATTCGCAGTCGATACGGCTGCTGTGCGTACGTGGTTTGCAGCAACGGCCAATAATGGCGTCATTCTAAGGGCCTCAAACGTTGGCACTATCAAGGGCTTTGGTTCCTTTGTTCATCCAACGACAGACTATCGCCCCAGACTCATCGTCGACTACGTCAAAGGTGGCACGCCGGGATCCTTCACACTCAACAGCGGAGACGCCCGATTCGTGGCAAACGTCCCTCAGACAAATCTTGTCCTGAATCCTGAGCTCATGTACATTCAAAGTGGAGTTGCTTTCCGGGGAGTTCTGAATTTCAACCTCACGTCGTTACCGAAAGAGGCTTCCATCCTGAGAGCTGATCTGGAACTCACACTTAAGACCTCCAGTTCCATCCAGAATTCCTATCTCGCCGATTCCCTCTATTCCTATTATGTGTTTTCGGATGGAACGGTCACCTCGAACTATGTTGAAAGTAAGACGGTCATCCGAAACGGTAATCGAATTTATCAACTTGCCATACGTCCGTTTGTGCGTCAGTGGACACTGACCGGAGCGGTTCAGAGTCTCCAATTCTCGGGCAAGCGCGAAGGAAGCTCACTCGACCATTTTGCAATCTACGGCACTGGGACGTCCATTCCGGACAGCCTCCGGCCGAGACTCATACTCACATACGCAGCATTGACTCAATAAGGGACCGCCGCACGCAATGAAAACAAAGAAGCGAACATTTTCTGTAACAGTCTTTTGCGTTCTGATTATTTCAGAAGCCTTTGCCGGAGGTCCCGCGTATTCTCGGTTTGGCATAGGCAATCTCAGTTCCTTCTCAGGAAGCCGTTCCTATGCAATGGGAGGAACCGCAGCGGCGCTTATCGGAGACGGTTTCATCAATAGAATGAATCCTGCCGGACTGGCCCGCATCGCGTACACTCGATTGTCCGGCACGTTTGAGTACTCCAATTATTCATCGACTGACAAAAGTGGAACTGCGCAGTTCGCTCGCGGAGATTTTGGTGCGATCGCAATCGCCATTCCGATATCCGCAGAGTATGGAATCACCCTGAGCGGAGAAGTCTCGCCCTATAGCACAGTAAACTATGCGATGAGCCGTGACGACGTGCAGATTGGTATCGCTTCACACCAGGAATTCTTTGGCAAGGGGGGTATCACCCAGCTGAGTTTTGGGTCGTCCGTCTCTGTGACGGATCAGATACATTTGGGACTCAAATTCAACTACCTCGCCGGCAGAATTCGCCACACGACGACACTTTCATTTGCCGATGCATCCTATCAAAACAGCGACCTTGACCGTAACAGTCACTACGCCGGATCTACATTCACACTGGGCGGGATCTATCAGGGATTCGCTGATCTTTTTTCGAACGAGACTCTACGCCCTCTCTCACTCGGATTTGTTGTCACAACGCCTGCCGCGTTGGATCTCCGTGAGGAACAATTCACGACGACCGGCTCTGCCTTCGACACAACGTCAATCCGTTACGGCACGGCAGACATTCCACTCTCCATCGCGCTGGGAGTTTCGTATGTTCTTTCCGAGCGGTACCTTGTAGCCGCCGACATTGCACTTCAGGACTGGAGCGCGGCGAAGTCGTTTGGCTCACATCCTGAGGAACTACGAAACAGCTTGCGTATCGCTACTGGCATCGAGATCATTCCTCGCAAAAACGCAGACACATATTTGGGGCGCACGATCTACAGAGCCGGGTTCTCATACAACTCAACGTATTACAAAGTTGCGAACCAGGGTATCGACGCACTGTTCCTGACCTTGGGATTGGGATTGCCGATTGGCGCGGAGTCAAGGCTCAACCTTGGATTCCAGGTTGGCATCAACGGAACAACCGACAATGGGCTGCAAAAGGATACGATCTTCAGAGTGACCGCATCCGTGAGTGCGAGTGAAATGTGGTTTTTGAAATACGAGGAGGACTGACCCGCTATGCTGGCTCTTGCGAGTGACCATGCTGGATTTGAATTCAAGCAGAAAGCTGGCAAGCTTCTCGAAGAACTGGGCGTACCGTATAAGGATTTTGGAACAAATTCCCCCGAGGCCACGGACTATCCAGACTGGGCCCACCGCGCCTCCGAGGCCGTTTCGAAGGGAGAATGCGACCGCGGAATCCTCATTTGCGGCACGGGCATCGGCATGAGCATTGCCGCCAACAAACACAAAGGCGTCCGCGCGGCCGCATGCGAATCTGCAACTGCAGCGAGACTCTCCCGACTCCACAACAATGCAAACATCTTGACGCTGGGCGAACGTCTTGTCGGGTGGGAATGTGTTGTAGACATCATCAAGACGTTTCTCACGACACCCTTCGAAGGAGGACGACACGAACGTCGAGTCAATAAGATCCATTCTCTGACCAACCTTTGAAGTATCGATTGCCATTCCAAATTCGAATCGAGACACTGCCATGAACGAGCTTCAGAAAAACGACCCTGAAATATTCAGCGCCGTGCAACTTGAAATCAACCGGCAAAATACCAAACTCGAGCTCATAGCTTCCGAGAATTTTGTCAGCAGAGCCGTGCTCCAAGCCCTTGGGAGCGTCTTGACAAACAAGTATGCAGAAGGCTATCCCGGCAAACGGTACTACGGGGGCTGCGAATTCGTCGATGTCGCCGAAAACCTGGCTCGCGATCGGGCAAAGACTCTTTTCGGTGCTGAATATACCAATGTGCAGCCCCATTCCGGCTCTCAGGCCAACATGGGAGTGTATTTCACGTTTTTGAAGCCTGGCGACACTGTCCTAGGCATGAATCTGTCTCATGGCGGGCATTTGACGCACGGATCGCCGGTCAATTTCTCCGGCCAACTCTACAGATTCGCTGCCTACGGCGTTTCAAAAGAGACCGGTCATATTGACTACAACGATGTTGAGACGATGGCGATCAAAGAAAAGCCAAAGATGATCACTGTCGGTGCGAGTGCCTATTCCCGGAACATCGATTACAGGGCCTTTCGCACCATTGCCGACAAGGTGGGGGCTTTCCTTTTCGCGGATATTGCTCATCCGGCGGGTCTTATTGCAAGCAAACTCCTCAACGATCCAGTTCCTCACTGCCACGTAGTCACTTCGACCACCCACAAGACGCTTCGTGGACCCCGCGGCGGTTTGATCCTGATGGGAAAGGACTTTGAAAATCCTTTCGGTCTCGTCGCGCCGAAATCAGGCCGAACAAAAATGATGTCGGAGTTACTCGATTCAACCATCATCCCGGGAATTCAGGGCGGTCCACTGATGCATGTGATTGCGGCAAAGGCGGTCGGATTCCTTGAAAATCTGCAACCGGAATTCAAGACGTATTCGCGGCAAGTCATCAAAAATGCATCCGCATTGGCTTCGGAGCTCGTGAAGCGCGGCTACAATATTATCTCGGGTGGTACCGACAATCATCTGATGCTTGTTGATTTGCGGAACAAGGACGTAACGGGCAAGGACGCTCAAGAGGCACTCGACGTCGCCGGGATTACCGTCAACAAGAATGCCGTTCCCTTCGATGACAAGTCACCCCTGATTACAAGTGGGATTCGGATTGGCACACCTGCGATCACGACGCGAGGAATGGCGGAATCCCAGATGTCTATGGTGGCTGAATTTATCGATAGGGTCGTTAAGAATCGTACAGACGCTGAGTTGTTGAAACGCGTGAGTGTTGAAGTGAAGGATCTGTGTTCCTCTTTTCCGTTGTATTCCGACCTGATGACCATATGACGCTCTCTCCCTGCGCGAGACACCGATAATGGCATTCTTCCAATCTCTGCTTGCGAAATTCCTGCGCAATGCGAATGCCCGCGCCGGCACCGGACCGGATGAAATGTCATTCCTTGACCATCTGGAAGAACTCCGCTGGGATGTTGTCAAGATTGTTGCCGGTATCCTCGTCGGAACTATCGTTTGCGCCATCAATACGGACTTCATCGTCCAGGACCTACTCCTGCATCCTCTCCGCATGATTGGATTGAAGGCTCAGGTTCTTACACCCTACGGCATAGTGATTCTCTACATGGAGGCATCTCTTATTGGCGGCCTGATCCTGAGCATGCCGAACACCCTCTATTGGCTCTGGAAATTTGTTGCACCGGGTCTGCTCCCAAAGGAGCGACGCTATATTTCGCGGATCGTGTTCTTTACCTCCTTTTGCTTCTTCTCGGGTGTGGCATTTGGATATTTTGTACTCCTCCCCGGTGCCTTGGCCTTTTTCGCATCATTCGGCACGCAAAATATCGAACTAAACATTGCCATCGATCGCTACGTGAGTTTTGTCCTTGCCCTTATCCTGGGAGCGGGATTGGTCTTTGAATTGCCCATGATATCCTATTTCCTCTCGAAACTCGGGCTCCTGACGCCGGCGTTCATGCGAACCTATCGTCGTCATGCCATTGTGGTCATCCTCATTATCTCTGCGCTGGTCACCCCCACTCCCGATCCTGTGACACAGTTGATGCTTGCACTTCCGATGATGTTGCTCTATGAAGTGAGTATTTTCGTTTCGAAGCTTTCTCAGAAGACAGAGCCGCCAACGGAGACGACAGCCGCGTGACCATACTGAAGAACAATAACGTATCGCTCGAAGACATCCGTGAACCAATCGATGTGGAGTTGAAGAACTTTGATCGTTTCTTCAAGGATGCCATGCGGTCCAATGTTGGGCTTATTGACCTTGTCACCCGATACATCATCCGCCAAAAAGGGAAAAAAGTAAGGCCGCTGCTGGTTCTGCTTAGCGCCAAGCTCTGCGGCTCTATCACGGACAAGAGCTACCGTGCAGCAACGCTGGTGGAACTCCTCCATACGGCAACACTCGTTCACGATGACGTTGTCGACGATGCCGACACACGACGCGGACTCGCATCCATCAATGCCGTGTGGAAGAACAAAGTTGCCGTCCTGATGGGTGATTACCTCCTCTCGCGCGGTCTCCTTCTCTCGCTTGAGCACAAGGATTATCACTTTCTTCATTCCACATCCAACGCCGTCAAACGGATGAGTGAGGGAGAGCTTCTGCAGATCCAGAAAAGCCGACAACTCGACATTGACGAAGCCACCTATTATAGGATCATCGGGGACAAGACCGCCTCCCTGTTCTCAACATGCACCGACATTGGTGCTGCAAGCGCGACAGACGACGACCAGAGGCGGAAACTCATGCGTGATTACGGTGAGAACGTCGGGATGGCATTCCAGATTCAAGACGATCTCCTTGATTATCTCGGACGCAAGAGTATTCTCGGAAAGCCTACAGGCATCGATATCAAGGACAAAAAGCTGACCTTGCCGCTTATCTATGCCTTGGGGAATGGTCCCCAGAAGGACTCCAGGCAGGCTATGAAACGAATCAGGAAGGGGGCCAGTAACAAGGACATCCAGTGGGTGCTCGAATTTGTCCGAGCCGCAGGAGGCATCGACTATTCCATCAATAAAGCGCGAGACTTCGGATCGCGTGCCGCGGCAAATCTGGCTACTTTTGACGATTCTCCGGCCAAACAATCTCTGGAACGTTTTGTGGACTTCGTCCTTGCGCGATCAAGTTAGGCAGCCAGAACGCTTCCAGCCCTGATCCGTTTCTCTCCCCCAACCGAAAAAAAAGCCCACCTCATATCGAAGCGGGCTTTTGCTTTTCAGGCCGGTTCTGACGGCTATTTCATCGAATAAAACTCATCGCCTAACAGGATATCGATTTCAGCCGTCATTTCTTCAATCATCTTGGGGCCGTTGTCGAAACCAATACTCTTAAACTGTATCATTCCCTTCTTATCGATGATAAACTTTGTCGGTATGCCTTCGACACCGAATTTTTCGACGAACCCCTCATCGTACAAGACCGGGAAGGTATACTTGTTGTCGGCCATGAACTTCTTCACCAGATCTTCGCGCTTTGTCCCTGTTTCGTTTTCCCAAGTGTTGAGGGTAAGGATCATCACATTCGGATTGGCTTTGTACTTCTCATACACCGTCTGAAGGAAAGGGAATGATGCTTTGCAGGGTCCGCACCAGGTGGCCCAGAAATCGACGACGACGACTTTTCCCTTCAAATCTGCAAGTTTTACAGTGGTTCCTTCCATGCTCTTCAAGGCAAATTGCACTGCGGGCTTGTTCACACGCTCCTTCATGATTCTTTTTCTGGCCTCTTCTTTGGCGACGCTTTTTGCCTTGTTAACAACATCGTCGAATCCCTTGTCGGAACCTTTCACTTTGACGTAGGCCGCCTTGTACGACTCCAGCATCTTGTCACTCAAGCTTCCCTTCAAGACGAAATCCTCACACACCTTCATGGCTTTCTTGTAGTTGCCGTTTGCAATGCAGCTTTCCACATATCGTTCGTTGATCTCCGCTTGCTTTCCCTCCGTCAACTGGACAGCTTCCGCGTACGCATTCTCCGCTTCCTTGGTTTGCCCCATTTTGAAGAGACCAAAGGCATATGTATCGGCTATCATTCCGAGACTCATATCCTGATTCTTCTTCCATGAAACTGCATTCATGTATGGCGGCTTTTCCGCTTTCCCGGATTTCAAGATGTCAATCCCTTTCTTTGCCCAACCGACCGCTTTCTCGAGTTCAGGACCTTTTTCCCCCTTCTCGATGATGTCCCAAGCAAGCGAATTGTACATGTTGCTGCTCGGTGTTGGCAGCGCTTCAACCGTCTCTGCCGCCTTATCGTAATTCTTCGCCTGCATGTAGAACATCGCGAGAGTACTCTTGTAGTTCTGTGCCATGTCGGGTTTCTGCGGGAAATCTGCAAGGAATTGTTCCAGCAATTCCGTCCGTTTCGCAGCGTCCTGTTCCGCATACACTTCTGATAAGCGAGCATTTTCGGCAATCTTGCCTTTCGAGTCCTTTGCCATCCACATCTTCTGCAGAGAATCAGTGGTCTCCTTCTTTCCAAGACGTCCGTACATTCCTATCAGTCCAGCGACATTCTCTGGATTGTCTTTCTGTGCAGCGTAGAGTTCATCAAGTTCTTTCAGAATTCTCTGTTTTGTCTCATCGCCCGGATTTGCACGCATATCCAA
>Ga0315286_10001491_pt1 | contig 21194 bp, 23 predicted proteins | sample YL17G10_0_MG_FD_205038 | JGI IMG/M metagenome (GOLD analysis project Ga0315286, IMG submission 205038) | Sediment microbial communities from Yellowstone Lake, YNP, Wyoming, USA - YL17G10_0 | ecosystem: Environmental > Aquatic > Freshwater > Lake > Sediment | place: USA: Wyoming | collected... | reverse complement strand
TGACCGAGCCCATCAATCAATACCTTGCGCCGAATCAGTTCGTAGTGTTCCACCGTCAACATCCCTTCTGACCTTTGCATCTGGAACCGTCTCCAGACACAAAACGTCGGTCAAATGCGGTGGTCCCTTTTTCGGCGCTTTTTCCCCTTCTACAACTCCCCTCTCCTGGCCCCCTTTTCTGACGCTCTTCTCCAGCCAAGATCACGCGCTCAAAAGAGCCGCCATCACCGGTGTATTCGTCATGAGTCGCAGGCGTGGCGCCGTACAGCGTCACGCCAATATCCAGGAGGTTGAGGCCGCCAAGGGCAACGCTGGTGTGTCGGTCGATGCGTGAGGCATTGGTATACACGGTGGTCAGAAACCCGAGTTCCTTGGCCTTACGCAGGATGTCCAAGCAGTCCTTGTGGACAAAGACCTCGCCACCGGTGAACAGAACGCTGATGGTGCCGGCCGCCTTGAGATCTTCAAGGATTCGGCCCCAAGTGGCGGCGTCGAGCTCGTCCTTCGCCGCGACAGCGTTGTGATCGACGTAGCAGAAGCCACACCGGTAGCTGCACCGGTAGGTCAGTTCGATGACCGCATCCAGCGGCTCGCCGACCTTCCGAGCATGCTCAACCAACTTATCATACAAACCCGGCATCACCACCCGTCCTGAGCAGGAACCTACCACCTGTGCCGCTTCTCCTCCAGCGTCTGACATTTATGTCAGACACGCCGTTCTGTCAAGGTCTGAATCGCTCCCGATTCTGCTTTTTTTGAGCGGCGTTGGGCAAGATGGTTTGGGGTACCGTTCCCTGTGCGTGGCGAGGCACGGGACAGATCGAGTATTCCATAACTCTTTGCAGAAAAAGGAGATACATGATTGCCGGCAACGTGATCTGAGGGAATCCCTATCGGCAAGCCTGCACGTACCCGTTCACAGGATGCCGCCTACACGACATAAATCCCGAACTCTCACTTCTCCCGCTATCATGCGTCGGATTGCAGAGGGCCCGATTGTCCCTTTCGGAGGAAATGTGAAGGAATCGGATCAAAACGGTCTGGTGCTGTGCGTAGGCAAGCCACAGAAGAAGGCCAAATCGTCAAACGTGAAAGATTCTGAAAATCGGGTGTCTGTGACAGAGAATTACGGGGCAGACGGGATTCTGGCCAGCTTCATCATCCGATCACCTTCCTGGCCCAAATGAGGACGATCTCTGCCAGATGCACCGTCTTGCTCGTACTCTTGTTGAGTGACCGGCTCGGCGTCTCCAGGGTACCGGCACATGACTGCATAATCCGTCAACACGGCGGCCTCCTCTACCTCGCTGGGAATGGCCATCTGCTCGGATAGCAGATCCAGTAGCAGGCCGACACTGTGTGTCTTGGGAGCCGGAACACATCGATTTGTCAGCACTGCCTTCAACGCCTTTTCCGCGCACTGCTGGGCGTGATAACAGAGGCCTTCCAGCATAATCTCCGGCGCACGCGGCATCCTGGCGAGTTCCAGATCGCTGACCGCATATCGCAGCCAGTCCTCTGCGCTGCCTAGCGGTGGCAGTTCAGGCAGCATAGAGCTCCTTGCCTTCCCGAAGGACCGTCCGGTAGATCAGACCGGGATTGTCCTTGTGGCAATCCAGATCTCCCTCGGTCGTCACCACTAAGTCAACCGGCACGCCAAACCCCCTAAGCCTGCGATAGAGCATTTGTGCCGTGCGGCGCCTGTGCGTCCCGTCGGGCATAACCACAAGGAGGTCCACATCGCTCTCATGACCATGTTCGCCCCTGGCCGTCGACCCGAACACGAGAATCCGTAAAGGGTGGACCTGTGTCACGATCCGGTCCACAATCTCTTGCACAATCGAGTCAATCGCCAAGCCCCCGGAAGACTCGCTTTCATGTCGATGATCGTCACGCTCACTTGCCATAGCCATTCCTGGTGATCCATTCCATCGCATTGCAGCCGGTTCAATTATCTTATTTTACCGCATCCAATCCGCATAAGCAAGCGGCAAACCGGCCGACCGTACGGGCAGAAGATCGAGACAAGAAAAAAGAGGGCCAGGATCTGGCCCTCGCCAACCGGCTTTGCTGAGGGTTGGGCGGGACTCGGTGGAGTTTCGCGAGCAACCGAGCCGCCCGGCAACGGCACTTCTGGGAGAAGGGGTTGGAGAATGGCGAGGTTCTTGCGTCTGATGGCATGGTCGTGTTCCGTAGGTCAGATGCATCATGGCCCGCTCGGGTTCCAGAGACTGGGTCTGAAGGCCCATGCCCAGCAACTGGCAAGGAATCCGGCTGCGTACGCGCCGTGCATTGTTGCCATTGCCAGTGGCAGGCGGCAGGCGATGGGCAATGCGATGAATTTCGACGGTGCCAAGGCTGTATTCCGCAGCCATGGCGGTGTGCTGCGAACGCGGGATGTGCTCAAGTACGGTATCCATCCGCGCATCCTGTACGCCATGCGAGAGGCCGGCATCGTTGAGCGGCTCAGCCGGGGTGCCTATCGGCTCGCCGACCTCCCCCCTCTCAGCAACCAGGACCTGGTTACAGTCTCCCTGCGGGTGCCCAACGGGGTCGTCGCGTATCGAAGGCTGTTGGCAGCCAGTGACACGCTGCATTACCTGCGGGGCATGCACGCAGAGAAATGCCACTCTTCGCCCCCTGTTCCGGCTGCTCAGGCCCCGATACCGGAAAGTGGAGCGTCTGCTTCGCAAGTACGGGTTCGGGGACGATGGCCCGGGGCGGGCAAGTTGAGCGAGGGAATGCCGGCCGGCGAGACGGACGTTCCTCCTTCCAGGCAGAAAGAAAAAGAGGGCCAGAATCTGGCCCTCTGCGACCGGCTTTGCTGAGGATAGGGCGGGACTCGGTGGAACTTCGCGAAGGAACCGATCCGCCCGGCAAGGCCGGACTGTTTCTGAACTGTTCGCCGTCAGCGGCGTCCTCAGATCAGGCCTTTTTGCCCACGCGTATCCACCGTGAAAATCCATTCGGCCACCGCTGGTTCAGCGGCCCACGTCCCCGAACGAGTTTCTTTGCCCGACGAGCAGAAAGGCCTTGCAGATTTACCATAGGATGTTATATTTGCAAACATAGCCAAAAGGAGCGTCATCATGATCCAGCGTCATCTGGAACGGAAGCTGCGGAGCGCGGCCGGACAATACCCGGTCGTACTGCTCACCGGGCCCCGCCAATCCGGCAAGACCACCCTCGTCCGAGCCGTCTTCCCAGACCACCGGTACCTCTCCCTGGAAGACCCCGACCAGCGCGCCTTCGCTACCGAAGATCCCCGCGGCTTCTTGGGCCAATTCGAACAACAGGCCGTGGTTCTGGATGAAGCCCAAAGGACGCCCGACCTGTTCTCCTACATCCAGGGTCTCGTGGATCGGACCGACAAGCCGGGACAGTTCATCCTGACCGGATCACAGAACTTCCTCTTGATGGAGAGAATCAGTCAGTCTCTGGCCGGCCGCTGTGCCGTTCTGCACCTGCTTCCCTTCACCCGCTCGGAACTGAAGGGCCGCCGCGGGCTCGACCTATCGCGTCTGGGAAAAGCCGTCCCGGTGGGCCGGCCGGCGCCGGAGGACGACTTGTTCGAGGTCCTCTTCACGGGGTCGTATCCGCGCATCTACGACAAGAAACTGACGCCCCAGGACTGGCTGGCCAACTACTACCTGACCTATCTCGAACGCGATGTCCGGCAGTTGCTCAATGTCGGCGACCTCGAGGCGTTCGGCCGCTTCGTTCGTCTTTGTGCGGGGCGCTCTGGACAGTTGCTCAATCTGTCGTCTCTGGCCGCCGACGGCGGCATCTCCGTCACCACCACCAAGCGGTGGCTTTCCCTCCTGGAAACGAGCTTCCTCCTCTTCCTGCTGCGGCCGCATCACCAAAGCTTCAACAAACGACTCGTGAAGGCCCCGAAACTGTACTTTCTCGACACCGGACTGCTCTGCTATCTCCTGCGGATCCAGAGTCCCGAGCAACTGACCACGCACGCCGCCCGGGGCGCCGTGTTTGAATCCTGGGTGGTCTCGGAGCTTCTGAAGAACTACCACAACCGGGGGGCGACGCCCGATCTCTATTTCTGGAGGGACTCGACCGGCCATGAAATCGACCTCCTCCTCGAGCAGGGCCAGGAGTTGGTACCCATCGAGGTCAAATCCGGCCAGACCTTTGCCAGCGACTCTCTCCAGGGCCTGACCTACTGGAGGTCCTTGCCGGACCAGGCGCAGGCGCGGGCGGCCCTGATCTACGGGGGGGACTCGTCCTACATGAGACAGGGAATCGCGGTCCTCTCCTGGCAACACTGGGAATAACGGGACCGAGGCGGCTCTTCCAGGCACAAACAGTAAAGAGGCCCAGAATCTCGCCCTCCGCAACCGGCTTTGCCGAGGATGGGGCGCGGAACTCGGGGGAACTTCGCAAAAGAACCGAGCCGCCCGGCAACGGCACTTCTGGGAGAAGGGGTTGGAGAATGGCGAGGTTCTTGCGTCTGATGGCATGGCCGTGTTCCGTAGGTCAGATGCATCATTGCCCGCTCGGATTCCAGAGACTGGGTCTGAAGGCCCATGCCCAGCAACTGGCAAGGAATCCGGCTGCGTACGCGCCGTGCATTGTTGCCATTGCCAGTGGCAGGCGGCAGGCGATGGCCCAGCCATGGAAGGGAACACTCGCAAGGCCCGCAATCACCAGCGCCGCAGCATAGAGCAACGGAAGGACGGCCCCCAACCACGTTTGCCCGATCCCCATGCCCGCCACCATCATGGCAGGCCAGCACAGGAAGAAGAGCGCTGGTACGACTTGGCGCACCGTGGGCAGCCTTCGGTGCTTCCTGATCACGGGGACCTTCCAGAAGCCGTACTGGGCGTACTGACGAAACAGGTCGCACAGACGCTCTCGCACGAAATACTTATGGCGGATGCGCGGCGATACCCACACGCGTCCGCCGGCAAGATGGTTTCGGTAGTTGAACTCGTCATCTTCACTGCGCGTCAAGCGTTCATCGAAATAGCCGATTCGATCAAACACCCAACGGTGAATCGCGGGAAACGCGACTCCCTCTGCGTAGCCCTCGTAACGGTCGAACCGGTGCCGGGCATTGCCCACTCCCAATGGATGGCTCATCGCCACGGCTATCGCTTTGCCCGTGGGAGTTCGGGCCGTGTGCACGATAGGCCCTCCCACGCTCCATGTCTCAGGATGCTCCCTAAGCACCTGGAGGTTACGGCTGATGAAATCCGTCGCGATCTCAGCATGGCCATCCACACGAATCACAATCGAGCCCCGGGCCGCCCGAATCGCGATATTCAAGCCGGTGGACTGGATCCGGCCGGGGTTGTCCAGCACCCGCAGCCGTGCGTCTTCCTCCGCATTGCGCGCAAGGATCTCTCGCGTCCCGTCATCGCTCATCCCGTCCGCAACCAGGATCTCCAACCGGTCTGGCGGGTAGTCCTGGGCCAGGACGGACTTTAGCGTGCGAACGATGAATGCTGCTTCATTGCGGACGGGCATAACTACGCTGACGAGGGGCAGCCCGTCATTGCCCCGGATCGTCTCCGTGCCGTTGGGTGTCATCTGTTGCCAGTACCGGTAATCAAACGTTCCATGTCTACTATTCTACCATAGGAGGCGGCTGCGGGCACAGAATCGAGACAAAAAAAGAGGGCCAGGAGCTGGCCCTCTGCAACCGGCTTTGCCGAGGATTGGGCGGAACTCGGTGGAACTTCGCGGGCAACCGAGCCACCCAGCAAGGCCGGATTGTTTCTGAATCGTTCGCCGTCGGTGACGATATGTCAAATGCCAGTTGCGCATCTCCGATGCCGGATCCCGTCAGTACCGCAGTGCATACCAAAGGATTCCGGGCGGTCAATGTATTCCTTCTCGCGAACCAGCCCCGAACTCTCCTCCAACGAATCATTCAGACTGGAGGTTCGGTTTCGGTGAGACCGGCAGAACCGAGGCATTGGACTGGACAGGACTTGCATGACGGTTCGGCCTTCCTGCTGTCCGACCACGACGGTAGTTCACAAGAGCAACTCCGCAGCCGGCTGCAATGCCGACCAGATCCGCCAGCCAGTCCCACCCGCTGCAGTCGCGGTTCACGAACGGCTGCGTGATTTCGTCTGCCGCGCCGACGGCGGCGATGCCCAGTATGATCGTGACCCATAACCGGCGATCAATCCGCCAGTTGACAGCGAAGAGAAAGGATAGGGTGATCAGCGCGTAGGCCAGACCATGCTCGACCTTGTCGGACCCATCCGCCTGGAACACCCGTGGTAACGCCGTTGGCATCGCATCAGGCGGTAGGTGCGTGAGCGTAAGCACCAACGCCACGCTGAGGAATGCCAAAACGACCCGCCACGGATGGAACCGAGATTTGCATTCGCCCATGTGGGGTCTCTCACATCCGGTCATCCAGGTTCCGGTTCATCTCCGCATGCTGGAATTCAGGAATGATCTCACGGAACAGGTTCACCAGCTCGCGCTTGGTCCATGTTCCCGCGGAGCGCATCCGGTCAATCTCTGAGGAGAACCTTTCGAGCCATTCGCCGTCGGTGCTCGGTCGATTCTTGATGACCCCTATGCTCTTGAACCTGGCCAGGTCCAGCACATCGCTCTCCGTGGTGAACTCCTCGAAGTCCTTCTCGCCGGTCGTATCGCTGCGCGAGAAATAGCACGGCCACTTCTTCCCCTTCGCCAGCTCCTCGACGCGGGCCCGCGCCTCCTCCTCCGTCGCACATTCGACGGGCTCGTAGCCCAGGCCCTCCAGGTATCGGCGGGCGATGTCGGCGAACGTGATCAGGTGGAGCCTGTCGCTGAGCTTCGGGAAGAAGATGTCCCGGTTCTCCCCCAGCAGACAGGACAGCAGGCACAGCTCCCCAGACTCCGGCGCGGTAATGAAGTAGCGCTTGACGTCGCACGGGGCGGACAGGGGCTGGCGCTTCATGATCCGCTGGCAGAAACCATGGGGAAGACTCCCATCGGAGAAGGCGACATTGGCAAAACGGGCCGTGGAGATGGGGACCTGGTTGCTCCACTGCATCCGATACGGTTCCATCCGGCGCTGGGAGGCGCCCATCATGTTCACGGGGTTCGTCGCTTTGTCCGTGGATACGCAGAAGTACTTCCGCGTCCCCTGCTCGAGGGCCCGGCGGATGGCCTTGTTCGCGTGGAGGATGTTCACCTCGATCATCCGCATCAGCGTGTAGGGATCGCGCTCGCTGCGGACGTGCTTCCGTGCGGAGAGATTCAGGATGTAGTGGAACGGCCCTTCCTGCCGGAGGAACACGTCGAACTCCACGGAGCCGCAGTCCAGGATGAACGTGCGGAAGTCGCCGTCGATGTAGCCGAGCGAGCTACGCAGGTCCCGCACCAGCTCGACCATGTTGTTCTCGCTGAGATCTACCACGTAAAGCCGCTTGGGGCTCCGCTGGAAAAGCTGCTTGACCACCGCTTGACCAATCGAGCCCGCTCCCCCAATGACCAGGAAGGAGCTGCCGCGCACCTGCTGAGCCATCTGCGGCTCCCACACCCGCAGATCCTCGGCAAATAGCGGGTCCGTCCTGCCGATTAGGGATAGACAATCGTGCATTCGTTCTCAGTTCTCCGTTGTCAGTTCTCGGTAATCCACACCGAGAATGCAGGGTGGGACTTGCCTCACCAACAGATGGCGATCAACCATAGAGGTCACAAAGGGCCACAGAGATAAGACAACACCCACAGATTACCGAGATTCAGAAGGAAGACATCTCCGGAAATCGGCGACATCTGCGGATTCATTGTTCCTGTTCCGGGCAAACGCAGGAAGCAGAAGCTCATGCCAGGAGCTTCTTGAGAGCCGAGCAGACAAGCTCCACCTGATCGAAGCTCATCGTTGGAAATAGCGGCAGCGTCAGCTCTCGTTTCGAGATATCGAACGCAATCGGGGTATCGGCAAGGCCCGACTCCCTGTAAGCTTTGAATTCCTGGAACGGCGGATAGTGAATACTGGACTGAATGCCGTTCTCTTTGAGCCCGGCGATGATTTCCATGCGGTCAATCGTCTGATCCAGAAGGACGGGAAAGATATGATAGCTCGGCTCGCCGAAGTCGTACCGGGAGAAGGGAACACTCACGCGCGGAACCTCTGCCAGAAGCTCGCGATACCGCGCAGCAAGCTCTCCCCGGCGGCGGTTCGCCTCCGGCAGTTTCTCCAGTTGAACAAGCCCGATGGCCGCCCGGATCTCATCCATCCGATAGTTCAGGCCCGGCTCGATGACATCGTAGGATATCGCCCTGCCGTTGTACCGATCCAGTGTTAGACTGCTCATCCCGTGGGAGCGCAGGTGCCGGCCCTTCTCGTGCAGCTCTGCCGAGCGAGTCACGTACATCCCCCCCTCGCCGATGGAGAGGTTCTTGTTCGTGAAGAAGCTAAAGCACCCGACGTCCCCAATCGTCCCGCAACGCTTGCCCTGGTAGTCTGCTCCGGGCGCATGCGCCGCATCCTCGATGAGATAGATCCGCCTGTCGTCAGATTCGTCCCGCACAGCGGAAAGGATGGCCTCCATATCGCACGCATAGCCGCCATAGTGAACGACAAGGACGGCTTTCGTGCGGGGAGTGATGACCGCGGCAATCCCTGCCGGGGAGATATTCCAGTCCTCGTACGAGGTGCAGTCCACTAAGACAGGCTCCGCCCCGATCAGCCGTACCACGTTGATATCGGCAACGAAGGTAAGACTCGGGACGATTACCTCATCCCCCGGCCCCGCTCCAGCCGCCAGCAACGCCATGTGCAGAGCTGCTGTCCCGTTCGCAACGGCGGTGCAGAGAGAGCCCTGACCAAGGAATTCACCGAACGAACTCTCGAACGACTTCGTCTTCTCCCCCATCGTGATCCAGGCGCTGCGGATCACGTCCGTCGTCGCCGCAAGCTCGCGGCCGTCGTAATTCAATTCAAACAGGGGGACTTGCCACATGGTGAATGTGTCCAGTCTCATTTGTCGTTTGTCGGTCGGATCAATGCCAGAAGATGGGTCCTGAGGAACGGTGCACCCCATTCGAGCATAGCCGTGAGAGGCATTGACCACGGCGCAATCCGGCGCGCCAGCGGAGGCGCTAATGTCAGTGAACGTATAGTAATCCCACAGTTGGGAAAGAGGCGAACCAGTTCGGATCGGCCAATGGCGACGGTATCGGGGTTACGAGGGTCTTTAATACGGAAATCATAGACCAGAATGACCCCATTGGCCGCACATACCCGCTGCATCTCACGAGCGATGCGAAGACGGACCTCCTTGTCCAGAACAGATGAGAACACCGTGTTCGCGGTGACCATGTGCATGGTCCCATCCGCATACGGCAGGTGCATCGCATCCTCAACACGTAGATCTACCGTCACAGGAGATCGCTCCCGCGCCGCCGTAATCCGCTCGGGAATCAGATCAACTCCATGCACATGTTGAGGGTCAATGCCCCAATCGATAAGAGTGCGAAGCCACTCCCCTTTACCACACCCCACATCCAGCACCCGGCACGTCGCGAGGTCAGTCTTACCAGCCCGCCGAAATAGCTGTGCGGCTACCGCCCGTAAGCGATAGGTATTCCACTGCACATCTGGTCGATGCCAAGCGTACAATGCTTCACGCGCACGACGCAAGTGACCCGAATAGACGTCCCGAATCCGCCGTGTTTCGAGCTCACTGCTCAATTCTTGCCTGTCCTTCGTGTCAACGCGAAGTGTTGAGGCTTCGGCTTTCGCCCCAGGGCTACACAGATGGTTCCCCACAGGAAATGCGCACCATAGGCATAATGCACTGTCGCGAAGACGAATGGGAGAAACAGAAGCAGCACAGAGTTTCCGCGTGCGGCGAAAGCCGATGCAACTATGGAAGTCGCCGCATACGATGCCAGCACTATGGCCGTGAAGATCAACGCTGGCCACCAGAACAGGCCCAGCAAAAGTGAACCTGTCAGAGCTAGTATAAAGAATGGCGGAACAAGCTGCCGCCAGCCGAAAACCCCGGGGCACTTCTTCAGTACCAAAGGCTTCCAGTAGCCGTACTGTGCATACTGTCTGTAGAGTTGGCCCAGCGAGGATCTGGAGTAGTAGGTTGTGCGAATACTAGGGTCGAACCATAGCTTGCCGCCCCTTGCATTGATTCGATAGTTGAACTCGTCGTCCTGATTGCGTACGAGTTCCTCGTCAAAGAGGCCAAACCGCCGGAAAGTATCGCGTCGATAGGCTCCAAAGACAACCGTATCAACCCATCCTGCCCGCGCACCTACCCTAAATGAGCTATTACCAATGCCGAAGCGACTTGAGAGCGCTATCGCAATCGCAGCCCCCCATCTGCCCTCGCACGTCGTTATCATGCGTCCACCAACACCGGCGGCCGTCGAGTGTTCTTCAAGGGCCCTCACGTTCTGCTCAATCCAATCCGTCGCAACAACGGAATGTGCGCTCAAGATGGCGATGTAGTCGCCATGTGCGGCTTTAATGCCCAGGTTGAAACCAATAGGGGCGGTCAGTCCGGGGTTGTCGACCGCTTTGATGCAGGCATGCTGGCGTGCATATTCCTCCAGGATAATACGGGTCCGATCTGTGCTGCGTCCGTCGCACACGATGATCTGAACGCGGTCCAACTGGTACGTCCCGCCAAGCAGCGAATTTAGGCAGCGACCTACATACTGCTCTTCGTTCCGCGTGCAAATGATGACCGTATAGAGCGGTTTCATGCTAAATCATCTTCCAAGGGGTTGCTTCCTGAATTTCAGGAGTTGACAGCCGTTTGGGGCTCCCGCTAGAATTAAATAGTGTACATCCCACTTGGGCAATGGCGCTATGATCGAACAAGTCCTACGCATCCCGAACGAATGAGGCTTTCAGTGCGTGAACAGCACATGCAAAGTCCGTCATCTCGTAGTGGTCTCGGAGATACTCTATCAACCAAAGGTACCAATCCCGATGATCAGGGAAAATGTTGGAGAAGTCGCAATCGTGGAAGATAATCGTAAAATATGGGAGTCTGAGGCGTTCCCCGTTCTCCAGCGCAACCAGCGTCCGTCTTTTAGTGTCGTCGCTATCGTTCCGGCAAAGGTCAAGCAGATACGAATCCATCAAGCAGACCGGGAACTCTACCAATACCTCCAACCAGATAGGGAGCCTTGAGGCCGTACTCGCTGGAGTCAAACAAATATCCCGCTCTTGCCTGCAACGCTGGCGTCCTCGGTCCGAAACGCAAGTAATGATTCCTTACGCCAAATGGGCTATCGTCGGCTACAAGCTTGCGGAAGCGATTATGCTCATCCTGAATCGCTCCGCCGTGGTCATGGGCAATGGCGTGGACTCCTACCGGGAAACCGCTATCCCGAATCAGATTCACCATCTCGACTGCCGCTTCAAGCGTGTAGGACATGCCCAGCCCCTGAGACACACCAATGAAGAAAGTAGACCGAACTCCAAACCGGTGGTCCAGGTTCATGAGCTCTCGGACGTGGTTCATATAAGGCCCAAGAACCGCCGCCAACCGCCGGGTCGCAAGCGACAGGCTCAGCTTCCCCATCGCAGCATACAGGAGGTTCTTCGCAAACCATTTGGGGATAACCAAATCCCTCAGCCAGTGCTCGCTGAAAGCGATATGATCAACATCATGTGAGACGATGACCTTCATGCGCACGCTTCCATTCAGAAGGATTCTCGTTTGATGAACTTCAGGACGATCTCGATAGGTAGCCAAGCCTTGTTCACGGTAAAGTACGGCGTCAGGCGCCCCCCAAAGCCACGGAAATACCTCTCGATGGTAGGAATCATCGAACCTTCGAAATCAAACGCCGCGAGCCCAAGTCCCTTGGCGTGCATGATCGCTGCGAACATGGCCAGTGGGCCGGCGCCGTGATGCTTCTCGCCGGCCGTGTAGCCACCTAACAGGTAGTAGGCTGTCACGCGGTCATGGACGACGAAGGTGCAGGCTATCGGGGTGTTGTCGCGGTAGGTGGCGAAAGCAAAGCTGTTGAACTCGTTTGCGAAATCGAAAAGAATGCGTTCGATGTAGTGGCGGCTGATTCGCACGTCCTGACGATCAAACGTCGCCAGAACCAGGTCGTGGACGACGGAAAGATCCGCGATCCGCCGCACGGATAGACCATCGCGAGATGCCTTGCTGAGGTTGCGCCGGCGTACGGAGGCCATGTTTGCTTCGATCTCCCCAATTGTGCTGGAAAGATCCAGAAGATACGTGTATCCTGGAATGACCTTGAACTTCCGCCAGTAGAATGGCAGGGCATCTTGCACCTCCCGGGCGAGGGAGAACGAGAGCATGGCAGGAGATTCCTGAGCCAGCAATGCGGCCATCGCCTCGAGCGCATCGCGCCAGGCATGCATCATATCAAACTCCACCCACCGGACGCGGACGACAACACGGCCGCCAACAGAAGCTCCTACCCTTCGGCCATTCTGCTCTGGTCGAGACGGACCAGCCGCGCAAGTTCGTCATAGATCGTAAAAAGTCGCTGTTCCATAGCTTCCCAGTTGTATTGGGTGAGGAAGGCGCGCCTTCCGTTCCGACTCATCTTCAGTGATTCCGACTCATCTTTCAGAATGCGCAGGATCCCTTCGGCCACCAGCTCAGGCTGTGTGCAGTCGGCGACAATGCCGGCCCCTGACTCCTGGAGAAACGGCGCAATCGTCGGCAGATTGGATCCGAGGATCGGAACACCGCATGCCATATATTCGAATATCTTCTGCGGGATGTTCTTGTAGTACTTCGGGATCGGCTGGAGCGGCACCAGACCCACGCGGGCCGTCCTGATGTAGGCCGCGATTTCGGTGTGTGGGAGCCAGGGGATGATCTCCACGTTCTTCTCAATGTGAAGATCGCGAATCAGACCCGTGGCCCGCCGTTTCAAGGCTCCGTCCCTTAATCCGATCAGCATCAGCAGAAACGATCCCTCCTGCGCAACCACGAGAGGCGTAGCCCTTAGCATGTGGAAAAGCCCGCGATCTTCGGTCATCGAACCATGATAGAGTCCAATGGTGCGACCGCGGTATCGGTGCTGAATCTCGGGAAACGAAGGCGGTTCCGGCTCGAACAGTGATAGGGGCGGGAAGTTGAACAGCGTGGCGGTGTGAATGCCGCGCTTCTCGAAATCCGCGGCCGTCGCGTCGTCCGCAGTGACCACCAGAGAACATCGCCGCGCCATCCGCTTCTCGATCATATTTGTGATCTTGGCGATCGGTGCACGCAGACACTTTGGGATTTTGCGTGCACACAGCATTCTCTCGGGCCATGCCTCGATGGCACCGTACACGGGCGCTATCTTGCAGACCCTCCTCAGCCAGGGAACGATGGCGACAATGTCGAGGTCGTAAAAATGACAAACGTCCGGAGATACCCGTCTCACTTCGCCTACCGCCTGAATCAGGCGCAGGACTCGCCCCATGGGGCTGGACGAGGCTTTGAGCCACCGAAACTCCACGGTGCTCGTCTCCAACTCCTGAGGCCGTCTCGATTCGGGCGCAACCACAGTGATGTCCTTGTAGCGTTTTGCCAGACTCCGGGTGTACTTGTAGAACACCAAGTCATCATCGGCGTCGTGTAAGGTTGTCAGGATGCAGATGCGCATTACAGAGTGGATATGTGGGTTCGTAGGGGTGTAGAATGCGGAGGATGCCGCCCGTTGCGGCCAACGATCCGCTCCTCCATGAACCGCAAGATGTCCTGCGCCCTGCGGTCAACATCGAATCTTGCAGACCATTCGAGGGCGCCACGACGCATCTCGTCCCTCATTCTCGGATTGTCACGTAGGCAAATGATCGCCGAGCGGATCGCGGAGACATCCAGCGGGTCAACGCGGATCGATACCCGCTCATTAAGAATGTCATCATTAAATTCACCTATCGACGAGATCACCGGAAGGCCGCATGCCATCGCCTCCAGCGCCGCGTTGCAACAGCCTTCGTATGTGCTAGGAAGAACGAACACGTCTGCGGCTGATAGCCACTCCGGCACTCTTTCGTGTGGAACCGGCTTGTTGAAGAGAATGTTCTCAGCTTGCGGCGGATTGGGGCCAGCCCCCAGGAAGACCCCCCTCACACCCTCCAGGCCCCCAATGGCTTCCCCGACCCGTACTGGTCCCTTCTGCAGGTCCTGGTGGCCCACGCAAATAACCAGGAAGCGGTCCTGAGGCAGACCAAGCGCGTTGCGCATCGCCCTCTTGTCACGGGCGAAGAAGACACGATGATTGATGCCGTTCGGAAAGACACGTATTCGCTCTTGACTGACGCCAAGGTTTTCTTCCAGTGGTCGGGCCAGGCAGGAGGAGTTTGGCAAGAAGGCTGTCGCAGCGGAGAAATGCCGACGAGCACGCTCGAGGCCAAAGTCTTCCACACTATTCAACTGCCCCTCACCCACCATAGGGAAGGCCGGGATACCCATCGCCGCACCCAAACGGGTTGCCGCCGCGCCACCCAGATAGAGGAAGTGGCCGCACATCACGTCAGGTCGAGGCACGACTAGACGCCTCAGAACACGGCTTGCAGCCATACAAAATGACGCGAGCCCAATCTGTGCTGTGTTCCACGTCCAAAACCGCCGATTCGAAGCGGAGATGTAATGCGGGCGGAATACGTTTATACTCTCGCCCTCGTCGGTCAGTTCTACTTCATTCAACGGATCTTTGCCCCGCCAAGCCAGATGGAGTGCCAGGGGGGCTATCACCGTTACTTTCACCCCCTGACGTGCCACCGCGTGGGCAAACTCCCTGGTAAAAGGTTGCGATATCCGATTCGCGTTGCATGGATAACCATGGGAAATTATGCACAGCGAACGCATGTTCACCCTAACCGAACAGTGCTGATTTCGCCTATCGGCGTTCAGCAACCCCGTAGAACCGGTACCAGCCTGTCGTGGACGTGACGACCCGCTTCGCCGATGCAGAGCAGAACGCGCCGCCGGTTCTATTGATCTGCCACAGCTCCCAGCACGAGTTTCTGAGAGTATCAAACGTCACTGCGATCATCCAGTCAGTGCCCGCTTTGCCGCCAGGCCTATTCTTCCCAGCGGGGTGAGACGAAGGAAGGCAGGCATTTCGACTATCTGGAAGTTGTGTTTCTTCTTGAACTCCACCAGTGGTTCCTTGTCTGGCGTCCATCCACCGGCGAAGATTGTACGGCATCCCTGCTCGTTGATCAGGTACTCCATCAACGTGAACAAGACTGCGTCATACGTGTAGTGCTCGAGGAAATCCGTGTGGACTTTTGCCGTGTCGAGAAGAGCAATATCATCAATTTGGTAGCCGTAGCAGTAGGCAACCAGCTTGCCCCCGTGGAATGTCCCCCACCACTCTCGACCAGGCAATTTGAATAGCTGCAGCGTCCTCCGCATCCAGCGATCAAAATGCTTCACATAATATTCCGGCGGTAGGCCATAACCCGTTCGTCCAACTGCGGTAATGACGATCTCCTGCAGATCTTGGACCCAATCCTCCAAGTTCGTGATCCGGTGGACCTCATTGCGGCTAAGGCCCCGTCGCACGCTGCTTCGTCGGTTTCGAGAAAGGCGATCCAAGGAATACTTCACACCTGGAGGATTGTCATAACACATATACCTCCAAGTCCGGTTTGTCGGGCAACCAGGCTCGACTGCATGGCTATAGCCCAATAGAGCCCGCATGCGCGCCGGCCGTTGTTCGAAGGTTCTGACTGCATCCACTTCGACCGCAGGCTTATAGAAGAACGGTTCCATTTCCTGCCACCAGACGCCATCGTGCGCGTGTAGCTTCACGCCGGCTTCGATTTGCTGACGGATAAATTGTTCACGTGAGAGCACTAACGTATCCTTCGCCCTGTTATCCCAATTGAATGACTCGTTCGAGCTTCGACTCGCCAAGCCCCGACGGTGCGGACAGAGACAGGGCTGTCAGGAATGGGGCCGACTCTGGTCCCACTATGGGCCATTGTTCTGGTGAAGCCTGCGTCCGAGTCTGCCATCTGCCTCCGCTTCTGCTTTCAGGAGTGGCATCTGATCACACACGCTGCCTGAACGATCACGCTAATGCTATTTGCTGGAGACATCATGAAGGGCCTCGATCCGTCGTTTCAGACGCGCCTCCTGTGTTCTTCAGGCCAATTATGAGCGGACATTTGCCCCGTGGCGTTACCTTTACCTCAGGTACTTCCCTGGCTCTCACAGTAATTTCAGCCCCCAACCGGGCCTTGATTTCCCGAGTGATCGTCACCACCTCCTGCTCGGCCCCAAATGTTGCCACTTCATAGTCCAACCTTACCTCATCTAAAGTCGTTTGAATCAACTGGAAGCGGCGAATGCACTGCAGTTCCCGAAACCTACCCGCGAAATAGGTGGCACTCAGGCTCTCGCCGGCGCGATTTCGGATCGCTTCCTGGGTCCGACCACGCAACTCTTTAAGTACTGTCAGTTTCCTCCCACAAGCGCATGGCTCATTTGAAAGGACCCCGATGTCCCCCAATTCGTACCTGATTAAAGGCATTGCAACGTTGTCCAGGTCTGTGACAAGGATTCGCCCAGGGATGCCCAGTACAGGCTCATTCTTCTCGTTCACAGTCTCAAGGATCACATGTTCGTCCGTGACATGCTTGACGCCCTCTTCACATTCGAAGGCTATCGAGTTGACTTCGTTTGATCCATAATAGTCGGATACCGGTGCTTGACAGTAGCCTTCAAGCTTAGCACGTTGATCGTCATATAGCATTTCCCCAGTTGTGAACACACAACCGACCCGACCTGGCTCTAGACAACGTCCTTCGCCAAGCCGCAGCAACTCCGTGACACATCCTTCCAAATATGCCGGTCGCACTCGATCAAGCAACACTCTGATCTCCAAGCGTTCGGTTTCATTGCTGCAAAACGCTTCCACGTCCCACTTTCGGATCAGCCGCATTCGCATTTTGCCATACCAAGAGCCTTTGCCGAACTGCTGCATCAGGACCCCTTTGTCCCACGGCGCAATACCTCGCCATGCTTTGGCTCGCCAATAGGCGGCTTCCGCTATAGAGGCGTCTTGCATGTTTCTCCATATTTCTATCGGAGTTCCTGTCGTACCACCAGTCGTCACCCGGCGAGCAAAGACGTCCATCCTTGCGTCCGTGCGCATGGCGGCCGGTGAACTCCGGATGTCGCTCTTCGTGAGGACAGGCAAGGCTTCTAATCTGGACCGTATGCCCCCACCTGGAATCTCATCTGGAAGAGTGCAAGCAGCATAGTGCTCCGCGTGAGCTCTTGCTACATCCACGAGGTGGGCCAGTTTTTTCCCCTGTAGGGATTCTATGGTTGAGCGCTCCCACCATTGGCTCTTCATCAGGGCGCAGGCCACAATAGCGGTGCAGTTCAATGCAAAGGGCAACGCAGCAAGCTTATAGCGATCACTGAAATAAGGTAAGACTTTAGCTTTGTGCGGGAGTGAAGTCCTTGAGAGCCGGCAGCTTTCCGGTTGTGATGTATATCCGCAGGGCTTGCTCGACGATTTTGATCGGATTGAGGCCGCGTTGTTTGAGCGTGGTGAAGACGCTCATGAGGATCGCCTGGGTTGACGCCCCTTTGTCGCTGCGGTTGTTGTAGCTGTTCTTTCGCATGATCACCGCCAGCCGGATGATCCGCTCGGCAAAATTGTTTTCGAAGGGCACTTGGTGGTCCAGCACAAAGGTGAACAGTTCCTGCTGATGGCGTCGCAGACGCTTGACCAAACGCCGGGCTTCGCGATTGGTCCACTCCATCTCGATCATCACTTGCAGGCGTTGCTGAATCCGGTGATGCCGCCGTTCATAGGTGGCCGGAGCCATCTCGTCCCGTCGTTTGCGTAGACGGATCGCGTCCCGAATCAGGCGTCGGAGTTTCTTGGCAAATCGGGCCCAGTCCCCACTCGTGTCCTTGTACCGTTCGACCCGCTCCAAATCCCGCAGCAGGTGGACCAGGCATTTTTGCTTCGCGCAGACCAGAATGCTGTACGCGGCCCAGAAGTCACTGACCAAGACCCCGGCAAACTGCTCCGTGATGAACTTCAAGACCACCGGGCTGGCTCGAGATCGCTCGATGGCAAAGAGAGTCGCCGAGGGGGTGGTAAAACACCACAGCCAGCCGAGAAGGCCGTGGATCCGCCAGCCGGTCTCATCGGCGTACAGTACGCCGGAAAGGATAATCTCCTCGCCGATCTCCTCGTACCAGGACTGGAGGATCTCGGCCAAGCGATGCCACATCTGTACCAGACCGCCCGGCGTGAGGACAAACTGAAGGTGAAAGTTGAAGACGGACAGGATCTGGGAGATCGTATTCCCGAGAGCATAGTGCAGCCAGGCGCTCATCACTAACAGGCGGTTGCCGATCGTGGCGTTCGGCAACGCCTCCGGCACCTTCGGCTCCACCATCTTGCGGCAACGCGGGCACCAGTCCCGATGGATCGTGTGCTCGGTGACTTCGACGTGGACATCTTGCGGGATGTCTTCGATATACCGTTTTCGGGAGACGTTGCACTTCGTGAGCTTGCCGCCGCAATCCGGGCAGTGGGATTCGCGGTGCTGTACCGCGCGGTCAATGTGATCCGGTTTCGCGCGACAGTGGCCTTCATGACCCTGCTTGCAACCCGGCTTCTTCTTCCGGCCTTTTTTCTCCGGCTTCTCGTAGGGAGCTTTCTGGCCGGAAGGACAGGACGGGTCATCCCGACGGCTCTGGGGAGATTGGTCCCCGTTGCGGTCGGCGAGGATCTTGGCTTGCGCGAGCAAGGCAAAGACCACGGCTTGCTCGCCCAAGGCGAAAATGGCCTTGGCTTTTTCTTCGGTCAGCTCCAGCCCTAACCGGATTCCGTGAATCTCCAATGGTTCCGCGGTCTTTGCATTCATTACGCGGAACATACGCGGTCTTGGAGGCGGGCGCAATAGCCTAACTTATCACTTCAACATTTTTTGGCTTGCGTAGAGTTACAATCTGCCTCAGGAGACTAAAATCTTACGAAATAAGAAGCGCCGCTGACAATGAGCACCGCTAGCATCGGGCTTATCCGAAATAGGCTTTCTGGCAGTCTTCCCCAAACAACCTTGGCTACTCCCACTAGGCAAAAAGGCAACAGCATCGTCCATGCTAGGGCATTGATGAAGTAGATGGTTCTCACTGGATCAACAGTAGAGAGGAAATACCATGGTGGGTAGGGGCTGATGAGCATAAGGATCGGCATCACGACAAATGCTGCGCTGGCCGGTAGCCTATTCGATATTCTTAGCGCAAGAGAGCTATAAGTCGCCCCTCCGAAAGTGTTATTACGATAATGATCGATTGCTGCCCCCATAGCGTCGGCAGAAGGAACGGCGAGACCGCCCTGCAATGTCACCGCAGACAGGACGACTGCGGCCATGACACTCACAACAGCCACGCCGCGTCTCCATCCATAGCCTTTAGATTTGCGGCGATGCAAGATCGCGTATCCCATCAGACCTGTAGCCCAAGTGACCAGCAGAACAAAGATATATGGTACCCTGAGATAGAAGAGCGGCAGGATTACAGGTAGTGCCCTCACCAGCTTCCCCAAGTTACCTCCAGCAGCAAATACGCTGATGTTGCTTATGGAGTAGACAATGAGAAACACGATCAAGATATCCTTAAGTTGAGCTGATGAGTAAAAGATGAGCTCTGGAAACAACATAGTCATCACGCTCGCCCGGACAGCTGTGCGCCTGTCAGAAACACTCAGGGCAAGGACGAAGACATAGGGTGAGATGAGACTGCCAACGAACACATTGAGGAGCCTGGTCACAATAACAGGTGTGTGACCATACGGGCAAATCTCCGCTCTGCCCCGCCCCCGCCACGCAGGGAGTCGCCCGACATCAGTATTCCGACTCGTGGTTTCAATGGTGTCACACACCACCTCAGATCGCGTTCTTCCCTCTTCTGTGCTCCTACGGGCTCGTGTGCCAGACCAGATACTTTCGGCCGAGCGCGACGCCCTTATGTGGGAGTCCTTGGAGGCTATCACCGGTCCTTACCGAGAGATGCCCCGTCACCAGAGAAACATGCCCAGGGTGGGTCTGCTTCATGAGAAGGCATGCGTGGAGGGAACATTCAGCCATGATCTCTGGCGCGACGTCCTCCCAAATGCGTCGTATTCAGGCCTACGCCCGCAGCAAGACCGGAATACGGCGTTGCAGCCACGAAGGGGGCACGATGAACGATGTGCGGTAGAGCAGATACACAACTAACGGCCAATACAGAATCCCTGCGGCCATCAATCGCACAAGCGGAATCCCGGGAACTGCAACCGTTCCCACCGCGGCTGCGGGCATACACAACACAGAGATCAGGAGTATTCGCAGGAGCGCCTTGAACGGAAGGCTAGCACGCCACGAGACACCTAGACCCTGCCCGATCTTCGTGAGGTTAAACGGGACATGCCACACATATAGGCTCAGGACAGAGGCCACGGCTGCTCCAACATACCCCATTGCCTTGACCAACACAAAACACAGAATGCCATTGATAGTAAGATCAATGATGCTACGCACGAGGATAGCACGTGCCATCCCGAGCGCCATAAGCGCCGCACCATAGAAGACAATCCGAATCGGCATGGCACAGAGATAGATAACAAAGGGAACTGCACTGGCACGATATTGCTCTGAATATAGCAGGACAATGAAAGGCGTGGCCGAAACCAGTAAGAAGCACGTGGCAGGAAACAGAATGCAGGCCGATTTCATACTTGCTTTGTGGAAGAGCTGAAGGGCAGCCGCAGTCTCTCCTTTGTGGCACAGTTCACACATATCGCCGAAGATGACGGGCGTGATGGCCCCGGTGACAATACCAATGAGCGGGACTTCAATTGCTCCGTTGGCGTAAACGATGAACTCTTCGGGAGAACACATCGACGCAACAATAAGGCTGTGAAGCTGTAACATGATGGTCCCAAGCACGGTCGCAAGCCCCAGCGGTACCGAATAGCGCACCATTCGTCGCATCGACTCCTGATGTGGCCATCGACTGGGTCCCGGAACGGCCCAGAACATTAGTCCGACCGCAACGGGAAGCGTCATAGCCGGAATGAAAACCCGAACCACGACAGGCACTGCATAGGACCTCATATGGATCACAGCGATGGTGCTGACTATCGTCACAATGAGACTGGAAGCTACGTTGTACACAGCTAGTCCCTATACAAGTGTGGTTTTCCCGCTTTTCTGAGGTGGGAATTCACAAAAAGGCTCGAAATGCCCTGAAAAC